>CAJIAN010000466.1_pt1 | contig 36364 bp, 28 predicted proteins | sample 9199061 | NCBI WGS metagenome assembly CAJIAN01 (sample SAMEA7708264, study PRJEB35096) | sediment metagenome | biome: marine neritic benthic zone biome [ENVO:01000025]; feature: sediment [ENVO:00002007]; material: shallow marine sediment [ENVO:03000034] sea grass bed [ENVO_01000059] ...
ACAACCGTGCTTTCTCGATTTCCCATGCGAGCCGGACGGGTTGTCCTTCGAGCGTCCCCAGCTTGAAGCCTTCGCGCCAGACCACTTGGCCGTTCGGGCATGATTCACTCGCCCCCACTTCGCGCCCGTCCTGGTCGAGAACCGTCACGCGCACTGAACCGCCCTCGGAAACATCCGCCGCGATGTGCAACTGACTCCCGGAGACCACCACGGTCTCGGTGACGATCTTGGCCGGTGCAAGTTCATCCGCCGCTTCGTATCCCGCCCACCCATCCTTCTTCAAGGTCGCCAGCGCGAGCCCCGATCTTCGCCAGTCAAAGAAGAACCAGTCGCTCGCGCCGTAGTAGATGCGAATCTCATCACCGCGAAACACCGGCTGCGAGGGAAACAGCGCACCCCAGTCGTAAGGCATCGCCCCGTACTTCTCCCGCGCCTGCTGAGTGTGATCGATCAGCGGAGCGCCCTCAGCGATCCGATGCCACGTGACTGAATCCGGACTCCATGCCAACTCGATGTGCTGGCGGACGCGGTCACGCGATTTCACCGTGGGGAACTTCATGACGCCTAGCAAGCCCAGAAAAACGCCGCCGTCCTCGAAGATGACCATATCGTGCAGTTGCTTCTGCGGCGAGCCCGCAAGCGCGAGCGTCGACTTCGTCCACTTCACGCCATCCGCACTCTCGGTCCGCGCAATCTTGCGGTTTCCGACGATCGGGACTCTGTCGTAGTGGCGGACAATGCCCACGTATTTCTTCAACTGCGGCGACCAGATCATGTTGGCGTGGCAATCACTTTGGATCGCGATCTCCGGACATGGGATCTCCGGCCCCCAATGCAAGCCGTCTGGCGAGAACCGCACCAACTGCATGAAGCCGACTTGGGCCGCGTAGAACCCCTTGTAGCGTTTCGACGGATCGGGATCGCGCAGATCCTTGTAGACACCCGCACCCGAAGGACCGCGAACGACGATGTTGTTTTGCTTGCTGCCATCGAACTCGACGATTCCTAGGTCTGGCTTTTCCCAGCGGATCCCATGCTTCGATGTCGCGTAGAGGATCGCCTCGTCACGACGATTCGGGTTGGCCGCCATGTAGTTGGTGGACGCAGGATTGCGCTTTTCGGGCGGCGTGTGTGTCGTGCGTTCATCGACGATGAACGGGCAATACCAGCATTTGTAGGTCTGTTCCTCCTCGTCGTAGATGACGTTCGGATACATGTTGTCGTAGCGCGGCTCCCACGGCTTATCGGCGACGAAAAGCGGATTCGCCGGATGTTTGGTCACCGTTCCCGGCACCAGCCGCGCGTTTTCCGTGGCCTCGATGATGCGCGAATCGAGCAGGAGATACTTGTCGCGCTTTGGCAAGACGACTGCGGACTTCTCACCAGCGACCGCGTCGTAGACGAGCGGCTTGATGGCACTGCCGAGCTGTCGCATCGGCATCTGCTGACTTAGCGTGATCACCGCGAGTTCCTCCTTCGGCGAGAGCCAGAACTCGGTTCCCGCGCCCCCGAGCCACTCGTATTCGCCGACCGACGACGGTTCCGAATCGATCTTCCGAGTACGCACCGCAAATCCTAAACCGAATCCACGCCCTTTCGGCGGCCGGGTGATCTCCCCCACCCCTTCTGGCAACTGATCGCGCGTCATCATTTCGACCGTCTCTTCTTTCAACAGCCGCACACCACCGAACTCGCCCTTGTTTGAAAGCATCAGGCAAAAGCGCATGTAGTCGCTCGCCGTTGAGACGAGCCCGCCGCCACCCGAGAGGAACTTCGGCGCTTCCGCAAAGGTGAACGGCCCACTCGTTCCTGGCTGCGGCGCATCAACCGGTTTCAATCCGTTCCCATAGACGACCGCGAGGCGATCCCACTTCTCCGGCGGGCAGTGGAATCCGGTATCGACCATCCCAAGCGGCTCGAAAATCCGCTCGGCTAGAAAGCGATCGATCGTCTGCCCCGATCCGATCTCCACCAACCGGGCCACCACGTCCGCAGCGAAGCTATAGTACCACCCCTTGCCCGGTTGGTAACGCAACGGGACGACATCCAGACGGTTCATCATCTCCTCCAGCGTGCTGTCGGCCAGCGACGGGTGCCCCGCCTTTCTCAACGCGCGATCCGTGCTGACATTGTTAGGAAAGCCTGCCGTGTGACGCAGCAGATCGCGCAAGGTCATCACTCGCTCCTGTTCTTCCTTTCCACCCACCTTCATCTTCCCGAGTGCCGGGATGTATTTCGACGCCGGCGCATCGAGTTCCAGCTTGCCCTCGTCCACCAGCATCATCGCCGCCGCACTGACGACCGCTTTCGTCATCGAATACATGCGAAAGATCGTGTCCTTCTCCATCGGCTTGTTCCCCCCGATGTCGCGCATCCCGTAGGCCTCGAACTGCACGACTTTTCCCCGCCGCGCGACAATCGTCACCGCTCCGGCCAGTTGCTTTTCGTCGATGAACTTCTGCACTGCGGCATCGATCTTCGCCAAGCCATCGGCAGACATGCCAAACTCCTCCGGTTTCGCCGACGGAAGGACCTCGTCCGCAGAAGCAGAGAACGCGACGGAGCCGAAGATCGCGAGCATTGAGAGTTTCACCGCCATCGAGCGCATTGGTATCATAGACCGCGTCAGTTTTCCCTAAGAATCCACCCTCTCGGGTGTCGTACGATCATACCGCCATGAAAACGCATCTCTCTGTCTCACCCGCGGTGACGTTCATCGCAACATCCCAACACGCTGGTGCCCTGATGCACGGCAGCAAGGGCAACGATCCCGTTGAAAACCACCTCTGGCCCAACGGAAGCGGCCCAGACCTTGCCGCCAGCGGCACGGGGGTGAAAACGGTCGATGTGAGACGATCACGGTGGAGATCGTCGAGAACTGATTGCGGCAGCGAATCGGATCATGTTTGAATCGGGGATGTCCCGAACGATTCTCGGCGCGATTCTCACCCTGACATCCGTTGCCGTGCTGCCGTCGTCCGGCGAAACTCTCGCCGGCACGAATCCACTCAGGATGGAAGGCGACATCGCCTCGGATCTTGTCGCCGGGGTGGATCGATTTCTTCTACGCGAACTCGAAGCCTCCGTGGCCAAGCGCGCCGCGCACTGGAAGCGCGATTTTTCATCGGAGGAGGCCTACAACAAATCGATCGAGCCGAACCGCAGACGTCTCGCCCACATCCTCGGAATGCGCGAACCCCGCGAGAAGTTCATGGGGCTCGAGTTCTCCGGATCGAATCTCATCAACTCCCGCATCGCTCGCACCGACGCCTACGAGATCTGGATTGTCCGTTGGCCGACCTACGGCGGGATGCACGGCGAGGGACTCTACCTGACGCCTACGAAGCGCGAACCGGTCGCCTTCGTTGTCGCGGTTCCCGATTCCGACCAGACTCCCGAGCAGCTCTGCGGCTTGCATGAGGGACTTCCCGAAAAGGTGCAATATCCGCGTCGGCTCGCCGAAAACGGCTGCGTCGTCATCATCCCGACCCTGATCAGCCGCGAAAAAAGTCCCTTCGACTGGCACGGACGGAAGCACGGGATCACGAATCGCGAGTTCCTCTACCGATCGGCCTTCGAACTCGGCCGGCACCTCGTCGGTTGCGAAGTGCAGAAGGTGCTCGCCGCCGTCGACTATTGCCACTCGCAAATCATCGCGAAAGACGAACCGGATCAAGGCATGGGCGTGATTGGATTTGGCGACGGAGGCATGCTCGCACTCTACGCCGCTGCCCTGGACACGCGGATCGATTCCGCCGTGGTGAGCGGTTACTATCAGAATCGGAACACGGTTTGGAAACAGACGATCGATCGCAACGTGTTTTCGCTGCTCGAGCAATTCGGGGACGCCGAGATCGCGACCATGATCGCTCCGCGAACACTCATCGTCGAAGCGTGCGCTCACCCGGATTTCGAAATTAAGCCCGGGACTGGCAACAACGCACCGGCAAAGCTGAAAACGCCCGAGCTGGGCGAAGTGCGCGCCGAGATCTCAAGGGCGAGGAAGCTACTCGCGGATTGGCCGGACGGAGAGGATTGGCTGACGATATCCGGCGACGGAACCGGTCCGTTCGCGAGGGACGACACGCTGAAAGCGTTTTTCGCGAGCCTGAGTCGCGGCGCGAAGCTTGCGCAAATGCGCGGGATGCCGGAACCAGCCGGCCGCTGGCGATCCGAAACACGGCTCGAGCGCCAGATGCGCGAAATCGATCGATACAACCAGGAAGTGCTACGCAATAGCCACAAGGTGCGCCACCAGTTCATGTCGAAGCTCGATACTTCATCGGTCGAAGCCTACGAGAAGTCGGTCGAAGCCTACCGCGACACATTCCGTCACGAAGTCATCGGGCACTTCGATCGGAAACCGCTGCCGCCAAACCCGCGCACCCGCGTCTTCAAGAAATCCGACGAGGTCATTCAATACGAAGTCGTGCTCGATGTGTTCCCCGATGTCATCGCCTACGGCATTCTTTGCCTGCCGCGCGATCTCGAGGAAAACGACCGCCGACCCGTCGTCGTGTGCCAGCACGGGCTCGAAGGCCGACCGCAGAGTGTCATCGGCGAGAAGGATTTCCACTACTACAAGGCGTTCGCCACCGAACTTGCGAAGCGGGGATTCGTCACCTTCGCCCCGCAGAACCTCTACATCTTCCGTGACCGGTTCCGCACCCTCCAACGCAAGGCCTATCCGCTCAAGAAAACGCTCTTCTCGATCATCGTTCCGCAGCACCAGCAGATCGTCGACTGGTTGCAGACGCAGCCGTTCGTCGATCCCGACCGCATCGCCTTCTACGGACTCAGCTACGGAGGCAAGACCGCGATGCGTGTCCCGCCGCTGGTCGATGACTATTGCCTCTCCATCTGCTCCGCCGACTTCAACGAATGGGTCGACAAGAACGCCTCGACCCACAATCCGCGCAGCTACGTGTGGACGGGCGAATACGAGATCTTCGAGTGGGATCTGGGAAGCACTTTCAACTACGCCGAAATGGCGGCTCTCATCGCCCCGCGACCGTTCATGGTCGAGCGCGGCCACTTCGACGGTGTCGCCGACGACTGGACGGTGGGCTGGGAGTTCGCCAAGGTCCGTCACCTCTACCAGGGGAAACTGAAGATCGGCGATCGGTGCGAGATCGAATGGTTCGACGGCCCCCATGCGATCAACGGAAAGGGAACCTACAAGTTCCTCCACCGGCACCTCAACTGGCCTGAACCCACGCCGTAACTATGCGCTTTTTCCTAATTCCCGCGGTCTGTCTAGCGATTGCACCGGCGTCGGCCAACGATTCGCCTGCCCGACCGAAGGACGCGTTCTCACGCGAGGCAGCAATGACGAAGATGCTGGAACTGAGCGATCACAGCTCGCGATTTCACCACTGGATGGTCCGCTGCCAGCTCCGTGCGCTCACGGACGACAACGAGACTGTCGATCCGAAGTTTCTTTCCGAATTCGGATTCACAGGTGCAAAGGCGAGACAGATGAAAGAAGCCATGGAGCGGTTCATCGCAGACATCAGGAAGCTCGACACCGAAATGCTTTTCCGTGGCGACGCAGAAAACGCGAACTTCGTTCCTTCCGAGAGGTTGAAGGGATTCGTCGAGTATCTCGAAACGCCGAAGCGCATCGGCGAACAGGCACTCCTCGCGCGAGCGCACGCCGCCGACCTCGCGGAAGTCCTCGGCGACTCGGCGATGGCGCTCGCGATTTTTCACATCACGTCGCATAACCACAACCACTTTGGAAAACTCGCCATCGCACACCCGATCTACGAGGCCAAGGATGACAACGGGAACCGCGTGTTCAAAGTGCGGCGCGTTCTACTCTCGTCCGTCACTCGTCACGCTATGGGCGAGGGTAGCATCGTGGCCTCGGCGGATTCGCTCGAAAAACTTCCCAGTCCGTTCGGGGAGTTCTTTCGGGCCGAGAAGCGAATCCCTCCGCCCAGTGACGAGTCCATTCTCGCCAAAGTGAAGGCGCAACGAATCGCCGAATCCCGTCTCCGTCCCGCCAAACCTGGCACAACAAACCTCTCCGCCCTAAGCCCGCTGCTCAACGAACACCTGGCGCTTGCCGAGATCGTCATGAAGCACACCGACGTGATCAACTTTACCGGAAAGACGGATCTGGGAACCCTACTTGATATTGGCGTAAGCAGAGAATCGATGGAAGCGGTGGGCAAGACTCTCAACGGGACAGTTGCCGAACTCACCCGGCAACTCAAGGCGAAGAATCCGGACATCGAACCGTTACAAGCGGGCTCCAAAGTCACCATCCACGGCCTCGCTGCGGAAGAACACAAGGCCGTGGTTGACGCTCTCGAAGCCGAACTTGCGAAGAAGCACGCCGGCAAACTTGCCGAGTATCTCGCACGAGCCTTCGCGAAATCCACCCGCGTCTACACGAACCGCTGGGATATCACGGTGGAGAATCACGCGGACGGCATCGGGTTCTTTCCCGGCGGATCGTCCACCCGCACGCGCGCCATTGTCACCGACCTCGAAGGCAACAAGACCAAAACAAGACAACTCGGCTATCCACTGCGGTTCCTTGAATACGCGCCGCCGCAAGGTTTGCGGATCCATTGAGCCTGCTCAATGCGGCGCAGGCATCGCTTCCTCATGAATGATCACGCGCACTCCGGAACCGGCGTCACCGACACTTTTCCTGAGATCCTGGACCAGTTCGTTCGCCCGCTGCGCGGCGACATGAGGATCGGGGTCAGTCACACGAATTGACACCAGATCCGTATTGGCAATCGCCGCCACCTCCACGTCAGAGTCGACTCCCGGGAGATGGGAGAGAATAATCTCGACCGGGTCGGCTGTTCCCTTGGGTTCCGGAATGGACACCTGTACGGTCGCGGCCGAGACGAACGTTGGCGTCCGCTTGCAACTCGCAGCGAAGAGCGTGCAGAGCAGCAGCGCAACGGCAGTGAAGATTTTTGGGTTCAACATCTGAAATGCGGTTGGTTGAAACCCGAATCTGTTCTTCGTCGGCACTCGTCGCAAGGACAATCGCGTTGGATCACTGCTTTCCGACTTGAAGATGGTCATGGGCCGGTGTTCGCAAACGGCGGAGGATGTCGTATGCTGCCGCCATGAAGACGCCGCTTTCCATCTTCGCCTTGTCCGCAATCGTGCTTGCGACCGCACCCCTCGCCCATTCCCAACAACCCGCCTCCAGCCCGCCTCTTGTCAGCGTGACCGGTGAGGCGGAGATCCGGGTGGCGCCCGATATTGTCGTAATCACTTTCGGAGTCGAAGCCCGCGCCACCGGGCTCGACGAAGCGGCCGCAGCCCACTCCGAGAAGATTTCGAAACTCATCGGCCACATCAAGGAGGCGGGCGTCGAGGAGAAGCACATCCAGACCGACTACATCAACGTCCGCCCCTCGTACGATCACCGCGTCTCGAGGAGCAAACCCTCGCACTTCGAGGTCAACAAGTCTGTGACCGTCCGCGTCACGGATATCAAGAAGTTCGAAACCCTCCTCGCCGGCGCACTGAAAAACGGGGCCACGCACGTCCACGGCGTGCGGTTCCTCACCTCGGAGTTGCGCAAACACCGCGACGCCGCCCGGGCCAACGCCATCAAGGCCGCCAAAGAGAAGGCGGTCGCCCTGACGTCGGAGCTCGGAGCCTCCATCGGGCAGGTCTACTCCATCAATGAGAACACGTGGGGCGGCGGTGGCTCCTACAACATGCGCGGCGGCCTGCTCACCCAGAACTCGATCCAGAACATCTCCGGCGCCAGCGCCGGTGGGGAGTTCGCCGCAGGCCAAATCGCCATCAGCGCCCGCGTCAACGTCGCATTCGTCATCGAGTAACCTCCGCAGGAGGTCACAGCGCGGTCGATATCCGCTTGGCTCTACTTGATCCGGAACAGATGCTTCGCACCCCGAAGAAGAATGCTGTCCGCCACCGGAACGGGCGATGCGATGATCTGTTCCCCCATGGCGTTCTCGCCAAGCAGCTTGAACTTGCCGTCGATACTCGCGGTGAACACCACGCCGTCCTCGCGCGCGGCGTAGAGCACGCCATTCGCGATCACGGGTGACGAGTAGTAGGTCGCGCTGCTCTTCGGAAACGCGTCTTCCCAGATCGTCTTTCCGGATTCGGGATCGAGACAGACGACACCGCCGCGGTGGCGCAGAAGATAGATCTTCCCTTTGTATTTGGCCGGCGTGGAAACGAAAACACCGATGTCGTCACGCTTCCATGCGTGCTTGCCGCCAAGGCGGACGCCATACGTGCGCGCCTGATTGCGGTCGTCCCGCCCTACGGGAACGACGATCATGTCGCCTTCGATGACCGGCGTCGAAATCGCCGGCCAGAAACCGGTGCCGTCCGGATTGAATCCACCGCAGGACCAAAGCACCTTTCCGCTGTCGGCGGCGTGCGCGGTCAGGTGATCGGAGCACCAGACGAGCAGCGCCTTCTTGCCCTCGTGATCGAAGATCACCGGCGTCGTGTAGCCGTGGTCATTTTCCTTCGGCACATCGTAGTCGCGCGGCTGGAGCCAGCGAACCTTGCCAGTCGCCCGATCGAAGGCGGCGATCCACGATTTCCCTTCGTGCAGCCGGGCGAGCACGACGGTGTCCCCCACGAGAACGGGAGAACTCCCCGAATCCCAGAAAAGTTTCTCGGCACCGTACTGCTCGGTGAGGTTCTGCTTCCAACGGATCGTTCCATCCATCTCGAGCGCGGCGAAGTTCCCGCTCTTGTAATACACGTAGATTCCCTTTCCGTCCGTCACCGGCGATGCGTTGCAACTGGAGCCGAGTTTCTTGTGCTTCGGTTTCTTCTCCGGTCCCAGCTTCGTCTGCCAAAGTTGCTTCCCGTAGAGGTTGAAAGCGATCACGCTGTCCTCGCCGTCAGCCGGACTGGAGAGGTAGATCTTGTCCTTCCAGACGATCGGGCTCGAGCCGCCTTTGCCGGGAAGCGGAGCCTTCCACGCGGCTTTTTCGCTGGTCCACTTCACGGGATACTTCCCGTCCTCACGGGAACCGGTAAACGACGGTCCCCGCCATGATGGCCAGTCCTTCGCGATGGACGAAGCCGGGATGCCCATGGCGAGTGAGAAAAAGAGGATCAGGCGTGAAATGCGGATGTTTGGGTAGCGATTCATGAGATTTGCTCGTGCTGAATTCGACGGAAACATTCGCAACACCGAACCCGATCCGCGAGGGAAAAATCACCGCACGTTCGCGTATCGGTTCATCCCGTAAAGCGATCGCTCAGGATCAGTTCGCGGATGACCGCCTTGAGCCGCAGATCGTCCTTCGCCGCCTTCCCGACGATCGAATCGATCGCCAGCGAATCGCCGGGGGTGAGTTCGCGAGCGAGGGCAAACCGCATGAGGTGCCCGATGAAGGCTTTGGCAAAACGCAGATGCTCCTTCACGAGCGCTTCCTTGAATCCGACGATACCGTCAAAGGGATGTTTCTTCATCACGGTGCCGCTGGCATCGACGTCCCTGCCATTCTCATACTTGTCGCGCCAGCGGCCCGTGATGTCGAAGTTCTCAAGCGCGAAGCCCAAGGGATCGAGCCGCGCGTGGCAGCCCGCACAATCGGGATTCTTCCGGTGTTCGGCGAATTTCTCGCGAATCGTAAGATCCTTGTCACCGTCGTCCTCGTTGAGCGGTGGGACATCGTTCGGCGGAGGCGGTGGCGGATCGTTCAGGATGACCTCGATGATCCACGCGCCCCGGGCAATCGGATGCGTGCGCCTCGGACCGGATGTCATACTGAGCATCGCCGCATTGGTGATCACGCCGCCATAGCGGGGATCGTTTGCCGCGACACGCTTGAAGGTCTGCGCACGCATCTTGTTGCGGATCTGGTCTTCGTAGCGCCTCTTGTGGTTCCCCCTCGCCTGTCGCAGGTCCTCGTTTTTGGGCACCCGGCGCAACGCCTCCTCGGCCTGAGCGAGATTCTTCTTCAGTTCTTCCCGCTTCGACCGCTGCGCCGGCGTGAACGCGGCGACGAGTTCCTTTTCCGGAACATGGAGATGATCACCGGAGGCCGCCACTTCCTCGGCAGTCAAGGCGCGATCATAGAGCCGCGCACGGGCGAGACTCATCGAGAGATGCCTATTGCCCCCGGGCGGAAGGTGCCGGGCGCCGAAGATCACCGAAGTCTGATGTTTCGGAAAGGTGGCTGCGCCTTTGCGATACGGTCTGCCATAGGGCTTGCCGTTCCGATACAGCTTGGTCGTACCATTCTCCTGATACACCATCGCCAGATGCAGCCGTTCGTTCGGTTTCTCCTCCGGTGTCGACTCCGGGAAATCCAAGGTCCGCGCGAAGCCGTTGCTCCCCGAGATCCAATGACGGTGCTTTCGCTCCCCTAGAACGATGGTGTCGAAGAAATCTCCAGGACCCTGGATGCCCATCGCCCCTCCGCCCCGCTGATTGATGTCATGCACCTTCAGCCAAACTTCGAGCGTCTTGGCTTTCAGATCGACATCGAGGGTATCGCTCTGCAAATAGGTTTTGTTCTTCAAGACGATCATCCCGTCTTCGAAGCGGATCTTGCCGTGCGCCTTGAGATGCAGCCCCCTTACTTCCTCCTTCAAGTCACCATTGAACTCCCAAACGGCAAACGGTTTCAGATCAACCACCTTCTTTTTCCCGCGGTTCTTCGCGGCCGCAGCGAGCAATCGGGCTCGCACCGGATCCTCGATTGCCTTCAGGCCCGCACGCGATGCTTCGATGGTCGCATTCAGCTTCCTCCGCTCCTCGTCCCGCGCCTTGTTCTGCGCGATGACCTTCGCTTCATCGAATGGAGGAGGCTTGAAATCGGATGTGTACCAGTCGCGCAGAAACTCGCTCTGATACCCGAACGTCGGTGAGATGAGTTCGGCGATCGGACGGTTCTCGACGAACACGGCATCGAAGAGAAGCAGCGGTTCGAGCACCATCTGCAAACTCGCCGGATGCTCGCGATCGAGGCTGAAGTAGCGCGCCTTCTTCGGATCGGGCGTCGCGGCGAGCACGTTCTCGAGTTGCATCCACTGCGAAGGGAACGCATCGAGAAAGCGCTCGATCTTCGGATCCGCGAACATGCGGTCGATCGTCCTGTTGAGAACCTCCGGCTTCGAAAGCTCGCCCGTTTTCGCGAGGCGAAGCAGCTCTAGATCCGGTCCGCTACTCCAGAGGAAAAACGAAAGCTTGGTGGCGAGTTCGAAGGCAGCGCGCTCTGGGTCGTGTGATTCGTAGCGATAGAGGAACATCGGCGATGACAACGCCGCCGACGCGACCTTCTTCATGCCGTCGGTGAACGACAGCCCCTCCTCCATCTTCTCGACGGCGTACCGGGTGTAGCGATCGATCGTCGCTCCATCAACCGGCCCGCGGAAGGCTCGCCAGAGAAAGGCGACAAGCCGATTGCGCACTTCCGCCTTCAAGTCGGCTCCCGCCTCAGGTTCCTTGAAGAAGTCATTCCAGGAGCCGACAGACCCCTCGTTGAAATCCGGGCTCTCGAGAATGGAGACACTGAGCTTCAGGAACGAATCGAAAAGCAGCGGCGAGAGCGTAAGCTGGTTCGCCTGGTTGTCGAACCCATGAGCCGCGCGAAGATCTTTCGGGAAGGCATCGACGTCCTTCATACCGCCCTCCCTTCTCAGCGAAAGACACGAGGCGTTCACCGTATCCGGCAGCTTCCCTGAAGGTTCCCTCAGGTAGTCGGTGTGCCGGGTCATCAACTTCTCGGGAAGCGCGAACACGTCCCGGTTCATTTTGAAAAGGTCCCTGATCGCGTTGTTGTATTGAAAGCGGTTCAGGCGCCGCATCCGCACTTTCTTCGTTTCGTCCGCCGCAACCGACGCGCGCAGGAGGCTCTTCAGCTCGGCGACGAGTTTCGTGCGTTGCCTTTCGTCCAGGCCCGGCTCGTCTTCCGGCGGCATGTCGCCAACCTCCACGACCTCGATCGCCTCCTTGATGAGTTCGGGCTGCGCGAGCACATGTTCCAATGACTCGAGCTTTTTCAGATTGACCTTCCCCTTCACCTTCCCGCCGCCGTGACACTTGACGCACTTCTCTGCGAACAGCGGTTTGACGAAGCTCTCGAAATCGGGCGACTCCGCTGCGTTCGCCTTCAACCCGGCGAAGGCGACCAAGGCAGCTACTAGAATTCCAATCCTGCGATGCATCGCGATCGGTCGCGGCGCTAGGTCCACAGATCCGAGACGACACCAGAACTGTCCGCGAATGCGTCGATCTCCACACCCATGAGCTTCGCAAGCGTGAGCCACATGTTCGAGTTCAGCGTCCCGCTCTTGCACTGGATGAACCGCCCCTGCTTGATCTGCCCTTGGCCCTTGCCTGCAACGATCAGCGGCAGATCGAAGAACTGGTGCGTGGCGCCGTCGCCAATCCCCGCGCCGTAGGTCATGAGCGTGTTGTCGAAAAGCGACGTCCCATCGGCCTCCTTAATCTCCTTCATCCGCTTCAAAATGTAGGCGAACTGCTCCATGTGGAAGATGTCGATCTTCTGCACTCCCTTCCAACCTTCGCCCTTCTGATTGTGCGTCATGTTGTGATGCTGCACCGGCTTGTCGAAGACTCCTTCATACATCAGCGTGGCATCCCAGCGCTCGGGGCCGACCATGAAAGTGCAGACGTTCGTGATGCCCATCCGAAGCGCGAGCAGCATCAAATCCGCCTGCAGCTTGATGTACTCGCCGCGGGGGAGAATCTCGTCCTTAGGAATCCGGATGTCCGCATCCGCGATCATCTTCTTCTGTTTGGTGATGCGTATTTCCACGTCGCGCACCATCTCCATGAACTCGCCGAGCGTCTCACGGTCTTCGTTTCCGAGTTGCTTCGCGAGTGTCTTCGTATCCGCCAGCAGCAGATCGGTGACATCTTCCAAGTGCGTCTGCAATCCTTCGGAGTGGAACAACCGCCGGTAGAGCTTCTGCGGATCCTTGATCGATGGCGCAATGCGGTCCGGACCATACCACGAGATGTTGTCGAAATAGATCGGCTCCTTTGGTGCGCGGAATCCGTTGCAGCTGATCTCCAGCGTCTTGAAGATCGTCGAGTGCCCGATGGCATCGCCGATCACCTGGTCGAGGCTGCGACCATTCGGATGCCGCATTCCCTTCTCCGCCGCCTGCACCGGCGAAACGCTGGTGAGATAGCAGGACGCTCCCTGTGCATGCACGTCCTGTCCGTTCTTGTAAGTGCGGTCGAGCCCGGTAACGAGCGTGACGTCTGCGGTGTGCTCCCGCAACGGCTCCATCGTCGGCGTGAGTTCCAGCGGATAGATGCCCGGAACGTTTTCGGTCCGCATCTCGTTCTTTTTCTTGTCCGCATTGAACCCTCCAACGAATCCTGGAAGCGCGGCTTCCTCCTCTCCCGGAAAGAAACAGCGCCGAACGAGTCCGTTCGGCACATACATGATGACAAGTTTCTTCGAAGGCTTCGGCGCCTTCTTCGTGGGCTCCGCAGCGAGGGACCCTGCAAGCGAGGGCAGAAACGGCAGCGCCATGACGGCCCCGTTGGTTTTCAGAAACTTACGACGCGATACGTCCATGCTCGCGAACCTCGCACGGATCTAGTGGCGGGCAAATCGCATGTTCATGCGCGAATGCGGAACGATTCAGCGGAATTCTGCATCCAAACGCCACTGCCCCGGTGTCTAATCGAAAAACACACGATCTGCCATGAAACAAAATCCAAAGTTCGCCACCGTTCGAAAAGCCCTCGCCGTTGTCCTCGTCGCGATGCTCCCGATGTCGGTCAGCTTCGCCGCCGAGGAGCAAACCCCGGAGCCTGCGGAAACCAAGACCGAGGTCGTCGAGAGCGATCCCGTCCTTCTCGAGATAGAGCGCGAAGTCGCGAGAGTCGATCTGAAGAAAGAAAAACTCGGACTCTGGCTGGCGTGGATCATGCCCTTCGCCGGGATGGGATTCACCCTGGCGATTCTCGCGATCATCTTCGGCTACAGCCGGAAGGCCGATCAGAATCGCCACGACACGATTCGCATGTTCCTCGAAAAAGGAATCGAAGTGCCGGAGCGGCTGCTCATCGATCCGGAAAATCCCACCCCCGGGAAACGGATGTCGGATGTCCGCAAGGGCGTCATCTGGACCGTCATCGGACTGGGCCTCGCCGGTGTCTTCTTCATCGGCTCGGGTGGGAACTGGCGTGCGTGCTCGATGGGGCTGCTCCCGCTCCTCATTGGAATCGGCTACTTCATTGTCGGACGCATCGACCCACAGCCGACGACATCGGACGAGTAGTCCGCACGTGTAACGCGACCGCGCCGGTCCACTATGGATCAAGATCCCGACATCCACCTCGTGCTCCGTGTCATCCGAGAGGATGACCGGCACGCGTTCGGGGAACTGGTGAAGCGCCACCAGTCGGCGGTCCGTAACCATCTGCGCTCGCTCACGCGCGGCGATCACGCCCGCGCCGACGACCTCGCCCAGGAAACGTTTTTGAAAGCCTACCGTTCGATCCGACGATTCCGAGGCGGGGCGAAGTTCTCAAGCTGGCTCTTTCGGATCGCCTACAACACCTTTCTCAACGATCAGCGCAAGCCGGCAAGACAGAAAGCCATCGAGGCGGCGCAGTTGCCCGAGCCCGCCCACAATCCCGGAACCCGCGAAAGCGATCTCGCCCACGACTTGAGCCTTGCGCTGGCGAATCTGGGAACCGAACAAGCCGCCGTCTTCGATCTCCACTACAAGAAGGGAATGACCCACGCGGAAATCGCCGCTACACTGGAGATGCCGCTGGGAACGGTGAAGTCCCACCTTTCCCGGGGCATCGAGACGGTGCGCGAGTATTTGAAAGACTGGAAGAACTCGACATGAACGAACCGAACGACAATCAAAACGACCCGATCGAGCGCGTGCTCCGAGAGGAAGAACCCTATCTCGAAAACGATGGCTTCTCTCAGCGCGTGGTCGATGCCCTGCCCCGCGGAAAGCGGCTGACGTGGTCGGCCAAGCGACGTCTCGTCAAAGGACTCATGGCTCTCATCGGAACAGTCGCAACCGTTGCCATTCTGCTTTCGGGACCTCTCCCGCCCGAGATTCGAAAAGCTATGGAGAACCCGATGCTCATCGCGTTCGCGATCACGAGTGCCTGCGTGGCGATCGGTGGTGTCTGTGCGTGGGTGATGTCGGACAGAGCCTGAAGATACCCCGCCGCTACCAGAGCCCGCCCTTGTCGACCGTCTTGAACGTCTCTTCGTATCCGGTCGCAGGAAGGCTCACGGTGTAGCTATCGCCAGATTTCGCGACCGAGAGCTTGATCAGATTGCCTGCCTTCCCCTTCTCGGTATTGGCAATGCGCTTCGGCTCCGTGTTGAACTCGCCCTGGTCGGGCCGCTGGTTCTTGTGAAGCTGGAAAATCGCCTTGATCGAATCGGTGCCGCGCAAGTTTTTCACCACCTCCGGCGCACAACCCTTCCTCGCGCCGTTGTTCATGATGGCGACCGTCGGTTTGATCGTCTGCCAGACGAGCGGGTTGTTGCTGCGGTCGAGTCCGTGGTGCGTGACCTGACAGACATCCACAGGACCAACGATGTCATAGGGACAGACCAGTTTCTCCTCGAGATTCCACGTGAGATCGGTGGCGTTGTAGAATCGAAATCCGCCCATGCTGAGGACGAGGACCATGCTGTTGCGATTCTCCGACTTGTCCGCGGCTTTCTGCTTCTTCTCTCCCTCGCAAATCGTCGTGTTCTTCTTGGCAAGGTTGCCCGCCACCGGCGGCGCGAACTTCCGGCGAGTCGCCACGCAGCGCAGCACAACCGGTTTGGCATCGGCCGCCGAACTCTGTCCGATAGTCAATTCCTGTCCGATCTCGACCACGTGCTTCTTGTCGCACTTGAGATTCCAGTAGGCCTCTCCCGGGTCGTTCACCTGACCTTCGAACCCCTTGCCATTGTCGTAGAGATTGCGAACCGGCAGTAGTTTCGCCAGCCCGGCAGCACCCCCATGATGATCAATGTCGTAGTGAGAGATGATGAGATGATCGATCCGATCGTGCTCGGTGACCTCCTTCACCGTCTCCGCGATGCGCTTGACCTGAGTCATCTTCGGAAGCCCGGTGTCGATGAGGATCGATTCTCCCACCGGCGTGATAATGAGCGTGGCCGCTCCCCCCTCGACATCGATCCAGTAGATGTCGAGGCGCCGGTCCTTCTCGTCGGCGAGCGACCATCCGGCGAACAGCATCGACGAAACCAATCCAACAATGAATGAGCGATTCATGCTCCTTCGCTAACACGTTTTGGCGAGGATCGGAAGCCGCTTTAGTGGTGGCGAACCCGCTTGCGCCGCCCTTAGACTCTTCATCATGAAAACGAGGAAGGGACTCATCATCGCGGTTGCGGTTTTCTGCTTCTCGGGACTGTCAACCGTAGCAGAGGTGCGCAAATGGACTGCCGCCGACGGGCGCACGCTCGAAGCGGAGTTCATCTCCGCAACCGAACGCAACGTGACCCTGCGCCGGAAGTCGGACGGGCGGCGGTTCACGCTGCCGTTGGACAAGCTTTCGGAAGACGACAAGAAATGGGTCGCCGAAAAGCTCCTGGACATGGCCGGTCCCGAGAAGAAGGACGCCACCGGCATCTTCGAGAAGCGGCTTACCGAGGACTGGGAGAAAATGGAGTTCGAGAGTCTCGTCTTCCGCTTCTACGGAGGGCGTGGTCTGAACAAGAAGAAGCGTTATCCGGTCGTCGTGTATCTTCACGGAAAGGGATCGGGTGGAAACGACAACGAGAAGCAGCTCCACGGCTCGGCGAAGAAGTTTGCCGAGGGGAGTTTCTACAAGAAGAACCCGTCGTTCATCCTCGTCCCGCAATGTCCGGATGACAGCAGAGGCTGGCGGGGAGAGTATCTCGACGACGTCATCAAACTCATCGGGACGGCCATCGAACATCTTCCCGTCGACGAGGACCGCATCTACATCACAGGTGTGTCGATGGGCGGCTACGGAACGTGGTCAGCCCTCGCGCATTCGCCGAAGTTGTTCGCGGCCGCAGTGCCGGTCTGTGGCGGGGGCAATCCCTCGACCGCGAAATCGATCAAGGACATCGCGATCTGGGCCCACCACGGTGCGGCGGACGATGTCGTGCCGGTGGAAGGCACGCGGCGCATGGTCAAGGCGCTTGAGCGCGCCCGTGGAAATATCAAATACACCGAGTACGACGAGGCTTCCGGGATCAAGCACGACGCGTGGACGCCGTGCTACGCAAACGACGAAGTCTACAAGTGGATCTTCGAGCAGCGCCGAGGGCAGAAGAAGAAAAAGGAGGAGGAGAAGGGCGCCCTGGACCGGTTCTAGCTAGAGCGTTTGAGAATCGTCGGTCGTTCGTGGTAGCGCGGCCTGGCCCAGGCCGCACGAGAGCGATGCGGAATACAAAAACCACTTCCGGATGCCTAAACGCCAACTCTGCGGCCTAAACAGGCACGGTCCCCCCATAAATGCGGCTTGCGCCGGATGAACCAACATCGTGCGCGGAGCGCCCGATCCACCGGACTCCGTCTCAACCCTGTTAAGTCCCCGGCCGTTCGGGCCTTGCCTTAGAGCTCTCTGGGGCTTGAATCGCCGCCGCCTTCGGAAGACTTCGCATCTTCCGCGACGTGCTCCGTGGGCGGCGCGACCAACTTGGAGCTTCCCTCCCCGAACATCGTGAGCGTCTCGATCGTCGTGTGCATGGTGGCGGGAATGGGATACACGCGTTCCGCGGGAACGATCTGAAGTTGCCCAAGCGTAACCGCAGGAACTGACGGCACGAAGACGGCCACCGTTCCGTCGCCAAGTTCCTCGATTTCAAATCCGATCACCCTGGTTCCCGAAGCGTGGAGATCGACCATGACAGGTCGGAACTTACGCGCGTCTTCTTCGCCGAGATACTGATGGGCGAGACTCCGGACGATCTTGAAGCCGGGAATCCTCTCAAGCACTCGCCGTTCGACCCATGCGCGCAGTTTTCGTCCCCAGCGCGTGCGCACGAGCACGCCAGTGAGATAGCAAAGCAGCACGACGGAGAGGATCGCCGCGACGATCGCACACGTGCGGATAATGGCCGAATCGAACGGCAGTTTCTCGAATACGGGGCCGAAGATTCCCTTCGCGATGATCGTGATCTGCCAGAGCGCGAATCCCACGATTCCAATCGGGACGACGACGAGAATCGCGCCCAACAGCGTGGTTTTCACGAAGCCCATCGGGCGTCTCTTTTTCCGTGGCATGGCCGGACTATTCTTCCATCTGCCGCCAAGTGTTCAACTCGATTTCATCTAACATCCGCCGCGCTGGCACGTCTTGTAGGAAACAGAGGCGACCGCCCTCCGGTCCACCGTCGCCGCATTTTACAAACATCTTACAACGAGATGCACATCCCGAGCCGATAATGCGGCTCAACACACCAGAGAAGACACCAAGCCATGAAAGCAAACCTGAAGACGACCATCGGCGGCGCGCTGTGTGCGACGCTCGCCATTGCGATCTCGCCCATCGTTGCCGATGAGGCAAAGAAGAAGGAGAGGACGACGAAATCGGAAGCCGTCGTCGCGGCGAAGGAAGAGAAGAAGGCGGAACGACCGGATCCGAAACCGCTTTCGGACACCGTGAAGAAGGGGCTCGCCTACCTGAAGAAAACCCAACACGAAAGCGGCGGCTGGGGACAGGGCGGCGGCTGGCGGACCAATACCAAAGGCGGCTCCGGCCGAGTCCAGGGCAAGAACGTCGAGGATCCGCCGGACGTCGGGAATACCGCCGTCGGGCTGCTCACCTTCATCCGCGCGGGCGAAAGCTTCGAGAAGGGCGAGTACGCAGAGACGATGACGAAAGCGGCGAAGTTTCTCTTCGACAACATCGACACCAAGGACAAGGACACGCTTTTCGTCACGGACATTCGCGACACGCAACTGCAATCGAAGATCGGGCGCTACGTGGACACGTTCCTATCCGCGCTCGTTCTCTCCGAAATGAAGGGCAAGCTTCCCTCGCCTTCCATGGAGGAGATTCGCGACGAGGTTCTCGTGCGCGTCATCGACAAGATCGAGAAAAACCAGAAGGCGGACGGAACCTTCGACGGAAACGCTGGCTGGGCAGCGGTGCTTTCACAGGGTATCGCCAGCACGGCATTGAACCGCGCGTGGGTCGCCGGCGGTGGCGTCGCCGACAAGACACTGCGCCTCGATGCCGCGAATAACAGCACCGGCGTGATCGCGGGATCCGTTGAGATCAAGGCCGCCGCAGGAAAGCCGAGCAGCGCCGGCATCGATCTCTATCGCTACGCGGCACAGGTGGGCGGCCTGCAGGGACAAGCCGCGATCAATTCCGGACGGAAAGCCGAGTTCTACAGCAAGCTCAAGGATCCGAAGTTACCGGAGGCGGAGAAGAAACAGGTCGAGGTGGAACTCGCCGCGATCGAGAAGAACGATGAGGATGCCAAGATCGCCGCGGATGCTGCGGCGAAGCAGTTGAAAAAGGCGAAATTCGTCGCCGGCTTCGGAAACAACGGCGGCGAGGAGTTCCTCAGTTACATGAATTTGAGCGAAGCGATGTGCGCGAAGGGCGGACAGGACTGGAAGGACTGGGACGAGAAGGTCACCAAGACGGTGAACGCGGCCCAGAACGAGGATGGAAGTTGGGCGGGTCAGCACTGTATCACGGGCAGAACATTCTGCACCGCGACGGCATTGCTGACACTGATGGCGGATCGGGCTCCGATCCCGGAGCCTGTTCCAGAGGAGAAGAAAGAGGAATCCGACGAGGAGAAGAAGGGCAAGGACGCCGGAAAGGCAGAGCCGGTGTCCACGAAAGTGGAGTGAGAGTAGAGATCCCCCGTGAAACCGCTATGTCAGCGAAGGGAGTTTCTATTCCAGTGTTGTGCTGCGCTTGCCGTCCCGCGCCTTGCGGTCGCGGGGCGGTCAAGCGCCGCCAAACCCGTCGAGAGAGCAACCCGCTTTCTGCTTGATCGGCAGCAGGACGACGGCTCGTGGCGGTCGTCGGTCTACGGAGCCTTCAAGGACGGACGCGCGCTGACGCCGCTGGTCACTCTCGCCCTCGATGAGAACATCTCCTACGCCCAGAAGGCGATGAGGAAGGCGCGGGCTTGGATACGGGCGAATGGGGAACCAATCACCGAGGTCTTCCCCGTCCACAACGCCGCATGGCTACTGCAGTTGACGGACAAGACATCACCGCAGGATGCAGAATTGCGCAGGATATGCCTCAAGCGATTGAAGTCCCTGCAGCTCGGTGACGCACACGGCTGGAAACTCGGACACGCCTATCACGGCGGCTGGAGTTACGCACCGTTCGCCCCCGAAGCTGGTAAAGACATCGCGCCGTTCCAACAACCGAATCTCTCGGCCACGGTTCTTGCGCTCGAGGGGCTGCGTGCCGGTGGAACTCCCGCCGACAGCTCGATCATCCGTGACGCGCGTCGTTTTATCGAACGGTGTCAGAACTACTCAACCATGCCGTCGACGTTCGATGACGGCGGGTTCTTCCAGCTCAAGGATGACCCGAACCGGAACAAGGCTGGTTCCGCCGGGCAGGACGGCGCGGGCCGCACTCGCCAACGATCCTACACAAGCGCCACCGCCGATGGGCTCCGTGGGTTGCTGATGTGCGGATGCGAGTCCGACAACGCTCGTGTGAAGGCCGCCATCGGGTGGATGGACAAGCATCTCGACGTTGACGACGTCCCCGACCTTCGCCACTACGCTTCCTACGCCGTCGTTCGCGCCGACAAACTGGCTCAGAAATTCCGCGGCCCACCTGCGTGGAGTCGAGAGGTCCAAGAAGAACTCACCGAACAACAGCGGGCCGACGGCTCGTGGCACAACGCGGCTGGCGAGATGCGCGAAAACGATCCCATCGTTGCCACGGCGCTCGCACTCCTTGCTCTGCCGTCGCGCTAGCGCAGGTGCGAGAAACCTTCGTCGTGAGATCAACCACACGGATTGCGCGTGGCAATTGAATGAGGCACGGCATCCGTTCCGTCGAGGATGCCTACCCACGTCGACACCGCGAACCATCAACCATGGTGAACCTCATTGCGCTTTGAAGTTCAGAGGCAGCTTCTTCCCCATGCTGATCCGCTTCTCGGTTGCATAACCGCACCGATGGTAGAATTCCTCGGCACCGTCATTTCCATCGATCACCTGAAGGTTGATCTTCACACAACCCAAATCTGCAAGCGCCCGTTCCGCATGCTCTACCAATGCCTTTCCCATACCCATACGTCGGCAACGGGGCGAGACCGCGAGGGAGTAGATCCATCCACGATGTCCATCGTAGCCGCACATTACGGTTCCCACTAATCCATCGTCGCCGGTCTCCGCCACGTAGAACAAGCCATCGACGGCCGCCGCCTTCTTGTCGATGACCAGAGCAGGATCGTTGTGCGGTGATTCGTATCCGAAGATCGAACTCCACAGCTCGATGACGGCATCGCGATGACGATTCTCATAGGGAATAATGGTGTGGGCGGGCGGCATACTCCGCAGCAACTTACGGGATATTCTCTTTCACCGCCACTGTGCCAAGGTGAAGCCAGCGTTGGAATCGGTTGCACAAAAAGCACTCGACTTCGGAAAGTCGAGCTACCCAGCGGCAATCCTTACCACGCAGTCTTCTGCATGCGCTACTGTTTCGCCGCATGCGCGCCCTTCGGGGCCTGAGGCCACGGCGTCGTCCCGGGCGCCCACTTCTTCGGCTGTTTCGCACGCACCGCATCCACGTGCTTCTTCAGCCAGTCGGGGACATTCTTGTTCTCATCGATCCCGTAGATGTAGGGCAGCGGCGGGTCCATGAGCAACGGCTTGTCACCCAGCGGCGGACGTTGATCACTCACCTCTTTCAGACGCGCGGCAAGCTTTTTGACGATGTCAGGCTTCTTCGCAGCGATGTCGTTCTTCTCGCCCGGATCCGCTTTGACATTGAATAGCATGTCGCCCATCAGCTTGTAGTCACCGCTACGGATGGTCGGAAGTCGGACACTTCCCTTGACCTCGAAGATGATTTCGGTGCGTGGGCTCTTCTCGCCGCCGAACAGCATTCCCGTCATGTCGATAGCGTCGACTTTCGTCTTCTGCTCGTGCTTCCCTCCGGCAAGCGTGATGAACGTCGAATACCAGTCGGCCACAAACATCATTCCGTCATTCGTACTTCCTGGCTTCGTCTGCCCCGGCCACCGCATGAGAGTCGGCACACGCACGCCACCCTCGAAAGTCGTGTTCTTCGTTCCCCGCCACGGCTTGCTCATCTCCTCGAGCACTGGACCATTGTCATTGGTGAAAATGACGAGCGTGTTCTCCTTGAATCCATGCTTGTCGACAGCGCCAACGATTCGACCGACGGCATCGTCGAGGTTCTTGAGCATGGCGTCGCGAATGGCAAGCGGATCGTCCTTGTCGCCCTTGAAGCCCGGCGGCGGATTGAGCGGCCCGTGGACCGCATTGAATGGAACGTAGAGAAAAAACGGCTTGTCCTTGGTCTGATTGGCGATGACGCGCTCGGCTTCGGCGGCGAACAGGTCCGTCGCGTAGCCTTCCTCCTTCAACGGTTGCTGGTTGCGGTGCCAATCGTAAACCGCAAAGCGCGCGGGCGCGTTATGGACAATCGTCTTCGTGTAGTAATCGATGCCCCAGGCGTAGTGACCGTATTGATGCATAAACCCCTGGCCCATCGGCAGGTGCTCTTTCAGCCACTCGCCGCAGTGCCACTTGCCCACGAGCGCCGTGAAATACCCGGCGTCCTTGAGCGCCTCGGCGATGGTGCGCTCACTCGAATCCAACGCGTGGATCCGGCGTGTCGGTTCGCCGCGTTCGTTGTGCGCAAGCGTGAGACCTAGCGCCTTCAAATAGCTCGGCTTGCCAAAATCCTCGGAACGCCAGTCCATCCAGTTCCGGAAGGCGTAGCGGCCGGTGAGAAAGGCACCGCGAGTCGGCGCACACACCGAATGCGTGTAATACTGCGTGAGCTTGAGACTCTCCGCCGCCAGCTTGTCGATGTTCGGCGTGAGTTCCTTCTTGCCGCCGTTGAAGCCCGGCTGTGCCCATCCCATGTCGTCGGCGAGCATGAAGACGATGTTCGGGCGCTTGCCCGCAGCGTCCTTGGCCGAAACGTCGGCAACCAAGGCGAACGAAAGCAGGGAAAGGGAAAGGATGCGTGCGATCATGTGGCCGCCTTGATAAACCGGAAGCCGCAACGTGGCTAGCCGATTCTCACCCTTGGTCACTTCTTCGCGATCACCGTCAACCAAAGCTCCGAGGTCTCGTTGATAAGCAGGTCGCCAGCATCCGCATGCGCTCCCTTGATCGAATGAGTGACGATTGCATCGCCGATACGGACGCTGATCGGCTGACTGGACGCAGGGGCATCGGCGGCAGCTTCGAGGACAAGGGTGATCTCGCCCCCCTTTTCGGGAACCTCCACAGGCTTCGCGGTCACGCCTTGAGGGAGTGATTCGAACGCTGCAGACACCTTCTCCGCGAAGCCGTACTTTCGGGTCGCCTTGATCTTGAACTCCGTCTTTTCACCGGCTTTCACGGTGAGAGCATGCGCCGCCGCTGTGGCGTCGATATGCGGCTCCGGCCTCGTGATTTCCAATTGGTAGTAATAACGCTCACCATGCATTCGATTCAGATCGTGGATCTCGGCAACGAAGGCGCCGTCAGCCGGCGCCTTCCAATCAAGCGCCGCATCGTGATCGGTCTTCGCGTTGATGTCATCGCCCCTCGCCAAAACTTTGCCATCACTGCCAAGAATACGAAGGGAGGGATCGAGTAGCGAACCAAGCGGGGCCGCACGCACCTCGATGCGCAGCGTCTCCCCTTTCCTCGCGTCGAACGCATATCGATCGCGCTCGCGGTGCGTGCCAATCCAGCCGCTCAACTTTCCGGGCACGGCGATCCTCTCTGGCTCAGGAGCGCGCTCGATCGCGGGCGGAGGGTGTTCGAAGCGCAGCCGGTAAACCGTCGTGTTGCCTCCGCCGAAACGCACGTCAGCCTTGGGGGGATAGGCGAATCCGGAGGCAAGCAACGTGTAGGTGCCGTCTTCCGAAGCGGTGAACTCGATGCGGGGGTCCAAGCCGATGGTGGTTGCATCGTGATTGAATGCGATCTGCGCATTCTGCGAATCCCTCACGTGAAGAAGTGGATCAACCGGGGAATCGATCGCATACGCGAGGATCTCCGCCACAAACGACTCGCCTGCCTTCAAGCGCACGGGAAACCGATCGATGTCCTCACCCGGATTGAACTTGCCGTTCACGATGATGGGAATCGACCCCGGATGGAGAAGATCGTTCGCGGGCTCCGTCTCCGCGATCTCCTGATCGCCACCCACGACGAAAATGCGGGGCGCCGAGGCACCTTCGGCATTGTAGAACCGGGCGAGATGCGCTCCCGGCGTCATGTTCTCATCCACCCTCACAACAAATCCGCCCTTCTCCTTGGCGTCCGGAGTGAACGTCAGCCCTTCGTGATCAGTCCACACCTTTGGCGGCCACGGCTCCATCTTGCCCTCCGCCTTCACGACGCACTCCGCACCGATCTGACATCCAGCGGGAAAGAACGCATCGATGGTCGGCACTTCGGCGACCGCCATCCCTAGCATTCCCCCCAAACCCGCGATCGCGGGTCTCCACGCCTTCATACAAACAACTCCCGGATCACCCTTCCCCCGTTCACGAGCTGCACGGGGCGACCGTCCACGCGGTGGAGATGCATTTTCGGATCCACACCAAGCTTCGCGTAGAGGGAAACCGCAAAATCCTCGGGCGAATAGATGTTCTCCGAAGCATAGGCACCGTCCTTGTCCGTCGCGCCGACGATCTGCCCGCCCGGAATCCCGGCGCCCGCCATCAGCACGGACATCGCGTGCGGCCAGTGATCGCGGCCTCCGCGGTCGTTGATCTTCGGCGTCCGTCCGAATTCGCCCAAGACCACAACGAGGGTATTGTCCAAAAGTCCGCGCGTCTCGAGATCGCGGATGAGGGCGGCCACGCCTTGGTCGAGCGGCGGCATGTGCTTCTTGAGTCCCTTGAAGATCTCGCCATGATGATCCCAACCGCCGTAGTAGACGGTAACGAACGAAACGCCCACCTCGACCAGCCTCCGCGCCATGAGCAACCGCTGTCCCAGAGAGTGGCGCCCATAGCTATCGCGCACCTTTGAATCCTCGGACTCGATATCGAAGGCGGCCTGCGCACTCGGCGAGGTGACGAGATCGATTCCCTGTTCGTAGTAGCTGTCGAAATCGAGCGTGGGATCCCGCGCCTCCTTCTCGTGGATGCGCGCGAGCTTGTCGAGCGACTGTCTCAGCGCACGACGGTTCTGCGCGCGGCCTTCGCTGATCTCCTTCGGCAGGACCACATCCCGAACGCGAAAGCCTTTCCGATTGGGATCGCCACCAATGATAAACGGCGCGTGCTCCGCACCAAGAAAGTTGGGTCCGCCGGACCGCGACTGACGCGGGACGGTTGCATAGGCAGGCAAGCCATTGCGCACGCCGCGCATATGGGAGACGACCGAGCCGAACGACGGATGAAAACTGACAAACGCACCGCAGTTCACCGGAACGGGCGTCGGCGAACCCGTCATCATGTAGTGATTCCCGCCACCGTGATTCGGATCCTTGTGACAGATCGAACGCACAACCGTGAACTTGTCGGAGACCGATGCCAGTTGGGGGACGCACTCCGAAAAATGCACGCCCGGGATCTTCGTGCGGATCGTTCCGAACTCGCCGCGCACTTCCTTGATGGCGTCTGGCTTCGGATCGAAGCTCTCGTGATGCGTCGGACCGCCATCGAGCCAGACGAGAATGCAGTTCACATTCCCCGCGTTGCCCCCTGACGCGGTGGGAGGCACAGCCTCCGCCCGCATCTGCATGAGCTGGGAGAATCCGAGACCCGCGGCACCGGCAGACAGCCCGAGTTGCAGAAAATCGCGACGGGAAACACCGTTGCAGTTGGCATGGAAGGCGGAGTTCACGCGTTTCAATGATTAAATACGAATTCTGCGGAGTTTATCAACGCCCACAGGACATCTTCCGCGACGTGCTGCCGGTTGGCTTCGGGCACTGAAAAGCCTTTCAAGGCGATTGTTCGCTCCTCTTCGGTGGGAAACCGCGAATACGCGGAGAGATAGAGTTCATCGATGATCTCGGCATCCGTTTTCTCCTCAACCAGCGATGCGACGCGTCCTTCCTTGCTGGAAAGCTTCGCCTGAAGCGGAATCGAATGCATCAGGTGGAGAACCTGCACCACGCTCGACTCCGTGTTGCGCTCGCATGGACAATCCTCGCTGGAGTCGGGTCGCCCAAAGGCGTCGAGCATGTCCGACGAGATCTTGAAGTTCCACGTCTCAATCGCCCGCGCACCTCGGGGCATTCCCTGAAACTTGTCCGGCACGCCCGTGACCGCCGCCACCGCGTCGGTGAGCACTTCGGCCGAAAGCCGCCGACGATACGCGCGGGAGAATTGGGTCGTGTCGCCGATGTTGGTTTCATTTGGAAGCGAACTGAGCTGAAAGACGTGGGAGTTCGCAATCCGCCGCATGAGATGCTTGAGGTCGAATCCATGATCGACGAAGTCGCCGGCAAGGGCGTCCAAAAGCGGTTCGTTCGCGACGGGGTTCGAGGCGCGGAAGTCATCGACCGGCATGACAAATCCACGACCGAGCATGGCCGCCCACACGCGGTTGACCACCGCACGCGCAAAGAAAGGATTCTCCGCATCCGTCAGCCACTCCCCGAGCACGCTTCGCGGATCCGCCCCGCCTTCCGGGAATTCGAAGTCCGTCGCCTCCGGAGGCAGGGGCTTCATCGTCGCCTTCGTGACGGGGTGCGTCACCGTTCCCGAATCGCCCGGGTAGAAGAACTCAGGGCTCCCCGATATCGGCGGCGAAATACCCGTTCCCTTTCGCTTCACCTTTCCGAAGAAGGCCGCAAATTGGAAGAAGTCGTCCTGACTCCATTTCTCGTTGGGGTGGTGATGACAGCGTGCGCATTCGAGCCGGACACCGAGGAAGATCTGGCTCATCGAGGTCGTGAGGTTCTCGGGGTCCCGCCGATCCCGGAAGACGACGACGGGTCCGTGCCGGTGCGTGCTGCCACTGGCGACGAGCAAATCGCGAGCAAACTGATCATACGGCTTGTTGTTCCGGAAGCTCTCGCGAATCCATTGATCGAGCACATAGACGCTCTTCACGCCGACCCGATCCGGATTCGGTCGGAGGAGATCGATCCAACTGATCGCCCAGTGATCGGCCCATGCCGGATGCCGCAGCAACTGATCGACGAGCCTGCGACGCTTGTCGGGCGAGCGATCCGATAAGAAGGCGCGCGCCTGCTCCGATGTGGGCAGCGTTCCGATCAGTGAAAGCGAGGCCCGCCGCAGGAATTCGCCGTCGCTGCAGCGATCGGACGGGAACAAGCCAAGTTCCTTCCATCTCTCGATCGCGTGCCCGTCGACAACGTTGTTTCGAGGAACGGATGCGTAGGCCTCATCGGGAAGTTTCTTGTCCGGAGGCACGGTGAGCTTTGCGATCGCCACCCTCCCCATGTAGCGAGCCACCACAATCCCCTCACCCGTCCGGTCGCCGATCTTGAACCCGGCATCCTCATCGATGGTGACAAACCCTTCGTCATTGGATTTCACGTCGACCAGATCCGTGACATCACGAGCCGTCCCATTCTTGAAATGCGCCTGCACTTTGAAGATCCCGGTTTCACCGCGAGTCGTGCGCAGGCTGGACGGTTCGATCGAAACGCGATCGAGGACGGGTTCGTCCGGCAATTCATAGACCATCCCCTGCGCGATCCAGCGCTCGATCGTCCGGTAGGCGTGGGAATCCACCGCGAACCGTTCGCCTCCCTCGTGCGGCACGCTCTGTGTCGGTTTGCGAAGCAGCAGACTCTGCTCGGGCGCCGAAGGCGAAACACGTCGACCACGCAGTTCCTTCACGATTCCCTCGTAGTCCGATCTCGGATCATAGGAGAAGACCGTAAGCTTGAAGCCGTTCTGGCCTTCCGGTTTCGAGTGGCAGCCCGAACTGTTGCATCCCGTCTTCGAAAGAATCGGAAGGACATCACCGACGAAACTCAGCGAGCGCTCCCCGGCAAGGGAGTTGATCGCAAGCCCAGCAGTTCCGAGAACCGCCGCAGTTTTGGCAAGCACACCCACGAGAGTCCGAGTATAGAACGCCCCGATGCGAGGCACAAGTGGTTCCTCTTGAACGACTAACCCCTTCGATCGCCGGCGCGCTTGGCGTCACACCCGCAACCACCACCGCAGCCGTCCTTCTTTCCAGCTTTCGCGATGCGAAAGACAAAGATCAGCAGCGTCGCGCCCACGATCAAAAGCGCCGCAATCGTCTGCCAGTTCTCGCGTATCCAGTCCATGGCGGATGTGAATCAGAAACCGAATAGCCCACCGACTTGGTAGACCAGCAACGCAGCAGCGTAGGCGAATATCGACATGCCCGCAAGCTGACCAATCGCCACCTTCCACGACTGCGTTTCGCTCTTCACGACAATCGTGGTCGGCAGACATTGGAGAGCATAGACATAGAACACTAGCAATGACAGAATCGTCAGCGGCGGATACAGTGGAGAACCGTCCGGCTTCTTCGCGTTTGAAATCCGATCACGGATGCGCTTCCGCAATGCGTCCTCCTCTTCATCGTCTTCCTCCTCGATGGCAAAAGACACCGCCATACTGCCGTTGAAGACCTCGCGGGCGGCGAATGACGTGAGCATCGCGGTCCCAAGCCGACCGTCCCATCCCAGAGGACGCACCACGGGTTCGATCGCATCGCCCAACCGCCCCATCACGCTGTGGGAGAGTTGATCCTCACCCTCGGGCGCCTTCGGATAGGTTCCGAGAGCCCACAGCAGAATGACGACACCGAGGATGATCGTGCCCGCCTTCTTCAGAAACGCGAGCGCCCGATCGATCACATGCCGGACGACGTATCCGAAATCCGGGGCACGGTAGGGCGGCAATTCCATGAGAAACTGGGGCGCCGGTTCGGAGCGGCCGATGCGCTTGCCGAGAATCCACGCCGCGGCCAGTGCGGTGAGCGTCCCGAGTGCGTACATCGCGAACATCATCATCGTCTGCGCGAACGTCCCGGCGACGAGCAGTGGAATGAGCAGGAAATAAACCGGCATCCGCGCCGAGCAACTCATCCATGGAAGGATCAGGATGGTCAGCAGACGTTCCTTCGCGCTGTTGATCGTCCGCGTCGCCATCACCCCGGGAATCGCGCAGGCGTACCCGCTGAGCAGCGGCAGGAACGATTTTCCCGTCAGCCCAGCCTTGGACATGACCTTGTCCATGAGGAAGGCCGCGCGCGCCATGTAGCCGGAGCCTTCCAATAGCCCGATGAACAGAAAGAGCAGGATGATTTGCGGCAGGAAGATGACCACCGACCCGACGCCGGCTATCACCCCATCAACGATCAGATCACGAAGGTCGCCCTCGGGCAGCAGGCCACCAATCGCATTCCCCAATGCGCCGAAGCTCGCATCGACGAAGTCCATCGGAATCGACGCGAAACGGAAGATGCTCCAGAACACCGCGAACATGACGGCCGCGAAAAGCACCCAGCCAAACACCGGGTGAAGGGCGAGCCGGTCGAACTTGTCTGACTTTGTTCCTTCGGCGCTTCCGCTTTCGGTTACGGAGGCCCGGAGGGCACGGCGAATCTCCGTGTAACGCGCATGGGAGATAAGATCGTCGGTTGTCTTTCCGTCCTGCGCGCACTCCTCGGCGATTTGCGCTGCAGCCTTCCGCGCTTCCTCGGAAAGATGCTCCTGCTCCTCGTTCCGGTATTCGCTGTCACCCAGCAAGTGAATCGCGTGCGCCTCGGCGCGCTTCTGCCCCATGTCCTCAAGCTTGCCGACGAGTTTTCGGATTCCAGACTCCACCCCGGTCGCCTTCCACTTCCGCTCTGAATCGTGGGGGAAGGGAAACCGCATCGCCTGCTTGAGCTGCAGAACCCCGCGTCCGGAAGTCGCCTGGCACGGCACGACCGGAACATCGAGCATGTCGCCAAGCACCTGATAGTTGATGCGAATCCCGCTCTCCTCTGAACGATCGACCTGATTCAGTGCGATCACCACCGGGAGTCCCGCGTCGATAATCTGCAGTGCGAGATAAAGATGCCGCTCAAGACTGGCGGCATCGACCACGCAGACCACGAGATCCGGCAGGCTCTCTCCCTCAAGATCACCGAGAAGCACATCGCGGGTCACCTTCTCGTCCGGAGAATTCGGCGAGAGCGAATAGCACCCAGGGAGATCGACCAACTCGATCTCATTGCCGTGCGGCGTGAAGAACGTCGCGCTTGTGCGCGTGACCGTCACGCCGGGGTAATTCCCCACCTTGCGGTTCTCACCCGTGAGTTGGTTGAACAGAGTCGTCTTACCAACGTTGGGATGGCCGACGAGGGCGACTTTCGGCACGCGCACTTCGTTGGCGGAGTCGCTCATCGGAGGAGGGGTGAGCGAGGCGTCCTCAGCCTACCGGAGTGACGCGAACATGCTTGGCGAGATCACGACTGACCGCAAGGCGGGTGCCGCACACCGAGCAGACGAGGTTTTTCCCTCCAGCGAGTTTGCGTATCTGCATCTCCTCGCAAAAACCGATCTCCCGCAACTGCCGACAGGCCGGACCCTCGATGGCCTTCACCCGAAAATCACAACCCACCGCCGCCTGATCGAGATTCAGGGCGCCGTCGCGTTCCATGGGTTCTGTGAGGGTTGCCGACATTGAGGCATACAAGCGCGATTGAGACTCAGTTGCAACAAGAAACGCCCCGCAGAATCGGTTTCTCACCACCCAAAGGCGGATTTACTTCAAAAATCTTGACTATCTGATTTCGTAAATAAGTTTCCAACCACTTGGAACAGAGACGCTTGCGGCGCAGCTTACCGAGGAGCCGGTGTTCTGCTCGCTTTTCTTTTTTCATGTCGGTTTCGGACGGGGACTTTGGCGTCTTCTGCCGTGGGCGACGGTCTCGAGTCGAGCGATTCGATGTTCGGCGAGGGTGGATTTCCCAAGAGGAAGATGCCCGATGGGTTCTGGCCGAGGACCAGTTTCAGAAGAATCTCACCCGCGTCGTTGAGGCTCTTTCCAAATCCGCCGGTCCCCCCGCTCGGGTGGGAAACGTTTTGCAGATCGACCCCGGCGACGGTGCTCATCGGCGCCGGGAGTGGATTGAATTGAAACGTATCACCCCGTCTGACAATGAGTTCGGCGGTGTCATCCTGGGAACCGCGATCGACCCAGATGCCGATGTTGTTCTTGGAGGCGGTTCCAGCGGCAGCCTGAGGTGTGAATCCCAGCCACGCGACGCCTCCGACGTTGTTGCAGACCAAGCCGCTGAGCGTCTTGAAATCGCTACCGGTGGACGGCGCCGGATCCCCTTCGCGGGCGTGCGGATACGGCAAGGGAAGATCGCCGAAATCACTCGGCAAGGGCCCCGGGGGACCAATCGACGCCACGAAGTTGTCCAGCCGCACCGCGTTACCGGCCACGTAGTTGCCCGTACTGTCGGCGTCAAAGTTGAAGGCGAAGGTGAGATCCGTGACGTTGTTCGCGTTGAGCGAGGCCGCCATGTTCGCCAGTTGCGTTGGATGCAGTGTCGAAAAATCGACGGAGTACGAGGCGAACGGACCTGAGGGGGTGGGGAGTTCGACTCGATTCGCGAAATCCCCCGAAGGCAGGTTGGCTTCACAGCGAAGGTTGCTGATCCCGGTGCCGACCACCTCCATATCGAAACTGACATTGAGCTGGATCAGTTGCGCTACGGTAATCGACCCGGCGACGAATTGCGGATCATTCGCCAAGTCGAAGCTCCCCCAGCCTCCTCCGGTGAAGGAAGCGTCTCCCGTCGTGGCTGCAACCGTGACCTCGGCACCTTCGGTCCCTCCATTCCCGTTCGGAGAATTCTGGTTCACCGTGATCGGAACGAGATTCGAATCGCTGAAGAAGAAAGCGGAAGGGAAATCGTTGCCCCCTTCGAAATCGATACTCGCCAGAGTGGTCCCCGCGTGCAGCGGCAGGAGTAAGCCGAGCAGGAGCAAGGCACAGGAAACAATGAATACCGGGGCTCTCTGAAGCGCGCCCCCCGACGTGAAACGGACATGATAGCTCATTCAGTGGCAATGTTAGTGGCTACCAGACCCAACCCAATCCCCCCCTTTGCAGTTCACGCCCATACCACCTGCGAAAAGAGCAATGATGCGATTGGGACAAACCCGCCTCACATCTTCGAGAACTAAAGAACCGGTTTGAGCAAACGATCGAATCAGCAAGCAGCGGACTAGCTGTGCAGTCTTGTTTTCTGCCCTGAGTATGGAACCTTCCGACCTTGACGTCGCCCCTGCATTCCCTCCGAACCGCACTCGCGCTCGCGTTGTTATGCGCTGGCTGCACCACACAACGCACCGAGGGCCTTCACGAGTTGATGGCACCCGAAGAGGTCCGCATGCCTTCGACCGGTGCCTCGGCAGCCCTTAAACAGACGGCCTCCGGAGTTCCTCTGGTGGACGTACGCGTGCATGAAAAGCGGAAATACACCTTCCTCGTCGATACGGGCGCCTCGTGGAGTGTGGTCTCGCAACGGCTCATCAAGGAGCTCGACCTTGTGAAGCTCCCCGTGTCGTTCGACCACTTCGGAAAGCCACAGGCGCTCTACGAGGTCAATTCGGTGGAGCTTGGAAACATCTACCTTTGGCATCTGCTGGCCACCGACGATGCCCGCGGAGCCTTTCCGGAAATCGAGCGCTCCACAGGATTGAGGATTGATGGCGTCCTCTCCCTACACGCCTTCAAGGACTACCTTCTGACTCTCGACTTCCACCGCGATCGGCTCGAAGTCACCCGTGGCAGACTGACAAAACGCGATCACGCTACCATCCCGTTCCGCTACAGTCGGCCGTTGGTGATCGTTCCGTTCAGCGATGGCGAATCGACGACGACGCACTCGATGGTGATCGACACTGGATCGGCAGCGAGCTTCCAACTGGCCGCGAATACGGGATCGCTGCCCTATGCAGAGAAGTTCCTCGGAGAGAGCCGCTACATGACCTACTACGGACGCAACGCCTACCGCGTGTCCCGGATCGACGCCGTGGCGGTTCTCGGGGGTGTCGCCTTCGTGCATCCGGTGGTCGAACGCCACCAAAGCGGTGCCGATGCGCTTGGCGAGAACGCCGGAGCAGTCGGCATGCGCGCGCTGGAAGGCCTGCGTCTGACCTTCGACTGCCGACGCGACCTCGTCCGGATCGTGGACGGCGCGAAGCCCTAGCTAGGGGGTGATCAAAAGAACGCCGCAGACCACCGCAATGGTGATCATGATCCCGACGTAAATCAGGGTTGTCCGCATTACGTATCCGTCATTCATGAAGGTGAAGCCACCTTTCCAAGCCGAGGAAATCTCCGCATTTTGCCCCAATGACGAACCGGAAAATCCGATATGCAGAAAAACTGGCGGCTATTTCAATTGAAGCGCTTCGGGCGCGTCGCCGCCCTCCCGGACGAGCAGGTAGCTGTTCAGGGGAACGGACTCGTCAACCACCTGCGTGACGCCCGTGGTTGGCCAGAATACCTCAAGCTTTAGGATCTCTTCCGCGTCACCGAGCCCGATGTGCTGTCGAAGCGGGTTTGCACCGAAGCTCCCTCCGCTGTTCACATGCCGGTAGATAGAGCGTTCGCCCCCAGCCCCCCGAAGCCGGACATGAATCCGCCCGCCGATCCCCCACCGGTTCGATTTGTTCCCGACAAGCCTGATCATCATCCACTTCCCCCCCAGACCGGGGTTCTCGTAGAGTGCGTCGGCATACTTGTCCACAGGCCGGGCGCCGCCCATCTGTTCGAAGACGTCCTGGTCCCCGTCGTGATCGAAGTCGGCAAAGCAAACCGCGTGACCTTTCTGTAGGTGGCCGAATCCCCCCGACATCGTGACGTCGACAAATCGCTTCCCGCCTTCGTTCAGGAACATGACGTTCGGCATGACGGTGGAAATGTCCGGCTCCCCCGTGCCGAGGTAGAGATCGAGAAAGCCATCGTTGTCGAGATCTCCGAAGTTCGAACCCATCGGCAGCATGGGATAGTCGAGCCCCTGAGGCTTGCTCACGTTCTTGAATCGCCCCGCGCCGTCGCCGCGGTAGTGGCCCGGCGGCTCGAGCCGTGAAGGCAATCCGAGATAGTGCGCCATGAGGTCGGAGGTCTTCGCGGCGTAGCTCGCGATGAAGAGATCGAGATGGCCGTCGTTGTCATAGTCCCAGAACCAGACTGGAAAGCTCTTCACCGGCGCACCGACGCCTGATGGTTCGGTCACATCGATGAATGTCCCGTCGCCCTTGTTGCGATACAGACGGTTTGGCGAGCCAAAATTGGAAATCGCGAGGTCCGGCCAGCGGTCGTGGTCGAAATCCCCCCATGCCACGCCCTTGGTCATTGCGAAATTCTCCACGCCCGCCTGTGTTGCGATGTCTTCGAAGGTTCCATCGCCATTGTTCCTGAAGAGCTGGCACGGAGCGCGGACATCGCGGGACGTTTCATTGCCCACGAAGAGATCGAGATCACCGTCGTTGTCGAAATCCGCCCAATCAGCCGTCTGCGTCGGATAGTGCACGTCGCCGAGCCCCGCCGCGAAGGTCACGTCCTCGAACACGCCCTTTCCATCGTTGCGCAAAAGAGAATTCGGATGCCGACCCTGCGGTCCGAACCACCCGCCCCGCAAGATGAGCACATCGAGATCACCGTCGTTGTCGTAGTCGGCCTGGGCGAGATTCAATCCACCGAAGAGACCTGTAAAACCGGCTTCCTTCGACCGCTCGCGAAAGGAACGGTCCCCACGGTTCTCGAAATAACGCAGCGCCTCGGCCGTATCGAAGCTCGAGGTGATAACATCGAGATCCTCGTCTCCATCGAAGTCATCGACGATCATTCCGCCAGCGAGATTGAACGAGTGGATCCCCAACTCCGGGGCGATGTTCCTGAATCGGGGCAGCTTCTTCGAGGACTGGAACACCTCCGGCTTGATCCGGTAGTCCGCGGGAACACCATCGGGATAGCGACCAAGCGTCATGTAGGCCACGTTCAGCAACCACTGTGCCTGCATGTGGCGATGGATGTTGCGGCTGCGAAGATCGAGCGACTTCCGAAAATGCGCGATCGCCTTCTCGGACGCCGCCTTCTCCGTGTGAATGCCTCCGCCCCGAATCGGAACAATGCAGCTTTCCGCATCGTGTCGAAGGCAGCAGTTCGTGGATTCGGCGAGGCGCAGCCATGCAAAACCGAGGCGGAAGTTCAGCTCGGCCATCGCTTCCGGCCCGCCCTTGAATTCCTCGAGAGCTTTCATCGCCTTCTCCAACAGGTCGATGGCTTTCCTCTCTTCGCCGCTGTTGAGTTCGGCCGTCGCCAGTCGGATCATGGCCTCCCCGCGTTGGGCGAGAGAGGCGTCCGACGGCAGTTCCCCGAGAGCCTTGCGAAGCATCTGCCGCCTTGCATCACCGAAGTACGGATTTTCGGCGGGCGTCCGATTCCGAATCTCCTTCAGGAGATCGAGCATCTTCTGGTGGCCGACTCCGGCTCCCTGCCGCTCGGCTCCACTCGCGCCCGAAGCCAGAAGACTTCCTAGCAAAGCAACAAGAATGCCTGTTTCCCGAAAATTCACGACTCGAAACACTCCCGCACCTTCGCGGCAATTGCCTTCCCCAATCGCCCGCAACTCTCTGCATCAATGTGGATCGCATCGGGGATCGGGCAGCTCGCGTAGTCACCCGCATTCAGAAAGTGAATTCCCCGCTCGTCCGCGATCTCCGCATAGGCCTCCTCGAAACCAGCGGAAACCGCGGCCGCATTGTCGAAAAGATGCCCGAAGGGACACTCGCCGTCAGCCACCGTTGCCGGCGCGACAAGCATCACTTTCGGAGCGCCGCTATCGGGGCCGGCGTCACTTGCCATGATGTGATCGACGAGAACACCGCAACTGTATGCGATCGCATGCGCATTCAGATTGAAATGATTCTTCAGATCGTTCGTTCCCAGCATGACAATGACAAGGTCGACCGGCTTCTGCGATTCGAGGATCACCGGGAGATGACGCTGGCCGTTCTTGTCGATCGGCTCGCATGGATCGTCCCACATCGTGGTGCGGCCATTCTGCGCTTCCTCGATGATGACAAATCCTTCACCGAGTTCCGCAGCCATCACCCCGGGCCACCGAACATCCGCCGCGAAGCGATCGCCGTCACTCCCGGGGACCCAGCCCCAGGTGTTCGAATCGCCGAAACAGAGAATGCGCTTCATGCATGCGATTGTGTCCAGAATCGGAAACATCGCAACGCATTAGG
>CAJIAN010000651.1_pt1 | contig 35225 bp, 39 predicted proteins | sample 9199061 | NCBI WGS metagenome assembly CAJIAN01 (sample SAMEA7708264, study PRJEB35096) | sediment metagenome | biome: marine neritic benthic zone biome [ENVO:01000025]; feature: sediment [ENVO:00002007]; material: shallow marine sediment [ENVO:03000034] sea grass bed [ENVO_01000059] ...
AGGCAAATGCTCAAAAAGGATGTCCAAAATGCCCCATAGCGTCTATCGGATTCTCAACACCCTGAACGACAAGGCATACATCGGCGTCTCCACCAACCCCAAAAAGCGTTTCAGTGACCACTTCTCCGGTCGTGGGTCCGAAGAACTGTGGAGGGATGTGCAGAAGGAGGGGCGCGAGGTCTTCCTGGCCCAAGTCATCGAGACCCATGAGGATGAGGAGGAAGCCAACCGGCGAATGCAAACCCTCATCATGCAGACCAACGCATTATATCCGTTCGGATATAACAAGGGCATCGGAGGCAGGGGTAGCCATGGGCATACGTGGGATCTGGTGCAGCGGGCCAAAGTGTCGGGTGTACGCAACAAGCGTAGCAAACTCAACGAGTCTCAGGTGATGGCAATCTACTGGGATGGGAGGTCACGCTCCATCATCGCGAAGGAGTATGGAATCAGCACGACCATGGTGACGAAAATCAAGAATGGGCAGGCTTGGCAGCATGTGACCCAGTGGCTTATCGCTGAAGAACAGCCTGACCGTCCTTGAGCTTACGCTTCTTCTTGCTCTTCTTGACGGTGTCGGCGACTTGGCCGAGACCACCCATCGTACTACCAATGGCAGCGCCACCAACGGCTCCACCACTAGACATTTCACGCAGGCTGTGTCGAATGAGGTCTTGAATCTTCATGGGCTTGTAGTTCCAGTGGTGTAGTGCGACAGGATGCGTCCAGCCGACAGTGCCGTATTGTAGACCGCAGCATGTGCAACAGCATGATTGATATGCCGGTCGGTACCAGCCTGACGGGATCCAACGGACAGCTTGATTGTGTTCGATGTATCGACGGCGGCGGCTACAGCGGATGTGCCTTCAAGGTTTCCGTTGACGTAAAGCAGAATTCGTGGTGTGGAGATTTCCCGAACCATCACAAGGTGGAACCACGAGGCACCCTCAACCGAACCAGTGATGACGCTAGTCACGCTTGGGTTGTTCGTGCCGTCGTATAGCTGCGCGTTTGCGTTACCATTCGTAAGAAGTTGCATGATGTTCCAGTCGGCTGGACCTGCAATATCCGTCTTATCCATGACGGCGTTGGGGGTTCCAGACCCACTACTTGGGGCGCGCTGCCAGATTTCGAATGTGTATGCTTGTGAGGCGGCACCAATCACTGCATCAAAAGCAGTCGTGTCAAACCGAATGTAGCTGTTACCGGAACCGACAGCCTCATCAGACCAACACAAATCACCAATACCGAAGGGACCGGGTTGCTGATAGAGTGGAGTAATACCGGACTCAACGGCTACACCATCATATCCATTACCAGACGAGTCGGCCATGGTTGATGATGGGCCGGTTCGGGGGTCGTCCAATCGCCAGTAGCCAATAGGCGAGTCCGCCATGACATCGGCGATGTAGTTGGTCGGTAGCACACCCACCGAAGCAGAGGCTTGACCAAACGAACTTCCAGCAGGCATAACTACGGGCATCACTGATTCTCCATCGTGTGCCCGTATTTAGCCTTCCTCGCGCCTCTTGTGATAGCGCTTCAGGGCTCGCTGAAACTTCTTGTAGTCGTTATCCCTGACCGAGCGCATCCAGGTGGCCATGAGCTTCTTCCGCTCATCCTCCTCCGGTATGTGCTCGACCAGCATGGATAGGAACTTCACAGCCACCGCATGGGCATTCTCTCCGCGCACGTCGAGTCCTTGCGCAGAGAACTGTGACCTCAGTTCCTCAAAGATTGAAGCCATAGTGGTATTTAACCGGGAATGCGGTCACCGAACCGCCATGTCTTCCCATCACGGGTGAAGACGATGAACTGCCGCTTGATATTCTTGGGCAGCGAGTTGAACTGGCCCGTGCTCAGACGGAACCGTAGGAACTTCGTTAAGAAGTTGTTGAGGTCGCTCAGACCGAAGTCATCGTAGGGACAGAACATACCGTCCTCATCGAAGTGAGCGCGTAGGCTCTCTGGTAGACGCGCGATGATTTCCGGTGCCACACGGATGTTCATGGCGGTCAGAATGTCGGCGAACTCGGCCACTGTGATGTCCGGCTGTGGGGAGAACACCTGTCCGTTGAAGTGCTTGGGGTGTGGAGGCTCGTTGCCCTCGGCGAAGATGCAGTCGAAGTGCTGGACTATCTGATGCAGATCCTTCTCCTTGAAGTTGGACCGGGGCTCGAACACATAGTATTCGAAGAACATGCCTTCCTGCATGCCCGGAAGCTCAGTCTGATTCGCCATCCTTCAACTCCTCTTGCTGGTGAGTGATTCCACGCAGCCTGCTCAACGTGTCCACGACTCGAACCCTCTTGCCCGTGTCTTCCTTCTTGACCTCGAACTCTACGCCCTGCTCTTGCGCCAATGGGTCGTTCTTGATTCTCTCAGACCCCATCAAACTTTCGCCTTCTTTGCTGCGCTTGCGGTTGAACAGCTTCGGGTTGGCTTCCTCGAACAAGTCGGGGTCACCGTCCTGCATGCGCATGGTCTTCGAGTTCCAGTGCAAAGGTATCTTAGTCTTCGTGGCTCCCGAGCTTCGGGCTTTCGCAACGTGACCCCACCATCGCTCGTCCTCAGTGTCATCCTCGTTTCGCTTACCGATGATGAGGTTGTCACACGTGCTGATTTTCGGGGTACCACCAGCTACTCCAGACTGACGAGCATCCTTCTCGTCCTGGGCTCCCTTTGTCTGCTGAGACGCGGACCAGACGATCTTGCCATTCTCGTGTGCCCAGTCGTTGATCTCCTCGGACACGTATTTGTCCTTCAGGTGGATGTTGGCCTTGTCAATCTTCTCCACCGGGTCCATCACATCTATGTAGTCGATGGCGACGGCACCAAACTGAATGCCCAGATGCATCTCAATCTCTAGGTGGTGAGCCGCGATGTCAGCCATACTGGTGCCAACCATCGGGAACTTCTTGACCCAGAGTGAACCATCTGTCTTGCCACGGGTGCGCAGGGAGTTGCCTACGGTGTCCAGGTGAGAGTACACGAGGTCGATGGCGGTACCAGTCATCATGGCAGCGAAGCGCTTCAACACGATGGCGGGCTCAAGCTCTAGGCTGTAGAAGATGCAGTTCATGCCCTGCTCGATGTAGTTCACCAACATGTTCTGCATGAAAATGGACTTGCCGTCACCGGAGGCACAGGACACGATGTTGAAGCTCGGACGGGTGAGACCACCACTGAACGCACGGTCCATCAGCTTGAAGCCGGTGGTGATGTTGTCGTCCTTCTCGGATTCGGTCAGGATCTCAACGGCACCGTCGTGCACCGAGACACCCAGGTTGCGGACAAGGGAGATTTGGGAGATTGCCGTAGCCTCCTTCATCAGTCCAGCAATGGTGTCTCGGGACTTGTCGGTTGCTGTGATCTCCGCAGCCTTCAGAAGATGGTCCTGATAGGCAGTGGTACGGCAGAACTCCTCAACTTGGTCGCAGACCCACTCCTGGCGGCTCTCCTTGGAAGCGTCCTCGCGCTCCTTCAGCCGTACCCCTGTGGCCATGTGAATCATGTCCGGGTTCGGCATGTCACCGTATTCTTTCAGGTGACTCTCGATCTTGGCGATGACTGGTCGATACTGTGGGTCGAAGTACACGTCCTTGATGATGGGTGCACACTTCACCCATAGCTCTGGCGCGGCCACGAGATAGGACAGCAAGGTGTGCTGAGTATAGTCGGATGGTTCGAGGTCAACAGTGTCCTCCTCCATCTCGTCTAGGCTCGGCAACTTCTTGCTCTTGCCCTGAAGCTCTTCCTCGTCGGGACCGTCCCCGTCCCCGTCGAAGAACTCTTCATATTCGTGGTCTTCTAGGTCGCTCATACGCTTCGTTGTGTCAGGAAGTTGACAACCGACCCTTTCGGTCCAGTGTTCCTGCTTGTTGCCTTCATCATCAGTTCGATAGTGTACAGCAACCCGTTCTTGATAACGGATTGCCCAATGTCTGTGGTCTTCTCACTGTCGGGGTTTGCTCTACCCGGCCAATGCGGGGTGGAGACGTACCAGCCGTTATCGCGTGCAGTTTTGACGAACCCCTCCCATTCCCCCTTCTTGTAGTCAGGCACCATGACGATGTCCTTTCCGCTGACCTTCAACAGATTGATCTGCTTCTCCGTCAGGCGGTCATTACGCGCAGCCACGCACCCCAGGAGCGCAGCATCCATGGGTGACTCTACCACGAACAAATAGCGAGCGCTATACTGCGCAAGCAAGTGCTGGTTATATAGGTAGTCGCTCGGAGCCCTCTGAATGAAGCGACGCCCACCGTCCAGATAGATGTGCCTACCAAGGTATCCGACGATCTTGTCCTGGTAGTGGATGTACGGCATGATGAGGTAGTAAGCGTGTTCCTCGGTCCAGAAGAACGGAAACTTCTCTACGAAATCCTTGCCGAACCGGTCTCTGGCATACGTCGCAACCTTGTGAGCAGACTTGTGATCTCGGTAGATGTCCATCAGTGGCACGGAGCCAGTCGGTAGCTCGACCTCGGGGAACTGGTGGACAACCTCTAGATCGGTACCCTCCTTCTTGACCCTGCCCTCGGGCGTGTAAGTCGTGGAGTTCCACTTCATGATCTCCTTCAGAGGAATGCGGCGGATGTCGCCGCCAATCATCTCGAAGACCCGTCGTGGTCGCCCGCCGAAACCGTTGCCCGGCTCCCAACCGCAGGCGTTCATGTTGTAGTCGCAACCACCGTTGAAGCAGTAGTATCGCCAGCCTCCCGTGGGCGTGAACAATACGCCGCCACGGTGGCGTCGGTCACCGCAGGATGGGCAGTTGAAATTCAACCATCCTCCGGGACCGAGCCTCCGACTGGCAGGTATCGCTAGCCTGAATTCTTCGAGGAGGTCCGTCATTCCCCGAATATAGGCTTTGGGTCAGTGGAAATCAATCCTGCCCCCATCCTCAACGACCGACAGATCCATGATCTTCATGGCCTCGAATCTTGGATGGTGTTCCTGGGCATGCTGCCACGCCCAGATGATTCCCTCGCGATTTCCGGTGGCCACATACATGAACGTGGTACCGTGCTCCGCTTCCTCCAGAATCTCAACAATGGCGTACCGGTGCCCAATGGGAATCTGCTTCGTTGGATCTTCTACGACATAGAGACCGGCGGGGGCGGTTGCCTTCGCCGACTCCACGTACACCTTTCGTTCTTCTAGGTCCATCGTATTTCCCCTTATCGGTTGTCATACGTTCGTCCCACAGTAAGATGATAGCGGTAGTGGGTGCGTAGGCCAAGCTCATCGCGGATCTCATCGATTCGCGGGCACTCCACGTTCACGAACCAGAAGTCTCCATCCTTGGCGTACCGGCGCGTCCGGTCCTCCTCGGTGGTCTGGCGCGGGTAGTGGGCGTACCGAAACTCCACCTTCTCGCCTTCGTACTTACCCCACATATCTAGGTTCGCTCGCGGCATTTCTCCACGTACCACCGAAACATGTGCGTCCCAGGACGGCAGGCACAGCCAGTCCGGGCGTAGAGCCGTGCGGCCCCACAGATGACGACCAATCCACCAGCGGTAGTAGCGGGTGATCTCTCGGTCAACCTTCAGGATGCACCACCACTCCTGGTTCCTACGTCCAGACGAGCGCGAGCGCTCCCGCATCCCTGGACGGGGCGGATCGTACTGGATGCGGCCATAGGCCGTGAAGTAGGCGTAGATGTCCATGGTGGTATCTTACCACCACGGACATCTACTTTCAAGGAGTTACAGACCGCCGAGCTTCGACAGCTTGCCGACCGTGTTGCCGGTTGCGGCGTCTCGACCTTGGTTGGCCACCCGCTTCGGAGCACTCTCGCGCTCGCCGGGGATGATACCAGCCGGACCGATGATTCCGCCACCACCATTGCTGAGGGAGAAGGTCAGGAAGTCCTCCTGACTACGGATGGCCAGACGGTTGCCGGGCTGTACGCAAACAGCGGTCACCGGAACGATGTCGCCACCAGCATCCACACCCTGCGTCACAACAGTGATTCCTACGCCGGAGTCCACGTCGGCAGCATCGGTGGTAATACCGACAGCAGCGTTCGTGATTTCCACGTCGGTTCCGCCCCCTTCGGTACCGAAGTCACCGAGAGCGGCGATGGCAATTCGGGTAGCGCTGCCAATCTCGCCAGACGTGTCACCAGCGACGACAGCAACCGGAATACCAGTCAAGCCACCAGGGGCCGGGTCAACAGACGGAGCCTGTCCCTGTTCGGAAACTACGACGGTGAAGCCAGTGTCCACGTCAGCAGCGTCGCTCGTGACAGCACCAGCACCCGCAGTCGTGACGAAAGCCACACCGCCAGCGTCGAACGCGGAGAAGTCCGCGTTGCCGCCGACCGCCGAAGCGAGCTTGGTAGCCAGGGTCAGAGCGCCATCACCGATGAGGTATGGCACAGGAATACCTGTTAGGCCACCCGGAGCCGGGTCGGTTGCAACGTCGATACCTTGTGTAGTCACCGAAATTGTGAAGCCGGTGTCCACATCAGCAGCATCGGTAGCAGCACCGTTTGACTGATGGGTGACAGTGAGCGTGGCTCCACCTTCCGAGCCGAAGTCGGCATTGCCGTTGAGGGCTATGCTGACAGCAAGGGCAACCTCGGAAGCGCTATCGCCTACCGAGTAGGTAGCCGGGATTGCCGTAAGAGCACCCGGAGCCGGGTCGGTTGGAGCAGCGATGCCAGCGGTTGGTGCCGGGAAGGTATGCGTGACTGTGTCGGCAGCGTCGAGAGCAGCGAACAGATCGCCACCACCAGAACCAGCCGTACCAGCAGCAATGGTTGCAGCAGAGCTACCACCCGGTGTGCTACTCGTAACACGGAAGGCAAATGCCGGGTCGTCGTAAGCGACGGTACCACCGACCACAACAGCGGACATGAGTCCTGCGATTGCAGAGTAGGTCTCGCCACCTGCGAGCACGACAGAGAGGGTTTGAAGACCGCCACCGTCGATGGTCACGTCAAAGTCGTAGGTAGCCGCACCGATTGCAGAAGCGGTTGCTCCAACAATCGAGCCGTTGGTTGCATCGGCAAAGCCAGCGGTTGCAGCGTGGTCCAGCCACACATAGTAGTTGGTTATGTCACCAGCAGAGTTGATGGTGAAATACTTGCCACCAAGAGCACCGCCAACGTCGGCAACAGCCGTGACACTGGTGACCTCCGCACGGCCTGGATGACTCATCCAGACGTAATACGCAGTGGCGTCGCCAGCGGAATTGATGGTGAGATACTTGCCACCGAGACTTCCGTCCACGTCACTGACGCCAGTAGTGATATCAGTTGCCTCGGGAATGCCAGCAGCAGCGTTCCACCACACATAGTAGTTGGTTACGTCATTGGCAGAGTTGAGGGTGAGGTACTTGCCGGACAGGTCCGGTGGCTCCAGACCAGCGAGGTCCAGATCGGTACGCTCGGCCACACCAGCACCGCCCATGTCGAGTGCTACGTTCAGTTCAGCGACAACAGTTGCACAGTCGCCACCAGTTGCAGAAACAGGAGACGTGACTACGCCACCGATATCGATGTCGAGTGTTGCTCCCGCAGGGAAGTTGGGGTTGTTGACGTTTCCTACTGCATCAGTGACGGCTGCTGCTTCACTCCATGGGTTACTTCCACCTGCCGTGTGCCGAATGAGTCGGCTGATGGCAAAGTGGAGGATGTTGGCCTCTTCACGAGATTCCAACAGTTCCATGTGCGAGCGTAGCAACTCGATGGTCGAGAGGATTCGGTTCTCCGAATCCTCGTTGACCAGCGTTGGGTTTGCAGCGATGAAAGCAGCATACGGCTCCTCACCATCCTCTGCACCCGTCCACAGAGCAGCAAGGATGTCAACGTCGTAATCATACGCCATTGGACGTTCCTCCTAGCTATGTGGCTTACGTCAGTGCGGCTTCGCGGATCTGTCCCTGGAAGACGCGCAGTGCGCGATCCCGTGCTGCGTTGGCAACTTCCTTGACCTTCGGCAAGTAGATGCCGCCGTTCAAGCCAGCCTGGGTCAGACCGAGAGATGCCGGTGGCTGAATGCCGATGCCAGCGCGACCAGTCAGTAGGTCGTTCGCGCCCTCGCCCTGCGTCACCACGAAGCCGGAAGCGGCTGCGGGTGGGTGAGCGACTGGAAGCGTACCGACGGCCTGAGTCAGCCGAAGGCGACCGTCCTGCGTTGCAGAGGCGGTGATGAGGGCACCAGCAGCGTCCGTCAGGGCTGCACCGTTGATGTCCGCGATGACCGTTGCGAGGTCGGTACCGGTTGCGGCAACGATGCCGATGGAAAGACCACCGGAAACGCCGTCGATCTCGGCAACCTCGATCTCGTCACCAACCACGAAGATTGGATTCGGGACGTTGCCCTCGACGATGGTCAGGGCGTTGTCGGAGGTTCCACCGTAGATGAAGCCGCCGGAACCGAAGCCTTCGAGCATGGTGCTCAGGCAGAAGTGCAGCAGGCGTGCCTCGTCGCGGTCTTCCAGAAGCTCGATGTGAGAGCGGACGGCCTCGATGGTGGAAAGAACCCGAAGCTCGGTGTTCTCGTCGAAAAGGTCTGGGTTTGCAGCGATGATGTCAGCATACGGCTGCTCTGCGTCCTCGGCACCGTCCCAGAGGGCGTCGAAGATGTCGATGTTGTAATCGTAAGCCATTGAAGTTTTCCTCGTTTCAAGAAATGGTTTGGCAGGAGTATTTACCCCGGCCACGAGGAAGTATGGCTATCAGTCCTTCTTTCGATAGAAAATGTGGTTGTCCACCGCACGGACCTTGTGGAAGGCAGGTGAATTCCTCCATGCGGGCTTGGCGTAGTCGGCATGGTACATGACCGACCCATCGGTAGGATCCATGAGCGTCAGCAGCGCGAGCTTCGAGGCAATGAGCGTTTCATATGCCTCACAGGCAATGGGACGGCGTGTGACGGGAGATCCCATCGCTTCCAGGATATCCCACATCCTCTGCGTTGAACGTATCTGGGGGCAAATACGGGCCTTGTGGGCGGCATCCACCGCGAACATCCTGGCGATTACCCACGCCGTCTCCCATTCCTTCTGCTCGTTGACGAAGGGAAGGTCTTTCTTGCCGTCCATCGTCCACTGGAACTGCGGGTAGTAGCGGCCATGCCTCTTGGAGAAGCGCTTCTCCCAGACGACTCCGGCCACGGTGTCCGGGAACTCGGAGTCGGCAACGCGCCACATGGTCACGGCGGCAACAGCCAGCATGCCCTTGATGGACTGGTTGCGGCCCTCCCAGTAGATGTTGCAGGCGAGGGCTGCGAGGTCATCGTCCTGATGCTCCTCGCAGTTGAAGTCCATTCGCGCCGCCTGCACGTCGAAGCACAGCAGCATGAGGAGCAGAGGGGCGAGCCAGAACTTCATCCGACCCACCGGTAGATGGAGTCGTCGAAGGTGATGCCCTCGTCGGTCACATCCTCCAGGTCGCGTGCGAACAGATACATCCAGATGTCTCCATGGTCTGCGATGGCCACCTTCTGGCGGCGATAGTATTCCGGGTGTCCCTCGAACACGTCCAGCATCGTCAGGGTATCATTATCTACTCGATAGACCTCGCCCCGAATCTGACCGAGATTCGCACCCTGCGGCGGGAATCGGTCACGGGTGACGACCGGAGCGTAGTATCCGGCCATGGTGTTCCGGCAGAACATCTGGTACCCCTTCGCCCTGGTGACAGCATGGCGGCTCACAAGGCGGGCTCCGGCCTGGAGACGGGTGTGGTTCCGACGACCAGTCATGAGGGTGCCGTAGACGAACACAAGGTGCTCTCTATCCGGGTGGAGGGCTGTCAGGTCGAGGTCTCCGTAGACATCCTCGAAGTGCCCCAAGTCATCGTAATCGTACACGCTCATAGTCGGTAGCTTAGCATAAATACTGGTTGACTGTCAAGGACATCCTCATGAGCAATCGAATCATCTACAACGTAGAGCACAACATCCCTCGGGTGAACCTGTCCCTACCGGGGCGGCAGAATCGGGGTGGGGACGGTGTCCTGCGTATCACGCCGGGCATGAGCGAGGCGTTCGAATTCGTTTTCGGCAACCAGGATGGTGTCCCGATTACTCTCGTTCCTTTCTCCATCAAGCTCATCTTCTGGGTCAAACAGGACATGGACATCGACGAGATGGTACCCGGCCAGACCAAGATTCTGTTCTCCCACACGATGGAGATCACCGAGGACTACGCCGGACGAACGTACTGCCTCCTGAATGATGAGGAGACGATGATGATTGCTCGGGAACAGACCAGCTTCGTGCGGTGGTCTCTGTTTCTCATCAACGAGAGTGGAGACGTATTTCCGACCGAAGTGAATCGCAACGGAGGACGGGCCGGAACGGTAAGGATGGACTTCGCTTCGGGCATTCCGACTGCCGAGATGGTTAGAAGTGCCTGACGGTAAATAAGAGCACCGGAACTCAGACTGAGGAATAACAACAATGCCAGCACGCGATTACCCAGACCTCGGAGGCGTTGGAGGCGTTCAGAACAATGCCGCCGCTGACTACTCACCACGTGGTCTCGACAAGGACCGCGTTCAGACCTTCGTGTTTGAGGATGACCCTGCCGACCCGTTCATCGGCACCATTCATCTTCAGGGTTCGAACAGCCCTCCGCTGAACACGACTCCCGAGAACGAACTCCTCTGGGCAGACCTCCTGTCGATGACTTTCGACGGTGTGGCTCCTATCGGCAACGTCTTCGTTGAGACGTTCATTGAGGTAGCTCAGGTCCGCATCGTGTGCAAGGCCGGAAACTACACCAGCGGGCGCATCATTCGCATCCGCTCCATGAGGTAAGAAGAACAATGACAGTCTCTATCGTATCCGGTATCCAAGTCTTCGCTGGACCTCTGGACATCGTAACCAGCATTCAGGCTCCCAACATTCCGGGCGGCGGCGCTATTGGCATTGGCGACGTTGTCGGTCTTCAGGCTGCGCTCGATTCCAAGCTGGACGATGTGCTGACTACGCTCGGCATCACGAACATCACCGCAACGGGAGCCGAACTCAATCTTCTGGCGGGCCTCACGGTCAACGTTCAGACCGAACTCGACTCCAAGGTAGACATCCTCGGCGACACCATGACCGGCGACCTCATCATGAGCGGCGCGGTCATTCAGCTTGACCCGGCGGCACCGTTCGGCGCTCCAGCGCTGACTTTCACGGGTGACCTCACCACTGGTATGTGGTGGCCGGGCGCTGGCACTATCGGCTTCTCAGTCGGTGGTCTTGACGCATTTCACATCCTGCCAAGCGGCCTCCTCCAGTCTCAGGTAGCAACCTACGAGACTCTGGTCCTGGCGGATGACGACATCCCGAACAAGAAGTACGTCGATGACGCTATCACGACTGCGACCGGCGGACCGTTCCTGCCGCTAGCAGGCGGCGTCATGACAGGCGACATCGACCTCGACGGCGTAGCACGCCTGCGCCTCGACGCAGACGGCGACTCCTTCTGGGAAGCGTTTGCCAATGACATAGTCAACCTCTGGATTGGTGGTGCAATCGAATTCGTATTCGATGCTACCTGTCTGGACGTAGGCACCAAGACAATCAAGAACGTTGTCAATCCAGTCAATCCGCAAGATGCGGCGACGATGGATTACGTGGACACCGAGATCGTAGCTCTCAACCTGACCGGTACGGGTCCATACCTTCGTCTCTCCGGCGCAGACACCATGCTCGGACAGTTGGACATGGGTGGTTTTGACATCGTCAACCAGCTAGACCCGACAAACCCACAAGATGGCGCGACCAAGAACTACGTGGACACGGAGATCGTGGCACTCGGCCTAACGGGATCTGGACCATACCTACCACTAGCGGGCGGAACAATGACCGGTGCCGGTCCAATCGATATGGGCGGCGCTGCGATACAGAACATGCTCGACCCTGTCAATCCGCAGGATGCCGTGACGTTGTTGTACGCACAGAACAACTTCATCTCCACGACCGGCGCTGCCGGACCTCTGGGTGGCAACCTGGATGCTGGTGGCTTCCGTATCGTCAATCTTGCCAACCCAGTGGGTGCGCAGGATGCGGCGACGAAAGACTACGTGGACACCAACTTCCTGGATCTGCTCGGAACCTCTGCAATGCAGGGCGGTATCGACATGGGCGGATTCGGCATCTCCAACGTCTTGGCGGCAACCGCCAACGACGAGGCGGTGAATCTCGGCCAAGGCAACAGCCTGTGGCTACGCCTAGACGGCTCGTCAGCGATGACGGGTGGCCTGGACATGAATGGCAATGCCATCTCCAACGTCACCGCAGCAACCGCCAATGACGAAGCAGTGAACCTCGGACAAGCCGACGGACGCTATCTGCAACTGACCGGTGCAAGCGCCATGACCGGTGCTCTGGACATGGGTGCGCAGCAGATCAACAACCTGCTCAACCCGACGATTGCGCAGGATGCGGCAACAAAGGACTACGTTGACACCGAGATCACCAGCCTGAGTCTCGGCACGACCTTCCTAGCCCTGGCAGGCGGTACCATGACCGGCAACCTCATCACGGGTGGCGGTGTTCAGGTCAGTGCTGACCCTGGCTTGCTGGCTGCTCCGTCATACGCCTTCACGGGCGCTCTGGACTCGGGCATGTTCTGGGACGGCACGAACCTACGCTTCAGCGTAGACGCCACCCCTGCCATGACCATCGGTCCATCCACTGGCACCAACGACGTGGATGTTCATGGTCGCCTCATCAAGAATGCTGCCGACCCAGTCGTTGCATCCGATGTCGCCACCAAGGGCTTCGTGGACAATCAGGCGTTCGTCAAGCTCCTGGGCTCCGTATCCGGTGTGGACCTCCTGACACTGGCCACCACGCCAATCTACACGGTTCCGGCTGGCAAGATGCACATTGTCACCCAGATCATCGTGCGGGCAACCTCGTACACGCCGGGCGCTGGCCCGACGAACCCGGATGTTTCGGTCGGTCTCACGGGCGGATTCAACGAAATCATTGATGACAATACAGTTTTGGACTGGGGCGGCGCTGCTGGCGCGTCTGACCAAGCGGTCTATCTCCAGCCAATCGATGGCTCCCCGACACCAAACGCGGGTGCTGTCGTTCGATTCCAAGTAGATACAGCAGGCGGCGGAACTTTCTCCGCACTAGCCGCAACCGTATATGTACTAGGAATCGAGCTATAATGCAGAACACCGATGATTTGCGCGAGCGAATTGAAGAAACTCGCGCCGAACATGAGTTTCTGACGTTCTTGGTCCTCACGTCTGGTGAGGTCAAGGTGGGCATAGTCCAGAACGAGTCACCGAAACACGTGATGTTCTACGACTTCGAGAAGATTCGGAGCAGTGATATGCGCCGTAGATTCCTCGAACTTGGAGATTCCTGGTGGTGGGGTAGCAATCAAGCGCTACCCGTGGATTCATTCATCGGGGAGGATTTCGACATCTTCCATACCGCTCTCACCGGTTACCCCAAGAAGTCCATCGATGACATGATAGGCCCCACCATCTCCCTCCAAGAACAATACCTCAAGCGCGTCAAGAAAAAGAAAATCGAAATCGTAAATAGTAGACAAGCAACCGCAACCTGAGAGTACGGTAAATGACTGTCTTCACCACGATTCAAGGAACCTCGAACACTTCGTTCCGAGTAGGACTCACAGGCCCTACCTTCTACACTGGTTCCGCAGACCCAACGGTCACCCCACCAACTCCTCTAGCCGACGGCTTCCGTGACGGCGACATCTACTTCCGCTCGACGACTGGTGGCTCAGCCATCTGGGTCATCGACAACGGTGGAACGTGGACTCAGATTGCTTCTGGTGCAGGTGGTGGTTCGTTCAGTGGCGACATCCTCATGAACCCAGGCGCTCAGTTCTTGGGCGACGACGCAGCGGATGCCACGGCTCCAGCCTACGCATTCGATGGTGATGATGACACTGGTATGTTCCAGGGCGCGGCTGACGAGATTGGCTTCTCGGTCGGCGGTACCCAGGCTTTCGTAATCGAGTCCGATGGCACGCTGGCATCCACAACGGCTGGCTACGAAACACTGGTTCTGGCTGACAACGACATCCCGAACCGCAAGTACGTCGAAGACACCTTCATCAACGCTGCCGGTGACACCTTCACGGGTGACCTGAACATGGGAGCCGGTACCCAGTTGTTCCTTGACACCGGCTCCGCAGCCGACCCGGCCCTGTCCTTCCTAGCTGACCCTGACAACGGTCTGTTCCTGGATGGCGGTTTCGGCGTGGACGCAACCACATTCAGCGCTGGTGGCACTGGCATCATGACTATGGTTCCTGCGGGAACAGTCATGCGGTCTGGCACCCAGTTCGCAATCGACCCAGGTTTGGTCGGTGTCCCAGGCTTCACCGTCAACGGTGACTCCACCACTGGTTTCTACCAGCCAGTAGGCGGCACCCTAGCCTTCACGTCCCTCGGCACCGAAGTCATTCGCTTCAGTGGCTCCACAGCCAACGGCTCTCTGCTTTGGCAGGGTGGTGATGGTGCTGTAGGTGGTCCTGCCATGTCGTTCTCCAGCGACACGGCTAGCGGCATGTACCTCGCGGGTGCAGGCGACGTTGGCATCTCTGCTGGCGGTACCGACGCGCTGCGACTCGACTCTGACAGCGTACTGGTCGGTTCCGGTCGGCTTCTCCAGATTCAGGACGGCACCATCGGTGCTCCCGGCCCTGGCATGCAATTCGCTTCCGACTCCACGACTGGCCTCTACAGCCCAGGCGTTGGCTCCATGGGTATCGTTGCAAGCGGCGTCGAAGTCGCTCGTGCTGAGATCCAGGGTCTCCGCGTGATTGATGGAACGTCTTCGGACCCATCTCTCGCATTCCTCTCCGAGACCAACACCGGAGTCTATCGTCCGGGCGCTGGCATCTACGGCGTCACGGTGCTCGGCACCCCACAGATGATCCTGTCCACCACCGAGGCACGCTTTGACCAGCAGATTCGTGTGGACGAGGCTAACCAGAACGCAGCCGGTCCTGCCTTCTCCTTTACGGTGGACACCAACTCCGGCATCTACAGCGGTGGTGCTGACGAGGTCGGCATCTCCACTGGTGGTATCGGTCGGTGGGAGGTCAACAGCACTGGTGACTTCGTACCGCAGGCTGCTACCTACGACATCGGCACATCTGGTGTTCGCGTCCAGACCGTCTACGCTACCACGTTCGACGGTACCGCAACCGCAGCCCAGTATTCTGACTTGGCTGAGCGCTACACCGTCGGTGATTGCTGTGAGCTTGAGCCGGGCGACGTAGTTGTCATCTGCGAACACGAAGACCACGACATCTGCCTGTGCGGCGAGACTACCGGTGACACCGCAGTCCTTGGTGTCGTATCCACTGCACCAGCCTTCATGATGAACAAGGACGCTGGCACCGACGAAGAGGCTCCGTACATTGCGCTACGCGGTCGCGTACCGGTGAAGGTGTGCGGTGACGTGAAGAAGGGCGACCTTCTCATTACATGTGGTGAGTGCGACTGTCATGAACCATGCGCTGGCTACGCTCGTGCTCTCCAAGACTGGGAGAAGAGCGTTGTGGAGTACACCCACTCGGTCTTCGCCAAGGCTCTATCCAGTCACGATAGCCAGCATGGCAATGGTGTCGTAGAGGCAGTGATCCTCTAAATGAAGTATTCCTCGGCCTCGCCGAGATGCCTCGCAATCAACTGCGCATGTAGCACAACCAGAACCGCGAAGGCGACGGAGTGAGACTTCTTGAAGAAGTATTCGTCGCCCTCGGGCTTGACCCATACCTCTTCCTTGACACGCTCCCACGGCTGGCCCACGAGATACTTCTTGCCTGGACGGATCATGGCGATGAGGCATGAGATATCCTCCACCGACTTGGGCGGATACATCTCACACAGGTGATGGTAGTTCGCAAGGTGCGTTAGCTGATAGCGCCGGTCCTCAGCTTCGAAGAACCGCTTGTCCAGGAACCAGTCCCAGTCTACGGGCGCATCCAGTAGCTCCTGCAACTCCTCGTTGGACTCGACCAAGTCATAGACGTGATTCGGAATGATGTCCACCTTGAAGTAGCCAACCTCTTCGGCTTCCTTGTATGGGAACGCAGACAAACCAGACACCGGATCTGCCGGTACCTTCTGGAAGTAGACGCCCGTGTTGTGGGCTGTCATCTTGTCATTGTTCACCTGAGATGCAGGCACGAAGTTACGAAGAGCCGCGACTGCCTTGTCGCGGTCCTTCACGTCTAGGTCAACGTCAGGGATTTCACCTACGTGTAGCATTCAGCTTCTCGTCAAGCACACTGCGTACTTTGGCCACTCCTTCGGCATCACCTTCGATCTTTTCCACCCAGTACGGCACATTGATGTGCTCATTCAGTGTGAACAGCATGTCGTCGCCGAAGCGGGATACCAGTTCGTCGCGGCACTTCTCGTAGCCAATCATGACCCACGGGCTCAGCTTGTTCTCTCGAACCATGTTGAGAGCCTGTCCTGGAGTGATGACCTTGAAGAAGTCAGGCATAACTATGCCGTTATCTGCGCACCACACGCGGATATTTCGACATGAAGTCTCGGCCTGCTCTTCGGGCTTCTCCGACTCGCGGATGTACGCGCGATACTCGTCGAGGTCTCGCGGGTTACACCACTTGGGCTCGGGGATCTCATTCTCCACCAGCCAGTCGATGTACTTGAAGCCGGACACCACGTACTCGTTCGACGTGAACTCGGACAGGCGGACGAATGCTTTGTAGAACGGGGAGCGTGTGAACTCCTCCATGCTCTTCTCTTGTCCACGACGTAGTAGTTTGGTCCGACGCTGCCAGTGATTGAACAGGCGATGAGCTTTGATGACCGTGATGTTGTTCCGGTCGAGAAAGCGCTGCTTCTTGTCGCACATGTGCTTGTCGTACCACGTCTTCCTTACGAAGTCGCGGCCACAGAATGTGCACTTGTACTTGCGTTCTTTGAGGGCCATTAGCCTTTCCTCAGTGCGTCGAATGCTTTGGTCACATCAGCGACCTCTTTCTTCTGGTACCCGAGGGATTCCGCAAGATGGCGTGCACCAGCCTTGCTCGACTGGCGAACCCACAACTCGACTTCCTCCTCCCGAATGTCTGGGTACTTATGGCTGAGCAAATCCAGCATCACACGTCTGTTCCGGGCCTTGGAGGGCTTGAAGTATTTGTGGCGAACCTTCCGTCCCAGTCCACAGCATGCCAGTAGTTTCGCTTGTAGCTCCGGGTGTCCGTACAACTCGAACCACCGGTCATTGCACATCAGGTTGAAGTTCTCTACCAGTTCGACGTGCACAGGGTCACTCTGTGCCCCTGTCATCCACTGGGGCAGCATCCACGTGACGTTCTTCTCCAGTTCCTTCAGCATCTCCGGGTCTTCCCGAAGAGCTTCATAGACTCCCAGATTTCCTTCGTCAAGATAAGTCAGGACAGCAAAGATGTCCAGCTTGGCGCTCATTACCAGATGTCCCCGATGGGCTTGTAGACCTCGACCTTACTTGCACTGAACATAGCACAGATTGGACCCCGCTGGATACCCCCTTTGACGACCGGTCGCGAGTGCTCACCAAGCGGTACCACCAGTAGGTTCTTGTCGTGAACCTGCGGAGCGGTCCAGTTGGCGCTCGGGAAGATGGTGCTCGTGCGCACTCGTAGGAACTCGGGCGAGAACCCGTCGATTGGGTTCAAGCAGAACGCAGGGAAGTTCCTCCCGCCTAGCTCGTAGAGCGGGATGGAGTGCACGTACTCCATGTCGGTGCACAGGATGGACCAGTGCAGCGGCATGACGATCTCGTGGTCGCCGATTCGGAGTGTCACGGACGCTGAAGCAAACTCGTCCAGGAACTCGATGACATCCATGTAGAAGTCTGGATGCGCGGGGTCTTCCAGCTTCAATACGCTGTGATAGACTTCGTCACCAGTCGCCATGGTGTCTGTGTTCAGAACTTTGTTGTCAGCCGTCAGCACTAGCATCGTGATACTCCACGTCTATGATTTGTAGGGTTTGTTTCGCTTCTTTGTATAAGCGTCTCCTGGTCGCGGAGTGCTTCTTGGACATTCCGTCGTTGCCGCATATGTCGAAGACATTCAGGTGCTCCTTGTCCTCTGCCTTACGCAAGCCACGTCCAAGAGTCTGCATTACCTTCTCGAACTTCTTGCCCGGCTCAATGATGACGAGGTTGAAGATACGAGGGATGTCGATACCCGTGGACGCAATGCCATACGTGCAGATGAGGATGTTGTCGTCACCTGTGTTGAATGCGTCGTAGTATTCCTTTCGGTCTTTGGTTCGACCGTCGATGGAGACGGAGCCAGGGATGGCAGCTTCTAGCTTCTTGCCGTGTGCTCGATACTGCACCAACACGAGCGTGTTGTTGTACTCCTCAACAATCGCTTGGATTGTCTCAGACATGTACGCCAGTCGCTCTTCGTCACCGAACATCCAGTCAAGCTCGTCCTTCCATGTCTCGATGAACCCACTAGCCTTGATCCAACGTGGGTTGTTGATGTCATCCAACTTCATCTGATAGATGGTGGCATCGGACAACACTCCGAGATCCTGTAGCTCCTTCGAGCGAACCACGTGAATGTGCTTGCCAATGGTACCCTCAATCTGCTTGCGGAACAGATCCTCCTTGGGCAACGTGCCGGTACAGCCAAACCGGAACGGCACGTTCGCCGCCGGTCCCGCCAGCATCTCGTTCAGGACTTTCGCTTTCGCCTGATGTACCTCATCAACAATAACGCACACAACGTCATGGAATAGCTCCGGGAAGTGATCCAGTGATTGCCACGTGGCGATGGTGATCTGCTTGCGCTCCTTGCGCTCGCCGTACCAGATACCGCAGTCGATACCTACGCGCTGCTGGAACTCGAACTGCGTCTGGATAGCGAGATCGATGTTCGGAACGATGATGACCACGTGACCGAACTCAGACCATATCTTGGCCATGATGCCACAGATGATAGTCTTGCCTGCTCCGGTTGCCAGTTCGAGTACGCCCTGTCCTTGCTGGATGGCAGCGTTGACCGCTTCCACCTGATGGTTCCACAGTGTAATGGGGTTGCCTTCCTTGTCTACGAAATCGGACAAGTAGGTGTTGTCGATGAACCCCATCTGCCCAGAGATGGTGTTCTCCCACTGGCAGCGGTCCTCTACGGTCAGAGCGTACTCCTCCCGGTCGAGAATGGGCATGATGTATTCGACGAGGTTGAACTGTGTCATGCCCGCCTTGGACATGAGACGAATCTTGCCGTCCCACCAGCCTAGCTTGAACTGGGCCATGTGGACGTAGCCGGGGACATAGTAGGTTAGTTCATCCTGACACTCTTGCAGCACGTCAGGATCCAGCCCCTTGAACTGGACATTGACTTGGTCATGAATGACGAGCTTTGCTGTAGGCATCAGAATATTTCATTGTACCGCTCTAGCCACGCCTTCTCGGCGTTTTGCCACACATCGTGACGCGGACATTTCTCCACCCATTCAATATAGGTCGGGTCGGTCGCATCTTCAATGGGACTCCGTCCGAGCATGAGGGCACTGTCGCCATCCGACATAGCAATCATCTTGGCTTTGAACACACGGTTCTCTCGTGCCCAGACGTGCATCTCGGCCCACGACATCTTCACGTCGTAGTACAGAAATTCCTCTGTGTCCATGAGGGCGAAGTCCACGCCGAAGTGTTCGAAGCACACCTTGAGTAGCCTACACTCGATCTCCTCGTAGATGGACTTGAACGGCTCCTGTCTGCGGATAGTCCTCGGGATGTCCTTGAGGTAGGCTTCCGAGGCATCATGGATGAGAGCGGCTTGAGCAAGGTGTGGCGGTACCACATGACTGAGAGCCACACTGTGCCACGCCACCGGGTATGGAAATGGCGACTGATTGCCGTACCGGTACTCACAGGCGATGCCGTGAGCTACGGAAAGATAGTCGATCTCATCAGCATACGGCTCCAACGGCCACATGAAGCGCCCGTTGTAGGTCTGCAAGGAGTGTGCCATACTTCGCCCGCGAAGGGGTTGCAGATCCTTGCCGTTGTTGATATACAGACCGTTGTCTAGCTCGACTATCTCTCCGAGGCTCACGACCTCATCAAGTTTCTGATGAAGGAGGCGTAACTTCAACTCAACTGTTTTCTGTCTCTTGCGTGCCATCCACCCAGACCTCTTCCAGCTTCGCGATGCGCATGTCGGCGATGGTCTTCAAGCTGAATCCACGGGTCGTGAATCCATCTCGAACATCTTCGAGCATGTGCTGACGGTCGGCGATAAGGCGAATGCAGTCGTTGAGAATCATCACCACGTCGTCGGCCTTGATATAGTTCCGAAGGTCCGTCGCGGTCAGCTTCGAGCCGTACTCGGCCTTGGCGTCCGCGTCATGCTGGAACCACATGTACTTCTGTGCCTCGTATCCTTCGAGAAGGAGTTCGAGGTACTTCCGTACCTGTAGGGCATCGGTGTGGAAGCCATTGTAGAAGAACGCCAAGCCGGTGTTCTCCGTGACCAACTGCTCCAACCTGCCCACTACGAGAAGATGCTGACCGGCGTCGGCGTGCACCTTGGCGTAGTATTCGGATGCACCCACGACGGCATCGACGAGCTTGCCTCGCTCATCTTCGTCAGTAAGGTCGTTGCATGCGGCTCGCACAGTGTCGAACCACCGCATTACCTTCAACTCATTCTTCTTGGCCATCTTCTTCTGCCTCCATCTCGGCGATCTCGGCAGCGACTTCCTCTGCGGTGAGAGGACGACTGATGCCGTTGGGGTTGAGTGTATCTGCCCATTCCATGACAGCATCCGCGTGCTCGCGGAAGTCGGCCTTACGGAACTTCTTCACGGCATCCTCGGGTCCGTACTGGTACCATCCAGCCGACGGCACTGTGATGGCACCCTCGTAGATGAGTAGGTCGAACAGGCCAGAGTATGGGTCCATGCCGGTGTTGAACGGAACCTGAATCTCGATGCGCTGACCGGGCTTCGAGTTCCTGGACTTGAGATTGTCGATGACACAGACGTGACCGATGATCTGCTTGCGCTTGGCGTGCTTCGCGGTCATGCCCTTCTTCAAGGCTTCGTAATACTCAGCCGCTTCCTTGTCCTCGATCTCTCGATTCATGTCTCCCGTCTTGAGATCCGCCTTGGTGAGCATGAGACAGCCGGATGCCATGTAGAACATCTTGTGACCACCAGTTGTCTTGTGCTTCGGCCCGTACATGTCCTGGTTGTCCATGATGTGGCCGACACCGATAACCATGACGGGAAGGTGACTGCACAAGTGAGTGATGGCTTGCACCACGTCACCGGTCTGCTTGGCCTTCTGACCCATGTCGCCCTTCAGGGTACCCTCTTGCGCCTCTTCCCACTGCTTCTGGGTCATGGCTGCGGACCACGAGTCGATGACGATGATCATCGGTCGGTCGAAGTCGTCGTTGTCGTCCTCGTAGCACTCCTTGTAGAACTTGCACATCTTGGCAACTTCTCTCTTGCAGTCTTCGAGGGTTGCCAACGTCATGTACTCGAAGTTCTCTTCGTCGAGATCGACACCAGCACGGGTCAGCCAGTCTTGACCGGCCTTGTCGTCTGTTGCCTTCTCTACGTCGATCCAGAGCACAAAGGCATTATGGTCGCGCTGAGCGTTGGCGGCGGCGTAGGCGGATTGAAGGGACTTGCCCGAACCCGACTCACCGTAGTACACGTACTGACGCCCGAACAGAAGTCCCTCTTTGAACTTGCCGGACATGATACGGTTCATGGCGAAGTTACCCATATCAACCCACTTGTTGATGTTGGAGAACCCCACCTTGACGGTAGGCGATTTGATTGTAGCGAACGCCTTCTTTCGCTTTTGTGTGAACTTGCTTGCCATTTTTCCTCTCCCCAAGTTGAGGCTTGCCCCGACCGGACACTAGGCCCGGTCAGGGTTCGCGCTTCAAGGTGGTTCCGCTTACGCAGTCTTGCTGCTGACGCGGGCCTTGATCTTGGCGGCGAGGTCGCTGACGCCGGTCTCGGCGGCTGCTGGCTCATCGCTCACATCGGCTGCTGCTGCAACCTCGGCTGGCGAATCGGCCTCCGGCTCGGGAGTCGGCTCGGACTTGGCCTTGCCTCGTGCTGCCTTCAGGCGGCTCAGGGCATCGGACGCGCCGGACGTGGTACCGGAAGACTCGGTGGCGGCGTCGCCATCGTCGTCTGCCTTGGCAGCGGGCTTGGTGGAAGCCGTCGGCTTGCTACCCTTCGCGTCATCGCTTCCACGCTGACGGAACGGCTTGAAGCCTGCCTCTTCCCACTCCTTCTGCCACACGCCGTTCTCGCCGGACTGCATCCGCTGGATGGACACTTCCATCATCTCGGTGAGGACCGCGTACTGCTCCTCGGACGGACGATCCGGGAGACGCTTGGACAGATCCCACAAGCCGTGCTCGGCGATTGCAGCCAGTTGCTCTTCGGAGAGCATGGTCGGGCTGCGTGCCCAGGTGGAGCCCGTGGTCCAGTCGGCGTATTCGCCCTGCTGGCCCTTCTTCAGAATGAAGTTGTAGCCGTTGAACTTGTCCATGTCCACGTCGCCGTCGCCCAGGAGAGCCTGAACGTCATCGACGGTGAACTCACCCATCGGTAGGATGTCGAAGGAATCCTCGTCGGCCTCGAAGACGGAAGCGTAGATCATCTTGTGGATCTGCTTGTTGAACGGGAAGACGCGAATCGGGTTCTCCGGCTCGTTCTCCTCGGTCATGCCGGACTTGGTGACGAAGCCCTGGTAGTAGTACGTCGGCTTCTTCCAGTGGAAACCGGCGATCTTCTTCAGCTTGTCGGCGTCCTTGGTGGAACCGGCGTTCCGAAGCTCCTTCTCCTCGTTGTACAGTTCGCGGACGGGTCCGAGAACGGGGCACTTCTCGCCCTGCGTGTACATCTCACGGCACGGAGCCATGAACTTGACGACCTTGGCCGGATCTTCGGCGTCGGTGAACTGCATCGGCAGCATCACCTTCTCCGCGTAGAACATCTCGGTGTAGGTGTCGGTGTAGGGAAGGAAGCGGAGGGTGCTCGATGCACCGAACTTCAGCGACCAGTGGGTGTAGATGGAGTAATCGCGCTCGAAGGTCTTCTGACGCTCGGCGACTTTTGCGCGCATGCGCTCTAGCATGGTAGTCATGACAGTTCTCTCTTTCAGTTGTATGCAGTCCTAGAAGGATCTACAGGGTCTATAAGTTCTATTCAGTTTTGTTGTCGGGCTTTACCGACCAGTGGAACCAAAGCCACCCGACCCGCGTCCGGTCCTGCTCAGTTCATCGACGTACTCGATGTCAGGCATGACCACAGGCTTGATGACCATCTGGGCGATTCGCATTCCACGCTCTACGAAAAAGCGCTTCGTGGATAGGTTCACCAAGATGACACCTATCTCGCCTCGGTAGTCGGAATCAATGGTACCCGGTGTATTGAGAACCGTGATTCCGTGTTTCGCGGCCAGCCCCGACCGAGGTCGGATTTGAGCCTCGAAGCCCACTGGGAGTTCGATTGAGATACCCGTCGGGATAATCTCTCTCGCACCCATGTTATTTAGGCAAATCGACTCGCTGACTGCCGAGAAAAGGTCCACCCCGACACTGCCGATTGTGGCGGCGTTGAGGTCTGGCAGACCATCGTAATGAGCGAGCTTTTGGACCCGCAGGGGAATCCGTGGGGTGTACAGACTCTCCTCTATCCGCTCGGGACTCGGGAGGGCGCTGTCTAGTGAACCTTCGCCACCGAAGTGGTCCGCTACGTCGCGTACCATGTCTTCTGTGGTGTATGGCTTCTCGAACTTCTTGTCTGATGCCACCTTGCTGTTCCTCTCTCTCGATGGTGCCTTTTCCACCAAGATGTGTTCGCTTTGCGAGGAAGTCAAGGTCAAACGATAGGTGCCATCGCCATGTTCTCTGGATGGTCGAAATCGTCTGGGTCGTACTCGTCCATGTCGGGCCGGATGAGGTCGTCAAGGTCAGGCTCGTGGTACCGTACTTCGTCCACCAGCATCGCCATCAGAATGCAGGACATCACGATGTCGTCCTTCGAACCCTCCTTGGCTGCGTAGCTCGTACCAGACTTGACAAAGTTCTTCAACTGTGAGGCAAGGTGCTTGGACCGGGGAATGAAAAGATTTCTCTCCACGAGGTTCTTGAACTCGACAGCGTACCGCTTCTTCGAAGTCATGTTGGTCAGCAGGCCACGCCACTTGTTCGGGTCCGCGTTGCTCATGCCGTTGCCTCGGATGTTCACCGAGGTCATGGTCGAGTCCACGAGGAAGCCAGGGAACGTCTGCTCGTCCTCATACTCAATGGCATTCAGGATTCCAATTCCCAGACCATTACGCTCGACCGAGTAGTAGGTCTGGCATCCACCCTGGTGCTCGGGGTCATTCTGCTGGATGTAGAAGATGCGCTTCAGCGTTCGGCGCAGCATCTTCGTCTGCTCGACCTGATCTGCGTAGTTGTTGTTCCACTCGGCCACCTGCCTCATCTGCGGGAGTTCCCACACCTGGATGCAAGAGTCATCGGCTCCGACGCCTTCAGATGGGTCTAGCACGACGCCGTAAATCTGATTCGGCTTGATCTCCTCGTACCATCTCATGCCCCACTTGTCAATGAAGCGTGGCTTACGCACCACGTGCTTCAGTGTGGCCAGCTTAGTGGGCGCAATGAGTGTGGCTTCGCTAGACACGAACGCGCACTCGTACTCGCACAGCCACTCCTCCTCGGAGAAGCCAGCACGCAGAATGCCACGCTTGTATTTTTCGTCACGAAACTTGCCGTCGTGGGTCGGTACCCGAGTCCAGTGGACGTGGAAGCCGACGAACTGCTCTTCATCATCGTCCGCATCGAGAACCATGTCGTCCTCTTTGGCTTCGTTAAGAAGTTTCGACTCCGGGGTCTCGTACTCGATTTCCCAGTCCTCTACCTCTTCATCAACATATGCACCGGCAATCTTCTGGCGCTCGGCGAACACGTCCTTCCAGGTGTCGGAGGTTGGGTGCATCTTGGCGTTGAACCAAATCTGGGCGAACTTGTCTTCGTCCGTGTTTGGCGTGGACGTGATGATACACTTACCACCCGTGGAGATGGTTGGGTAGATGGAGGTCCAGAACTTCTGTGCCAGACCCGGTCGCACGAAGGCGAACTCGTCAAGGTATATGAGGGAGTTGGACTTACCACGACCAGAGGTTGCAGTCGTTGCGGTAGCACGAATGGTGGAGCCGTTGTCGAACTCCTTACGGGTCACGATGTTGGTCTTCGCGCCCGGCTTGAGCCACCATGGTAGCTCCTCATAGGAGTACCATAGACGGGACATGATGTCGTCGGCACCGTCTTGGTCCTTCGAGGCAATCAGAATCTTCTGGTGCTTCTTGAAGATCGCCCACCACAGGATGAAGGCGGCAGCGGTCTGCGTCTTACCAACCTGTCGTGATAGGAGACTGATGGTCAGGCGCTCGTCCTGGTACATGCGAAGGAGGTCTTCCTGGAAGTCCCACAGAGCGAACTTCATAGCACCCAACTTCGGGTGCTCGATCATGACGTACTTCTTAGCGAAGTAGATGATGTCCTGGGAGCACTTGATGATCTCCTTGATTTGCCAAGGCTCGTACTCCTGCTTGTGGCCAGCGGGCTTGACCTTGCCCCCTTGCTCTTCCGTTAGGGCGGGCATGGATTAGACAGCGGTTGGCTCGACGGCGATGAGGCGGCTCTGGTCTAGTTGTTCTTGTGATGCCACAGTCTGAACACCGCGCTCGCGGGCGTCGGTCTCAGAGATAGCCTTGACCAGAACGTTGTACACCGTGCCGGTGTCTTGGTCCTGGACAGCAACCTCATACGGCTTCGGTACCATCTGCTCGCGGAGCGGGCTGGTGTACCGGAAGTCGCGGTCGTGCTCTACCAACGCAACTTCGTTCGTGCTGCGAACTTCGAAGATTCCGCATCCGCGCTTCTTCATGTTCGCCACGAAGTCGTAGTTCGTTGGCTGCTTGGTGAATGGTCCCTGGATGTGCATGACGCTCGGGTCGGTCTCGTAACGCTCGATGAGGTAGAACCCCTTCGGTGCGGTATGGCCGAACACGTCGCGTAGGGCGTTGTGGGAAGTCACGAAGGCTTCCGTCAGGTTGGGCTCCACATCGCGGTCGATGGTCTCGCCGTCGCGTGCGCGGCGGTCAGTGTCAAGCTCCTTCAGAAATGCGTCGATGCGCTTCTGGCCGACGTACTGCTGTGCGTCGTCCTGTACGTCACCCTCGTCCGGGGTACCGTCCCATCCGAGTGCGTACTTGGCAAGGCTCTTGTAGGTGCCACCGTCCATCTCTGGGTCGAGGTCGATGCGGTCGGCATCCTCCATCTTCTCGCCTTCCTTGTGGACCACGAGGTACTTCCAGTTGATGTCGGTGAAGTAAGCGACCTTCTGGCGAAGGACACCATTCGGCACTTCGGTGCCGAGAACAGCCTTGACGTGGAAAATCTTGTCCATGCCCGGCTCGTCGTTGCGTGGGTGGAACATAGGCTCCACCGCTGCGAGCGGATTGTAGGACATGCGCTCCAGGGAGCGGAGGTCGTAGCCGAGTAGGCCAATCTGAAGCTGACCGAAAATCTCGTCGTCATGCAAGTGCCGGGTGGACTTGATGTGATAGACGAACTCCTGGTCCGTTTCAGCTAGTATGGCTCGGAATGTCTTGGACATGGCGAAATTCCTGTGTTATCAGTCATATTTACTCGGAGTCGCTGTCTGGCGGTGTCCCGCCGTCAGCAGCCTTCTCAATCATCTCCAGGACTTCCTCACGAGAGCCGTAGAAGTTGTTCACCTGGGTGCCGCTACCCTTCGTAGAGACGCCGAAATTGGCCTCTTCCATGCGCTGCTTCTTGCGCTTCAACTGGTGCTCCATCTTGGTCTTGATGGCGTCCAGGGTGTTGCCCATGATGAGCGCAGTGATCTCCAAGTGCCGGTTCCGGTACTTGGGGTCAATCTCGGGAAGCTCCTCGTATAGCTCAGCGAACATGCCTTGGCCGTGCTGAATGAGGATTTCCAACTGCTTCTCACCCTCAAGATTCTTTGTCTCGATATCGGACATGTCCGGGAGGTCCGGGTTGTCCAGGGTGATTAGCTCGTGAGGCTCCACAACCACCATCGGGGCGCTATCCTCTACGGGAGCATCCTCTGGTAGCTCCATGTCCAGAGCTTTCGCTATGTTGGGATTCAGACGCTTCGTCATCGTTTCTTGACCCTTCCGGCTCTCGCCACTTTGCCTACCTTACTACTTACCCGGCTTTTCGCGGACGAGCGGGCGTTACGCCCAGAGGTACCGAGGGCCTTGACCGTCTGCTTGGCTACTCGCTTCGCTTTAGCCGGATTCGCCGCTTTAAGCTGTTCTTTTCCGACAGCTTTGATTGGCCGAGCCCGACCCTTGCGATTGGCGTGGTTGTTGAATAGCTCCGACTCGGTGAGGACAAGGAAATCAATTCCTCGTCGCCCGGACCATTGCGTCGCAGCGCCCCACTTAGCCTCGTTCTTCGTTCGAATCGCCACATCTTGACCGTTGCGGGCATGAGATTCCATCGCCTCGTGCATGGGTTTGATTTCAATGAGCTTCGTGCTCTTACCACCACCAGATTTCACGTAGGTCACGAGGAAGTCTGGGATGTAGACCGTCTGCTTTCCGTTCAGCGGATTCTGGTAAGGGATCTTGACCGGCTCCGACGCCCACTCCATGACACCGGGGTGGTTGTCGCAGTAGTTCATGAACTCCAATTCCCACGAACTACGGTACACTATCGGGTAGTCGCCTGTATACTTCTGCGGGAACTGAGGGGTAAAGATTCCCTTGCGGGTGGCGCGCTTTCCAGCCATTAGCCTGATGGCCTCTGTGCCAGAAGGTCAGCAACGTTCTGCTCTTCCGCTGTCCGTGCGGCTTCCAGTTGAGCCTGCTCTTCACGTAGACGACGGAATGGCTCCACGTCCTGTGCAGCACCACGGGCACGCAGAGTAGACTGCTGCTGCCTGTTGACCGCTAGTTGGTTGTTCAGGTTGTCCACACGCTCCTGAGCCGCGTCGGCTGCATCACCACGAATGGTGATGATCAATGGCTCCTTCGTGTTGCCCACGGTACCGCTATTGACCGCAGGAGTCGTGCCCATCTTGTTGACCGTGTTCTGCAATGCGGATGCCTCTGCCGGGCTGTCCGTGAATCGAGCGGCCTGTGCAGTCTGCTGCCGATTGATGGCTGCTTCCAGGTCATCCTCACGGAATGCCAGACCACCAAGACGCTCCTTCTCTGGTGTCGTGAGAGGACGGCTTTCACTGGCGGTGAGTAGCTGTGCCTTCTCACGTCGCACTTGATCCAAATCGTTCTGCTTGGAGCCGAGGTCCAATGGGATCTGCGGGCGTAGCTCGCTTGGTGCAAGTGGCTCTTGTGGGGTGACTGCTTCCAATGGACCAGCAATCAAGCCGGTGCCCGGAACTTCACCCAGTGGGAATGCCTGCGCAGTAGCCTCACCGAGACTCTGATTCACAGTGTCGATGCCACCAGCGTTCAAGGTATCCAGCAACTCTTGTGCTGGTGAGTTCAGACCGACCACACTGTTAAGCTGTTCGGCAGGATTGAAGCCAGCAACCGATGCATTGGTGCCTTGGAATCCAGAACCACCAGCCATGGCTTGCTGTAGAGCGAGTTCGTCTTCACCAGAAAATGTAGACAGTGTTGTACTTCCAGAGCCATTCTCGACACGCTGTCCGATGGGTTGCTGGCGACCATCGCGACCAATGCCGTCCTTGCGTGGTGCGGAGGTAATGTTGTCTGGCGTAGCACCCAGAATGGTTTGAATGTAGTCTGCCAGTCGGCCACGGTTCTGGCCAATGGTGAAGTAGTAGCTCTCGTAGTCAAAGGATGCCGACACACGGACGTTGCCGGTGCGGTCTTCCTTGTCCAGATTGTCATGCTGCCATCCCGTGATCATCGGCTTGTGGTACCAGTAGACGTTGATGCTGTCCGGCTCCGTGCCAAGGTCGTAGATGGCGATATACTCGAAGAAGTGACGCATGTCGTTTGGCTTGAGCTTCATACCCAAAGATGGGCGCTCCTCCATCTTCGCGCGTTGCTCTTCACCAGTAAGGATGTGCGTGAACCCATAGGAGTTCGTCTCCTGCGTGGAACTCAGATTCGAGTTGACGCCCTCACCGGAGATGGAGTCGCCCACCTGTGCCAAGTGAGTGTAGAAGTTCAGGTTCTCCTTCCACAGCGCTTGCACCACAGAAGTTGAGTCGTCATGGAAGGTCATCGTGGCGCTAGGAAATTCAACCTGCACCGGGACGTTTATCCACTTGTTGTATGACCGTAGCTTCTCCGTCCTGATGGTCGGCGATGGGTGGTCCAGAGTCAGAAGGTGCGTGTAGAGCTTTCCGTTGCACAGGAACTCCCGGAGATTGGTCACCGGATTCTCCCATACACGGGGATTGATGGCGAACTCCACCAGCCATGTAAACTTGAAACGGGGGATGCTGAGAGCGCCCGACCTCTGGTTGTGAGAGGTCTGGAAGTTGCGTTCCTCCTGGGCATAGTTCACCACCGGCCAACCGGTCTCACCAGTGAGTGTGCTCAGGTCTCGCTTGTTAACTGCCATATTCGGTGCTCCTCGTAAATACTATTTACGCCCGCCACAACAACAATATCAGGGGGAAACATGCGCGTAGAAGTCCGACACGGCAACGTAGACAAGGCACTGAAGGTGCTGAAGAAGAAACTCTTCGATGATGGTGCCATCCGCGAAGCCATGGAACGTCGCTTCTACTCGAAGCCCTCTGAAGTCCGCCAGCGTAAACGCAAAGAAGCCGTGAACCGGCAGAAGAAGACGCTGGCCAAAGAACAGGCCAAGCGTGATGCTCTCCGTCTGCACCGCAGATGAAAAAGGGGGCCGTAGCCCCCAATTCCATGTCCTTTGACAGACTCCGGTTAGCCGGAGATGCTGACAGAGCCACCCGCCGAGAAGCTACCAGAGGATGCGAAACCGCTTGCCGTGATGGCAGTCGAAGTAGCACCGGTCGTTGAGATCGCGCCCTGAGCACCGGTACCGGTGGACGCCACGCCGGACTGAGAGTTGATCTCGTCACTGTGGCTGAAGACTCCCATGCGGAAGCCGTCCTGGTTGAATCCGATGACGTTGTCGTAGCGCAAGGTCAGCGTAATCTCCATGGCCGTGGCATCCTCGTAGGTGAGTTCGCCCAGGTTCATGTTGGTGATGTGACAGCCTGCGAAGCACCACTTCTGGATGATGTTCGGGTCTGCGGCAGAGCCACCAGCGGATTGTCCACCGGCCAGCACGTCCAGGTCCATTTCGAACTTGTAGTTCTCACCGGCACGGGACATCGTCTGGTCGAAGAAGTTCTGCTGCTTGGCAACCTGCTCCTGCACGCGGCGCTGTACCGAGTTCGTGATGTCGTCGATGAAGACCACGTCAACCGTCGCCCACTCACCACGGGTACCGATGTACACGGTGGAGACGTAGGAGTAGAGGGTCTGAACCTCGAACTCTAGCTGTGGCCGACCGAACCGACGAATCTGACGAGTCATGTCGTAGGGTGCGACTTCACCAGGAGTACCGAAGTTGAAAAACAACGCGCGGAAGCGGTTGCTGAGAATCGGCTGTAGCACCGCCGAACGGTCACCGTTCAGACCGGGCACACCGAAGTTGGCGAGTGAGTTCACAGTCATTGTTGTTGTCTCCTAGCTTGGATAGCTGTGCAGAGGTATTTATCCTCGATACAGCTATTTATGGTCAGCGTTCGCCAGGGATTTGAAAGGAGTCAACAACCTCGAATGCTTCGAGGGTTTCTATCTCCGCTAGATTGGTTTCCTCGATTCGGTAAGCCCCAAGCATGGAGTCCTCCCCGTAGTGCTCGTAGGAGCGGATGACGGCCCGGACATCACCCAGTTGGTCCCGGAGAAGGTAGTAGAACAGGGGTCGCTTATCGTCAGGTGAGGGGGACATTGCCGTAGAGCACGTATGGCATCGCATTCTCTATCGGCAGCTTCATGATGGCCTCTTCGTCGAGACCTTTGATGTAGCCGATGAGGATTTGCATGGGAATCTGATGTGTGCAGACCCAGACGTTCTTTCCCTCATTGACCAGCGGGAAGATGTACTCCTTGGCAAACGGGATTACCCGGTCTTCCACATCTCGGTAGGACTCGCCTTGTGGTGGGGCTTCGAAGTAGTCGCGCTGCCAGAGCTTGTAGTGCCTCGGGGCGAACTGCTTTCGGATGTCTTGGTAGGTCATGCCCTCCAGAACGCCCCCTGAGCGCTCCCGTAGCTCCTCAGCAAGCGTCCAAGTCTCTCGGGGGTGGCTGTGCCCTATGGCATGCCATGTCGTGTCCTGACAGCGCTCCAGGTCGCTCAGAAGCACCGCGTCATACTTGTACGCACCCATGTCCGGGCGAATAGCCTTCGCCTGAGCAGTGCCTTGGTCGGTCAGGGGCGAGTTGGTCCAGCCAGTCTTCCGGTTCTCTGTGTTAGCAACCGTCTCGGCATGGCGTATGAGGACTAGCATTTAGTGGGACTGAACCGAGTAGAGGACACCAAGGCCGGGGTCTCGGTTACCCCAGGCGTCGTTGATTCGTTCGAGGGTCTGGTCGTTGATTGCCATCCGATCCATCATGTCTTCCATCGCACGGTCAATCGTCACGCGCGTGGTCGAGTCATTGATGTACATCTTCCGAAAGCTCTCGTAGGTCAGGATCTCACCATGGTTGGCGTGGTAGTTGTCCGCGTCAGCCTCGGGCTCGAAGTCGAGAATCTGGACACCCTGGAAAATGGTAGCGTCGTCCGCGACGTAGCCCGTCTCCCGGTTGGACGGTACCTCGGGAAAGGTCAACTCCGTGAAGAACTCGATTTCCACCCGCTCACCCGTCTTCCGCTTCAAGGTGGCCTTGATGAAGAATTTCTTTCCCCATCCCTTCATTGGGAATGTGGCTTGTGGTTGCGCACCCGCCATCTTCGCGATGATGGCGTCGAAATCGACCTTCTTGGTCTCGACGATGTTCGGAAACGGCTGATGCATACCGGGCTTGAATGTCATGGATGGACTCCTAGCTGTCCCTCTAGTATATACCCGACCTACTGACGGGTCAAGCTCAAAGGATGCCCGCTAGTTGACGAATACGGCGTAGTTCAGCTTCGAATGGTAGCTCACCTTGGCGGCTCGTGTCCATAGCCGGTGTCATGCCTGTGCTGAGCATCTGGCTCAGGGCTTGGGAAGCGTTGCTGGCCAGACCCTCGACGGACTCTAGCTCGTCCACGTCAATCTCATTCCACATATCGTCGTGCTCACCGTAGCCAGCGGCTAGCTTGTGCTCGGCGTAGTCGGAGTATTCGCCACGCCAACTAGACTCGTCACCGTCGTGGTCAACACGGATGCCTTCGCCACGCCAGTCCATGAAGTTGTAGTAGTCTTCGTTGTCATAGTCTTCGGCGTCACCCTGAGCACCAGCCTCAACCATGTTCATGAGGTCTTGCATGCCGACAGTCAAGACCCACGGGCCTAGCTCATCTTCGTTGTTTCGGGGGTGTGCCCAGATGTTCCATGGGCGCAAGCGGTACCCGGTGTCTGCGTAGATCGCAAGGCGCTCGTTGACTTGCTCAATCAGTTTCTTGACTTGTGCTCCTGCCGCGTCACTGTCTAGTGTACGGGAGACAGCCTCGCGCACCATGTCGTAGTATCGGTGGTTCTCACCCTGAGCGGCTATCTGGGCTGCGATGGCCTTGGCTGGATGCGAGTCTCGGATGCCCAACTCCTGCGCCATCTGCGACAGTTGCTCTTCGGGAAGCATCTCGAACATGTCCACCATCAGGCCCGGCTCCAGAGCCGCGTCCAGGCTACCAGCATCAGCGAGGGCTGATTCTAGCTCATCCCTCAGCTTGAATAGCTCTTCGACTGGAGTGTCGTCATACTCTCTGGCAACATCCTCGTAGCTATCCCACTCACCAAGCTCGACATCTACTTTGTACATGCCTTCCTCGGCATTGCTCAGGTCGAACTTCATGTGTCCTGGGTAGTCGAGGCTATGACCGTCAACCAGTTCTTCGAGAGCCTTCGCGGCTCCTTCGTAGTCGCCAGCCTCCCATGCCTTTTCGATCCAGTAGGTCGGTCCGGCCAGTCCTGGCTTTTCGTCACGAAGTTCATCGGCTAGCTCATCGTCTTCGAGATCGCTTAGAGAGAAGTTGTTTTCCGGCATGTAGCCGCCACCCGTGATACCATTTACGACATCGCTACGCAGAAGCGGAACGATGTACTTGTGGTACCGGGCTGCGGGCTTGTCGTTGCCGCGTCCCTTCATCTCGGTCAACTGACCGTCGTCCTTGAGGATGAACGTCAGAACCGGAGTCAGAATATCCTCACCACCAATCTTCTGTCGGCGACGAAGGCTAAGGATGGTGTCATTCGAGTTCATCCGTGGCGAGTTGCCGCAGTGACCCATGGCGTCAGCTTCGTTCGAGCAGTATGCCTTGTTCAGATTGTACCATGCGTAGCCATCACCGAAGTCCATGACGACCTCGGAATCAGGATCCTCGGGAACCGTGCGGTCCTGGTCTTCCTTCCAATCATCCTCAGCCTGCTTGAACGCATTCATAATTTCGTCAGGAGATTGCGCGTCGAAGACGTAGCGCTGGATGTTGTTGATGGGCATCGACAAGAAGTGAGTCAACTGCTGCTCGTATCTGTCCACGCTTCCGGCGTGGTTCGCCAGGGTGTTGCGGTCCATGCCCATCTTGGCAGCAATCTGGTCCAGCTTTTTGTTGGCCTGCTTGGACAGACGTTCATCTTGGGTGAATTCTACGAAATATGCAGCCTGGATGAGACGGAGGTACCAGATGATGCGGTCCTCACGCTCAAGAACCCGACGTGCCCATTCAATCTTCCGTGAGATGGGTTCTTGTGTTCGAGGATTGACTTGGAGGATGCCCTGGAACATGGGCAGGAGTCGCTTGGCAGATGGCGGTGCCTCATCAAGACGAACCTCTTCCAGCAGGGGAAGCCCTGCCAGTCGAAGAATCTCATTGATTTCAGCTAGCTCACTCATCTTTATGCGAAAACGCCCGGCAGCACCGGGCGTTCTCTATCTCCTTTCAGAACGAGACCACCCTTAGAATGGGAAGTCGTCGCCCGTGTTCAGTACGGTGATTGGCACGAAGATGAATTCGATGGCCTTCGCAGGCTTGATGGCAACATCCACGTACAGTTCGTTCCGGTCGATTCGGTCCGGCGTGTTGTTCGACTCGTCGCATCGTACAGCGTAGTCGAACAGTGCTCGCAGGGACTTCAGTCCAGCAAGGTAACGCTCGGTTACGATCTGCGCAGAGCGACGGGTGACCGCGTCGTTCAACTCGAACAGGAACGGCTCCAGCAGTCGAGCAAGGTCGTACTTCATCTTGGCGATGAGGCGCGAGACGTTGATGCGGTCGAGAGCCGAAGCGAAGCCCTGGTTCGTCTTCTGACCGAAGACCGTGAGACCACGGGTCGGCAGGAAGGCGATTGGGTTGATGCGGTTCTCGTACAGAACGTCACGCTGCGACTTGGTCAGCACGAGAGGCTGGTAGTCGTTGTTGTCGTCCAGGTGACCCACGGAGGTAGCGTTGTCCACGCGACCACGCTGGAAACCAGCAGGTGGGAACCACGGAGCCGCGACCGAGTCGCTGAATGCGATGGTTCGCAGAGCGATGTGGGTTGCAGGCTGGAACACGTCCTCGCCGTCCACGTTGGTGGTCAGGCACCATGGGTACCAGAAGGCAGCGAAGCTGTTGCCGCCGGAAGCGAAACCGCGCTCGCCGGTAGCCACCACGTTGTTGGCGTTCGTGATCCACTCGGCAGCGGTGACCTCTCGGCCACTCGGGATGCCGTCTGGGACCATGAACTTCGAAACGTCGCAGCAGACGAAGCTGATTTCGTTGTTGTCGGAGTTCAGTGCGACCATCTCGTCGTAAAGCTCTGGGTAGCCAGGGCTTGCGATAAGCTGGTAGTAGTTGGCCTCGGCGCGTGCCTCCTGGTTGGAGACGAACGCTGCCTGAAGTCCCTCGACTACGAGGTCACGCTGCGAGATACGACCGAACTTGTCTCCGGCGTTTGGCTCCCAGAAGTTGCCAACCTGTGGCACGACCACGTAGGAACCAGCCTGGAGAACAACGGTCACCGCCTCGAAGTCAGGGTTGTAGACCTTGACGGTGTTGCGGGTGATGCTCTCACCCGTGTTGCACCAGTA
>CAJIAN010000170.1_pt1 | contig 34839 bp, 28 predicted proteins | sample 9199061 | NCBI WGS metagenome assembly CAJIAN01 (sample SAMEA7708264, study PRJEB35096) | sediment metagenome | biome: marine neritic benthic zone biome [ENVO:01000025]; feature: sediment [ENVO:00002007]; material: shallow marine sediment [ENVO:03000034] sea grass bed [ENVO_01000059] ...
ATCATCAGCTCCGTCCCCCGTTCGCCTCCGAAAAGAGCAAGGTCAGGATCGTGGTGAACCTCGGCTTCGAGCGAATCGGCGTCCGTTTTGGCGACGTAGGGTAGATTCGCGACCACCAGCTGGAAGTTCTCCTCAAGGGCGTCGTATAAATCGGTCTCGACAAAGTCCACGCGCGAATCCAGCTCAAGGAACTCGTGGTTTTCCCGCGCCAAGGCGAGAGCATCCCCCGAAACGTCCGCCAGCACCACCTGACTCACCGCATCACCGCCTTCGGCAAGAATGCTGAGCCCGATGACCCCCGATCCTGTGCCCATGTCGAGCACTCTCGGTCGCTTTCCAAAGTGCTTAAGCTCGTCGAGAGCTAAAGCGACGAGTTCCTCGGTCTCCGGACGCGGAACGAGCGCCCGGTGATCGCACTTGAACTCCCGCCCACGGAACTCAATCGTCCCGAGCAGATGCTGGAGCGGCTCCCCCTCGCCACGCCGCTTTAGCAGATCGCGTAGCGGCGCCAAGACGTCCTCATTGAGCGGCTTGTCAAAATCGAGATACAGATCCATGCGCGGGCACTCGAGCACATGGGCGAGAAGATGTTCCATATTGAGCCGCGGGCTTTCGATCCCCCGCTTCTCGAAATACCTGCTGCCTCCTTGAATCGTCTCGAGGACCGTCTTCACGCTACATCAGCTTGAGTGCCTCGGCGGCGCTCGCCCCCTCGTGCACGATCGTTCTCAATGCAGTGCCGATCTTCACCGGTTCAGCATGTTGCCAAACGTTTCGCCCGATCGCAATCCCTGCCGCACCGACCTCGATCGCATCGGCGACCATCCCCAGCAATGCGGCATCATCGCCCATCGCCGCCCCGCCGAGAACGATGACGGGCACGAAACAGGAGTCAACGATGTCGCGAAACCCTTCCTTGTCGCCTGGGTAGGCGGTCTTGACCACATCCGCGCCCAGTTCGGCTGCGGCGCGCACCGCGAACGAAATGTTTTCAACCGTGTAGTCGTCCGTACGCCCGAGCCCGAAGGGCAGGGATTCGAGAATAACCGGCACGTCCACCTCGAAGCTGTCCTCAATCAGGTTGGCGCATTCGCACGTGATGGTTTCCTCGTTCGGGTGATGCGGGTAGAGCATGTTCATCATCGCATTGGCTTCCACGGTCTCGGCGAGCCCGGCCGAAAACGCCTGATAGGCACCCAGATCTTCGTTGTCCCCGTGGGCTGGCTTGTAGACATCCGTCCGAAGGCACACACCCTTGCCTTCCAGTTCGTCCGCACACGCACGCGCCGTCCCGAGGTTCACCACGTAGCCATCCACCACGGGATTCATCGCCTCGATCAGCTCCCCCGGCTCTTCGAGCCCGGGAACCGGGATCGCCGTGCCGTGATCGATGGGCAGAATCACCGTTTTCCCGTCTTCCTGGAAGAATGCCGATAGGTTCTTCTTTCGCGTGCTGGTCATCTGTTCCAAGCGGATAGCGCACGTTTTCCGCAGTGTCGAGATACAAAACCGAATCCGGTCAGGGAACGGTGACGAGCCTGATAAAGATCGGCTCCCCACTCACGAAGAAATTCGGCGCGGACAGATAGACCAAAACCGCGCGTCCAGCCCCGCTCGGCTGCGAACTCGCGAGCGGAAACTCGTCTCCAAACGGCGTCCACGTCACCAGATCGCTCGACCACTGAGGAACAAGCGGCGCATCGTCTGCATTGAGGTTCTCGGTGAACCGCAGGGTGATCGTATCGGCGGAAAGGGAGACCATTGGCAATCCATCCCGGCTGCCCGGCGCGTGCCCCAATGCATGATCCATCAGGTCGTCGACCCCATTCCCATCATCGTCAGCCCTCGCAACTCCCGTGAAAGCCACCGAATCGCTGCTGCCCGGATTCCCTACCGGAATCGCGCTCGATCGCCAGTTGCCCGCGAGCGAGTGATCCGGAATGTCGGCTGGACGCCGGAGAACGAGCGAATACCCGGTCCCATCGGCAGCCGTCGGCCATGGAAAATCATCGCTGTAGGAAAAATCGAGGATCGGATTCCCGTCAACCCCCGTGATGAGAATCTGCTCGCCGCCGTTGCTTAGTTTCTTGTCTCCGTACTCCCCCGCAATCGGAAGACCGAAGCCATACCGAGCTTCGAAAGCCGGCTTGCTCCGAACTACCAGGGCATACCCGCCGGGCGGAAGCGTATCGATCCCACTTCCGGAAAAAGCGAAATCAAACGCTTCCGAAATCGTGACGCCGGCAAGATCGATGGGAACGGCGGTGGGATTGTGAATCTCAAGATACTCGAAGTCGCTCGCGACGGTGAATCCGGCAGTGGCCTCCGGCGGGTTCGCGTCCAGCGGATGGTACATGATTTCCGAGACAACCAGATTGGAAGCCGAGGCAGGTTCGCCAACGATGTAGGTGGCGATGGCCGGCGCGCTCCAGTCCTGACCGGCAAGAGCGCGTGCCATGACGGTTGTCGTCGCATCGATCGTGATGGTCCCTACACCACCATTGATGGCCATCGCAGTCGGGTTGATGCCGCCACCCGGAAGCCGCGGATCGGTGCCGTCGACAGTGTAGTAGAGCGCGCCTTCCGAGGCAGACACGGAGACCGAATCACCCGCATCCACTTCCCCGGCAGCCTGAAGCACGGGCCGCGCCGTGAACTGACCGTCAATCCACGCGGTGTGCTGCGCGAGCCAGGTCTCGAGGATGGCAACCTCCGCCGCATGGCTCCCTCCCCGTGGCTGCTTGCTCGACCAACGGGCGAAATTTCGCGCCTGTGACTCGCCGAGCTCGGAAGCGAACCCATCGATGATCGCCACGATATTCTCGTCGGCAAACGCGCCGTCTCGAAGCTCTGCCCAGCGGTCGATCCATCGCTGTTCGAATTCCAGATCATCGAACAGTTGCTCCCACCAACCCCACGTCATGAGATCCGTCGCCGGTTGCATCGCGGAGAACCGTTGCGGGTTGTTGTCCCGGCCATCGATCGATTCCATCGTCCGGTCGAAATCCCAAATCGGTCCCGCTTCGAGTTTCCCGCCGCGCGGCTTGAACATGAACGTCGAGAGACGCAAGGCATCCGGATTCTGCGCGAGAATGTTCAGCCATGCGTGATCCACCCAGGAATCGACATCGATGTATTCGCGGTAGTGCAAGCCGGTTCCCGGATGAGTGAAACCGGGCGCGTTGATCGCGGCCTCGAACTCGTTGATGTAGTTGCGAATGTAGTCCCGCTGGGCCGACAGGATGTCTTCTTCTTTCGGATAGACGTGGTTGAGACGAACCTCGCTGCCGAAGGGTTCCGTGCCGGGGATGCCCAGCGCGGTGGTCCATCCGGTGTCTCCGGGATCGACCCTGTCGACCTTCAAAATATAGCCACCCGTGATCTCGGGTTCGGTCAGGTCCGCCTGGGTGAGGCGCTCGACATCGACTCGATCGCCATCACGCTTGATCTTTTCCATCAGTGCATACACACCCATGTAGTCTTCGTTGTAGTCGATGACTCCGTTGCCGGTGTTGATGAACACTTCCACGAAGCGGGTGCGGACGGCGTACCTGCCGATCTGATTGCTCAGCTCGAAGATGAGAGGATTCCGCATGAGAGCGCGATCCATTTCGTAGCGTCCGCTCAGAATCCAGTCCGATTCCGAAGGCAATCCGAGTGGCGATACGTTCCGATCCTCGTCGAGTTGGTTCCACGCTTCCATGGAGAGCGAGTATTTCGGCCAGCCAGCCGATGAAGAACCCCGCACCCGCATCCGTCCCCGCGTCGCGAAGTCCGGCGGAGCCGCAGGCGAGCTCCTCATCGTCGTCTCGTCCGGTTCGTAGATTGTCCAGTGCATCGCCCGGTCGGAAGTCGGGCGTCCCGAACGAAATCCCTCGAGAATGACAATCGGCAGATCCGAGGTGAATGTGGACACGTTCGGATTGATTTTGAGATACGTTTCCGAGGAAATCGGCCCCGGAGCGAACCCATTCTCGAACACCCGTGCCCGAATCTGCGTCGAACTCGTCACCGAAATCGGGGAACCGACGAACACCGTCGAACTTGCCGTCGGAACGGTCCCGTCCGTGGTGTAGCGAATCACCGCGTTCTGAGAGGCTGTCGTCAGCACCACGTCGAGGTCCGTGGCGAAGGTTTGACTGTCCTGATCAAAAACGACCTCCCCGGCTGGTTGACCCGGAGTCGTTGTGTTCGGCGCGCCTGGCGTGGGAATCTCGAAGTGGTCGTAGTCCCCTTCCCCCGACGGGAAAACGAGACCGTATGAAAAATGTTCTGCCAACGGCGGGAACGACGGACTGAACGCACGGAGGATCGATGTGCCATCCGCCGCCACGAAGGCGAGAAACTCGCCGTCCGCATCGATGCGGAAGTTCGTGTGCAGTTCCGCTCCACTTGTGACGCGGTTCTTGTTCGATGCGAAGACCACGAGAAAACTCTCGCCGGGGATAATCGTTGGCTCGGGAAACTTCCACTTGGTCAGGTTGCCTGCATTGTCGGTCAGGTAGTAGCCGCCGATACCGACGGCCGAAGTTCCGGGATTGTAGAGTTCGATCCAGTCCTCCGGATCGCCGTCCTCGTCGCAGTAGGGAAGGTTCGGTCGCAAATCGTCCGCGTCGCGATCCGTATCCGCGAGGAATTCGTTCAGATAAACGAGAACGGGAGTGAAGTCGGTCGTGGTGAAGCTCTCCGAACTCGCCGCCCAGATCGTCCCCGCTCCATTGGTTGCCCTCGCTCGGAAATAGTAGGTCGTCAGAACCGACAACTGTTCGATCTGCAGTTCGAACGAGCCGCTCTGCAAACCAAGTTCAACCGATTCCGCCCAGCCGGCTTCGTCGATTCCTCCATCGGTCGGCCCGTAGAAGAGTGTGATCGTAGGCGGATCATTTCCACTATCGATGACCTCGCCATGCAGGATCGTCGAGAAGCCGTTGATCCCGGTCGCGGGGCGGTTCACGACTGTGGGCAATGCCGCAACGGGGGTCGTAAACGAGGCGCTCGATGGCGCCCACGCCGTTCCGGCTGCGTTGGCTACGAATGCGCGGAAAAAGTAAGTCGAGTTCTGCGCCAGTCCGACAATCGATACACTCACAGGACCGGACATCGGACCGAGCAGAGCCGCCTCGGCCCACGCTCCTGCATCCGTTCCTCCGTCTGTCGTGCCGTAATAGAGGGTCACGATCGGCGGATCGCCTCCGGTGTCGGCAACTTCCGCCCGAAGCGTCGCCGACGTCGCGCCGACATCGGAAGCTGCGAGGTTGATCACGCTTGGGGGACCCACTGCAGTCGTGAAGTTGAGAACAGGCGAGGCCCAGATGACGCCTTCCGTATTCGTAGCCCGTGCGGTGTGGAAATACGTACGGTTCGGAAGCAACCCCGTGACCGGAGCCGAGAATGCACCCGCTTGAATCCCGAGACTGACCGCCGCATCCCAGGTTCCCGCCGTCGTGCCTCCGTCATTCAGACCGTAGAATATCGTGACCAGAGGAGACGAGGCACCGGGATTGAGAATCTCTCCATTCAGGTTTGCCGTCGTCGTTCCAATCGCCGTCGCGAGCGAATTGGCCACCACTGGTTGTCCCGCATCCGCCTGATAAAATCTCAATTCACTGCCACCAACATTCCCGCCGTTTCCAGTCACTTGAAACCGCACGTAGCGACCGGATTCCGCCTGCGGGAGCGGATAGAGGGTGAACTCATCGTTTGCCGTGTTGATCCCCGAATCGATGACGACGTCGGGGCTGGCACCGAAGCTGCCCGGCGTGTCGCTAAAGAACAGCTCGAACTCAATCGCCTTGTCGAGCGCAGGATTCCCACCCATCCGCTGGGCGTAACCGAAGCAGTCGGTGGTGACGGAATTCCCAAAATCGAGATCGACAAAACTCGGTCCCACTCCTTGGCCTGCCCACTGCCCCGCCAGACCCGAACCCGAGCCCACCACCGGACTGCCATCGAAGAGGAACGCGCTCTGAAAACTTCCGGAAAACGTTGACGATGTGAAAGTTATCGTCGGTGACGGCAGCACCGCAGCCGTGTCGGCGCCGCAGGTTCCAGAGACAAGACCTGCAAGCACGCCAGTAGCAAGGCAGAGATTCTTCGAAAGAGACAAACCGTGCGGGGAATTCATCGACCAACCACTGTCATCCTACTGCCGCAATGCCAATCGGCACCAAGAAAAAGGGCGAAAAAGTTTGGAATTCGACGATGGCTTCTGCCTAAACTCCGCGCCTAACTCTCACCGATTTTTCGCAATGCCCACAGTAGAAACCAACGGAATTCAAATGGCTTACGAGGAGCAAGGCTCCGGCGACCCGCTCATCATGATCATGGGCATCACCGCCCCCGGCGCCGTCTGGGAAGCGCATGCGGCGGATTGGTCCGAGCACTTCCGGTGCATCATGCCAGACAACCGCGGCGTCGGCGCCAGCGACAAACCGGAAGGCGACTACTCCAGCGAGATGTTTGCGGACGATTACGCCGGTCTCATGGACGCGCTCGGCATCGAGAAGGCGCGCGTCGTCGGCGTGTCGATGGGCTCCATCATCGCCCAGCAACTCTGTCTTCGACATCCTGACAAGATCCAAAGCGCCGTGCTCATGTGTCCATGGTCGGAGTGCGACCGTTACGCGAAATCGATCTTCGAGCACATGAAGCACTGCAAGGCACGCCTCACGCCGCGGGAGTTCCTCGAATGGATCCAACTGCTTATTTTCACCAAGCCGTTCTGGGACAACGACGAAGCCCACCAGGGAATGCTCGATGGCCGCGACGAGTTCGCCATCAATCCAACGCCACAGCCGCTCCATGGGCTGGAAGGACAAGCCGCTGCCTGCGTCAATCACAACGTCACCGACCAACTCGGAAATATCAGCCAACCCTGCCTCGTCATCGGTGGCAAAGACGACATCTTCACGCCGCTCTGGATGGGCGAGCAGGTCGCGGCAGGCATCCCGAACTGTGACACCCACTTCTACGACGATGCCGGTCACGCCTTCCACTGGGAAGTGATGGACGATTTCAATCCGCGCGTCCGTGAGTGGCTTCAAGCGCACTGAAATCGACACTCAACAAGAAACACAAACCTTCAACCACTAGCAAAATGGCAATCAAATTCGGAAGCGAAGTCTACACCTGGTTCATGGACGGTTACGGCGAGGGCAATGACAACAAGCTGCCCCACATGGCGAAGATCATCGCCCAGGCCGGTTTCACCGGCATCGAGCCCATGGTCCTCGAACCCTACGACACCTACTGGCTCGGCGACTGCAAGGATCCCGCAAAGCTGAAGGACGCACTGGACGAAGCCGGCATCGAACTGGCCGCACTGGCCCTCATCTGCAAGTGGGACCAGCCGGAGGAAACGGAGTCCGAGCGCGTTGCCGCCGACTGGACAATCGAAACGCTCAAGCTTTTTCCCGGAGCCGCCCTCGGAACCGTCCCCCTGCCGGACGGACGCCACAATCTGCAGCAGCGCCGCATCAATCTCGTCAACAACGTGAATCGCGTCTCTCGAAGGGCCGCCGAAGCCGGGTTGAAGTGCTCGTTCCACCCCAACAGCCCCCCGCCGTCGCTCGTCCGCACTCAATATGACTACGATGTCGTGCTCTCAAGCCTCGATCCCAATGCGACTGGCTGGACGCCCGACGTCGGGCACATCGCCCGTGGTGGCATGGATGTCATCGCGACGATGAACAAATGGCAGCACCTCGTGAATCACATCCACTACAAGGATTTCTCGGGCAACGGTCCGGAACCATGGGCTCAAATGGGCGCTGGAAAACTGGATTTCCACAAAATCACCGAATGGCTCACGCTGCGGAATTACGAAGGCTGGATCATCTGCGAAGACGAGGCCGAAAAAGCGATCAAGGAGCCGGACGAAGTGACCATCCAGAACGGCGAGTGGTGCAAGGAGAACCTGCACGGATTGGTCGGTCTGTAGCCGAAATCGGCAGAGTTTGGCCGACCATGCGGCTCTTCGCAGTCAGCATCATACTGACAAGTCAGGCAGTCGCCGAGGAGCGCATCGCCTTTCTTGTCACCGGCGACCCCCAGTACGTCGCCGAGTATTCGCACACACCCGCGGCGCTTGATCCGTACTCGGAGCAGGCGAATGCGCGATTCCTCGAGGTCATTCGGAACTTTCCCGGCGAAGGTATCCCGGAGAAGCGCGGCACGGTTTCGAAGTCCATCCGCGGCGTGATCGTGACAGGCGACCTGATCGACAGCGCCGACAAGAATGGTCCCCGATACGAGGCCATGCAGAAGTTCGAATGGGCACGCTGGCTTCGCGACTACAATGCGCTTCCATGGCCCGTCTATGAGTTGCACGGAAATCACGACGGCCCCCAGGGTGATACGTTCATTGTCGATGACATCGTTCGCCGGAACAAGAAACGGAAGGATGTGGTCAACATCTCTCGGAACGGACTGCACTACTCGTGGGACTGGGGACCTCTCCATCTCGTGAATCTCGGCATGCTCATCGGTGGCGGAGACGAACGCCGCGAGGGACATCATTATGCCGCACGAGGGAGCTTGGAGTTCCTTCGCAGCGATCTCGCCAAACACGTTTCGGAAAGCGGAAGGCCCGTCATCCTATGCTGCCATCTTCACCCCTTCGGACCCGAATTCGACTGGCCGAAGGAAGATCTCGCCGCTCTGTGGGAGCTTGTCTCACGCTACAACGTCATTGCGCTTTTCCACGGGCATACTCACGGTTCGCCTCCGAGCCGCACTCGTTGGGATGGGAAGACATTCAGCCCGAAACATCCGGACTCCGCACTCGATATCTTCAATCCCGATGACTCGGGAGCGGCGAAAACCGACAAAAGGAATCCGACCAAAGGCGTCGGCCTGCGGCACGGATTCCTCTACGTGGAAGTGATCGACCGTCCCGGCTCCGACACCGACCTGTTCCGTGTGTTTTCACTTCTCACCAAGGACAATTGGGCAACCCGTGAATGGGGACCCGCGTGGACCCGCGGAATTCGCATTCCCGATTGAAGCTCAGCGGGTTTTTCCGCATTCCACGGCAAAACGAAACCGTTGAAGTGACGCCTGATCCTCTGTATGTAGGGGGATGGCACAAGCAATCATGGATCCCGACGAAGTGCGCCGCTTCGCCGAGGAACTCAAACGGTTCAACAATGATCTCCAGAACCAGACATCTTCGCTTCAGGCGCGCTTCGCATCGCTCGGTGATTCCTGGCAGGACCAGGAGCACGCGAAGTTCGCGGAGGAGTTCGTCACCACGATGAAGGCTCTGAAGAAGTTCATGGAAGTGTCCACACGCCACACACCCTACCTCCTGCGAAAGGCGCAGCGCATCGAGGAATATCTGTCACAACGTTAGACGATCCGCGCACTGAAAATCCCCTCACATGGCAACAGAAGCCAACATCACCTCGGTCGACGCCCTCGATCAACTCCGATCGAGTCTCGTCATCTTCGTCGACAAGGCGAAGCGGGCGCTCGATGAGGTGAGCGACCAGGTCCGGCGCACGCGCGTCTGGGTCGAGCACGACCAACGTATCCACTACGAGGGCATGGTCCGCAGAAGAACGAAGGAACTCGAGCGGGCTCAGGAGGAACTCTTCAGCGCACGCATCGGCACCTTCAAGCGCGCCACCACGGAACACGAAATGGCCGTCGCACGAGCCAAACGCAACCTCGAAGAGGCTCATCGGAAACTGAAGATTCTCAAGAAGTGGGGACGGGACTACGAGACGGTGGTCGAACCGGTGGCGAAGCGTCTCGAGCGCATGCGCGACATCCTTGTCAAGGATCTGCCCGAAGGCATCGCATTTCTGAGCAAGACCCAGCGGACCCTCGCTGCCTACGCCGAAACCACACCCGCTCTCGAGGAACCCGCCTCACGGCCACCCGAAGGCGCCGCAGACGCCGAAGAAGAACCCACCGCCGAATCCGCACACTCGACCGATTCAACCCCCAACCCCTAAACACCGACATGAGTCTAGCAGGAAGCCGAGCCCAGCTCACACGACGGACCAAGGAACTGAACGCCGCGTGGGAACAGACGAAGAACTACTGGCGCGACGCCAAGGCGCGCGAGTTCGAGAACAAGTACATCGCGTCCCTTCCCGATGCGATCAACGCCTCGGTGACCGTCATCGAGGAACTCGACAAGATCCTGAACAAGGTTCGTAAAGACTGTGAGTAGGATACCCGGAGTCAAAGACGCTCTTACCCTCCTCGGCAGTCTCAAGGACGCCATTGCCGGTTTCACTGCCCGGGAGGCCAGGCTCAAGCGCGAATACAGCGACCGTCATTACAACGCCAAAAAGGCGTTCGACGAGGGGATCGAAGATTGCGAGAACCGTCTCGCCAATGGCATCAATGCGGCAACGAAGCTCATCAAGGAGAAGAAAGAACGCAACGAAGCCCGCTACGAAGAGCGCAAGTTCCAGATCCTCAAAGCCTACAACGCGAGCAAACAACATCTCCTCCAGCGCGTGGAGGGTCGAAAGGGCACGACCATTGGCGGACTCCAGCCGAAGATCCTCCAGTCGAAGAAGGACCGTGCCGCGGCTCAGGCGCAGGTGGATGCAGAACTCGACCATTTTAAAGGCGCACTCGGAGTCGACGGCTCGAACTACATGGCAATCCGCGCTCGCGCGAAAAAGGCGTTCATTGGTTACCGTGCATTCTCCAGCCGCTTGAAGCGCGCCGCCAAGGGAGACAAGTCAGAGGTCGATTCCGACATGGAGGAGCACGATCTGCTCGAAGAGTTTCGGAAGATCGTCGAACAGGCCGACGATGAGGCCCGGAACTTCCAGACTCACACGATCCCGAAGATCTTCCGCGTCATTCCCCTCGCGCTGATTATCATGCTATCGCTTATCGGCGGGTTCGGAATCGTCCATGCCATGGGCTATTCCTCAACGGCCTACGCTGTCGGCGGCGGAACGGCTCTTGGTATCATCCTCTTGACGACGCTCGTCCACCACCTTGGAGGCAAGGCCGCCGGGGCCGACGCGAGGAAACTCATCGCCACACTCGCCCGCGGCAGAACGCTCTACGACGCGTGTCTGCGCAGGTCCGAGGCCCGGCATATGGAAGCGCACAAGAAAATCGAGCGCGAGTATGCCGAAAAGAAGGAACGCCTCGAAATCCAATGGGAAGCCGCGACGGAGAACGCCTCCGAGTCGCAGGAGAGCGGCCAGGAGCGGATCGAGAAACAGAAAATCCGCGCCGAAGAAACGAACGAACGCATCTATCGCAAGAACATCAAGAGGCTCGAACCCGAGCCCGAAGCCACCATCGAACGCCTGCGGCACGAGGCGACCGATCTCGAAAACGAACTCAACGAAACTTTCGAGAAGGCAACGGCGCAGATCGAAGAAGACAATCGCGCTGGCTGGGAGCAACTCGTCGCGGATTGGAACGCGGAGAGCGGGCCGATGTTCGAGTCATTGCAATCGATGATCGCCGTCACCGGCGAACGCTTTCCCGAGTGGACCACCGAATACCGGGAGAACTGGTCGCCGCCCGAGGAATCCGCCCACGCCGCCAAGTTCGCCGAACTCGCCGTCGATGTCGAAACTCTCGCGGGCGGATTGCCGGATGACGAGCGCCTTGCCATGCACGGCCCGAAGGAACTGGTCGTCCCCCTATCTCTCGCCTTCCCCGATCAGGGTTCGATTCTCTTTGAAACGGAGGACTCCGGTCAGGAGACCGCCATCCATGCCCTGAACAACATCATCCTGCGCCTCCTCTCCTCCTCGCCGCCCGGCAAGCTCGCCTTCACCATCATCGACCCTGTCGGTCTCGGCGAGAACTTCGCCGGCGTGATGCATTTGTCCGACTACGAGGAAACGCTCATCAACAGCAAGATCTGGACGCAGACCCAGCAGATCGAGCAGCGGCTTGCCGATCTCAACGAACAGATCGAAAAGATCATCCAGATGTATCTGCGCAACGAGTACGAGACGATCACCGAATACAATCTCGCCGCCGGAAACATCGCGGAGAAATACCAGTTCCTCGTCATCGCCGACTTCCCCGTCAATTTCAGCGACATGGCGGCGAAGCGCCTCATGAGCATCGCCACCAGCGGCGCGCGGTGTGGGATCTACACGCTGATTCACTGGGACAAGCGGCACACCCTTCCCCAGGATTTCGTCCCGGACGATCTCCGCGCCAGCGGGACCACCATCAAGTGCAAGGGCGAGAAGTTCACCCTCGTCGGTGGATTCCCCGAAGCGACGCAACTCGTTTTCGACGATCCTCCCGACGCGGAGTTCGCCATCGATTTCATTCACAAGATCGGGAAGACGAGCATCGATTCGAACCGCGTCGAGGTTCCCTTCTCACACGTTGCGCCGCCCGATGACGAGATGTGGACGGAGGAAACGACGAAGGAACTCCAAGTCCCGATCGGAAGGACCGGCGCGACGAAGCTCCAGTATCTCGCCATCGGAAAAGGCACGAAACAGCACGCGCTGGTGGCCGGTAAAACGGGCTCCGGTAAATCGACCCTCTTTCACGTTATCATTACGAATCTCTCGCTCCACTGCAGCCCCGAGCAGGTCGAGTTCTACCTCATCGACTTCAAGAAGGGGGTCGAATTCAAATGCTACGCTTCACGCAAGCTCCCGCATGCGAAGGTTGTCGCCATCGAGAGTGACCGCGAGTTTGGCCTGAGTGTGCTGCAACGCGTCGACGACGAACTCAAGCGTCGTGGGGACCTCTTCCGGAAACTCGGCGTCCAGGATGTGGCCGGCTACAAGAACGCGGGTGGCACCGAGCCGATCCCGCGTTCGCTTCTGATGATCGATGAGTTCCAGGAGTTCTTCGTCGAGGACGATCGCATTTCCCAGAACGCTTCGGTCCTCCTCGACCGGATCGTGCGTCAGGGCCGGGCCTTCGGCATCCACGTCATCCTCGGCTCGCAGACACTCGGCGGCGCCTACACGATCGCCCGCACCACTCTCGGCCAGATGGTCATCCGCATCGCCCTCCAGTGCAACGAAGCGGACGCTTACTTGATCATGGACGACACCAATCCCGCGCCGCGGCTGCTCACGCGTCCGGGCGAAGGCATCTACAACGATTCCGCGGGCGCGCTCGAAGGGAACAGCCCATTCCAAGCGGTCTGGCTGCCGGAAGACGTCCGCGATTCCTACCTCGACAAAGTCGTGGACCTGGCAGCGAAAAGCGGCGGCGGCTACTCGGTGCCGATCGTGTTCGAAGGAAACGCGCCTGCCGACATTCGCGAGAACATGCTTCTCGCAAAGCGGCTAGAAGCCCCATCAATGAAGCTAGGTTCCGCATTCCACGCTTGGCTTGGTGCTCCGAACTCGATCAAGGGACCGACGGAGGCGATTTTCCAACGTCAGGGTGGCAACAATCTGCTCATCGTCGGGCAGCGCGACGAGGCCGCGCTCGCCATCACTGCGGTGTCCATCATTTCACTCGCCGCCCAGCATGCGCAGGACGGAGCGAAGTTCTATCTCTTCGACAGCGCCGCACCCGGATCGCAGGAACAGGAATACCTCGAGCGGGTCATGGAAGCGATCCCGCACGAGATCACCCCGGTGAAGAACCACAACCTCGCCGAGGTGATGGACGCCGTTGCAGCGGAGGTCTCCCAACGAAGTAGCGACGAACACGCCGCCGAGGCTCCCTCCATCTATCTCTTCATGGTCGGCCTTCAGAAATACAAGAAGCTCCGCTACGAGGAGGACTTCGGATTCTCGATGGACGACGAGGAAAAGACCGCGGATCCCGGAACGCAGTTCAACAACATCCTCACCGAAGGCGCGAGTGTCGGCGTCCACACCATCGCGACCATCGACACCTACAACAACGTCAACCGGATGATCAATCGCAAGGCCCTCAGCGAGTTCGAACTCCGGATCCTTTTCCAGATGAGCGCCAACGATTCCGCCGCCCTTATCGACACGCCGAAAGCCGGAAACCTCGGGTTGCACCGTGCGCTCTTCTACAACGAGCACGAAGGCTACCTCGAAACTTTTCGCCCCTACGCGCTCCCCGGAATCGAATGGATCGACGAGGCTGCCGAGAAACTCGAGGCCTTGCACGCACAGCCATCACGGTGAACGAAGCCTTTACCTAAAGTCCCGCTTCCAGCACCCTCGCCAGATCCTCCGCTGCCCGCTGGCCGAGCTCGAGCACCTCATCGTGCGTGATCTCTCCTGCTCCCATGCCGGCAGCCCAATTCGTGAGACACGAGAATCCCGCGACTTCCAATCCCAACGCACGCGCCTGGATCGCCTCCAACACCGTCGACATGCCCACCGCATCCGCTCCGAGCGTCCGCGCCATCCGAACCTCCGCCGGCGTCTCGTACTGGGGGCCCAGATTCCCCGCGTAGGTGCCTTCGCACAATTCCACACCCAGTTCCGAAGCCACCCCCGCGAACTTCGCGCGGAGTGCCTTCGAATACACTTCCGTCATGTCGAAGAAGTGAGGCCCGCCCAGCAAGGGCGAAGTCCCGGTCTGGTTCAGATGATCTGCGATGGCCATCCAACGGCCGGGGTGGAAATCCGGATTCACCGAACCCGCCGCGTTGGTCAGCACCAGTTGCGAGATGCCCGCTGCCGCCATGAGTCGCACTCCTGCGGTAACCGCCCCGGCCGTATGTCCTTCGTAGAGATGCACGCGACCTTGGGCAATGAGGACTTCCCTCTCTCCGAGTCGACCGAAAACGAAGCGCCCCGCGTGACCGGCAACCTTCGACTCCGAGAGCCCGCCGATTTCGTCGTAGGCAACCGTATCGAGAACTTCCACGCAGTCGACAAACGATCCCAATCCCGACCCGAGCACCAACCCGACGCTGGGACCAAGACCGTGGACACGTTCCGGCCACGACCGTTTGGTGAATTCGTTAGGCGCTTCCATTACCTGTGCTCAGTTTGTCCCGAGTGATCCTCCCTAGCAAGGCGTACAACATCTCAAGTCGCGGGACGTCGGCTCCCGCCGCAAGCGCGCGGCGACAGGGTTCTCCCCAGATCGCCTCAACCTCCACCGCGCGACCAGCCATGAAGTCGAGCATGCTCGACGGCTTGTAGTCACCCATCGTCCGTGTCTTGGCGATCTGTTCCTCGATCAACCTGTCTGGCAGCGAATGTCCCAGCGCCGCAGCGCCAGCGACAATCTCCTCCATCAGATCCGTCGCCAATTTGAAAAGCCCGGCGTCCGCAAGGATCCGTGAAACATCGACACCTCCGGCAGCGATCGACAATCCGTTGAACGGCACGTTCCAGACAAGTTTCCTCCACTGCTCACGCGCAAGATCTTCGACCACCCGACAATCGATCTTGCTCGATTCGAACAGATTCGCGACTGCACGCGTGCGATCGAGCGGATCACGTCCGAACTCGCCGATCGACACCAACCCCTGATCATAGTGCTCGACGTTTCCCGGCGCCACGCGATTGAGGCAGACAAAACAAAGCCCTCCGAGTACGCGTTCGGCTCCAAAGTGTTCCGCGAGAAAACGGTCGTTCCCCAGCCCGTTCTGCAAGGTGAGCAGCATCGTGTCTTCCTTCAGCAACGGCGGGATGAGATCGAGCAAGGCGTCATTCGAGGTCGCCTTGAGCGCAACGATCACAAGGTCGCAGGGCCCGATGCTTTCCGTAGAGTCGTGCGCCTGTGCCGACTTCACCGAAAAGTCCCCCATTGGGCTGGTCGCACTGATCCCTTGTTTCTTCACGACCTCAAAATCGCTCCGCAGTAGAAAATGCACCCCGTGGCCCGCCGCAGCAACACGTCCGCCATAGTACAGACCGACCGCGCCGCTGCCAACGACAGCGATACGCCACTGTGATACCAAGGAGTCAGACACCCGCGGACTTTGATACACCATGGCGACCGGCTTTATCAATCGGAGTATCAGAGTCTCTTGGTCGAAATCGAGGCAACCCGAATGCCCCGACCGGCTGATACCAGCGAACGCCTGAAACTCGCGATTGAATCGGCCAGGTTGCACCGGATCAGCGACGCGCTAGACTCCCCTAGTTGCCATCGATGTCACGATCGTCCCGCACCCTTCTAGTATTCGCTGCGTTGGTCCTGCCTGCGTTGTCCGCGCGCGCCCACAAACCACTACAGACGAACCTCTATCTCGACATCGAACTGACAGAGACGGCGCTTCAGTACGAACTGTGGATCGGTTCTTTTCTCTTTCCCCCACTCGACGACATCGAGTTCGCAGACAAGGAAAACCGCCCGACTCTCGAGGAACGGGGCGAAGCCATCGCGGCACACATCGACCAACACTGTCCGGTCAAGATCGATGGCCTCCACGTGAAGCCGGTGATGGATTCACTCGTCCACAAGGACATGGAACAAGCGTTTCATCTCGGCGAGCTGACTGACTTCGTAATGGCGCGGATGAAGTGGCACTACCCGGTGAAGGCCAAACCGGAGCAGATCAGCATGACATGGGGAGTGTGGCTGCAGGAACCGGACTATGGCTTCGAGGGTCTCGTCGATCCCGATCAGGATCCGAAGGAACTCGATCTCATCATCACGGTCTATGGAAAACAGGAATACGCACGCTTCGCGCCCAGCGAACCCGAGTTCGTCTGGCACGCCAAGGTCGATGTCGATGACCTGTTCGTCGCGGATGTCAACCCGATTCCCGATCCGGTCTTTCCGCTGCCGGTGGGGTCGATCCTAATCGGCGCCGCGGGAGTGGGAATTCTGTTAGTGTCGAAGATCCCCAAGATGGGCCGGCTTGGAATCGTTGCCGTCGCGGCCGTCGCCGCGTTTCTCACCACTAACGTGATGTCGGTGGACGTGCCGAAGTTCTGGGCACCGAAAGCCCCGACACTGCAGCCTCAGGCGGCTGCGGAGACGTTCGTGAAACTCCAGCAGAACGTTTATCGGGCCTTTGATTACGAGAACGAGGAAGACATCTACGACGCGCTGGCGCAGAGCGTTGATGGCGTCCTGCTCGACAAGATCTACACCGAGATCTACCAGAGCCTCATTCTGCGCGACGAAGGAGGTGCGGTGAGCAAGGTGCAGAAGGTCCATGTTTTGGACGGCAACGCCGAAGCCATCGACGAGAACGATCCCGACGCGGGATACAGCATCGACTGCCGTTGGCGGGTACACGGATTCGTCAAGCACTACGAGCACGTGCACACCCGCGTGAACGAGTACGAAGCCCGATACACGATGGCACCCCGCGGCGACCGCTGGAAGATCACCAACGTAACAGTCAACGAGCAGACCCGCCTCGATCCGAAAACCCTGAAGCCCGTCAATGACGTCATCGACCCCGAATCCGAAGGAGCCGCAGACGCCTCCGTTGATCAGCGTGGCTGATCTGCAGTTCCGCTACCCGAGGGGGGCGTTCGAACTGCGCGTGCCGGATCTCGAAATCGGGAGCGGCGAGCGTGTCGCCTTCACCGGTCCCAGCGGCTGCGGCAAGACCACTCTGGCGCATTTGATCGCGGGAATTCACGCACCTGATGACGGCTCGATCAGAGTCGATGGCGAATCGGTCCATGAGTTTTCCGAGAGCGCGCGCCGCGCATTCCGCATCGCGAAGATCGGCTTCATCTTCCAGGAGTTCGAGCTGTTGGACTACTTGCGCACGGAGGAGAACATCCATCTCCCCTTTCTGCTCAACAGCACTCTCACCCTCGACCAAAGCGCGAGAGTCCGTGCACGCGAACTGGCAGAATCGCTGGGCCTCGGCGAGAAACTCCGCCGACTACCCCGCCAGCTTTCCCAGGGCGAGAAGCAACGCGTCGCCATCTGCCGCGCGCTGGTCAACGACCCTCAGATCATCATCGCCGACGAACCCACCGGAAATCTCGATTTCGAAAATGCGGCCGCGGTGATGGACATCATCGCCGGGGAAGCCGCTCGAAGAAGTGCCACCTTTCTGATGATCACCCATGACCGTGGTCTGCTCGATCGATTCGATCGCGTCATCGACGTCACCGCGTTATGAAGGCTCTGCTCATCCTCACAGGGCGCTATCTCGCCGCGAACAAAGTGAAGACCACGATTCTTATCGTGTGTCTCTCCATCACTATCTTTCTCCCGCTCGCGCTTCACCAACTCATCGCGCTTTACGAGACCGACATGCTCAGCCGGGCCGACGCCACGCCCCTTGTCGTCGGCGCGAAAGGCGATCGCTACGATCTCGTGCTCAAGTCGCTCTACTTCAACGGCGATCCGCCGGCACCGATCAGCATGGCCGAGGTCAGGGAGATCCGCTCTCAGAAACGCGGGCTCGCAATCCCGCTGCACCTTGAGTTCACCGCGCGGAAATTCCCCGTCGTCGGCACGAACCTCGAGTACTTCGAATTTCGGGGTCACCAACCAGCGAGCGGAACTCTTCCCCTTCGCCTGGGGGACTGCGTCATCGGATCGGGAATCGCCGAGGAACTCAATATCGGCGCGGGCGATTCGATCCTCACTGATCAGGCCAGCCTCTACAACATCGGCGCCAGTTACCCTTTGAAAATGCACGTCACCGGCGTCCTTGCCGAATCAAACACCCCTGACGACAGAGCGGTGTTCACCGATATGAAGACCGCGTGGATCATCGCAGGAATCGGGCACGGGCATGTCGATCTCACCGAGGAACAGCATCAGAAGTTGCTGCTCAATAGGGACGACGACAATGACTCAGTGACCGCGAATGCTTCAGTGGTCGAATACACCGAAATCACGGCAGACAACATCGACAGCTTCCATTTCCACGCGACGCCCGAGCAACTTCCCGTCACCGCCATCATTGCAGTGCCCGACAGCGCCAAGAACTCGACGCTTCTCCGCGGGCGCATGAGCGTCTCCAAGACTGCCCAACTCCTGGTCCCCACCGAAATCGTCAACGAGCTCATGGCCATCGTGTTTCGGGTGAAGCGGTTCTTCGACAGTAGCTTTCTACTGGTCCTCGTGGCCACGATCCTCTTCCTCACCCTCGTCGTTCTTCTCTCTCTGCGGTTGCGCAAACGCGAACGGCAAACCATGTTCCGTATCGGTTGCGCGAGGGGCACGGTGATCCGGCTTCACGTTGCCGAACTCACCATCATCCTCGCCGCCAGCGCACTCGTTGCATGGATCCTCACCCAAATTCTCGTTTCCAACGCACCCCTGATTCTACGATGGCTCAGCTAATCAAAGTTCTACTCGCCTCCCTCGCCCTGACCGCAAGCTCATGCACGGGAAAGAAGGAGGACGCTCCCGGTAACGGCAATTCTTCGGGCAAGCCGCAGGTCCTGACGACCTTCTACCCGACGCAGTATTTCGCCCTGCGGATGGCAGACGGGGTCGCCGATGTTGTCTGTCCGGTTCCCGACGATGCGGATCCCATTTTCTGGAAGCCGGACGCTGAAACCATCGCGCGCTACCAGCGGGCGGATCTCATCATTCTCAACGGAGCCGGGTTCGCCAAATGGGTCGAACAGACAAACCTCCCCGAGAGTCGGACCGTGGACACGTCGGCGTCCTTTGCGGAGCGCTTCATCCAATACGAGGACGCAGTGCAGCACAAACACGGTCCCGAGGGCGCGCACACTCATGAAGGCACGGATGGGCACACATGGGTTGATCCGGTCAATGCGCTTGCACAGGCGACCGCGATCAAGGACGCGCTGATTCGCAGTTTTCCTGACCACGAGGAAGAAATCGGAGCGAACTTCGACAAACTGAAGGAGGAGCTTGCCTCCCTCGATGCCGAGTTCAAGAAAGTCTCCGCAGATGCGAAGGCCGTTCCGCTGCTCGCCTCCCACCCCGCCTACAACTACATCGCCCAGCGCTACGGTTGGAACATCAGGAACCTCGACCTCGATCCGGAAGAGATGCCGGATGACGAAACTCTTGAGGAAATCGGCAAGCTCCTCGAATCGCACGCCGCGAAGACGATCCTCTGGGAAGGGGCTCCGACTGATGAGATTGCGGCACGTGTGAAAGAGGAACTGGGACTTGTGAGCGTGGAGTTCTCGCCATGCGAGTTGGCTCCGGAGGCTCCGGAGGACTATTTGTCGGTGATGCGGCGGAATCTCGAGGTGATGCGCGGCTTGTTCGGGAAGTGACTCGACAACACCGGCGCGACATCCATAGCATCACGCCGGTGACGATCCGCATTCCAACGTGTTCCGTCGTTGCAGCGCTGTTCCTGACAAGCGCGGGCGTTCTCGGGGCGAACGGCGTCAACACCAATGGCTCGGGAGGGCGCGGAAGGTCTCTCAACGGAGCGACGGTGGCGCAACCTGGCGATGCGATCGACGCGATGGCGAGCAATCCCGCGGCGCTCGCGGATCTCGAGCGCTCCTACGCGCTCGGATTGTTTGGAGCGTATGCGGATGCAAGCTACTCGAAAAGAGGTGAACCCTCCGTGGGCCTCACCAAACACGGCGGGACCGCTCCCGAACTCGGCGTCGTGTTACCGTTTCAGGAAAGCCTGACTCTGGGACTCGCCATCATCCCCGAGCAGGCGCGCATTGCCGAATGGCGCTATCGCGACGCACCGGGAGGCCTCGATGGCCGCACTTCCTACGGTGAGCGTGCGCACAAGGCCGATTTCATCGGCGTGCGATCCTCGATCGGTCTGGCCGCCAAGTTGAGCGAACGTCTTTATCTGGGGGGCAGCCTCGGACTTGTATATGACCGCATCCGCCTCGATGCGCCCTACATTTTCCAAGCTGAACCACGGCTGAAAGGGGCGAAGGTTGCTCTGGATCTGGAGACCGACAGTATCTCGGTGAACGGCGATCTCGGTCTGATCTTCAAGGCACACGAACGGCTTCAGTTCGGCCTGCGGTATCGGACGAAAACCGAAATCGACAGCACCGGCGACGCGGACGGGAACGCGGGTGCGCAATTCCGTTCGCTGGGACTGCGCGGCGTTCCCGGTGGGTTCCGCTACGATGCGGAAGTGGAAACCTCCCTTCCCCGCAGCATCTCTGCCGGTCTGGCGTGGCAGGCCACCGATCGCGTGCGCATTCTCGCGCAGACCGAGTGGATCAATTGGAGCGATTCGTTCGACGAACTCACCGTGAAGCTCTCGAACGGCACGAACCGGACCATCAACGCACTCGCGCACAAAGACGACGTCGTCGATCACGTCCCACTCGATTGGCACGACCGGTTCGTCTACCGTGCGGGTATCGAGTTCGAACCGGTGAACGACCTGTGGCTTCGGCTGGGATACAGCTACGGCAAGAATCCGATTCCCATTGAGAACATCACCGCGCTCAATGCGGCGATCTCCGAACACTCGATCTCCGCAGGCGTCGGATTCAAGTTGGGGCGGGCGAACATTGACGTCGCGTATCAGTATGAGCTCCCGGCGACGGCCAGAGTCGGACGCAGCAACATCCGAGCCGGCGAGTATTCGAACAGCTCGGTCAATACCGAGGTTCACTGGCTCGGAGTCAGCGCCTCGGTGCCATTCTAAGTCCTCCGGAGAAACGGCTCAGCATCCGTCAAATCAAACTTGAAGCTCTACTAGTTCCTGTCTCTCGTCCCGCCGAAGACCTTGCCAATCTTCGCTGCAAGCTTACGCAGTCCGGTGTAGGCGTTCATCGTTCGGCGGGGAAAATTCTTCCGTGCAGTGATGAGCAACGCCCGGCAACCGTCGCGTGAATAGAGGCTCCGGTGCTGCGAACCGGGGGCCGCCCGGGAGAAATCGCCCGCACGCAGGAAGCGGCCCTCGATTTCGAGATCGCCCGAAAGCACGTAGGCGCACTCGGCGCCTTTGTGCACGTGCGATGGGAAAGTCGTGTCCGGGTCGAGCTCGAGCAGGAAGACCGTGTGTCCGTCCTCCTCGTGATCCGAGAGCCGTCGGATGCGCGCGCCTTTTACGGGAAGCTCCTCCCATTCACCCTCTTCTTGCGCTTCGGTCTTGAATTCGAAGGCGAGATCCCCGATACCGCCATCGCCAAACCCAAGCTTCGCCATCAATTGATCCTTCACCGCCGGCGGAGGCGCCACCGGATCGATCTCGCTGGCCGCGATCTCACCCGCTCCGTCCACGATCTCGGCAAACCACGCGAGTTCGTCGACCGTCGCAGATGCACGCCACGCCTTGAAATCGGCAAGCTCGTCCTCGCTCAACTCCCCGGAGGAGTAGAGAACGGCAAGATCCTCGATGCGTTCGCGGTTCATGGTCTATCGCTTTCGTTCTCGCGCGCCGCTCCTCCTGCGTCACTATCGCTTGGTTTGGATTCCCGGTCCAGAAGGTCGCGCATCTTGAGCATTCCCCTGCGTATCCTTGCCTTCACCGTTCCGATAGGATCTCCCAGGTGCTCGGCGATTTCGGTTTGCGTGAAGCCCTTGATGAAGGCGAGCTCGATGACCTGCCGCTGGTTCTCCGGCAACTGCGCGAGCGCCCGCCGCAAGCTCTCGCGCTTGTCGCGGCTTGCGAGTACATTCGCATCGCGCTCGCCTGCTTGCGATGTCTTGATCTCCTCTTCCGCTTTCTGCAATCCCGTTCTCTTCCGCTTCAACGACCGGATCTTGTCGAGACACTTGTTGCGAGCAACGGTCATCAGCCAACTCACCGGCTTGCCGAGCGCCGGATCGTACTGGGATGCCCGGCTCCACACGATGAGAAAGACCTCCTGAAGGGTGTCTTCCGCCTCAGCGCGGTCTTCCAGCATCGAGATGCAAAGCGCGAAGAGCGCGCCTGACATGCGGTCGTACAGTTCCGAAAACGCCGCACGCTCCCCGTGAGCCACCTTGCCCAGCAGTTCGGCAGCTTCGCGGTGAAGCCGGTCGTCGTCGTCTTCCGGCTGGAGCTGATTCGGCTGGGACATCAGAAAGCGTGGAAAACTAGCATGCGGGAAGACGACCGGCCACATTGGATATCGATGTGGGAGGGCCATGACGCCGAAACAACGTCCGGAAACCGCCTGCGGATGCCTTTTCGTCCCCTGCCGGCTGGCTAGCCCGTAGCGGTGACGTTCAGTCGCCGGAGAGCGGGGCCGCATCATCGCCCCGGGCCTGTCATCGACAGCACCGTCTAGTCTACGGAGCGAGGTAGGGCGGCCTCGATAAGGCCGCCGAGAGATGTGCTTCCATCCCCGCCACAGTTCAACTTAAAGGCGCTCGTTAAGTCGCGGGCACTTTCTTCGCAGGTGCCGCAGTCGTGACCTCCTTGGCGTAGCGCTTCCGGTACCAGACGACCACGCCGAGGATCACAAAGCAGAGCTCGATGCCCCAGTAAATGAGCACCGCGAGTTTGATGCCCGCAGTGAATCCATAACTGTGCAATCCGACGCCCATGACATTCACCCACCACCACGAGAAGGCAACGATCATTCCGCCGATGACGGCGAGGATATTGATGCCAAGTTCCTTCGCGTAGCCACCCATTCGCAAATGAAGGATGACAAGATTCCAGAGCACGATCATGAACGCGCCGTTCTCTTTGGGATCCCATCCCCAGAAGCGCCCCCAGCTCATATTCGCCCAGATTCCACCTAAGATCGTTCCAACGAGCGAGAACAGCAGCGCGAAGCAGACAACACCATAAACCATTCGGGTGATCACGGTGTAGATCTTGGGGTTGTCTTTCCACCAGCCGAAGAACTTCCCCATGATGTAGAGATGGGCAATCGCGCCAGCGAGCAAACCAGCCGCATAGCCGAACGTCACAGCGGTAACGTGTGTCGAGAGCCAGAAATTCGAGCGAAGAACGGCAACGAGCGGGTCCATCGTGTCCTGACCTTGAAGGGTGTCGAAGAGCATCGAGAGGAACATGCCAATCATCCCAAGCGCCGCGGCCACCGATAGAGCGATCTTCCATGACACGAAGAGCTCGATAATCAACGCCAGCAACACACACACCGCCGTGATGAAGATGATCGTCTCATAGAGATTGCCGAGCGGCCAGCGATCCATGATGATTCCACGGAGGACGATACCGACTAAGAGATAGCCCAAGGCGATCACGCTGAGGGCGTAGGCACCCCTGGATACCCACAATCCGAACTTCGATACGGGCGACAGCCACGTGATGGTCACGAGAAGGAACGAGATAATGAAATAGATGAGGCTCTTGCCGTAGTAGTTGCCCCGGTAGAGAGCGAGCTCGGTCTGGAGATGCTCGCCTTCCTTCATTTCGTTGTAGTAGTCCGTCTCGCCGGCTGCGATCCGCTCCTTCTCGATCTCCAACGCACGCTTGAGCCGTAGGGCCACCTTCTTTTCCAAGTCGCCCTGGGCCTTCGCGAGCGCCGCCTTGAATTCGGAGGAATTCGGTTGGGCGCGTGCGAGATCCTCGATGGCGACGAGCTGCGAGAGCCAATCCTTTGACGTCTCCATCTCTCGGCGTTCCGCCGAACCCAACACTTTCTCCAAGACCTGGGCAGGAGTCAGCCATTGTGGATCTTCGATATCCTCCGGCGGAAAAAACGTGAACAACTTCGCGGTGTTCACATACAGACCAAGCTGCCCCGAAGCCATCTCCAACGAGGTCATCAGCTCGTTGAACCGCTGTTGATAATCCTCGTCCGACTCGCCGTCCTTCTTCGCATTCAATGCCTGAATCTCCGGCAACTTCGTGAAGAATTCAGTTAGGCGAATGCTCTCGGTGTCGGTCTCGGAAAGATCCGGAGAGACCGCTTTCAGATTGAGATTCACCCCGTCTCGAGCCCAATCGAAGAAGTGGAGCGTGTACTCGAACTCGGCGACGTTCCTACCGAGATCGACGATCTGGTTCTGCTTCCCCGTGCGTTCCTTTTCTTCAATTTTCGCATACTCGTCGCGGAGTTCGGAAAGCTTTTCGCGTCCCGCGATAAGTTCGTTGAAACTGTACTTCGAGCGGCGCTTCGTGTGCGGTTCGACACCGATGGCCACGACGGCATCCGAGTCGTTCACGTTCAAGACCGGCATCTCGCTGGCCAGTTCTGGGCGGAAGAGCGCATCGAGAAGGAACTCGGTGGGCGAGATGTCTACCTTCTGCAGCTTCTCGCCTTCCGTGCCGACGTAAAACCGCACGCCCTTGCGCGCGCGGTAGCGCAGCAGGCGAACCCGCGCCACGGCCTGCATCGGCTTGACCCGCCCCCCTTCGAGAACCGGCCACGCCTTGAACCGCTCGACGATCTCGGCGTCCCACGGTTCGTAGCTCTCGAAGGTCACCTCTTTCTTGCTGCAGCTGGAGAGCAACGCGGCTCCCAAGGCAAGAGGGAGAATGATGAGTCTTCGTGTCGTTCGGTTCATGGTGCTGCGGGTTCGCCGGCCTCACCGGCTGCGGGTGTACGCTCGACGGGGCCTTCGTCGCTGGAAACCACCTCGCCCCCGGGCGCCTTCGTCTTCGCTTCGCGCCTTCTGAAGATCCGCTTCAGCCACGCGAGAAGTTTGCCACCGAAATAAAAGAGTAGCGAGACACCGACGAGGATGCACGCGTAAAGTGGCCAGTGGTCGGCCGGATTGTCCCAGATAGCGAACACCGAGTAGACGCCTTTTCCGTCCGACGTGCGCTCGTCATCCCCGAAGCTCTGCTGGAAAACCGCATAACCCTGTTCACGCAAAGGGTGGTTCATCTTGATGATCACCGGCTCCTCGATGCCATCCTGGATCTTGCGCACATCGCTGACGAACCGCTTCGCCATCTCGGTTCCCGCGTGCTTGTCGTGCGTGAACTTGTCGAGCGCAATCGTGAAAGGAGTCTGGTAGAGACGCTTCTGGAGCTTGATTGCCCAGACCGAGCCGTCGCCGAGATCAACCGCAAGCGGTTCGCGCGCCATGCCCCAGAGGATCCCCTCCTTCATCGTCTTTCCATCCTTGACGATGCGGGCTTCCAACCCAGGGAGGTTGCGCTCTGCTTCGTAGGCGACCTCGGCCTCGCGGAGATAGAAGCCGTCGTAGACATTCGCTTCCTTGTCGGCATCTGGAGAGCCCGCCCGCGAGTAGCCGGGGTAGGCGTTGCGAACGAAATTCGAAATCTCGATCTCAAACGGCAGTTCCGCTCCGTGGAATACCCTGCGGCTGGTGCCGCTCAGAACTTTGATCTTCTCCCATGGCAGCACTGCCGCCGTCTCGGGAACGGCATCCCCCCTCCACTGCTCGATCGCCACATCCCACTTGTGGAAATCCTGAAAGTAGTTCGACTCTCCGCCCTCGTAGACCTTCATCGCGCCGTCGATGGCGAGATGGTGGGTGACGGCTGCACCGGCAAGCAAGAGGATCATGGAGAGGTGCGAGAGAATCACCGTCGCCTTGCGATACAGCTGGTTCGCAATCACCATCACGACGCAAAGCATCACGATCAGCGTGATGTATCCGCGAGTCGTCCCCATCCGGTCGACCACCATGGGAGCGATGAGCATGAATCCAAGAGTGACTACCAACGCCCCGAGCGTATGCACCCAGCCAAAACGCCTGACCGTTCCGATGCAGAGGTTGACGAACAGGATGGCCATGAGCAAATAGCCTCCGGGGAAGATGAAAGGCACCTTCCCGCCGATCTCATGGACCACGATGAACGAGGTGAACCACTTTGCCTGCGTGTCGTGGATTCCCACATCGACCTGCTCTAGTGTGCCGAACAGTGTGATCACCGCCATCAGAAAGAACACGGCGGCGGCGAGGCCAAACGACGAGAAGAAGTCGAGGAGCACCTTGCCCAGCGGCTTCTGTTCGCGGAAGCGTTCGCTGCCGGATTCAGGTTCGCGGCTCATCGTCACATCGCCCCTCCCAAACGCAGAAAGTAACAGAACCGTTTGAAGTCGAGGGCGTGCTCATCGACGAGTTCCTTCGGGCCGGTCATTTTCACAAAGAGCGTGGGCCCCTGTTCGCTGAGCATTCGGACCGCGCCCAGCATGCGGTAGTCCGGTTTCGCCTCAGTCTCTCCCATCTTGGTGAACGCTCCCTCCAGATCGATGAAAGGCGCCGTGCCCTGCATCATCTCGATCGAACTGAGAGCCGCCATTTCTTCGGGCGTCATCGGCGGGAGCCCCATCTGCTTGCGCCAGCGATCGAGATTTCCGATCACCCCACCCGCCGCACCCGGGAGGTGCGAAAGATAGACTTCGCCTTCCAGTTCCTTGCCAAAACGCATGTCAAGAATCCGCATCGACCCCTCGCCTTCGACGATTTCCCAATCGTAGGGGATACTGAAGCGGAACGGCCCCTTCTCTTGCTCCGCTTGAAGCACCGCAAGCCGTTCCCTCGCCGAAACATCGAGACGCGGCTTTTCGATCTGCGGGACGAGTTCGCCGACGGCCAGCGAATCGACGATCTCCACGCGGTCATCAATGCGACCGCAGGCAGCGAAGGCGAAGACGGCCCCGAGAGCGGCGAAGGTGATGGTTGGATTCATCGTTTCAAAGAATACGCGCGTCCCGAATCCCCGGATCTATCGGTAGCCATAAGTCATTGCCCATGCAACCTCCTCTTTCTTCCCGGCTCCGTCTTTCTCGAAGACGAGCACGATCGTGTAAGTCTCCGTTTTCGGTGGCAAGACCCGCACGGCGCTCCACCCCTTCCCCTTCGCGGTTTCGACATCCACCGGACGCCCTTTGCTGTCATAAACCTTTAGAAACGCCCTCGCGGACGCATCCGCCGCACCGAGCCAAAACCAATACTCGTTCCCGCGATAGAGTTGGTGCTTCACCGATTTCTTCTTTTTCAACCCGAGTGCGCCTTTCCAGAAATCGTCCCGCACCTTGAAGCCCTCCTTCTCCTGCGCGGCAAATGCTGCTTTGACTCGCCTCTCGGCCGGAGTGTCGGCGGCGACGCTGATCGCAGACGCGCAGAGAACAACAGGAATGGCCAAGGGGAGCCTCATTTCTCTTCCGATTCCTCCGGCTTCAACTCGGGCCACTCCCCCCGAATCCAGTCGACGACCATCTCGATCTCCCGCGTTGGCAGAATCTCCTTCCCTTCTCGGCCGAAGGCAGGCATTCGATCGTTCTTCTTTCCGTAGAAGCGATCATCTTCCGGATCCGCAATAAAATCGATCATCCACTGACGGGATCCGTATCCCGCCAGATCGAGAGCCGATCCGTCATCGTCCTCGATGGAATGGCAGTCGAGGCAACCGATGTCGTCGATCAGCGGTCCCCAGCCTTTCTCGATCATCTCCTTGTCACGTTCGTCGATATCGGCCTGATACTTCAACTTCGCCTGCGCAGAGAGAGCCGCCGCCAGCGTCTTCACCTCCTCCTCACTCGCCTCGAAGTCTTCGAGAATGAACGCCGTCATCTTGCTGTTCTTCTTCCCGGTGCCGCCGTCCTCCACGGAAACGTGCGCAGTGTTACCGAAATAATGAGGCGTCGTGATCTTCTCGGGATCGAGCAGTCCCTCGAGCCATTCGCGACTCGCGAAGCCCTTCAAGTCGGCGCCCGATTGCTCGTCCGTCCTCGCGAGACCCATGCCATTATGGCCGTCGTAGGCATGGCAGGAAGCACAACGGGCAGCGAAGATCTTCGGCCCTTGGGTCTTCGCGTCGTTCAGCAGCAGACTCAATGCGCCCTCAGGTGGAATTCCGCCGTTGATCTCGATGAGTTCCTTCACGCGCGCCGCTTCCTCGTCACCCAGCTTTTTCGCGAACTGGTATTTCTCGTTCCGCCCATCGGCGATAAAGCCCCAAGCGGTGAGACCGATGAAAGCGGCAATGCACGCCCAAGCATAGACGAGATTGAACCGGTGCCCGAGTTCCCAGCGACCGAGGATCGGCAGGAAAAACACGATGCCCGCAACGATTCCCGGGATGATGATCGCCCCCCAAATCGCCCCGGTGCCCGCGAATATCGGCAGTTCGAGGAACATGAAGAGGGACATGAAATACCAGTCCGGCCGAGCCGCATCGTAGGGCGAGGAAGGATCGGCTGGCGCAGTGAGACCAGTTCCAACCCAGACGGTCAGCCCGACCACCACGGCGAGAACAATCGCGCAAGCGATGGCGTCCCGGAAGATCTGATCGGGCCAGAACATCCCATCCCGGCGCTTCTTCTTCGATTTGGCCGGGGTGATTCCATGGCGGCGGAAGAGATAGATGTGGACGACGATGAGAAGAACAAGCAGTCCCGGCAGGACCCCGGCGTGAAGCGCGAAGAAACGCGTGAGCGTGTGATGCCCGTAATCGGTGCCGCCGATGACCACCTTCTGAATATCATCGCCGACAACCGGGACAAGATTCGTCAAATTGGTCGCCACTTTCGTTGCCCAGTAGCCCTTTTGGTCCCACGGAAGCAGATAACCGGTGAGCGAAATCGCCAGGGTCAGGAAGAGGAGGAGAACACCAAACCAGAAATTGAACTCACGCGGCGCCTTGTAGGCCTTGTCGATGAGCACCTGCATGAGGTGAAGCACTAGCAGAACCACCATCAACTGCGCCGTCCAGTGGTGGATACCGCGGAGCAGATCGCCAAATGGCATCACCTCCTGCACGTAATAGACACTCTCCCATGCAGTCTGCGCACTCGCACTGTAGGCCATCCACAGGACCACACCCGTGATGAATTGGACCATGATGGCGAACGTCAGGGTCGATCCCCAGACATAGCGCCAACGCGCGCCGCCGGGCACACTCTCGAAGAGCGCCTCTTTCCAAAGCTTGCGGATTCCCGTGCGGTCGTCGACCCAATTCCAAAGTGCTTTCATCATGACATCGGTGGCGCGGGATCAGACGACCGGAACCTTGTCGACGATGCCCGCCTTGAAGTTCATGAATGTCACCCAGACGCTGTCATCGTCGCGTACTTCCACCGGCAGGGTGTCCAATCCGCGGGCGGCCGGACTCTTTTTCCCGCCGGAAGTAACCGCTCCGTCGAGATCGAAAAGACTCTGATGACACGGGCAGTTGAACTTGCCCAGATCGCTTTCGAAGTTCACTGCACAGCCGGCGTGGGGACAGCTCGAATTGAATGCGATCACCTCACGCTCCTTCACGCGGTGCAGATAGACGCTGCCGAGACCCTTCTTCCGATATCGCGTCCATGCGTCCGATTTCTCCGCCTCGATCCGGAATCGCTGCGGGTCGCCCCCCTCCGGGAGACTGTCCAATGTCGTGAGCTTCACAGTGATACCGCCCTCAGCCGTCCGAAGCAGTGGCGAGATGAAAACCCCGACGCCTGCAACGGCGGGCACGGTGACAATCGCGCCGCCTAGTACCATGGATGACGCCTTGACCAAAAACTCCCGTCTTTCTGCGTTCTCGGGCAGATCATCGCCGGGATCGATCGGTCCTGCGTCAGATTCAGGTTCGGTTGCCATTGAGTCTTTTTTGGGGTTCGAAATATCGGGTAGCGGCGCAGCCACGGTCAAGGCGTTTGCTAGAATTAGCAAAACTTATTTTGGTCTGCGACCGGGCGCGGAGTGGTCGTTCAGTCGATAACTGCCGCCCACACAGACAACTAACACCACATCATCACGGGCGTCGTTCTACTCTAGCACCAAAAGGCGAGGAACTGGCCCACCAATAGATCAAGGCTCCGGTTGCAGCACCGGATCACGCAACCGATAGAATCCGTCCGGGTTGGCAAGGCGGGCCGGAGTGTCGACGCTGTCATCGAACCACTCACTCCCCTCGCCGTTGCTCGCCGCACCGTCATCGATCTCCTGCCATTCGTCGGTCTCCAGCGTGGGCTTGTAATCAACCGCGTACTCCTTGCCGTTCACGCCATCGAACTCGATGGCAATCGCGTTCCCAAGGTGGATGATCGAAGTGATGGCGAACGACGGTCTTCCGCCACCGCCAGTCTCAGTTCCGTTCACCACCGCATCGAAGGTCGTTCCGAGACGGATCTCGTCGATGTTCATCCGGCTACCATGAAATGAAAGTGTGTCGAATGTCGACTGGTCGAGGTTGTTCACCGAGGTGATCGAGATCGCGGTCGCATCGAACGCGCCCTCCGTCGGCGCCACGTAGCCCCCGCCAGTGCCGATGTCGAAGACGTTGAACGCTACCGTGTCCTTGTCGGCGCCCCATTCTATTTTCATGACCATCAATTGCTGGGGAATGATCCGCGGAAGGCTCGAGCCCAAAGTGAATGATCGGTGTTCCTCGAAGATCCCGTTGTTGTCCTCATCGTCCCAGTAAGTCGCGGAAAGGACCCCGCCGGCGTTCTGATTCTTGTGCGCGCCTCCTCCGATCGCCTGACCCGCCGCGTTGTCGGCACGGTTGTCCTGCAGCGGACCCTGACCGATCGCCAGGTTTGGCTTGTGGTGGTTGTCGTTTTGGCCGCCGTTGTTCGTGTGACCGCTGACGTAGCTCATCCACGTCACCGTTCCGTCGACAAACGTTGCCGTCACCGCCGAGTCAATCGGACGGCTGCCGGAGTTGTCGTCCCGGCGCTCTCCCATGCAAAAGAACCCGAGGTTCGGCATTCCATTCTGTGGAATCCCGGTCCAGAGATTCCCGAGGGAGGAGTCATCCGCTTGAACGGTATGCCCGCCGGTCGGAGGAGAGCCCAACACGCCAGCCGAACCATTGTCCACCCACGGTCCGTCGAAACCCGCACCGCCGTCGGCGCCTTGGAGCATTGTCCCCGCCGAGTAGTCGAAGGGTTCGTAAAGGAGCAGTTCGGCGCGGGCATTCACGGCTGTGCCAATGCAGACAAGGATGGCGAGACCACGCATATTGGAAGTGTGTCATTCGCCACTGCCGGAATCATCCCACAATGGTGCGACCGATTCGGCTCGATCGACCCCGCGCAACGTCGAGATCCATCGACTAATGCCTTGCGAGTGTCCCTTGCGGATTGCTAGTATACCGGAAGCCGTCCATGCGAATCCCAATCACCTTTAGTGTTCTCTCCGCGGTGTTCGCGCTTGGTGCGTCCAAGTCGCGTGCAGATCTCGTTTTCGTCCCCGCCCCGACATCCTCCACCGCATCGTCATCCTTTTCTGGCAACATCGCCAACTGGGGCCCCCAACGGCTCTACGATCAGAATCCAACCGAGGCGGATCTGGGCGCGGACTTTGGCGGTGCCGAGCAGTATGCCGGACAAGGCGCGGGCCCTCACATCATCGTCTATGCCTATGGCGCTGCAGTGACGTTCAACGGCCTTGCCTACTCCCAACGACTCGGTGGCAATCCTGTTCTCGACAAAGTTCAGAACATCGACGTGTGGGTGACCGACACGGATCCGGGAGATCCCTCGCTGCTTCTGCCTGATCCGGGGGTGACCTTGGGAGCGGCAGCCGCCAACACGGGTCAGTTGAACATCAACCCGGGCATTTTCGAGAACTACGGTTTCGGCGGCGATCTCATGGGACAGTACGTGGTGATGCGCCTGAACGATGCCGGTGGAGATGTCGGCAATCCTGGTGGTTCGGAACTCCATCTCACGACGGAGACCGGGCCGGCGGATCCCGATCTGGACGCACCTGCCTCGTTCGATTTCGGAAGCGCGGACGCCTCAGAGGCCACCGTGGACGGACAGTTCACGGTCACGAATGCGGGCGCGACCCAGATGCTGGAAATCTCGGGAATCACCTTCGAAGGCGGAAGCTTTATGCGATTCGACGACATTTCCTTTCCGGCGACGCTGGGACCGGGCGAGTCTGGCGATGTTGTCTTGCGCTACACGACGGAAGGCGAAGCCGGCATCTTCAACACACAGCGCGCATCGCCAGCAACGACTCGAATGTTCCCGTCACGCCTGTCTCCCTGACGGTTCAAATCAAGACGCCCATTCCTCCCGACCTTCAAATCCTCCCCGATCCCCAGTCGTCCAGCGCATCGACATTTTTCAACGACACCTACGTTCCGGGGAACCTCTACGATGCGGATCCGACGATTGATGACTTCGAAAATCCCGCGTTCGATCCGATCGGACAGTACGCGGGAAGCGGTGAAGGCCCCCACGTTCTCGTCTTCGACTACGGACAATCGGTCACCTTCGACGGGTTCGCCTACGCCCAACGGCTAGGGGGAATCATCGATGCGGACAAGGTGCCTTCCATCGAGTTCTGGGCGACGGATTCCGATCCCGGTCCGGCGGCGCTCGATCTGCCCATCCTCGGTGATCCCGTGGGAGCAACCGCGACGTTGATCACCACCGACACCAGCCCGTTGCTCCGCTACTACCCGCTCAACACCACCCTGAGCGGGCGCTTCGTTGTCATGCGACTCGCCATGGGCACGTTCAATCCCGGTGGATCCGAACTGCAGTTGACGCTCGCTGGAGCCGATCTTCCGTTCGCCATTACTGAATTCGTTCGAAACGACGTTGCGCAACAGCTGGAAATCACCTTCAACTCGGTTCCCGACCGCGACTACGCGATCGATCTCTCGGAGAACCTCACCTCCGGTCAATGGTTCGAAGGCATCGACCTTCAAGGCGAAGCTGGCGCGACGAGCACGACCGGAGCGGTGAGCTTCGACCTGATCCGACTGAACTTCGCGGGCGTTCTTCCCGACGACCTCACGGCCCGCGTGCGAGACGTCGAAATGCAAGACGATCCGAATCCCTGATCGCCCGTCGGATCAGATAATCCCCTCGCGGAGGGCTTTCGCAACAGCGCCCGTGTTCGTGTTCACGTGCAGTTTGTCGTAGACGCGCCGCAGGTGCGACGAAGCGGTGTGCACGCTGATGTCGAGCCGATCAGCGATCTCCTTCTTCACGAGACCATCGGCGAGCAGCCCGAGGATCTCGCGTTCCCGCGTTGTGAGATCGTAGTCGTTGGAACCGGACGGCTGGAGTTCCATCTTCGCAAAGGCATCGAGCACCTTTTTCGCCACCTTCGGTGTCATGGGGGCGCCGCCGTCGACAACCTGCCGGATCGCTTCGCTGATCGCGTCCATTCCCGACGCCTTGAGAACATATCCGGCAGCACCTGCGCAGACCGCCCGGAAAATCTTATCCGCATCGTCGAAAACGGTGAGGATGATCACCTGAGCATCCGGCGCGAGTTTTCTGATCTCCTTGAGCGCGGTGATTCCATCCACCCCGGGCAACTGCACATCGAGGAGCACCACGTCAGGAGTCGCCCCTTTCTGCATGGCGGCAAACGCCGCTTCCGCGCTGTCGTAGTCGCCAGAACAGACTAGTCCATCGAGACGACCGATGGCTTTCTGGATGCTCTTGCGAAACATCGCATTGTCTTCGATGAGCCAAACGTTGATCTCTTTTGCTGAAGTTGACATGGTTGTGGTTGGTTCAGGCTTTTAGCGGTGCGGTAAAGATAACGGTGGTTCCCTCCCCATGCACGCTTCGAATCTCACACCTACCTTTGAGCCGACTGCCCCGCTTTTCAAGATTTCCAAGTCCGCGTCCCCCGCCCTCCATCTTCTCTCGATCAAAGCCGCACCCGTCATCGACCACGGTGAAAACGAATCTCCCTCCTTTTGTTTTGAAACCGATGGAGACATTCGCGGCCCCGGCGTGCTTGCGAATGTTGTTGAGCGTTTCCTTGAAGGCGAAGAAGACATGCCTCCGGAACAGAAGCGATAGCTTGCGATCCCGATGGCTACCCAGCTTTTGGTCCACCTTGACCGACAGATCGCCAAGGAGGCGGTCGATGCTGTCCCGCATTTTCAACACCAGTTCCCCGAGATCCGAACTCTCGACGTCAATGAGCCAAACGATGTCCCGCATCGAATCCGATGCCTGTTCGGCTGTCGCCTTGATTTCGCGGAACTCCTCCATCACGTCATCGGGAAGATTATCGTGACCTACACCGATTTCGCTGAGGAGCACGATCCCACCGAGATTACTACCGATATCGTCGTGCAGATCCCGGGAAATCTGTTCCCGTAGCCGCAGCGCGTCACGCCGCCGCACTGTCCGTCCACGGAAAATCATCCACATCCATCCAAAGATGGCGACGGCACTGATCGTCCCCCCTCCCGCAATGACGCGACCGGACACACGCTGGCTCTGTTCTTCGAGCTTTGCCTCCAACTTCGCGCGTTCCCGCTCGAGCCGACCCCGCTCC
>CAJIAN010000138.1_pt1 | contig 34532 bp, 34 predicted proteins | sample 9199061 | NCBI WGS metagenome assembly CAJIAN01 (sample SAMEA7708264, study PRJEB35096) | sediment metagenome | biome: marine neritic benthic zone biome [ENVO:01000025]; feature: sediment [ENVO:00002007]; material: shallow marine sediment [ENVO:03000034] sea grass bed [ENVO_01000059] ...
AGATTCGGCACGAGCCCAAGCTGCTGCGGGATGGTCGCAATCCGCGACCGCACCGAGCGCAGCTCTCCCGGGGAAAGCGTGGCCACATCGCTTCCAAGCGCACCGACCGAACCGGCCGTCGCGCTCACCGTCGCGTTCAACAGGCGAAGCAACGTCGTCTTCCCGCTACCGCTGGGCCCGACCAACGCCACTTTCTCGCCCTTCCCTATCCGCAGATGCGTCGGGGCGAGCGCCTCCACCGCATCGTAACGGCGGCCAGCGCCGTCGAGGGCAAAGGCCACTGGCACGCCGTTTGCGGATTCGGGCATGGTCGGGCGGGATCGAATCCCGCTAGGCTAGTGGAGCGGCTAGTTGAGAAGCCCCAGCTTCTTCGCGACGGTCACGATGCCGTCGAAATCCTCGTTCTTCGCGGTGATGATTTTCGAACGGGTAAGGGCCTTTAGAAGATCGGGATCATCGATATCAGTGAGCGCCTTCTGGACCTTGTCGATGAAACCTTCGCCGAACGCCTTCTCCAGATCCGGATGGGCGGTCCAGTTGTAGTCCGCATACGTCGGCGTCTTCCAGATGATCTTGCACTTCTCGGGATCGAGTTTGCCGTCTTCGACCATGCTGTCGTACTTCTTGTAGCTAAGAGCACCGACTTGGAACTGACCGGACTCGACGAGCTTCGCCGTCTTGTCGTGCGCACCGGAGAAGCCGGGCGGATTGGTGAACCACTTCGTGGCTTCCGTGCCGGTGTTCTGCTCGATAAAGTAGCTCGGCATCAGGCGACCCGAGGTCGATTTCTCGGACCCGAAGGTGAACTTCAACTCCTTGATCGCCGCGGGAAACTCGTCGCTCAGGGACAGCCCGGTATCCACATGCCCGATGAAGTAGGAAATGTAGTTCGGATCCTCCGCGCCCTGGGCGATCGCGCGGGCGCCCTTCACCTCGTTGCGCGCCTGCACACCGGTGAGACCGCCGAACCATGCGAGATGGATCTCTCCATTGACGAACTTGTCCACGGAGGCGCCGTAGTCGGCCGCGGGAATGAATTCGGTTTTCACCCCGAGCGTCTTGGATAGATAGTCCGCGAATTTCTGGAACTTCGCGGTCTGCTCGGTGGTGTTCTCGTCGGGGATCGCGGAAAAACGCAGGACCTTGGCGGCGTTTGCGTCCCCTTTGGGATCGTCAGCTTTTGGGGTTTTCTTCTCGTTCGAGCAGCTGGGACTCAGAAGGAGAGCGGCGATTGCCGGACCGGCAAGTAGTTGTCGTGTATTCATATTTTCATTTGGAACGTTTTGAGTTCTGCATGGGATGTGTCCCCAAGCTTGAGTGGGATACTAGGGAATTTCTTCCCGGGTGCAATGCGAATCACCCCGATTCAGGGCTTTCCGATGCCGGAATGGAACTCGTAGTAATCGGGGTTCAAATCGGTGAGGGGTCCCTTGAGCTTCTCCAGTTCGCCTGCGGGGCCGTGGACCTCGACGCGGATCAGATCCGAAATCGTCAGCGCCTCGCCAATGAGGGACTCGACGTTGGTGATGTGCGCGAGCAGGCCCTCCGCGCCGTCGTAAGCCTCGCGGCAGTGGACGACATCCCCGCCAATGGTGAAGTCGTACCAGTGGCACGTTTGCTCCGTGCTGGTGCGCTCGATGAACCGCGGAAGCAATTCCTTGAAGGCTTCGAGCTTGCCCTCGTGGGCCTTGAAGTAGGGGTGGATGCTGACGACGTTGCTCATGGCACGGGTTTTGGGGAATCGCGGGGACGATGTCAAGATTCACCGTCGCTCGGACCCGGGCGATCACTCTGGCGAGCAAGCCCGGCGATTCACTTTGACGCCCTGCATTCATCAACTAGACTGATTGTATCATGAAGACACTATTAGCTACACTGCTGGCAAGTTCGCTGGCATTCACCGGGGTGGGAGCGGAGGAAAAGAAAAAGGAGAAGAAGGGCAAGACGACCGTCACAGGGAGCGTTCTTTGCGCGAAATGTGACCTGAAAGCGAAGACTTCGTGCCAGAATGCGGTCAAGACCGCCGACGGCAAGACCTATCTGCTCGCGGGCAAGAAGGCCGAGAAGTTCTTCAAGGAGAACAAGGGCACGAAGAAAGTGACCGCCACCGGCACGACCAGCGCCGATGGCAAGCACACCGCCCTCAAGGTCTCGAAGATCGCGAAGGCGGAGGAGAAGAAGGACAAGAAGAAAGACACCTAGCGACTGACTAGTCCCGCATTGCAATGCAGACGGGCTCGGAGAAATCCGAGCTCGTTGCGTTTGCGCCAGGACTCACTCGACCAGCTTCACCACGACTTCATTCTCGACGCGGAATCGGACAGTCCCGTCTTCGGTGACGGCCAGTCCGGCACAGCTGACATTCAGCACGTAGTCCCCCGGCGGGAACGAGTCACCCTTCGGTCGGGAGGTATCCGATCCACCATTCCAGTTCCGACCGTCCCACTTGAAGGTGTATCGTTGGATTCCCGACTTCAGCACGATAGCGCGCTCTTCGCGAGGCGGAGGCAATCCGGTGTCGAACATCCCGTAGCGCTGACCATTGCCGGTCAGCGTCTCGAAGGGGACAAGGCGACCGGGCTTCTCAGGAGTCCCGTCCGGCTGCGCCAAAGTGATCCCCATCCCAGCCGAGCCTCCGGGAATTGGGAGAATGCCCGACAGTTCCTCGCTGACAGCCACCGTGTACTCGATGGCGATTCCGGCAGCTGCCTCGGCAACTGTGAATTGGTAGCGGGACTTCGAGAATTCGATCGAAGCGTGCCCTTCGATCGCGGGTCGCGGGACGAACTTCTTCCCGTCGAAAGCGAAAGTGGCCCAGACGTACTTCTTGAGAGGGTTCATGAAATTCTCCCGACCGGTCACGCGAACGGTCGTTCCGGTGCGCGGAAGTTCATAGCCGAGCGCGATGTATTTCGTCTGCGTCGGCTGTTTCAAATGTGCCTTGTAGTGATTCCGGTAGCGGTCCAGCACCTGCTCGATCGTGACGCCCGGGAGGATCCCGCCATCGACGGGAACCCACTTGCCCTCGCGAAAGCGATAGAAGTTCGGCCGACCGAGTGTGACCCAGATCAGCTCCCCCGGTTTCGCCTTGTCGTTCTCCAGGAGTCGTTTGTTTCCGCCCCCATGCCGCACCGCGATCAGCGGCTCGCCATCCTCGTTATCGAAAAGCCGGATCGTCACCCGGAAGCCACCCGCATCGACGCTGGGGATCCAATACTCCGCATGCAGATACTGATCGCTCAGCGTCTCGCGCTCGATGAACGTCACACGACGCTCGACCGAGTTCTCGACGTTGCGAAAGTACTTCGCCGGCAAGGCGAGGTAGTAGTCGATGGCCATCTTCGGAGTGTCGGAGCGGCCCGCGAGCAGCTTATGCTCTTCCGCGTTCAGTTTCACTTCGGGCCATTTCCATTCGACGAACTTGCCATTGTCATCGACGACCCTCTCCTGCGCCCACGCACCGACGGCAAATGCTGTGAGAATCACCAACAATCTGAATACAATTCCCGTCATCGGCTCTGCTGAAATGGGTAGCGGACTGCCAAGCATACGCCAATCTTTTGACAGAATCCACGCCTCGACTTCAAGAGGCGGTCGCCTCAAGAATCGTATCCGACGACACCCTCACGGCCACGACAGGTTCTGCGGGCGGCCATGTGCGTTACTCACTCATCGGCGGCGGACTCTTCAGCCGGAGCTTCTGCACATTCCTCCGCAGCCGCCTCTGGCTCGGGCCAATCTTCACTCGCTAGCATTCGATGCATCCTCGGCTGGTGCTCCTTGCAGTAGTTGCTGTCTTTGATGGCCTCGTTCGGGCATCGTTTGTATATGCATTTCATATCGATTTATCCTTTATCGCAATCGGTCGTCGCTCAGCTCGTTTAGAAACTCCCTTAGAAACGGCTGAAGCTTCTTACCTTTCAGGTCTTTCAATAACTCTTTAAGCATGTGCGCGTCAGGAGCAGCATCACCGCCATCCAGTTCATCCAAGAACTGGCTCAGGAACTTGCTGAGTTCCTCGCCCTTGATCTTCTTCAACACATCTTTGATGCCTTCGTCATCAGGCCCAGGGGTCCGCAAATCCCATGCCGAGTCTCTCTTATACAGAATGCGCCGATTCCACTGCCTCATATCTTTGAATGCCACGCTCTTCATCGTCATCGGCCGATGTTTCGCGCAGTAGTTGCTGTCCTTGAGCGCTTCGTTGTCGCACCCATCCTCCACACACTTCATGATATTCGAGTTATTCTTGGGTGAAAATGAGAAGACCTGTCATCATGGCGACAAGAGAGATTGCGAGAAGCAGAACGATATGTGCAGCATTCAAAAGCTTAGCCTTTCTGCTGTTCTGAGTCCGCACATCCTCGATCGTCTGACTCCACGCATTGAGTTGATCGTTTAGGTGGTTTCTGTATCTCGCCGGCATTTCTTTCTCGTCAGTAACATTCAGAAGATCGCGGACCGTTTTTTGAAGCAACTGGCCCAGCGGGGGACCAGTGACCGCTCTAACGCGGATTGCCACTACCGAAATCACCACGGTGGAAATCAAGCACGTCAACGACCCGACGAGCATGATTTGGCATCCTAGATCCATCTTCCATACGGAGAGAGTGCGAACGAATGCGAATGCCGCTGCCAGGAACACCCCCGCAACCGTAATCGTTCCCTGCGCCTTCGAGTCCAGATGCCGCCAGTTTGTCCACAGCTCGCTGTGTTCCTCCTTGCACGCGTCAACCACCGATTCCAGCAGCTTGGATTCCGAATCGGGATCTCTCGGCTGCACCGGCTGTTGTTGAATTTCCGCTGCCTTCTTTTTTGCCATCAGGCACCTCATTATCCGGCGGGGGCAATCGCATTTTCCACCGTGTTCGCTTATCTATCAGCGACATTCGGGCCTGCGCGTGCGGCGAATTCGAGGTGTAGCCATACTCGGCCGATCAGCTGGCAGGTTCGGCGTCTTGCTTGCCACTGTGCCCATCACAAGCAACCCTCCAGCGAATCGCGGCCGCAGTGAAGTTTTGAATCTGCGTCGAAAACTTATCGCATATCTCTTCGATCCCGGTGGCATTGTGAATGAGCTTTACCGCGGCGGAGGGTCCGGCGTCAGGGCCGGGCATACGACCCATCAGTATCTGAATCGCGCCCTCGGGGAACAACTTCCTCGCCTCGTCGTGAATCTGTCTTGGGAATTCCGGGTCCATGGTTTCTGAAACATCGTTCGTTTAGTCCGACGCCGCATCCCGTTCCCGCTGATGCCTCTCCTTCAGCTCCTCTTGCGAAATGCCCGCCCATTCAAGAGCAGCGTCAATGTGGTCATGAATTTCCGCACCGATTCCTCCGAATGCCCTGCACTTGTGCTTCGTCCCGCAGTTTGGACACTTTGCGTAGATCTCCAATGCATGAACTTCGATGGGTTCGTCGCATTCGCTGCATGCGAAGATCCGAAAGCGAGAGAGCGATTTGATCTCTTCGAGCTCGTCTGACATCTTCCTCGTTCGTTCTGGATTTCGGCCAACGGAGCATCCCCGGCAGGAATCGAACCTGCATCCAGGGTTTAGGAAACCCTTGTTCTATCCGTTGAACTACGGGGACAAAAGTCGTCGCCGGGCGGAAAGGGATATACCACTGGCGGAGCGACTCCGCAAGGTGCGCGAATCCCCATTGCAGAAAGCGCGCCGTTCGCGTTGCTCTGCCGGAGCACCTAGTCGTCTTTATTCCTCGACGTCCTCTGTCTCAACCGGCATCTCGGCTCCCGCGACTCCTGCCGGGGTCAGCTCGAGCGATCCTCTTGAATCCTCGATGGACCACTCCACTGCACTCACATTCGACTCGCCCTGCTCATTCCAGATTCGGATCTGTCCCGGCGCAAGCACAATGGCCTCGGAGGGGGTGCGGGCATCTGTCCCGATGAGGATTCGCCCGGCCACGATGGCGTCGAAGCGACCTGATTTGAGTGTCGCAATCGCACCGTCATGGTCGGCAATGGAATCACCCACTCTGCGCAGCTCCGCCTTCAATTCATCCGTCCCGCGTTCAAGGTCGCTGATTAATTCATCTCCATGACCTCGCCGATGGCGCGGATGGGGGGGCGCGGGGACTGCCCGCTGCGACAGCGCATTCTAATCCGTGAACGTTGGAGGTGGGCTTTGGCGTGGCGCAAGGCGGCGACGCCAGCGTCGAGCCGCGAAAAGAGTTCCTCAATCCGCGCCACGGGACGCCTTCCGTCTTCGCCATCAGTCTTCGCCGAGGCTACGGCGGAAAGGTGCTTGGAATCGACGTTTTGCCAGGCTTCGAGGTAGTGATCCTCCGCTCCGCGGACGCTCTGCGGTGTGCGACGGCCCCGTCGTCGTGGTGGAATTGCGCTGCCGCGCATGGCAGTGTCTTGTTCGGCGGTGGGGAAGGCGCCGTTGGGCGCGATGGACTGGAACGCCATCAGGGCTTTTCTTGGGTGGCTTGAGGTCCTTCGGCGACGACGGGTTCCAGGCCGGCGGCGCGAGCCCTCGCGATGGCCTTTTCGGAGGCGCGCTTAAGGGCGGCTTCGGCGCCGATGAAATCGGGGTCGTCGAGTGGCGGCACCGTGGTGGTTTTGAGGTCATCGGTTGGATACGGGGTGGAGTCTTCCATGAGTCGCTTGGGTGGGCGGTTGTCGCCGGTTTCCATGAGGGCGGGAGGGGTCCGGGAGGCATCATAGATCGACCATTCATCGACGGCGGCAAGATAATCCGCCCCGAGGTTATTCCAGCCGCGGGCGAAGCGGCGGCGGATGACCGGCTCCGGAATGGCATGGCCGCCGAGCGCGACGCGCTGCGCCACCCGCCGGATGGCGAAGTCGGCATCGGGGAGCTGAAGGAAGCAGAGCTTCACGAGGTAGCCCGCGGATTGCCATCGGGGGATCAGCCGGAGATAGCTGCGGGTGGCCAGGGTGGTTTCGATGGCGAGGGATTTTCCGGCGGCGGTTAGTTCGTGAATCCTCTCGAGCATCAGTCGGCCTGCTCTGAATGCAGCGCGATCCGGCTGGAAGGGACTGAGCCCGGCGGCGATGAGATCGGCATTCACGAACTCGGGACAGGCCGCCTCGTTCGGTAGAAATTCTTCGGCGAAGGTCGTCTTGCCCGCTCCGTTCGGTCCGGCGATGATGAGGATCTTCTTCATGCGACGAGGACGGTGTTGAGTTCCTCGATGATCGGTTTCAGATCGTCACCGAAAGCCTTGTGGGCGACGGCGAGGGCGTTGGCTTGACGCGAATCGACACCTTCCCAGGCATCGCGATAGGCCTCGGGGTCTTCGGTGGAAAATGCCCCGTTGAGCGCGATGTAGTTCTTGATGATGTCGAGCCAGTGGCGTTGGGCGTCGGTGAAGGGGCCTGGGCCCGTTTCATTGCTCTGTTGGTCGAGCCACTGTTGGTAGCGTGCTTCGACGAGTTCGGGAAAGGGAGCGAGGGGTTGGTGCTCGGGATCGACGGTGTGGCGGACGAGGGTGATGAGGTTGGTGAGGACTTTGGCCGGGGGCGTCCTGGGGGTGGTCTTTTCGAGTGCGGCGTAGGCTTGCCAGACGACTTCGGGGGCGAGGTGGTAGGGTGCCTGGGCGAGGGTGTCGCGCAGTTCGCGGATGACTTCGTAGGTGAGGGCGCCGGGACCGGCGCTCTGGTTGTAGAGAATCTGGAGGGCGAGGAGGCGGTCGCGGTGTTTTTCGAGAAATTGTTCGAAGGATTCGATGGTGCGGCGCGGAGTGATGGCTTCGGGTTCCTCGGCGTCCAAAACGCCTACAGGCCTTCGGCGTTTTTCGAAGGGTTTGATGTCGGTGCCGGTGGCGACCATGTCGACAATGCCACGCCGCGTATCGCAACGGTTGTTTACGCCGCAGGCGCAATCCGCATGAACGGAGTCAATGGCGGCGACGGACCAACCTGCGGCGCTCAGCTGAGCGTCGATTTCCATTCGTGCGCTTTCCTCCGGACCTGACAATTTCGTGAGAGCACGACGATAGCGGATCTCCTTTCACCGGGGAAGCGGGAAATTCCATGTGAGACTGTCCCAGGCGTTCCCCAGAGCCTCTCGGGCGGGACACCCGGCTGTTCTCACTTGTAGGCGACGGCCGCGGAGGTCGGGCCGGCGAGCGGGATGACCTCGTAGTTCCGGAAGCCGGCATCGTCGCACCACTGTCGGAAATCGGCGGCCGTGTAGTCGAAGGCGTCGCCGAATTCGATGAGCATGTTCAGCGACATCATCAGGCCGAAGCTGTTCTCGCGGCGTGCGTCGTCGATGAGATTCTCGACCGCGATCAGGGCGCCGCCTTTGGGAAGCGCGGCGTAGGCTTTCCCGATGAGCCTCTTCTTTTTCTCCACATTCCAGTCGTGGAGGATGTTGCCCATGGTGATCACGTCGCCCGCAGGCAAGGCGTCCTCGAAGAAGTCGCCGGAGACGATCTCGATGCGGTCGGAAAGTCCAGCCGAGGCGACGGCCTGCTTGGCCAACAGTTCCACAGGCGCGAGATCGAAGCTCTGGAAACGCAGCTGTGGATGCGCCCGCGCCACGATGCGCGAGAGCAGCGCCAGCGCACCCCCCACATCGGTCACCGACTGGTAGCGGGAGAAGTCGAAGCGTTCGGCGAGGAGCTGGAAATTGCCCGCCTGGAATCCGGTCATCGCCTCGAGAAAGACGCGCAGCCGGTTGGGGTCGGCATACAATTCCTCGAACATCGGTTTGCCCGACTCCTTGATCTCATTCTGCGGTTTCCCGGTCTTCAGGGCGGTTTCCAGATCGTTCCAGAATCCGAAGAGCCGGTCGTTGAGCATCTCCGGCATGCCGCCGATGTAGGACGGCTGGTCCTTGCAGAGAAAGGCACGCGTTTCCGGCGTGTTGCGGTAGCGGCCCTCCTCGGCGTCGCCGTCCCGTCCGAGAAATCCGAGGGACACGAGGGCGTCGAAGAAGTCGTACCAGCCGCGCGGATGCAGCTCTAGCCGGTGTCCCAGTTCCTCCGCCGTCAGTGCCTCGTCGCCGAGTGTGGAGAAGAGATCGAGGCCCGCCGCGGTGAGTAGCACCTTCGATGGCCAGAATGCGGTGGCCGTCTGCATGATATGGGTGGGGTCGAGAGCTTCGTCGTGCATGGACGGAACCCTAGCGCCAATGCAGGAAATGGGAAGGGGCGGAGAACCGGCGGCCCACAGATGGAAGATTCTCGCGTCGGAGGGTGCGCTCCCGGAAGCGCGCGCTACCGCGACTGCGGTGTGCGGCCTGGGCCAGGCTAGGCCGCGCTACCCGGAGCTGTTTCTCTCCAGAGAATGGGTTTAGGATGGTGCGGATGCATTTGTCAATTCGTCTACTTCCCGCCGCTGCGGTCCTCGCCGTGAGCGCAACGTTAATCGGCGCCGACGAGCAACCGAACATCATCCTCCTCGTCGCGGACGATCTCGGATACGGCGAACTCGGCTGTCAGGGAAATCCGCAGATTCCGACACCACACATCGATTCGATCGCGAAGAACGGAGTGCGGTTCACCAATGGTTATGTCACGGCCCCGTTCTGCAGCGCGTCGCGGGCGGGCTACATGACGGGACGGTATCAGACGAGGTTCGGGCATGAGTTCAATCCGACTGGCGCGCGCAACGAGGACCCGAATGCGGGGTTGCCGGTGGGCCAGAAGACGCTCGGGGATCATCTTCGCGAGCAGGGATACGCCACCGCGCTGATCGGAAAATGGCACCTCGGGGGAACGGCGAAATACAATCCGATGCGGCGCGGGTTCGACGAGTTCTTCGGATTCCTGCATGAAGGTCACTACTTTCTTCCTCCACCGTGGAAGGGCGCGACGACGATGTTGCGGCGCAAGGCGCTACCGGGCGGTGGCAAGGGACGTTGGACGTCGAAGGACGGCAAGCTCGTGCTCACCACCCACATGGGACACAACGAGCCGGACTACGACGCGGACAATCCAATCTACCGCGCGGGACAGCCGGTCGAGGAAAAGGAGTATCTCACGGACGCGCTGACGCGGGAAGCGGTGGACTTCATCGATCGACACCGTGAGCGTCCGTTCTTTCTCTACCTCGCCTACAATGCGGTGCACTCGCCCTTGCAGGGCGCGGACGCGTGGATGGAGAAGTTCTCCCACATCGAGGACGTCCACCGGAGGATTTTTGCTGCGATGTTAGGAAACATGGACGCGAGCGTCGGCGAAGTGCTGGCAAAAATCCGGGACACCGGCCTCGAGGAGAACACGCTGGTCTTCTTCATCAGCGACAACGGTGGCCCGACGCGCGAACTGACATCCAGCAACGCCCCCCTGCGCGGTGAGAAGGGACAGGTCTACGAAGGCGGGCTACGCGTACCGTTCCTCGCACAGTGGAAGGGAAAGATCGCTCCGGGAACGGAGTATCACGAGCCGGTGATCTCGCTCGACATGTTCGCGACCGCGGCGGGATTGGAGCGTCATGGCGACGGCGCGAACCTGCTGCCCTACCTCAATGGACAGAAGAAAGGCGCACCCCACGAGCAGCTTTACTGGAGGATCGGCCATCGGCGCGCGCTGAGGATGGGCGACTGGAAAGTGCTCACGCAGTCGAGGGGAAAGAAGAACGTTCCGGCCAAGTGGGAACTCTACAATCTCAAGAACGACATCGGGGAAACGAAGAATCTCGCGGAATCGGAATCCGGAAAGCTGAAGGAACTCGTCGCACGCTGGGAAAGCCTGAACGAGGAGATGGTCGAGTCGGTGTGGGGTCGGAGATGACCGACTCCCCCGAAAAAGTGATTCCCCGCTGAGCGCGTTGGGGTTAGAGTCATCGACCCTCAAAAAAATCTCCCAATCCACCATGTATCTCCGCCTGCTTCGCCTCAGCGCGATTCTATTCCTTTGCGCTCCGGTCACGACGACGTTAGCCGATCCGCTGATCACCGAATTCATGGCGTCGAACGACACGGCGCTCTATGACGAGGACGGCGAATCGTCCGATTGGATGGAGATCCACAATCCGGACGCCGTGCCTGTCGATCTCGGCGGGTACTACCTCACCAACGACGCTGGGATTCCCGACATGTGGCGGTTTCCGGCGGTGACGCTGCCTTCCGGCGGCAACCTCATCGTCTTCGCCTCGAACAAAGATCGCGATGTCGGCGAACTGCACACGGATTTCCGTCTGTCCAAGGACGGCGGTTATCTCGCGCTCGTCGATCCGGATGGCCAGACGGTGGTCTCCGAATACGCGAACTACCCGGAGCAGTTCGACGATTTCTCCTACGGACTCGCCCAGACCGGGAACACCGCGACGACGACGCTGATCCCCGGGGACTCCGCATGCCGCTATCTCGTTCCCAGTGCCGCCACTCCATCGACCTGGAACACAACGAACTTCGACGACGACGCGTGGTCGCCCGCGACCACTGGGATCGGATACGAGCGTTCGTCTTCGAACGACTACGATCCCCTGTTCGGAACCGATGGGGACATCGAAGCAGACATCTTCGGGGTGAACACGAGCGTCTACATGCGCATTCCGTTCTCGATCAATGATACCGAAGGCGTCAGTGCGATGCGGCTGCTAATGAAGTTCGACGACGGGTACGTCGCCTTCATCAATGGGACGGAAGTGCACCGACAGGGAGTGACCGGGACACCGGTCTGGAACGGCACGGCGACCAGCCACGACACGGGTGCGAACTTCGACGTCTTCGACATCTCCCAGCATGTCGGGCTGCTCGAAACGACCGGCAACGTGCTCGCCATTCACGGCATGAACACCAACGACACCAGTTCCGATCTCGTCTTTCTTCCAATGCTGGAGGTCGACGAGGTATCGAATCCCGGTCTCGGCGCTCCCGGATATTTTCAGCAATCGACTCCCGGAACAACGAACGGGACTGATCAAGGGCTTCCCGCGGAAGCGGTACAGTTCTCCATTCCCGGACGCGGCTACACGGGATCGCTCTCGCTGAGCCTGAGCGTGAATTCCCCGAATGCGACGATTCGCTACACGACGAACGGCAATGTTCCGACCTCCTCATCGACGCTCTACACCGGATCTCCGATCTCGATTACCTCGTCAACGCTTGTCCGGGCCCGAGCTTTCGAAACCGGTCTCGCGCCCGGCCCGGTCGTCGAGGAGGGCTATATCGAGTTGGCGAGTTCCGCGGCGAACTTCAACTCGGATCTGCCGGTCGTGGTCATGGAGGAATTCAACGGCGGCCCCACCGCCGCCAACGGCAAGACTTTCGCCTTCTTCGCCTTCTTCGAACCGGATCCGGGATCCGGACGCACGACATTGAACAAGCCCTATGCGCTCGGCACTCGCGGGGGATGGAAACAGCGCGGCTCCTCGTCATCGGGCTTCGAGAAGAAAGCCTACAGCATCGAGGCATGGAACGAATTCAACCGGAACAAGGACATCAGCCCGCTCGGCATGCCCGAGGAATCGGACTGGATCCTGAACGCACGCTCGCAATTCGACCGCTCGCTCATGCGCAATGCCTTCATCTACGAACTGAGCAACCAAGTTGGGCGCTACGCAGTGCGCACCAAGTTCGTCGAACTCTTCCTGAACACGAACGGCGGGAACCTGAGCTACGGGACGAGCAGCTTTCAGGACTACGATGGTGTCTACACTTTCATGGAGAAGATCTCGCGGGACAACGATCGGGTCGATGTCGAGCGCCTGCCCGACAGCGTGACGGAGGAACCCACTATCGCCGGTGGATACATGCTGAAGATCGACCGTGCCGATCCGGGCGATGCCGGCTTCGGCGCGGGCGGACAGACGATCCGATGGGTCTACCCGAAGGAAGAGGACGCCACGGGCCCGCAGGCGGCCTGGATCCAGAATTACATCAACGAGATGAACGCCTCGCTGAGCACACCCAACTACGAGGACTATATCAATGTTCCAGGATGGGTGGACCATCATCTGCTCAATGTCCTCGCGCTCAATGCGGACGCGTTGCGGCTCTCCACCTACTTTTTCAAGCCGCGTCACGAAAAACTCGATTTCGGTCCCATCTGGGATTTCGACCGTTCGATGGAATCGACGGACGGACGCGATGACAATCCCTCTTCCTGGTCGGGTGGCACGGCGTACTTCACTTATCCGTGGTGGGGCACGCTATTTCAGAATGAGAATTTCTGGCAGGCCTACATCGATCGTTACGCCGAACTGCGCGACGGTCCGTTCGCCACCGCCAACGTGCACCGTATCATCGACGGCATGGCTGCGGAGTTGAACGAGGCCCAAGTGCGCAATTTCCAGCGCTTCTCCGACCAGCCACGCTTCGGCAGCTACCAAGGCGAGGTGAATCACCTCAAGAACTGGCTGGCGACGCGCCTCTCGTGGATGGACGGGCAGTTCGCACCGCGCCCGACGACGAACCGCGCCTCGGGCGTCTATTCGGCGGGCACGACCGTCACGCTGAGCGCACCGCTTGGGGGGAACCAGTCAATCTATTACACCCTCGACGGCACGGATCCGAGGCCGCCAGCCGAAGGTGGAACCGTTAACGGCACGACGCTCTTTGACGAATCGCAGCCCGTCCGCGCCTTTGTCCCGACATCGGATATCGGCACGGCTTGGCGAACGAATGCCGGGTTCGACGACAGCGGTTGGTTGGCGGGCACGAACGGGGTCGGGTACGAACGCAGCAGCGGATACGATAACTTTATCAACATCAACGTTGATACACAGATGACGAACCAGACGTCCTGCTACATCCGGATCAAATTCGACATCACCGCGAGTCCGGCCGAGATGGCGACGTGGAACTTCCTGACGCTGCAATTGCGTTACGACGACGGTTTCGTGGCCTACCTGAACGGCACGCAGATCGCCTCCGACCGCGCCCCCAATCCCGTGGCATGGAATTCGTCGGCACCGCAGACACACGATGACGGCGCGGCCACCGTCTTCCAGAACATCAGCGCGAACGGGTTCGTCAACCTGCTCCAGCCGGGCGAAAACCTTCTCGCCATTCACGCACTCAACGAGAGCACCGGTTCCAGCGACTTTCTCAATCAGTCGCGTCTGGTTGCGGGATTCGACGAGAACGGGGGCCCGGGCGGCGTCAACGGAATCGAGTACACAGGCCCGATAGTGCTGACCGAAACCGCACGTCTCGTCGCGCGGGTGTTCGATGCCGATGGCGGCCACTCCACGAACTCGGGCCAGACGCCAGAGGGAACAGGTTGGAGCGCGCCCCTCGAGGCCGAATATCTCGTCAACGAATCCTTCGCCGCTCCGGGCAATCTCGAAATCGTGGAGATCATGTACGACCCGTATGATCTCGGTGATGCGCAAACGGGAGACAGCGCGTTCGAGTGGGTGGAACTGCAGAACACGTCCGGAGGATCGATTTCACTCACCGATGTCGCCTTCACCGACGGCATCGAATTCACTTTTCCCGGCCGCAGCCTCGGGCCGGGCGAGCGCGTCCTCGTCGTCAGCAATCGGGCCGCGTTTGAACAGGTCTGCGGCAGCGCCCGCTCGGGGCTGATCGCGGGCGAGTATGACGGAGCGCTAAACAACGGTGGTGAAACCCTGACCCTTGCTGCCTCCAGTGGTGCGCAGATTCAATCGGTGAGCTTTCCCGACAATATCGCCGGAAATGGATTTTCGCTGGTGGCCAATGGAGTCGGCGGCTGGGTCGCGAGCCGAAGCATTCTGGGGTCCCCAGGAATGGCTGAGCCAAGCACGGCGCAGGTTCCCGATGTCTTCGTGAATGAGGTTCTCACCAATTCGGTCATTCCCGAAACGGATGCGGTCGAGCTTTTCAATCCAAACGCGGGCGAGGTGAACATCGGCGGGTGGTTTCTCACCGACGATTTGAGCAATCCGGAGAAGTTCCGGATTCCCGATGACACCATGATCGACGGCGGACAATTCCTCTTCTTCGACGAAACCGACTTCAACCCGACGCCGGGTGTCCCGCCAAGCTTCGCTTTCAGCTCGGCAGGGGAAGAAGTCTTCCTCATCGCGGCGACACCGGCCGGCGAGCGGCTCGACTACGCGACCGGAATCGATTTCGGGGACGCGTCTGCGGGAGTGAGTTTCGGTCGCCACACCATCTCCACCGGAGATGTCCACACGCCACCGCTCGTCTCGACGACTTTCGGGGGCCAGAATTCGGCGCCGGTGGCCGGCCCGCTCGTCGTCAACGAGCTGATGTACAATCCGTCCACAGGCGAAGCGGAGTTCGTCGAAATTCGAAACATCTCGGGCTCGGGGGTTCCCCTTGCCGGGGTCGAAGTTTCGGGTATTGGCTGGGCGTTCGACGCCGGGGCGCCGGCCCTCCCTGCCGACGGCATCGTGCTTCTTGTCGGCATCGACCCGGCGACGTTCCGCGCGACATATTCGCCGCCAGCAGCCGTCGACGTCTTTGGTCCCTATCCCGGGAGGCTCGACAACGGAGGCGAGCGGGTGGTGATCCGGATGCCGGAGGTCAATGGAACGCCGGGGGAACCGGATCTCATGGTCGCAGTCGACATCGCCGACTACGATGACGACGCTCCGTGGCCTGAGGAACCCGATGGGACCGGCTTGTCGCTCCAGCGCCGATCACCCACGGCCTACGGGAGCGATCCGGTGAACTGGGAAGTCTCGGCCACGGCAGGCGGAACACCAGGAACCGCTGAAACGGTCTCCGACTGGCGTGCCGCATTCTTCACCTCCGCCGAACTGAACGATCCCGCCCTCTCGGGAGTATTGTCGGATGCCGACAAGGATCGGTTGAACAATCTGTTGGAGTACATCCTCGGATCCGATCTCCGCGATGCCACGTCGCAGTCCCATCCGGAGGTTTCGCTGTTCGAAAACGGGAACGGTGATGTGTTCGCCCAGTTCGAGTTCCAACTTCGCAACGGGGTCACCGAGTTTTCGGTCACCCCACAGATGTCCGGAGACCTCTCGGACTGGCAGGATGCTTCCGGCGAGTTGACGACCGTCTCGACGACCGACAACGGCGACGGCACCTCCTCGGTCGTGATGCGTACGATCCAGCCCATCACCGGCACGATGCACCTGCGGCTGATGGTCGAGGAACTTTAGGTCCGATGAGGGAGCGCGCCTGGCATCAGCGTGATCGCGTTGCCGGACCTCGCATTCTTCGTTCAGTCTCGTCCTCTGGAGCAAGAAGTTTCCGTGGCGGTGGTGTTCGCTGGCCATCGAGCCTCTGAATCCCGTCCGGCGTCCCCGACCCGCTTCAACGGCCTCTGCGGCTGGTGATCACCGAGTCATAAGGAAAGCGGCTGAAGCATTCCGCAGGTCTCCCCTTTCTCGTGGCAGGATTCCCACCCACGTCTACATTGGGCGGCGAGACATGAACGGCACGTCGATCAGCTCCCCCACTCGCGAATCAGGTTCAGCCCTCCGGGAAAACACCTACTTCCTGTTTTCCATCGTGGGCGTTCTCTGGGTCGTCGAAGTCGTCGACGCCGTGCTGCCGCTCAACCTCGATCAGTTTGGCATACGACCGCGGAGTGTCGGAGGGCTTGTCGGCATCCTCTTTGCCCCGTTTCTTCACGGGAGTTGGGGGCACTTGATCGGGAATACCGTTCCGTTCCTCGTGCTCGGCGGGCTGGTCATGCTCAGCGGACTCGAAACGTTTTTGGCGGTTTCGATCATCAGCGCGATCGTCGCCGGATTCGGAACCTTGCTGTTCGCACCCGAGTACACGCTCGGTGGAATGCTTGCCGTTCATATCGGCATCAGCGGTGTCATCTTCGGATATCTCGGCTTCCTCCTGCTGAGGGCGTGGTTCACCCGAAGTCTGCTTTGGACCTTTGTTGCCGTCGTCGCCGGTTTGCTCTATGGAGGTCTTATCCTCACCTTGCTCAAGGCCCAAGAGGGAATCTCGTGGCACGGACATTTCTTTGGATTCGGTGGCGGCGTTTTCGCCGCGTGGCTGCTTACAAGGAAGGAGAAAGCGGCAACGCCATGACGACGGAAACCGAGGACTATTTCGTCTGTCCCACGTGCGGGGCGAACGTCCGTGTCGGACGCAGCGGTTGTCCCAAATGCAATCCGCCCCGCGAGCGCAAGAGCTGGGAGCAGGACGAGGCCTACGATGGCGTCGATCTTCCGGACGATGACGACTTCGACTACGATGCCTTCATCGCCGACGAGTTCGGAGGCCCCAAAGAGCGGACAGGCAAGGACACCGTCTACCTCATCGCAGGCATCGTATTGCTCATTGCTCTCTTCGTTCTGTGGGTCCTGTAGTTTAGGTTGCACGCACACTCGCGCTTCGCTTTGATTTCACCAGCCTCAGCATGAGCCTCCTGGGAAAAGTCCGAGCACGTCCGTATCTCGTCATGACGATCCTCTTCGGTGTCGTGGCGATTCTCTTTCTGTGGCGCGTCATCGACGGACCGAAGCCATGGGACACGGCGATCGCAGAGCGACATGCGGCAGACAAACCGGCTCACATCGATGACTACCTGCGCGCCGGATTCTGGTGGGGTGCGCTCGTGAACGCGATCCTCGCCGCGGCACTGGCGGGAACTGCCTTCCTGTGGGCGAATCGTCGTCGCATAGAAACGCGCACACTCGTGCGTCAGCCGGATTCCCTGGCATCGAAGCGATTCTGGCTCGTTCTCGCCGCGATCATCATCGTGGCCATCGTTCCCCGCGTCGCGCGGCTGAACTTTTCGTTCTGGGGCGACGAAGCCTGGGCCTACAACGATCTTCTCCACGGCCGATACAGTGAAGCCGACGACGGCAGTCTCGAATTCAAGCGTCACCCGTGGAAGATCACGGCGTTTTTCGACAAGGGAACGAACAATCACTATCTCTTTTCTCTCGGTGCCCGGGTCTCGGATAATCTCTGGAGGTCCGCAACGGGCGCAGCGGACCACATCTTCAATGAAGCCTCGGTCCGAGTCCTGCCGCTGATCGCGGGCCTCGCATCGATCATCCTCGCGGCCGCTCTGCTGAGGCGAATGGGTTTTTCTCATGCAGGCCTTGCCCTCGCCGCGCTCCTCGCGATTCATCCATGGCACATACGCTACAGCAGCGAAGCGCGTGGCTACACGATGCTCATTGTCTTCCTGATCCTAGCACTCTGGTTTCTCTTCAACGCTCTCGAAAACGGAACTTGGCGCTGGTGGATTGCGTTCGGTCTCGCCGAATTTGGCGCTCTGTACTCATGGAAGGCGGCCATTCACCCGATCCTCGCGCTCAATCTCACGACCTTCGTGCTCATCATCCTGCAACGAAGCACGGGAGGAGCCGGCTTCGCCCAGTTGTGCCGCTGGGCGGTGGCGAACGTGATCGCACTCATGCTCTTTGTGCCCCTGTTCGCGCCCGCAATCGGGCAGATTCAGCGAAAGCTGGCGGCAAGCATTCAGGCGAAGGGCAAAATGGGAATGCCATGGTTTCGCGACTTCTGGAGCCAGCTGACGGCTGCAATGGACTGGTCGAACAGCGATCCACATGCGGTTTTCGAGACCGCGACCACCCTGAACGAACGCATTCCCATTTTTCATCTCTTCATGTTCGTGGTGATTCCACTCCTCTCCGTGATCGGATTTTTCTGTTGCTTCCGAAAACAACGCACTGCGGCGGTCCTCCTCGTTTCCATCCTCATTGGCGGCGGCATCGGATTTCTCCATTTCCAGCTCTCCGGAAACGTGATGCTCAAGTGGTACCTTTTCTACACGCTCCCGTTCTTCCTCGCTTTCGTCGCCATCTCCCTGAGCGGTGTCGCTAGGCCATGGCCGCTGACAATCTACGTCGCCATCTTCCTCGTCTTCACCGCTGGCCATTCGTATCGCCTCGCGACGATTCCGTTCCAAGACCAGCGCGCGGCTAGCGAGGCGACTCGTTATGCGAACGAAGAACGCTTTCACCTCGGACCATCGGAGATCGTCACCGTCGGCCTCTATCGGCGGAGCGTCCTCTACGATCCGAGGATCCGGCAGAAATGGAAGGGCGAACGCCTCCGCACCGCCGAGCTGCTCATGGACGTGATGCGCGATTCCGATGCCCGCAGTCGGGAACTCCGAATCTCCATCGCGAACATGAACTACGCCCGGGTCGAAAACGAAAGCTTCGTGGACCTCGTGGAGAACCGGAGATACTTCCGCCCCATCCGGGTGTTTCCAGCCGGCGAGGAATACATCACCATCCACACCTTCGAGTACATTCCCGGCTCGCTCGATGGTTGACGACGGCAGGCGAGCCGTGAAAGATGCGCGCATGGATTCCGACGCCATCGATCGACTTCGCAACGCGATCCGCGACGTGCCCGACTTTCCGAAGCCGGGCATCGTGTTCAAGGACATCACTCCGATCCTGGGCGATGGCGCCCTGTTCAAGCTGTCGATCGAAGCCCTCATTGACACGGCAGGTGGTGCGCGCATCGACAAGATCGTCGGCATTGATGCCCGCGGCTTCATCTTCGGGGCGGCAGTCGCCCACGAGCTGGGCATCGGATTCGTTCCGATCCGCAAGAAGGGCAAGCTTCCCTGGCAGACGCATGCGGTTTCCTACAAGCTCGAGTACGGCGAAGGCGAAGTGGAGGTTCACAAAGATGCCGTCGCGGCAGGTGATAAAGTCCTGATGGTAGACGACCTGCTCGCCACTGGCGGAACGGCCGGGGCTGCCATTCATCTCCTCCAGAACCTCGAAGCTGACCTCATTGGCGCCAGTTTTCTCATCGAACTCGGGTTCCTTAAAGGCCGTGAGAATCTGGATGGCGTGAATATCAGCGCAATCCTCGAGTACTGATCAGGCTCCGCTGTAGTATTTGTAGAGCTTGTCGGTGAGCACGCCATGGCTCAACACAACGATCAGAACGAGTAGGACTGCATTGACAATCTTGCGCACGTAGAGAGTGTGGCCCTTCACCGTAATCGTGAGGCCATCCGAAAACCTGCGGATCAACGCCGCGAGGACGAACAGGGCGGGAACGTAGAGCGAGAGCATGAGGCGGACACCAATCTTCAGTCCGTCGTACCAGCCGTAGAGCAACAGATAGCCGGTGAAGAATCCGAGGACGTAGAGCGTCACGGGCAAGTGTTTGACCGCGGTCGCACCGGGACTGGGACCCCGAATCGGATTCCGTCGCGCGGCTTCCCACTTCCAAACGGCGAGGATGACTGCGAGCACGAAACAGATCTTCAGGAGGACGTAGGCGCTGCGGTAGTAACGCTCCATCCGCCTGTGATTCTTGTGGATACCGTCCAAGGGTCGCCCCAGAATCTCACCAAGGCTGTGCTCGTCGAGATAACGGGAAACCGTGGGAATGCGCTGCTCGGCCACAGGTTCACCCTTCTCCTGCTTGAGTTTCGCGTACTCACGCTGAAAGTCCTCCTCGGTGATCGGGTGAACCGCGGCCCCCGCGCGCATGATGGCATACATCTCGTCCTTGTCCCCGACACGCACCCACATGATGTACTTCGAATAGGTGCTGTAGAACGGAGACCCGAATGCCTTGTAGCTGCCGTGCAGATAGGGCGAGAGGACGAGGACAAATACCAGAGGCACCACCACACCCTGCGCAATCGTCTGCCAGGCGAATGGCTTTTTGTGATGGATGCGATCCCAGATAATCTTGATGGCGAAGCTGACGACGAACAGCAGCATGAGCGGCTGCGTCCCCGCCTTCACGAAGAAGGCAATCCCAGAGACCGCCCCGCCGATAACGGCAAGCAACCAACCGGGCGACACTAGCATTCGTGCCAAGAGATAGAACGCGACAAGGTTGAGCGTCCAGTAGAGCAGTTCCGGCTGGACGTAGCCTGCCCTGAATACATAGAGCAGAAAACCCGTCCCAGACGTCAGCAAGACCGCCTCGACCACGCCTGTGGTCCTACGGAAGAAGAACCATAGACCCGCAAGCAGGACAACCGAGAGCGTGATGTTGATCTGCTTTGCACGCTCGAACCATGGCTCGCCAACCGCCGATTTCTTCCCTTCGGCGGCAAGATTCTCATCCCAGAATGGTGCAAGCAGGTAGGAGAATCCCGGTGTCCGCTGTCGCGGCGTGAAGTAGTCGGTCCCTTTTTTCTTGATCTGCTCGGCGAGCCGAAGATAGACCTTCTGGTCGTTCTGATAGAGATCGGTGTTGAACTTCTCCGAGTGCGAACGCGCGGCGTAGAGGTAGAGCGGAACGAGGAGCAACAGTCCGAGAGGCAGCCAGCGCAACCACCGTGGCTCCTCCTCGGTGGAGAAATATCCAATGACGCGTTTGAGAAGCCGGTTCAAGTGACCGAGGGCTGCGCCACGAAGAAGCCGCGATTCTGCATCCGGATCTTCGCGCCTAGAAGAGCGTGTAGATGAACGGCGCGAGTGCCGAGTTCGTGAGGATGAGCAGCGCGCCCAAGGCCAGCATCACGAGAATGAGCGGGAGGAGCCAGAATTTCCGCGTCTCTTTGAGAAAACCCATGAACTCGGAAACCAAGTTGCCCTGCTTCTCCTGGGAGGCCTTTTCGAATTCGTTGCTGGAGTCGGACATGGGTCGGAAATCTAATACTGGCGGAAATACTGGGTGGCAGGCCGAGTCGGCGGCGCGTCTTTCCAGTAGGTAGTGGCTTCTTTCTGCTTTTTCAAGTTCAATGCGTCGCGTCCGAAAAGCCGCATGAAGAGTCCGATTCCAGTGAAAAGCACGTAGTAGAGGATCATGAAAAGCAGGTTCGCCATCACAATACCGATGCAGCCCGCGATCGCATACCAAACCATGTAGAACGGCCTCGCGATCGGCGGTGCCACCAGGCTCACAAGCCCCACGGCCGATCCGATGCCGCCGAGGAGCAGGAAAAATGTCGGCGCCGGGGTGGAGCCCTTGGCGATCCAGACGATGATGAAGAGCAGGGTCGCGATGACAGGGAATCCGATGATGAGGCTCCATGCGAACTTCTTCAGCTCGCGCCCGTCGGGCTTCCAGTTGATTTCCTTGAAGGGATTGATCATGGCATGAAAAAAATCAGTCGAGGTCGAAGCTGGCGACGTACTTGGCTTTCTCGTCTTCGCTGAGGGCCTTCTGGTCGACCTTGCGCAGCACGAAGTTCTCCACGACGAGCACATCCATGTCGGTGGCCTGCAGACACCGGAACGCGTCGGCCGGAGTGCAGACGATCGGCTCGCCGCGGATGTTGAAACTGGTGTTGATCATCACGCCGCAGCCGGTCTGCTTCTTGAACTCCTTCATGAGGCGATAAAACCGACCGTGTCTCGTCTCGTCCACGGTCTGGATGCGGGCCGACATGTCGACATGGGTGATGGCGGGGATGGTCGAACGCGGAACATTCACCCGTTTTCGAAGATCCGGATCCTTCATCGCGTTCCGATCTTCTTCGCTCAGTTCGCGCTGCAGCTCCTTCTTCACGTCCGCAACCATCAGCATGTAGGGACTGCCGCTGGAGTGGTCGAAGTAGTCGGCAACCTCTTCGCGAAGGACGACCGGGGCGAAAGGTCGGAAGGATTCGCGGAACTTGATCCGCAGATTCATCTGCGCCTGCATCGCGGGACTCCGGGGATCTCCGATGATGCTGCGACAGCCGAGAGCCCGCGGACCGAATTCCATCCGGCCTGCGAACCAGCCGATAACCTTCTCGTTTGCGGCCTCGGCAGCGACGGTTTCCAGCAGCTTCGCCTCGTCTTCGATGAACTCGTAGACCGCACCGAGCCTATCCAACTCCGCCCGGACCTCGTCGTTGCTGAACTTCGGTCCGAGAAGAGAGCCCTTGCACGAATCTCCCGGATCGGCCTTCCGCTCGTTGTCGAGGAGCTGGTAGTGGACAAACAGCGCGGCACCGAGGGCTCCGCCGGCATCACCGGCGGCGGGTTGGACGAAGACATCGTCGAAGATACCCTCTCGAAGCAGCTTTCCGTTGGCAACGCAGTTCAGAGCGACGCCTCCGGCCATGCAGAGATTCTCGCAGTCGGTGAGCTCGCGAGCATGACGCGCCATGGCGAGCACCGCCTTCTCGGTGACCGCCTGGATCGACGCCGCAAGGTCCATTTCCCGTTGCGTGATCGGCGCCTCGGGGCTACGGGGCGGACCGCCGAAGAGATCTGCGAACTTGCTGTTGGTCATCCGCAGACCCTGACAGTAGCTAAAATAGCGCATGTCCATCGACAGCGACCCGTCCTCGCGGAGGTCGATGATCTTGTCGAGAATGAGATCGACGTACTTCGGCTCCCCGTAGGGCGCGAGTCCCATGAGCTTGTATTCGCCGCTGTTGACGCGAAAGCCACAGAAATAGGTAAATGCGCTGTAGAGCAGCCCCAGCGAGTGCGGAAAATGCATCGTCTTGAGCATCTTGATCTTGTTCCCCTCGCCCATGGCGATCGTGGCCGTGTCCCATTCACCCACCCCATCGATGGTGAGGATGGCCGCCTTGTCGAAAGGACTCGGAAAGTAGGCGCTGGCGGCGTGGCTCTCGTGGTGCCCGGTGAACACGATGCGCTTCTTGTAGCGATCCTCTAGCGCTTTGCGGATTTCGCGCGGGAGATGGAGTTTCGTTTTCAGCCACAGTGGCATCGCCATCATGAAGCTGCGCAGTCCCCGTGGCGCGAAGGCCAGGTAGGTCTCGATGAGACGGTCGAACTTCTGCAGCGGCTTGTCGTAGAAGGCGACGTAGTCGAGATCCTCGATGGCGATCCCCGCCTCTTCGACGCAGTATTTCGCCGCGTTTTCGGGAAACCGATAGTCGTGCTTGATCCGCGTGAACCGCTCCTCCTGAGCAGCCGCAACAATATCGCCTCCGTCGACAAGGGCGGCGGCGCTGTCGTGGTAATATGCGGAAAGTCCTAGGATCGAGGCCATGCTTAGGAATCGGGGCTGCTGTCTTTGAAGCGGAACGCCTTGATGATTTCCTCCGCGACCATCTTGTTCGTGGGCCCGTTGAAATGCGTGCGCACGTAGAAGCTCTTGGGATCCAGTTCGTCTCCGAATCTCTCTTCGAGCGCGTCCAAAAAATCGAAGTAGCGATAGCCCTTCTCATCGAAGTGTCTGATCAGGGAAGTGTGTTTCGCTGGCTTGCCGTCGCGGCGGTCCTCGACGTCGCTAGCGCTCGGCAGGATGACGATGAGAGGCTCGCGCCCGTCTGCCACCACTTCCTCGTAGTAGAGATCGAAGAGTCGCTTGATGGCCTGAAACCCGAGACTCTCCGGATGGAAGATGCTCGATCCGTACGGGTTTTCGCCGGGACGCAGCTCGCCGTAGACCGGATCCATCTTCCGGTTGAGCAGAAGATTCACATTGCGACCGATATTGCGGCGTTCCCAGACGTAACCGATCGTCCGGACGATGGGATTGTCCGAGGTGCGTTGGTTGCTCCACGTGAAGTAGTCCATCTCGTAGAGACGGGCGAGTTCCTCCTTTTCGTTCTCGAGCAGCTTCTCGTAGTCCGAAATGTCCTGGTAGGGGTTCGGCTCGACACGGAACTTCCCGTCGCGGTAGGTGGCAAAAGGCTGCGTGAATGGTGTGATGTCGTTGGGCGATACGAACGGGCGGAAGCAGTTCACCGTGCGCTTGCTGTTCTTCGTCATGAACCCGATGACGACATACTTGCCGCCAAACTTCCGACCGTCTCTGCGATAGCGCATGAGTGACTGCGTGAGCCCGGTGCCGGTGATCCCGAGATTGGGCCACTCGGTGCCCGGGAGCATCTGCTCGCCGTGGTAGGGAAAAGTCTGGTCGTCGTCGACTTCGTAGCCAAAGGTGAATGAATCCCCGACGCAGAGAATGCGTTTTTCCGGGTCGGGAGGAGTCTCGGGATACACGCGCGTGCCGCGCAGCCCCTGTTCGCTAATCGAGTATTCCTTCCACTGATAGCTGGGACGCGGCACCCAGCCGATCTCCTTGTCGAACATGGCCGGATGATTGCCGGCCATCAGCTTCCCGATCACCCGTCGCGTCTTTTCGGTCAGTGCCTCGGTCTTCGTAGCGGCGAGCCTCTCGTCGCGCACGCTCATGAGCTTGACGAACACGTGGCACACGAGGAAGAGGACCCCATAGAGCATCGCGACCAGCACGAGCGAGAATACGACCTTCTTGCCCTCGAACTTCGTCGCGCGGACCTTCCTGATGATCGCGAATGCCAGCCACCCCACTGCCACAACAAATAGGATTCGGAACGGCCAGTGCAGCACGGGAGGGATGCCCTCCATGTAGAGGAAACCGACGAGAACCACAACGATCGACGCCCACACGATCAGGCTGCGTCGTCGACTCGCGGATTTCGCGGGGGTAGGTTCTGCGTTCTCCGTCATGGTGACGTGCGGATCACCGCTAGCCCTCGAACCGCTTCACAACTACCGTTGCATTGTGCCCGCCGAATCCGAAGGAGTTGCTTGCGGCGGCATCGATCTTCACTTCGCGGGCCTCGTTTGGAACATAGTCAAGATCGCACTCGGGATCCTGATCCTCGAGATTGATCGTCGGAGGTATCACCCCGTCCCTGATGGCCATCACGCTCGCCGCCAGTTCGACACCACCCGCCGCACCGAGGAGGTGACCGGTCATCGACTTTGTGGAACTGACGATCAACTTGTCCTTGGCATGCGCCCCGAACGATTTCTTGATCGCCTTGGTCTCGCAAACGTCTCCCAGACCGGTGGAGGTTCCGTGCGCGTTGACGTAGTCGACTTCCTCCGGATTCAGGCCGGCGTGTTGCAGGGCCATGTTCATACAGCGGCTCGCGCCCTCGCCTTCGGGATGGGGCGAAGTCATGTGGTAGGCGTCAGCCGAAACTCCGTATCCGGCGAGCTCGCAGTAGATGCGTGCACCGCGTGCCGTTGCGTGCTCGAGCTCTTCGAGAATGACGATTCCGGCACCCTCTCCCATGACAAACCCGTCCCTCCCCGTGTCGAACGGCCTCGATGCACGTTCCGGCTCGTCATTGCGAGTGCTCAGCGCTTTCATCGAGGCGAATCCCGAGAGGCCCATGGTCGAGATCGACGCCTCCGCCCCACCCGCGATGAATGCGTCCGCGTCCCCGAATTTGATCATGCGCCACGCCTCTCCAATGTTCTGGTTTGCCGTCGCACATGCGGTGACGATGGCCATGTTCGGACCGTTGAGTCCGTATTCCATCGAAATGATTCCGCTACCGATGTTGGCGATCATCATGGGGATGACGAACGGGGAGACGCGTCGGGGCCCTTTCTCTAGGAGAACGCGGTGCTGCTCCTCGAGGGCGCCGAGACCTCCGATCCCGCTCCCGACCATGCAACCGAAGCGCCACGGATCGATCTTCTCGAAATCGATCCCGGAGTCGCTCGCCGCCATTTTGGCCGCCGCCATGGCCAAGTGGACGTAACGGTCGGTCCGACGGGTGTCCTTCGGGTTCTTGAAGTAATCGACGGGACTGAAATCGCGCACCTCGCCACCGATCTTGCAGGCATAGTCGCTCGTATCGAACGCCGTGATGAGACCGATACCCGACTTGCCGGCGACGGTGTTCTTCCAGAACGCGTCGAGATCGTTTCCGTTTGGAGAAACGACACCCAATCCTGTCACTACAACTCGCCTGTCTATCATGGCTAAGGCTTTGATTCAGAGGAATCCCTTATTAGCCATGGAGCCCGCGCCTGCGCAAGTGGCCAATTGGAAAAAATACCCGTTCTACAGGTCCCTCAGCACGATGCGCTCGTTGAGCGCGCCGCACTTCGGACAAGGCGGGATGGGATCATTTGACCGATCCTCGTAGGGAGAGCCGCATATATTGCAGATCAGATGGAACCTCCGCAAGAGCTTCTCCCGGCGCTTGCGGCGCCAATCGCCAAAAAGCCAGACGGCGAACAGTGCCGACAGGATAATGATCAGGTAGCAGACGAAGAGGAAACTGAGGGAGACACGGAACATTGGAACTACCAGCTCAGATCGACCCAACCCCACTGCAGCCCGGCACCCGGGCTGGGTGCGAATAGCAGACCGCGCACTTTTCGCTGCACCAACTGGGCGACCCCGGTTTCCTCTCCCTCGGAAAGAAGGCAATGGACGACTCTCCCAGCCGCATTGACGGCGATCATGAACGAGGCTCGGTTCCCATCCGTTTCCGCAAACCGTTCCAGATCCTCACCCCAGGAGATTGGGGCGACGAAGTCACGCGTGCCCAGTTCCTTGCCTCTCACCTTGACAAAGGGATGAGGCGTCCACTCGGGCGCGATGTCCGGAGTGCCGGCCCGGAAGTGGGTCTCGGGAAGGACGGCCTCGCCCGGCGGATACAGATCGGGCACCGGCGTCTTCTCGAACAACGCGGGCGGTGACTTCAGCTGCATCTCGTACTCACTGTAGAACGGCTTGAACTTGACCGCATGTTTCTCGATGGACATCCCGGGCATCTCACGCCGGGTCGATGAATCGATCACCGCAAGCCGGTCCTCGATCTGGTTCATGACCGCGAGTGTCGCCGAGTCGCGCGGATTGAGAATCGTGATCTGCGCACTCTGGGGGAGCGACCGTTCCGTGGGAGGGTAGACGACCTGGAAGAGGTAGAAGCACGAGAGATGGAGGGAAAGAGAGACGAGCAGGAAGAACGCGAGACGAAGTTTCCACTTTCGGTGGTCCTTCCACTGGAAGATGAGTCCCTCGCCGCGAAGTGCGGCCTCGATCTGAGCGCTGTCCGGTCTCCTCGCCATGCGGATCAGGGACGCGGATCGAGATTCGTGCCGAGGAAGACATCGAATCCCGCTTCGGTTGCCATGTTGCTTACCTCGATCACCTGCCCGTACTGGGCGAGCTTGTCCCCGCGAATGACGATCTGCCTGCGTGGTCCTTTCCTCAACTCGGTGAAGCGCTCCCTCAGTTCGTCCATCGTCACCTCCTCTTCGTTGAAATAAATACGCGGTGAAGAACCTGCCGAGAGCGCCACGATGTCAGCCTGGGGAAGCGATTCCAACCGCGAACGCGACAGTGGTGGCGTCACATTGATTCCCGAGCGGAGGACAAAGTTGGAGTTCAGCAGAAAGAAGATGAGCAACAACATCACCACATCGAGGACGGGCGCGATGTGCATCATCCCGGAACGCGGCTGCAGTGTGCTCTCGAGCTTCATCCGTTTTCCGGAGAACCTCGGCTACTCTGAAGTTTCCCGCAACTCGTCGCGATCGCCGGAGCCTTTGTCCTCCTTCTCGGCCTGAACGGCAGCCGGTGCCCCGAATTCGAGGATCTCCTGGTCGAGCCGACTGTCGCTGAGCATGTTCACCACCTCGATGCCTCCTCGCTCCATGTCGTGCATCAATGTCCGCGAGTAGGTGCTGAGATAGGAAAAGAGGATGAAGGTGGGAATGGCGACGACAAGTCCCGTGGCCGAGGTGATCAAACTCTGGTAGACCCCTTTCGAAAGATCGACTGCGGTCGCCTGCCCGCTGACCGCACTGAACTGCACAAAGGTATCGACGAGACCGATGACCGTACCGAGCAACCCGATGAGGGGAGCGATGTAGGCGATGGTCATCAGCACGGAAAGGTAACGTTCCAATCGCGGAACTTCGAGTTGCCCCGCCTCCTGAACGATCTCCTTGAGATCCTGGCGTGGCAGTTCATGCCGGATGACCGCCGCATGGATCACCCGCGCGACGGGACCGGGCGTTCCTGCACACTCGTGAAGCGCCTCAGCATAGTTCTTTTTCTTGATCAGGTTCCCAAGCCCCTGCAGAAACTCGCCGACGTTGATGGTGGAGCGGTGGAAGAGAAAGAAGCGTTCGGCAAAGATACCGAGGGCGAGAAGGCTGCAGGCGAGCAGCAGCCACATCAGGGGGCCCCCCTTGCTGAGCAGGTCGATCATGAGTTGAGTCGCGAAGAGAAACTACGGACCATTACCGTTATCACGCTTGCCGAGGTGTCTAAAGGCAATATTTGCATTTTTTCAGCCTCTCGGTGGCCATTGCCGCCTGCGTTCTTCATAGGCACTGATGATGACGTCCTTCAGTTTGTCGAATCCCGCCTTCACAATGCCAACGAGGGATTCGCCATCGAACACGCTGAGGATGACGGCCCCGTCTGCCAGGGGGCATAGATAGTAGTGCCAACGTTCCCCCAACTGGCACAGGCCATCGGCTCCGTCCTCGCCCAGACGCGCTGACAGTGCGGTCGTGGCGGAGAGCGCACTCATCGCCAGCGCGCCAATCTCAGAGAGTTGCCGTGGTGCGAACCCTCTCGGCGAGGCGGATTCCACGACAGTCCCGCTTTCGTCGATGAGGGCGCAAAAGGCCACATCCGCCTCCTCGCAGAAGTCGCGCAGAACCCTGCCGAGCTCGTCTGCGTCCGGTTGAGGATGGGAAGCTGTTCCGGACGGCGTCATGATGGATCAGAAGCTATGGGAACAGGCCCAGTCGTCTACCAGGCGTCTGCGGCAGCGAGTTGCGGGTTGATACTGAGACGCCGTTTCCTCACCGGAGCCTGAGACTTCTTTTGAAAGCGTCTCAGCACCAATTGAGACAGGCCGTCGAGGGTACTGAGCACGTTCTCACCCGAGCACGCGCACGCCTCGAACCGCGGAACTTTCACTCCCACGAGGCCGAGCGCGTTGTCGACGGCGTCGGTCCGAATCGCGTTCGGCAGATCTCGCTTGTTGTACTGCATCACCCATGGCACGGCTGCGAGATGCGTTCGGTTCTGCTGCATGTTGACCTGCAGCATCTGGAAAGCCTTCAGGTTGTCATCGACTCTCTCCGGATCGGAATCCGCGACAAACACCACGCCATCGGCGCCCCGAAGGACCAACTGCCGCGTCGCTCCGTAGCGCACCCGGCCCGGGCACGTGTAGAGTTGAAAACGAACGTTGTATCCGCTGATGACGACCGGGCTCGGAGGAATGAATTCGAAATAGAGTATGCGGTCGGCCGACGTCGCCAAACTCACCAGGTCTCCGCCTGGTGTCGGTCCCAGGCCCGATTGGATCGCGCTGATATTGCTCGTCTTGCCCCCGTATGCCGGACCGCAGTAGACGATCTTGAACAGAACATCTTTGGATTGCTCGCTGACGATCGCCATCTCTCGCAGTTCAGCCCGCCATCTTCGCCAACTCCTCGCTCACTAGCGTGAGCTTCTCCTGCACACCCGGATGAAATCCGTCGTTGCCGTGACGCACACCGAGGTAGATTGGCGGCGCCTTGAAGAAGGTAGCCATCCCGCTGTTGGTCCGTACTGTCAGCGAGCCGACGTCTTTGATTTCGAGGTTGTCCGCCAGACCCCGCACATGCTCAAGAGTGGCACCCGGAGCGTCGGAGAACTTTCCGGCGCCGACGGCCTTGACCTCTCCGTGACTTGAGAGCAAAACACAGGCGTCGATGCCAGGGAGCGACTCACAGTGCGCAACCACCGCAGCCGCATCCAATTTCTCCTCGGTCGAAAGCAATGCACGCAACGGCATCTGTCCGGCATCGCCATCACCGAATTTTGCATCCTCGAATCCGGGCGCGGATTCCATTTCACCCGGAGCAGGTGCGGAAGCTTCGACCGTGGGCAAGGAGTCGAAAGACTGAAGACTCTCGGCAGCAGGCGGTGCGGCTTCCGATGGTTGCAGAGGCTCGGCGATCGCCCCGGTTTCAGGAGCGGGATCGGAAACGCCCAAGTCTTGGGCATTCCAGGAATTCGCGGGCGGCGCTGCTTCCGGCGCGGGAGCGGACTCGGGTTCAGGCTCGTTGAGAAACGGTGACTCGGGTGCGGCGCCTCCACTCTCGGTCCCAAAGGGCGACGGCGGCGGTGGTTCTGGCGCCGGAGCGGATTCTGGTTCCGGCGCAACACCCCCGAGGGGCGGCAAAGCGGCGAAGGGCGATGCTCCCCCCGGCCCTTCCTGATCCGGCTGCGGTGCTGGAGCCTCATTGGCCGGGACAGGTGGAGGCGACTCCGTCACTGGAGGATCGAGCTCAGGTGCGGCCGCCGCGGCTTCGAACGGATTGGATACCGGTTCGGTCGCCGGACTCTCGAAGGGGTTCGGTGGTGACTCGGGCTCCAGAGCGTCGAGTGGATTCGAAGGCTGCTCCGGCACGGGAGCGACCGCTTCCGGCTCTGCCGGAAGATTCCGCAGCACGCTCTCGATCGGAAGCGCGATGGGTGTGTTCGGATCGGCCTTGGCAAACGCAGGACGGAACTTCTCAAGGCAACCGTTCGAGATATCCGCCATGGTGACCTGAGCACTTCCACCGGCCAGCTGCGGCGCGATCAGTGAAAGCGGCAATGTCACCATCACATCGTCAGGAATCTTCGAGGCATCAAATCCAAGCGTCTCGGCTGGAACCGGACCCAATACCTCCCGCAGACCAAGATCGATCGTGCCGTCGGTGGCGGGAGGAGTCGGAAAGGCGGGTTCCTCAACCGGAGCCGCCGCCTGAGGTTCAGGCGGTTGCTGAAGCGCCGGCGGAGTTGGAACGGGATCGACAGCGGGATTGGGCGCGGATTCAACCGCTGGACCGACCGAATCTGCTGCAAACGGATTGTTGGGCAAGACGGGCTGAGGCGCATCGCCGGCCTCCGGCAGGGGGGGCATGGCTTGAGGTTGTGGTGGCGCCAAACCTTTTCCAAGTGAGAGATCGAAGGGGGAACCTTCCGCCGGTTCGGAAACCGCCGGGGTCTCGGCCTCCAACGGCGCGGGAGTCGGTGCGGGTGGAAGTTCAAAAGGGGAGGGGATGTTGGCTGCCGGAGGCGCCGGAGCGACTTCCTGCGGTACGGGAGCCGGTGCTGCCTGGGGTGAGGCGGCGACCTCGAACGGATTAGCCGACGCTGTCCCCAACGGCGTCTCAGGCTGGGGCGTTTCCGGTTGCGGTTGCGGCGGCTGAAGTTGCTCTTGCGCTGGGGGCGAGGCGCTATCGACGGTGAACGGCGAAGGTGGTTCGCCCGCCGGAACACGCGCAGGTGTCGCCCCGGGTGTGGATGGTCCGTTCGGCAACGGTTGCACTCCTCCCTCGGGTGTCGCATCAGGAACCTGGCCACCGGGCAGACTGCTCAAGGGACGAAAGCCCTTGTTCTCGAGTTCCTCCATGCGGGCGTCCACCGCCGGAGGGCCAGGCACCTGCGTAGGTGGTTGGTTGGAGGGTGGAATCTCCTGCCGTGCCGGTGCGGTCGGTGCGACCGGTTCAGCGACCTCAAACGGATTCGGAACACCCCCTTGGCCAGGGGGCGGAGCCGTCGGCTGTGCGGGCGTTGGCGCATCCTCCACGCTGAATGGCGAAGGCACGCCAGGCGCAGGAGGCCCGGACGGAACGTCGGTGGTGACGGCCATCGGGTTCGGATCCGTGGGTACATTCATATGATTTTCGGGCATCGGAGGTTGGGTCGCTTCCGGATGAGTCGCCATCGGATCGGATTCGGCAGCACCTCCTCCGCCGCGGCCATTTGCAGGCGCACTCAGACTCGCGACGAGAGCCTCGGTGCCTTCCCCATCTTTCTTGAACAGGTTCCTGAAGGAGAATGCCATGTTAAATTACGCGATGAGACGTTGAGTAACGGTGTGATCAGCGCGCGCCAGTCTCCCTCCCCATAGAACAGAGACCCGCTCGCACCGGTCATTATATCTAAAATTTTGGTAAATACGAAATATTAATGTTCCTTAATAAAAATCGAGTGATTTTTTATCCTCGTTGCGGCCCGCTTTATTATTGTGATAATTTCCATAATTATTTAGACTTGGATTCGCCATCTTGCAATCGTGTTCTTCCTTGTCTGAGCCGCCATCCGTGATCAGTTTCTCCCCCATGATCCGCAAACCATTCCTCGTGGCGTCGGTCGTCGCCGTCGTGCACACCCTTTCCTCGCCACTCCTTGCCGATGAAAAGAAGAAGGAGCCGAAGTCGACGATCCGATTCGATCCCGTCGTGCAGAATATCGAGGGATGGACGGTGCATGTGGACCCGGCGATGGTTGACGGCGAGCACAGGGAATCCGGCGCGCGTTCGCTGCGCATGCTGGCCGATCACCTCAACCGCATCGTCCTCCTCATGCCCGAGGATCGCCTCAAGCAGTTGCAGAAGCTGGAGATCTGGATCGAGCACAAGCACCCGACGCTCGGGGCGATGCAATACCACCCGAGCGTCCAGTGGCTGAAATCGCACGGACACGATCCCCGCCTCGCGAAAAAGGTGCACATCCCAAGAGCGGGCAGTCTCATCACGAGGCAGCAATTGGTGAAGCACCCGATGGTCGTGCTCCACGAGCTGTCGCACGCCTATCACGACCAGATTCTCGGATTCGACCACAAGGAGATCGTCGATGCCTACAAGGCGGCAAAGAAGGCGGGCATCTACGAGAGCGTTCTGCTCTACACCGGCAAGAAGGTCCGGCACTACGGCCTCACCAATCACAAGGAATACTTCGCCGAAGGCACCGAGTCGTACTTCAACCGCAACGACTTCTACCCGTTCGTCCGCGCCGAGCTCAAGGAGCACGATCCCGTGTTCCACGATCTGTTGGAGAGAATCTGGGGGCCGTTGAACTAGCTAGCTAGCGCCGTTCCTCTTCGAACACCCTTGCAACCGCATCCTTCAGCTTGCCGTCCGGCAAGGTCGCGATCCACTCCGCAGCGGCATCAGGATTGAACCGTGTCCAGTTCGCGGTCAGAGCGATGGCGGCGTTGAGTTGAAACGCGCCTTCGGGCAGGTCCGAGAGCCACCTTGCCGTGAACTCCGGTCTCGAGAACGCGAGTTCCGCGACGGCTTCCTGTTCGCCCAAGTCTTCTCCCCCTTTCTCGGTCACCCGGCGAGCGATGAACTCGGCAGCTTCTTCCGGATCCGTCTTCACCCAGCCGTGCAGAAGGTAATCAACCACATGCTCTCGCAACTCGGGGATCTCCTCGACCACCAACCCAAGATCATGAGCTCCGGCACCATGTCCCCACGACAGGGCAACTTTCATTGCTGGGAGTACATGGGCCTGCATGGATGGATCGGCGAGCCACTGCCGACAGTTGGCCACGGCTGTCCGCTGGTCCAAGGCAAACTGATGCGTCATGATTCCCGCCAAGGCATCGTTCTTGTGGCTGACTGGAAGATCCGCCCAGATGGTGAGGCTTTCCTCCAAGCCGCCTGCCGCGAGTGACACGAAAGCAGGCCGGACAATTCCACGAATCTCCCACTCTTTGGCTGAGTTCTCAATTTCGTGGAGCAGGTCGATCACGCGCCGGGGTTCCGCGGTGGCCAATTGATTGGCGGCCCTTTCAATCAGCAGCGCCCCCAAGCCATCCTCGTCTTCCGGCATGAGCGACCGCGCGAACTCAAGCGCCGATTCCGGATTCCGATTCCCCCACTCGTAGGCGATCGCTTTCCTGGCCTGTTCGCGGAAGCCGCCGAGATCCGCATCCGGATTCTGTTCGAGCAAGTACCCCGCGAGCAGCGCCCGCGCGTTGCCATCCTTATCCGCGCTCTTGAAACGCTGCCACGCCGCCACCGGATCATTCGACCCCCAAACCTCCGCGACGGCATAGAGAGGATTCGCATAGTCCCGATCTTCCTTCCAGAACCATGCGGCTTCGTATGCTTTCACAGGATCATTCGCCGCCCAGACGGCGAAGACCCTGGCAGCCGTAGAATCCCAAAGACGCCTTGAGCTTTCCCAACGAGGGTCCGACAACTCCTTGACGGCTCTTTCGGGATCGATCTGGGCGAGATTCGAGAA
>CAJIAN010000962.1_pt1 | contig 30782 bp, 26 predicted proteins | sample 9199061 | NCBI WGS metagenome assembly CAJIAN01 (sample SAMEA7708264, study PRJEB35096) | sediment metagenome | biome: marine neritic benthic zone biome [ENVO:01000025]; feature: sediment [ENVO:00002007]; material: shallow marine sediment [ENVO:03000034] sea grass bed [ENVO_01000059] ...
CGGCGGGCACGCGCGAAAAGCGGTGGCTGCTTCAGGAGATGGGCGTCGATCACGTAATGGATTCGCGCTCGCTCGACTTCGCGGACGAGATCAGGGAGATCACCAACGGCAAGGGCGTCGACGTCGTACTCAACTCGCTCGCTGGCGATTTCATCCCGAAGAGTTTCTCGGTGCTCGCGCCGTTCGGACGCTTCCTCGAGATCGGAAAGATCGACATCTACGGCAACAGCAAGCTCGGACTCGCCTCGCTGAAGGACAATATTTCCTACTTCGTCATCGACCTCGCCCAGCATCTCGAAACGAAGCCCGAATACGTGGCTCGAATGCTAGATGACATCCGGAAGAAGCTCGACGCGAAGGCCTACCAACCGCTGCCTCACGAGGTCTTCCCGATCACTGACGTCGTCGAGGCCTTCCGCTTCATGGCGCAGGGCAAGCACATCGGCAAGAACGTCCTCGACTTCGATGTCGATGAGATCCAGATCGCGCCGTCGACCAATCCCAATGAGTTCTTCAAACCGGACGCGACTTATTTGATCACCGGCGGTGCGGGAGGTTTTGGCTGGGAGCTTTCGAAGTGGATGATCAAGCACGGTGCGCGCCACATGTGCGTGATGAGCCGCAGTGGTCCGAGCGAGGATGTCCAGGCGGAAATCGAGACGCTGAAAGAAGAGCAAGGGATCAACGTCGTCGATGCGCGTGGCGACGTGACCAGCGCAGAAGACGTCAACCGGGTCGTCGCCGACATCGCCCAGAATCAACCACCCCTGCGCGGCGTCATTCACGGAGCGATGGTGCTCGACGACGAATTCATCATCGAACTCGACGAGGAGCGATTCAACAAGGTCCTGCATCCGAAGATGCTCGGGGCGTGGAACCTCCACAACGCGACGCTCAACTGCGAGCTCGATCACTTCATCGGCTTCTCCTCGTTCTCGTCTGTCATCGGCGCCATCAAGCAGTCGAACTACAACGCGGGCAACTACTTCCTCGAAGCGCTCGCAGATCACCGCAAGGCGCTCGGCCTTCCGGCCCTCACCATCAACTGGGGTGCGCTGACTGGTGCCGGTTTCGTCGATCGCAACGAGAAGACCAAAGCCTACCTCGAGGCGCTCGGTATGGCGGCCTACACGATGGAGGAGACGCAGTATGTGATGGAGAAAGTGTTGCCGCACGATCCCATCCGTCTCGCCGCTTCTCGCATTGAGTGGCAGCAGCTGATGAAGCTGAGCCCGTCGCTGAAGGCGAATCCGACCTACTCGGCCGTCGGCAGGAAAGAGGGCGGCGACGAAGGCGCCTCGATCCGACCACTCATTCTCGGCGCGCCGCCGGAGGAGCGCGCTGGCATTCTCGAAGACTTCATCGCGGAACAGGTCGCCGGCGTCTTCGGCACGGACGTCTCGAAAGTCGACCGCGACTCGCCGCTCACGAATATCGGTCTCGATTCGCTGATGGCCATCGAGCTCATCAACCGCATCGAGAGCGCCCTCGCGATGAGCATTCCGATGAGCGCAGTGCTCAACGGTCCGAATATCAAGGAGCTCTGCGTCCCCATTCTCGAACTGCTCGAACAATCCGGCGACGGCGAGGCCGTCGAAGGCGCTACCGGCCGCGAATCGGCTATTGCAAAATCGTCCGGCGGCCCGACGACGTTCCCGCTTTCCGAAGGTCAACGCGCTCTGTGGTTCCTGCACCAACTCGATCCCAACAGCGCCGCCTACAACATCATCTTCAGCGCCAAGCTGAAGCCGGTCGCCGACATCGATCTGATGAAGAAAGCGTTCGCCTCGCTGTTCGAACGGCACCCCATGCTTGACGTCACGTTCGGCATCGAGGACGGCCAACCGGTGCAGACGCTTCGCGAGGGCGGCACCATCGACTTCCGCGAACACGACGTGTCGAAGCTAAGCGACGAGAAGATCCGCGAGCTTGTCGTCAATCAGGCGGTGCGTCCGTTCGATCTCGAAAATGGTCCCGTCATCCGGCTGGAACTTTTCCGGACGCGCGACGATGCGCACGTCTGTCTCATTTCAATGCATCACATCGTCTCTGATGCGTGGTCGGTGGCGATGCTCTTCAACGATCTCATCGAGAGCTATTTCTCTCTGCAGGCAGGTCGCCAACCGAGCTACCCACCGCTCGAATACCGCTACAGCGATTTCGTGGCATGGGAGCAGAAAGAACTCGACGGCTCCGTCGGCGAAGCGCTGCGCAGCTACTGGCAACGCGAACTCGACGGCGCGCCAACGGCGCTCGATCTGCCGATCGACAAGCCGCGTCCACCGGTGCAGACCTTCTCGGGGGCCACGCACGGATTCCGTGTCGGCGAGAAGCTCACGAAAGGCGTGACCGACTTGGCAAACGCCCAGAACGCCACGCTATACACCACGCTTCTCTCGGCCTTCAACACGCTCATCCATCGCTTTTCAGGACAGGACGACATCCTCGTCGGCGGCCCAATGTCGGGACGCCTTCAGACGGAACTGCGCGGCATCTTCGGATACTTCGTCAATCCGGTCCCGCTCCGCAGCCGGATCGATGCCGATCCAACGTTCGTCGAGTTTCTCGAGCAGAACAGCCAGACGGTGAATGGTGCCATCGAGCACCAGAACTACCCGCTCGTCCGCATGGTCGATGACCTCAAGGTGCCCCGCGACCCGAGCCGTTCGCCGGTGTTCCAGGTCAGCTTTGCCATGGAGCAGGTGCCCGGCGCCTCCACCGAAGGGATCGCGGTGTTCCTCATCGGTCAAGGCGGTCACAAGTTTTCCGTCGGCGAGTTCACCATCGAGACTTTCGATCTTTCGTTGCGGCAGTCGCAGTTCGAGATCACGCTCGTCGTGCAGGAAGCCGGCGGACACCTCTACGGCTGCTGGCAATACAATAGCGACCTGTTCGAACCGGAAACGATCGAGCGCCTGAGCGGACTGTTCGAACACGTCCTCAATCAAATCGTTGCCAATCCGGAAGCCAGAATCTCCGAACTCGATATGCTCTCGGAGGACGAGCAGACCAAGGTACTCGAAACCTGGAACGCCACCGGCGCCGACTACCCCGCCGAGAAGCCGCTCCACCAACTCGTTGCCGAGCAGGCAGCGCTCACGCCCGAAGCCCCTGCGGTGACTTGTGGGGGCCAGACGCTGAGCTATGCCGAACTTGAAGCGCGCGCCAGCGGTCTCGCCATGACTCTGCGCGCCGAGGGCGTCGAGCCCGGACAAACCGTTGCCCTGTTTGCGAACCGCACGAACGAAATGCTCGTTGGGATGCTCGGAGTCCTGAAAGCGGGAGGCGCCTACGTCCCGATGGATGCATCCTATCCGGAGTTCCGCATCCAGCAAATGCTCGATGACGCCACCCCCCGCGTCCTGCTCACCCAGCGTGCTCTGGAGAACCTCGTCAGCGAGGGACCGTGGTCGACCGTTCTTCTCGACGAGGTAGAGCCGGCCGACGTCGTGACGACCACCGAGGAACTCACTCCCGAATCGCTCGCCTACATCATCTACACATCCGGCTCGACCGGCATTCCGAAAGGTGTCGAGATCTCGCACCGCTCGATCGTCAACATCCTCTCGTCGATGCGTCGACGCCCCGGCCTCACGCGCGTCGATCGGCTGCTTGCGGTCACTACCATTTCATTCGACATCTCGGTCGTCGAGATGTTCCTCCCACTGGTCGCCGGCGGTCAGATCGTCATCGCCGAGGAAGACGACACCAAGGACGGACGCCGGATGGCAGCGCTTCTCGAGGAGCACAACATCAGCATCATGCAGGCGACTCCCGCCACGTGGCAGCTGCTGTTCGACTCCGGTTGGGAGGGCCGCAATGGGCTTCGCATCTTCTGCGGCGGCGAGGCGATGACGCGCAGTCTGGCCAACATGCTGGTCAATAGTGCAGACGAAGTCTGGAACATCTACGGCCCAACGGAAGCGACGATCTACTCGCTCGGCGAGCGCATCGTCGAGAGCGAAGAACCGGTGAAGATCGGCACCCCGATGGACAACACGCGGGTCTACGTTCTCGACCATCATATGAAACCCGTGCCCACGGGATTCATCGGCGAGCTCTATATCGCCGGCGACTGTCTGGCGCGTGGTTATCGCAACAAGCCGGAGCTCACCGACGAATTCTTCACGGAAGTCGAACTGCCGAACGGCAAGACCGAGCGTCTTTACAAGACCGGCGACCTCGCACGCTGGGACTCAGAAGGTAGGATCGAGTGTCTTGGTCGATCCGACTTTCAAATCAAACTCCGAGGCGTTCGCATCGAACTTGGCGAGATTGAGACTCAACTCGCGAGCCATTCCAGCGTCAAGCGGGCGGTGGTCACCAAGCGTGACGACCTTCCGGGCGGTGAAGCGCTCGTGGCTTACATCATCGGTGAGGAGGGCGCGAATGCTTCCGATCTGAAGAGCCACCTCGCTGGCCGGCTGCCGGACGTGATGCATCCGAAATTCTACAGCTTTGTCGATTCCTTCCCACTCACCGGAAGCCGGAAAGTCGACCGCAAACGACTGCCCGCACCGTCGGTATCGCGCGAGGGCATCGAGACCGAGCACCTCGCTCCTCAGACCGCCAGCGAACGCGTCCTCTGGGAGATCTTCAACGAAGCCTTCGCACCCCGCGAAGTCGGCATCCGCGACAACTTCTTCGAACTCGGCGGCGACTCGCTCCTCGCGGTGCGGATCGTCACGCAGGTGTCGGCATCCTTCAATCGGACCGTCCCGGTTGCAGCCTTCCTCACCCACCCCACAATCGAGCAACTCGCGCGCTATCTACACAACGAGCCGGACGCCGGACCGGACACGCCACTCGCCACTCGAGCCGACTTCAACGACGACTACCTTTCGGTGGAGATTGGCGCGGAAGAACTGCCGCAGATCGATGCCGCGGCGCTCGCCTGCATTCCCGACGCCTTCCTGACGCTCACTGGGCTCGACCGCGAGGAGCTCATCCAGGACTGGTTCGGAAACGCTCCGCGAATCACCAATCACTACGACACCCCGCTCGGCCGCATCGGTCTCGTGATGCTGCCGTGTTTCGAACTCGAGCTCTACAAGGATCCCGAGAGCACCAAGGACGTCGCTCTAGACGCATTGCGCCTCGCTGCCGATGCGGGTGCGAAAAACGTTTCGCTTACCGGCGTCATCCCGTCGGCGACGAACCATGGGCTCGACATCAGCGCGTGGATCAACGGCAGCACCGATCTTCCCATCGTTACCACGGGCGATGCGACCCGTACCGCGACCGTCGTGCGATCGATGGAGGGAATTCTCGCAAGCGCGCAGCGCGACTTCGCCGAAGAAAGCATCGTGATCGTCGGACTCGGTTCCATTGGCAGGGGCACGCTCGACCTCATGCTCGAAGTATTGCCCCATCCGAAGGAAATCACGCTTTGCGATTTCTACGGCGAGGACGAGAGGCTCGAAGGTATCCGGGACCAACTCCTCGCGAGCGGCTACGATGGCGATGTGAAGATCGCCCGCGCCAATGGCTGCCTGCCCGCCGAAGTCTACGAAGCCACCTTCGTCATCGGTTCCACCAGCGTGCCGGGCATCATCGACGTGAACAAACTCAGCGCTGGCGCCCTTCTCGTCGACTATTCATTCCCACCCGCTTTTCGGACCATCGACGCCGCGCAACGCCTCGAACAACAGGGCGATATTCTCTTCACCACCGGTGGGCAGTTGAAGTTGGACAAGACGATTTCCGAAACGATCTATCTTCCCGCAAACGTGGAGAGTCTTGTCGAAGACCTCGAACCCGCGAGGATGCATGCGCTCGCCGGACGCGAAGCAAACGAGATGACGGGCTGCGTTCTCGCCTCTCTAGTCACCGGCCAGACTCCAGACGTTCGCGTCACCCTCGGCGAGGTGAAGCCCGAGGACTGCCTCGCGCATTACGAGTATCTCAAGTCGCTCCCGGCAGAGCCTGCGCGATTGCAAATCGAGGGCTACACGATTAGCGACGAAGCGATCGCACGGTTCCGCGGCGAGACACCACCGTCTCCGGTGACGACCTCCTGATCCGATGGCGTGGTATGACAGCCCGTTCATCATGCACCCGCTGTCGGGAGCCGGCTTCAAGAGCTTCTGGAGAGTTTACCTGGACAACGGCCCCTACAATCTGCGAAGCCTCGGATCGCGGGCCGTGGCGATGGCAAGCAGCGTAATTCGAGTTCCATTCTACAAACTTCAGAGTCTGAGAGTCGACAAGGCGATCTGGGACCACGAGTTGAACGGCGCACCGGTCTTCATCATCGGACACTGGCGAGGCGGAACGACACATCTCCACAATCTCCTCAGCCTCGATCCACAGTTTGGCTGCATCAGTTTCTACCAGACGGCGCTTCCCCTCGACTGCCTTTCGAAGATCCCCATCACCAAACCGGTCATGAAGTGGATCCTTCCGGAGACGCGCGGCATGGACAATGTTCCCGTCTCCGTGGATTCCCCTCAGGAAGAGGAAATGGCCCTGGGCGGCCTCACCGGAATCAGCTTCTACAACTGCTTTTACTTCGCCAACAGATCGAAAAGCACTTCCGGCAATCCGTTCTGTTCGAGAACCTGACAGAGTCGCAAATGAACGACTTTGAGAAGAGCTACGAGTTCATCGTCCGGAAGATCAGCTACGCGCACGGCGGCAGGAAACGCATTCTCTTCAAGAATCCAGCGAGCACGACACGGATGCTCCTCCTGAAGAAGATCTTCCCCGATGCGAAGTTCGTCCACATCGTCCGCAATCCCTACGACGTGTTCCCCTCGATGCAGAAACTCTGGGCGCGGCTCCAAGAGGGATGGGGATGGGAGGACAGCTCCAGAGTCGACTACGAATCGATCACACTCGATATCTACGAAGGAGTGATGAGACGTTTCCTCGAGGACCGCTCGAAAGTCCCGTCCGGAGATATCGTCGAAGTCCGCTACGACGATCTCGACCAAAGACCGGAAGAAACCATCGCCGCCATCTACGATGGGATCGACCCGGAGGGCAAGGAAGCCGCTGTCGAAAGGACAAGAGCCCATCTCGCGGGAAAGAAGCCGTACCAGAAAAACAAGCACCGGCTCGAGGACGCGCAGTTGGATGCCATCGAAGAGCGGTGCGGATTCGCCATCGACGAATGGGGATTCAAACGGCCTACCGCGCGTTAAGGATCTCCGACTCCAACTTTGTGATCTCAGTGTTCACATTGGAGATCTCCCGTTGGTAGTAACGCTGCCGAGCCGAATCTCCACTGCTCACCGCCTGCGCCTGCTTGGTCTCCAGATCGGAGATTTTCCGCTTCAACCGCTCGATCGACTGCTTCCGGAACTCGATGTAGCTTTGCTTCCTCTCTGCCTCGCGGACTTCCGTCGGATCGGGCGGCGGGGGAACACTCTTAACCGGAAGCTTGTTGACCGCCAGACGATCGGCGAGCGCAAGGTCCTCGATCGGATAGTCGTACCGCTTGCCCTTGCTGGTGAAGAAAACCTGCGAGTCAGAGCGCCCAAGGATCGTGACCTCCAGCTTGATACCGTCCTTGTTGGTGATGGATCGTTCCACGGGATAGGGGTTCGAGGTCCCCCCACCGTTTCCCGGACTCGGGCCATCATCGTTCTGCCCACACCCCGCGAAAGCGACGAGGGAGGCCATCACGAGAAGGGACATGCAGCTCGAATTCGTTCTCATTTCCACCCTACGACTACAACAGCTGGGAGGCAGAAGCAATCCATTGACAATCGGTCGCGGACGGATACAATCTCCCTCCCCTCGCACCCGGTGGGAATCGACCGGAATCCGGCCCAATCAGCTCAGCAGCAACCATTTCGACGAAAGCCAATGAAACGGACCTACCAACCATCCAAGCGAAGCCGCAAGCGCCAACACGGCTTCCGCGCCCGCATGAAGACCAAAGCCGGGCGCGATCTGATTCGTCGTCGTCGTCGCAAAGGCCGCAAGCGCCTCATTCCCAAGGGGGCGGAAGTTCACTACAAGCGGCACACCCAGAGCTAGGGGACACTGCCCTCTCCCGCGGGCAGTTCACGGCCATGCGTCTGCCCCGAAGCATGCGAATCACCCGCCGGAGCGACTTCCAGCGAGTTCGCAAAGAGGGAACCGCCTTCGCCGGAAAATTCATCGTTCTCAGCGTGCTACCCGACAACGAACTTCCCGTCCCGTTCCAATTCGGGATCATCCTCACGCGAAAGGTCGGTAACGCGGTCACCAGAAACAAGATCCGGCGAAGATTGAAGGCGGTCTTCTCCGAACTGGGCAGCCTGATTATCCCCGGGCATCTCATCGTCATTATCGGCCGATATCGGGCTGCAAACGCCGACTTCCAGAATCTGCGCGAGGACTGGAAATTGCTCGCGCACAAGGCGGGAATCCTCCAGGATGCCGCTCCTGCCTCCTCATGAAGTTTCTAATCCGGCTTCTCATCCGTTTCTACCAGCGATGCATCTCGCCCGTGCTTCACGCCATCGGCGGACCGCATTCGGGCTGCCGGTTCACGCCCACCTGCTCCGAGTACTTCCTCGAAGCCGTCGAGCGGCACGGGTCCATCAAGGGTTCGTGGCTCGGCATCCGACGTCTCTGCCGCTGCCACCCGTGGGGTGGATGCGGACACGATCCTGTCCCCTCGTCGAAATCCGAGAAGGGACCCGATGCAGCTGACGAACATCACCACTCTCTAGTTCGCCATGGATAGGACCGGCTGGATTGCAGTCATCTTGTGCTCGGTTCTGCTGGTCTTCTGGTTCCAGAACCGACCCAAGCCCCAACCGTTGCCGGAGACGCCTCCGGGAGAAACAACTCCGGAAGAGGGAACACCGTCCACCACGAACGGCGAGAAAAAACCCGATGAACCGGACAACGGAACGGATCCAGCACCCCCGGTCACACCAACGGTTCCCGAGGAGAAAATCGTGCTCAAATCCGAGTCGGCGGAGTACACCCTCACCAACCTTGGCGGCGGAGTTGCGGCGGCGAAGTTGCTGAGCCACGCGTCGGCATTCGAGTCGGACGTCAATGTGATCCTCAACGAGTACGCGGACTACCCCGTCGGTGCCATCAGTCGGGGAGTCGGCTCCATCGAAGCGTACGCCTACCAAGTCACGGCAAAAGACGAACGCAGCGTCACCTACGAAACCGACACGCCGGACAATCTCCACATCACCAAGATCTACACGCTCCACGATCCGGACGCTCCGGGTGGCGCGTACCTCCTCGATCTTAAGATCAAGATTCGGAACTCCGATCCGGCCAAGGCGTTCCAATCGTCGGAAGTCTACGTCTACACTGGCGGAGCGGCGCCCCTTCATGCGAATGAAACCAGCTGGGCCCGAGGCTTCAACTGGTTCGCGGATGGCGACGCGGAAATCCGACGCATCGATCGGATGAAGAAGAAGAAACACCAAAACTTCGAGGAGGCCGCCGAAGCGCTGCAGTGGGCGGGGGTCCAGAATCAGTTCTTCATCGCCAACATCTCGGCCGAGAAACCCTACGACGCCAACATCTGGGCCAAACGATTCCGCATCTCCCTGAACGAAGGCGAGGTCGATCCGGAGACCGGAAACGGCGACGACGATTCCGTGTTCGCCGTCCACGGCGGCATGGGTCTTCCCGAACTGAGCCTCGCCGCCGGACAGGAAGTCACCTTCGACTACGAGATCTATCTCGGCCCCCGCGCCTACACCACGCTTCGCGACATGGGCCGGGAACGCGGCGCCACGATGGGCTACGGGGAGCTTCCGCTCCTCGGGTGGCTGGCTGCGCCGTTCAGTCGCATTCTCATGAGCAGCATGATGACGCTGAACGGCTGGATCGGCAGCTATGGGCTGACGATTCTGCTCATGACGCTCATCATCAAGATCCTCATCTGGCCGCTCCACAACAAGAGTCAGCGGACGATGAAACGCATGTCGCTCCTCGGACCGAAGATGACCGAACTTCGAGAGAAGTACAAGGACGAACCCCAGCGACTGAATCAGGAGATGATGAAGCTCTACCGCGACTACGGAGTGAATCCGTTCGGCGGCTGCCTTCCGGTCCTCATGCAGATGCCGATCTTCCTCGGGTTCTTCCAGATGCTTCGCTCCGCCGTCGAGTTGCGTCACGAAAGCTTCCTCTGGGTCCGGGACCTCTCCATGCCGGATACTGTCGCGCACATCTTCGGCCTCCCCATCAATCCCCTCCCGCTCCTGATGGCCGTCACGATGATCATCCAGATGAAGGTCACGCCGAAGACCGGTGACAAGACCCAGCAGCGCATCTTCATGATCATGCCCGTCATCTTCCTCGTCATCTGCTACATGTTCGCATCGGCCCTCGCCCTCTACTGGACGATGCAGAACATCATCGGCATCGGGCAAACGCTCCTTGCCCGGCGCCGGCCGGACCCCGTGCTCACGAAGAAGCCTCCGCGCGAGCGTCCCACCATGCAGAGTTTCGGCCAGCAACAGCAGAAGAAGAAGCCGAAGCAACATCAGCCTCGCACCGGCGGTGGAGGGTCAAAGCGCAAGAAGAAGCGCTAGGATCCGCAACGGTTCCTGTAGTACCAGCGGTAGAGCCTCTCAGGTGACACCCCCAACCGGAAGAGCAGGACGAGCGCCACGTTCTGGACCTTTCTCCACACGAGCCCTTCCTTTCGGAATTTGCGCATCGAGGTCCGTATCGGCGGATCGATGAGGGTGAGCCCACCGGCTTTCCGCATCCTCGACGACATTTCCACATCCTCCATGAGAGGAATCTCCTTGTAGCCGTTCAAGACTTCCTCGAAGTGCGCACGCCGGAAGAAACACGACTGGTCCCCATAGAGCACGCCGATGCGCCTGCTGTAGAACCGAACCACGCGCTCTGCCCACACCAATCGCGGATAGTGCGCACGGATATCTTTGTAGAAAGCACCGCATTTCAATTCGGGATCGTCGTGGAGCGTCTGCGTCATTGATTCCACATGTGCCTCGGTGATCACGGTGTCCGCATGGTGAAACAGAAGGACATTTCCGGTAGCGACACGGGCGCCCTTGTTCAACTGTGCGCCACGGCTCGCGATGCCCGTCTCGATGTAGACAAATCCATACTGCCGGGTGACGTCCCGTAGCCCGGAGTTCTCCGGCGAGGCATCCACCACGATGACTTCGGACTCGCACGAGAATGTGCTGATGGCACGCAGACACTCCTCCAACTGCTCCGCATCATTGTAGCAGGGAATGACGATGCTGACCGTTGGTTCGCTGTCAGGCATGCCGCGCCACGTGTTCTCCGATTGAACGCCTCGCCCAGATTCCGAGTCCGAGCGTGGCAATCACCCCGATTCCTGTGAGTCCCCACCGCAACCAGCGCATCCCGACTTCTTCGAGCAGTTCCATGCGCGCGCTCGCACCGATCATCGCCCAGACAAAAACTGCAGGCACAATCGCCAGAGCCGTTCCGTTCAGATACGCACCGAATCGGACACCCATCGGAGCCGAGAGATAGTTCAGCACGACGAACGGCACAAGGGGTGTCAGGCGCAAAAGTGCCAACGCTTTCCAGCCTCCGCTGGTCAGGACGGACGCCACGATCCGGTGCCATCGCCTTCCATCGAAGAGGCGGCCAATCCGATCCCGAAGAAGCTGTCCGGAAACCCAGAAGCAGATCGAGGCACCCACCACGCATCCGATCCAGCATACGGCAAATCCCGTTTTCGCTCCAAACAAGCCACCCCCGACCACAGCGAGCACGGAGCCTGGAATCCCCACCACAACACCGACGGCAACGCCCAGGGTGGCAATGGGGATTGCGACGTTCCAATCACCGAACCGTTCAAGGGCGTCCGCAACGGGCAGACTGCGAACGAATGCCAACCAACACACGACGCCCAGCAGCAGAACCCAACCGATCCAGCGGGTGCGTAGGAGTGCCGGCGATCTGTTCACGTTCAATCCTTGGCAAACACAGTAAGCCGGGCTTCCATGCGCTTGAACTCCACGGGCGTCGTGCCGGCCAGCTCTCCGTCCACCTCCACAGGCACGTCGTGTTCGCATTCGACGACGAGTTCGGGGGTCTGGATATACGTCACATCCTTCATGTTTTCGAGCCGTCCGATCGTCAACCCCGACACATAGCGCACGATGTCGACATAACTCTGTTTCTCGAAAACGAGCACATCGAGCACCCGATCCTGATTCGATGCATTGCGGAAAACCTTGAATCTCGGTCCGTAGAGCGATCCATTGCCGACGAGGACAAACGCTCCCTCGGCGGTCTTTCCTGTCATGGCCTCGACCCGGAGCTTTGGCGGATCCTGTCCAGCGACCGAGAATGCCGACATCGCGTAGCTCAGCGGCCCGAACTTCTTTTTACTCTCCCAAGTCGTCTCCTCGATGATCTGCGCGTCGAATCCCACACCCGCCAATTGAACGAAAACCTGACCGTTCGCGGTGAAAAGATCGACCTCACGAGTGTCCCCAGCCTCGATGATCTCCCAGCACTTTTTCTGATTGTGCATCGGCAGCTTCAGCTCCCGCGCGAAGAGATTCATTGTTCCCGTGGGAAAGATTCCCAAAGCGGTATTGCTACCAGCGAGACCGCTGATCACCGCATTGATCGTGCCGTCCCCCCCGGCCGCAAGGACGGCGGGCTCGTTTCGATCGACCGCTTCCCGGGCAATGGACGCCGCCTCCTCGAAGCTGGTACTTTCACGGACATCGAGACGCGGAGACAACGCGCGAATCTTCTCGACGACCTTCTTCGCCTTCTCGCTGTTCGCGGAGGGGTTCAGGATGAGGGGAATCGCTCCGTCGTCCGCCATGCCGCTAGCCGAGATTCGCCTGCGTAAGTTCGCGCCACTCGTCATCGATTTCCTCCGGCCCACGCGGCGGCTTGCCCGCCCGGCCGTACCAGTAGCCAGCGTTTCCCCGATCTCCTTCCACGAGATGGAGATGCGCGTGAATCCAAGAACCCATCGTCGTGTGGATTTCCTGCGCAATGTCGTGGGCCGCATCCCACTCACCGCGCTTTGCATGCCAGAGCGAGCGCAACTCGTCCGAGATTCCCGAAGGCGGCTCCGCATCGTTCTCCGCAGAAGCGATCAGCTCATCGACACTTGCAATCATCGCTGAATGGTTGGAGATCGACCGGGGGTTGGCAAATCAAATCTGGCACTGGGAATCAGAGAGAGCTTAGTCTGTCAAGATGAGCGGAAGGCTGGTGATTTGTATGTGGGTGTTGGTGATGGCATTCGCGTCCTGTAAAACAACTCGCGAGACGGAGGTAACGCCGGAATCGACGGTTTCGGGGAATCATCTGGCGCAACGAGAGCGGGAGGTCGCGGCGGAGCGCGCGGCCGCAAAAGAAGCGTTCGACAAGATCGTGCAGACCCGCACACAAGAAGCCGCCCCCCTCGTCACCGACGGAGGATGGATGATCTGGGCCGATCGCCAACACGGCAATGTCTTCGAAGGGCGCGAGGTCGTGGTTGCTCGGCCACACCAAGGCGACCGCTACGGCAGGGAAATCTTGGCCAAGTGCCGAAAGGCCGAACTGAATAGCGATGCCCTCGTCCTGACCGATTGGCCGCAGGTTCGGTTTTTCGGACCCGATTCGTTGATTCAGTCGAAAAGCCGGGACGCTGTGGTGATCCTCAAATCCGACGGATCCCTCGCCGTCAGACCGGTTTCCTTCGGCGAATCAATGCCTCCGAAACCGACCGCCCAGCGTATCCAATGATGAAAATTGACACTGTGGGTCCCTACCCGCATAATGCTTGTGAAAAATTTCACAAAGTCCGTTGCGAGCCCTGAATAAGGCAAGAAACATGATCGAAACAGGCCAGGAAAAGTCCGTATTTCCCTTCGAACTGGTGAGGAGCCAGCTTACGGAAATCGACCAGCGCATCCGGGAGCAGGCCCGGGAATTCGACCCTGCGGTCGAAGGTTATGTCGAATACGTGTGCGACACGAGCGGCAAACGGATCCGTCCTGCTCTCGCCATCATGGTCGGGGGAGCGCTCGACGGCATCACCGAGGAACACGCGAAACTCGGCGTCATCCTCGAACTGATTCACATCGCAACGCTCGTCCACGATGACATCATCGATGGCGCGGACATTCGCCGCGAGGTACCCACGGCCAATGCCAAGTGGGGCAACTCGCTGAGTGTCCTCCTCGGAGACTGTCTATTCGCACACGCCCTGACGCTTGCGACCGAGTTCGACGACACGGATGTCTGCCGGAAGATCGCCATCGCCTCGTCTCAAGTCTGCACTGGAGAGATCATTCAGTCGCAGCGGAGGTTCGACCTCAAACTTACCCGCGAGGACTACTTTAAAATCATCGAAATGAAGACGGCAGTTCTTTTCGCCGTCGCGACCGAACTTGGCGCCCGGCTTGCTGGCGCATCCAAGGAAATGCAGGAAAACCTGCATCGCTTCGGTCTTCTGCTAGGAACAGCCTACCAGATCTACGATGACTGCCTCGATCTCGTGGGAAAGGAGGAGATCGTCGGGAAAACGCTCCGCACTGATCTCGCCAAGGGCAAGTTGACACTGCCCATCCTCAACCTCCTCGGCGACGCCACCGAGACCCAGCGTTCGAAATTGAACAAGCTGCTCATCCAGAACGAGCCTGTGGATCTTTCGGTGCTCGCCGGCATTGCCGACTACGAGGGCGCCATCGAACAGGCGGTGCTGGAAGCGAAGCAGATGCTTGTCGAGGCCCGCGAGAACCTCGTCGGGTTGCCCGGTGCGGACTATGCGGTGGGCCTTGGCCAAGTCACCGAGTATCTCGACTCTCTGCTCGACGGCTGCGCAAGCTGATTATTCGCCCACTTCCCTTCGCGTCCGCAACCTGCTAGCCTCGCTCGATGCAGGAAACAGAGACAAGCGCCCGCGCACCACGCATCGAGGACCTGCACGAGTCGGAGAAGCCGCGTGAAAAGCTGCTAAACCACGGCGCGAAGGCGCTCTCGGACGCCGAACTGCTCGCCATCTTTTTCAGAACCGGCACGCAAGGCGCCAACGCGGTCGAAATCGCACGCCAACTCGTGAAGGAGTTTGGCTCGCTGCAGGCGATGTCCCGCTGCAAGCCGGAAGCCTACCAACAGATCCCGGGGATCGGGCCAGTAAAGTCCATCGAGTTGGCAGCGGTCTTCGAAATGGCCAAGCGAGTTGCCCGCGAACGCGTTGCGACGCGTCGGATCACCAGCGCCGAAGATGTCTACGAACTGTTCGGTTCGGAGATGCGGGCACTGACGAAGGAGGTGCTCCGAGTCCTCCTTCTCGACACTCGCGGACAGATCATCCGCCACGAAGATGTTTCAGTGGGCACGGTGAGCGAAACCATTGCGCATCCGCGAGAGATTCTTCAACCGGCGCTCGTCCATTCCGCAACGTCGTTCATCCTCATCCACAACCATCCCTCCGGAGACCCGCAACCGAGCTCGGCAGACAGAACGCTTACACGGCGCGTCGCGGAAGCCGCGGATCTCATGCAGATTTCCTTTCTCGATCACGTCATCATCGGCACCCCCAAAGATGACGCGGATGCCCACTTCAGTTTCCGCGAAATGGGCATACTCTGATTCGCATGAAACAACCGCTCCGATTGCTTCTCTACCTCGCCACCCTCACTACCGCATCTGCGGAAGGCGAGTTCGCTCTTGTCGCGGGCACCGGAGAAAAAGGCTTCGATCCCGGTGGCAAGCCGGCGACCCAATCGAAGATTGCGGACCCGTTCGGTGTTGTTCGCGGGCCGGACGGACAGATCTATTTCTGTGAGTTTTCCGGTCATTGCGTCCGCCGGATTGAAGAAGATGGAACCCTAACGACGATTGCCGGCATTCCCGGCAAGTCCGGGTTCGGCGGCGATGGAGGCCCTGCGATCAAGGCGACGCTCAACAAACCGCACGAAATCCGCTTCGACTCCGGCGGTGACCTCTACATCTCCGACATGTCCAACCACGTCGTCCGCAAAGTGGAAATGAAGTCCGGAATCATTTCCACCTATGCGGGAACCGGGGGGAAGAAAGGCTTTTCCGGTGATCGCGGACTCGCGACCGCGGCGAAGTTCCACAATCCGATCAGCCTCCAGTTCGACCAGAACGACCAGTTGTTCATCTGCGACATCAACAACAATCGCGTGCGCGTCGTCGATCCGAAATCCGGTATCGTCACAACATTCGCTGGAAACGGGAAGCGCCGCATGCCGAAAGACGGTGCGAAATTCGCAGGAGCGCCCCTCAAGGATCCCCGCACGCTCGATTTCGACAAGAACGGCGATCTGTGGGTGGTCCTTCGAGCGGGCAACGCCGTCTACCGTCTCGATTTGAAGGCGGGCACGCTTCATCACAGCGCCGGGACGGGAAAGAAGGGCTTCACCGGCAACGGCGGTCCCGCGAAAAGGGCGACACTCTCCGGCCCGAAGGGAATTGCCATCCGCGGAAATGTCTATCTCGTTGATACTGAGAGCCACAGCATCCGCATGATCGACCTGAGTCGGGAGAACCCGACTCTCGAACTCGTCATGGGCACGGGCGAGGCGGGTAATACCCCTGTTCAGCTCGCACGGCCCCACGGGATCTTCATCGACAGGGACGGAACTCTTTTTATTGGTGACAGCGAGAATCATCGGGTCATCAGTTTGAAGTAACGACACGACATGAAACAGCTCCCCCTACTCATTGCCGGAGCGCTGCTCGCGGCGCTCGCCCACACGCACGCAAAGCCAAACATCGTCTTCTTCCTTGTCGACGATCTCGGCTACATGGACATCGGCGCCAACAATCCAAACACGCTCTACGAGACTCCGAACATCGACAGCATCGCGAAGACGGGTGTCCGCTTCACCAACGGCTACGCCGCAAACCCGGTCTGTTCGCCAACACGCTACTCGATCATGACCGGGAAGTATCCTTCGCGTCACGATGCGACGAACTTCTTCACCGGCAGACGCCCGGGCCGATTCAAGCCCGCTCCGATGAACAGCGAAATGCCGCTCGCAGAGGTCACGATAGCCGAGGCGCTCAAGGAAGCCGGCTACGCCACCGCGTTCGCCGGAAAATGGCACCTCGGACCGACCGAGGAATTCTGGCCGGAGAAGCAGGGTTTCGACTTTAACTTCGGAGGGCACAGGGCGGGGATGCCGCGTTCATTCTTCTCGCCCTACAAGAATCCACGACTTCCGGACGGACCGAAGGGGGAGCACCTCCCGAAGCGGCTCGCCGACGAGTCGGTCCGGTTCATCGAGCAGCACAAGGACAAACCATTCTTTCTCTATCTGAGCTTCTACTCCGTCCACACCCCGCTCCAAGGCCGCCAAGATCTCATCGACAAGTACAAGAAAAAGATCGCCGCGCTCGACGATTCACAAAGAGAACCAGCCTTTGCCGAAGAAGAGCAGGTTTGGCCGAACGCGAAGCAGCCCCGAAAGGTGCGCATCAAACAGACGCACGCGATCTACGGGGCCATGATGGAGGCCATGGATGAATCGATCGGACATGTGCTCGAAGCGCTGAGGAAAAACGGACTCGAAGAGGACACCGCCGTCTTCTTCATGTCCGACAATGGCGGACTCTCGACCTCGGAGGGCAGCCCCACCTCGAATCTCCCTCTTCGTGGGGGGAAAGGCTGGCTCTACGAAGGCGGCATCCGCGAACCCTACCTCGTCAAATGGCCGGGAAGCGCCAAAGTGGGATCGGTCTGCGATTTTCCGGTCACCAGTACGGATTTCTACCCCACTATTCTCGAAATCACGGGCTGCCAGCCCAAACCCGCCCAGCACCTCGACGGCCGCTCCCTCGTTCCGCTACTCAGAAATCCAGCCGTGGCATTGGAACGCGAAAGTCTCTTCTGGCACTACCCGCACTATTCCAACCAGGGCGGATTCCCCGGTGGTGCCATCCGATCTGGTGACTGGAAGCTCATCGAACGTTTCGAGGATGGGCGGACACATCTCTACAATCTCGCCAATGACGTCGGCGAACGGAACGATCTCGCGAAGGAGAATACAGACCGTGTCGCGCGGATGCGCGAATCGCTTCACCAGTGGTACAAACAGATGGATGCAAAGTTCCTCTACCCACTCGACAACGCGGGTCCGATGCCCTGGCGCCCTGGCATGGCGAGCGCCGGCGTCCAGCGAAAGATGTCCAAAGAGGTTGCCGATCTCGTGGAGGCTGCCCTCGAGACCAATCAACCCGATGTCACCACCGAACAAGAAGCCGCCGCATGCGTCGCCATCATCAACGCATTTGTCGCCGCGAAGACGACGGACGAGCGCCTCGCTTACGTTCGACATCCCAAGAAAGTCCGCCCCCTCATTGCAGCGCACTACCGCGAAAAACCGAATGAGCCCAAGGTCAGCAAGGTACTCCTCAAGAAGAAGTTCGCCATCGGCAGTCGACCGTACATCACCATTGCCGTCGTCTTTGACGGAGAAGACGAAGCCGATCTTTCAGTGGACAGGCACCGCTTCCTTTCGTTCGAACGGACGAAGGACGCGATCCTGCTCGATTGGGAAGTATCGACTGGCTACCAGAAGGTGCCGCTCGAAACGTTCAAGAAGAAGAAGCCAAACAACCCAACGCCGTTCCGGGTCAAGGTGGCCCAAACCGACGAATACGGTGCTCCGTTCGAGGACGAAAAGAAATACCAGAGCGTCCTCCTCACCTACCCCGGCAACCCGCGTTTCCGCCTCGTGGGATTCATCGACAAGAACCAGATCTGGGGTGCGAAGTTCGCGGCACGGGTCGAGTTCAGCTCACCCAGCGTCATTCTCGATCTCCGCTACCCGGAGAACCCGGTCCGCGATGACTACGTGGAAGTCACTCGGGTCGTCCACGATTCATGGTACATGCCGTGAAAGCACCTTGATCTCCCGACAGTTCCAACGAAATTTCCATCATCATGAAGACGCAAAGCATCTGGATTGGCACCATTCTTCTCGTCACCCTCCTCGTCACGGGCTGCAACCGGCGCCAGGTCAGGCAAGCAGAGTTCGAAGCACAAATGGAGGCGATTCGAGCGGCCGAAGCCGCAGCTTTGGAAGAAGCGGCCGAAGAAGCGGAGGCCATCGAGGAGGAAGGCAGGAGCCTCCTCGAAAAATCCGGTGACGCCATCAAGAAAAGCGTCGAGAACGTCGCGGAAACCACCGGCGAACTCATCGAAGCCGGCAAGGACAAGGTGAAGGAGGGCGCTGAAATGGTGAAGGAGAAGACGGGCGAAGCGCTCGAGACAGGGAAAGAGTCCGTCGAGAAGGGACTCGAAGCGGCGAAGGAAGGTGTGCGGAAAGCCAGTGAAACGACGAAGGAGGAGATCCGCAAGGTCTTCGAGGACGAGACTCCGCCGCCCCCTTCAGACTAGCTCGTTGCCAGATACTTCTTCAGACTCTCCTGAATGAAGTAGGTCCAGCCACCCAGACAGCTTTCCCTCGAGAATTCGGGGATGCCCTCCTGGAAATCTTCGACGGTCGTATGGGTGAGCCGCAGGTGCGCACCACCATCTGTGTCCGTGATTTCAAAACAGACATTCGAATCTCCTTCGTAACCGTCGAAACGCCAGTCGTACTTGATCCTCTCCCCTGGGAAAACCTCGGTCACTTTCCACGCGTGTGGATAATTGCGCTCTCCACAGCTCACGTCGAAAACGGTTTCGAATCCGACGTCGGCCTCGAACGCTGAGATCTGCTCGAAGTACCACTTCTGCATCCGATCAACCTCGGTAATCGCCTTCCAAACATCTTCGGTGGTCGCGTTCTCGTAGGTCTGCTCGACAACGATGGGCTCTTCGGTGGCTTTCATGGGAGTCCCCTTCTATTTTTCCAGCACTACATAGGGATCGAGCGTGAAGTCGCTGCTATCGATCTTTGCATTGTGCCCCTCGATCGTGATCACGTTCCTGCCGACTTTCAAGATGTTCTTGGCCCATTTCAGCCCGAAGTATTCGTACTCGGGTTTGGCCTCCGTGTTCTTGATGTTCTTCACGGTCCGGCCGCGGCCCTGATCCACCGATCGCCGGAGCACTTCCTTTCCGTTGATGTAGGCGATGAATCCATCGTCCCAACGCATCATGAGGCCCACCTTGGTGAACTGGTCCGGACGCTCCAAATCGAACTTGTTGCGGATGTAAACCGTCGTGTAATTGTCGCGCATGTCCTTCAGGACAGTGTTGTCGTCGTCATCCTCGTAGCCGAAGCCCGCCTTTCCCCGGTCCCATCCTGACGAATTGTAGGTCGGCTGCACCCAGTCGCTGGACGGATGCCCGTTGACCAGATAGTGCCACTCCGCATGACGTTCGATGAGGATCTTCGATCCCTTGGGCTGGGCCGCAGTGACCTTCGCCTCGGCAGCTTTTCGCTCGGCCTTCTTTCTGGCGATCTCCTCGATCCGGTTGGGATGCCGCCATGGATTCTCGATCCTGCTGGGCGTGATCGTTCCCTTCTTCACGATACAGAAAACATCCCTCACATCGCCCTTCTCGTTCACCATCATGCCCTTGAAAGTATCGCCGTCGATGTCGCAGACGACCGAACCGTTCTCGACGAAGATCTTCCGCATCACCGGCATGTATCCCTTCCGACCGACCTTCTGACCTCCGTGTCCGGCCACCACCTGAACCGTTCCCTCGTTGGGATGAAGTCCCTCGCTCTTGCGATAGGCGCCCGTGCCATTGGGATCGCCGTCGCCATCGTCGATGATCACATTCTCCGCAACAGTCGGGGTGTCATAGGCGCCATCCATCAGCATCGATCGCTCGTAGATGTGCGAGTGCCCGGTGAAGACGACATCCACGCCGCCCGACTCGAGAATCGGCATGATGTACTCCCGCATCTCCACGAGCTGATGCTCCTTGTTGCTGTCATGTGTTCCCAGCGTGTAGGGCGGATGGTGCCAGTAGGCGATCAGCCAATCCGCGTCCGTTACCTTTTCCAGATCCTCCGTAAGCCACCGCGCCATCGTGCCGTTCGGCTTGCGATCGACGTCATGGGAGTTGAGGACGATGAAATGCACGCGGCCGAACTTGAACGAATAGTAGCCTTCGTATCCCGACGGAACACCACCCGCCTCGCCGTCCTTCGGGCAGATGTAGCCGTCGTAGTAGGGACCGATTCCCGTCTGCCCCTTCGAGGTGTGGCCCTCGTGATTGCCCATCGCAGGCCACACCACCGTGTTTCTAAGCGTCTCCTCGTACATCCGGAAGAAATTCCTCGAGAACTCGTCATCCTTCCCGTGCGTGTAGGCCATGTCACCGACGTGGACGTAGAGATCCAATGGACGTTTGTCACGCTGGACGAAGTCTCGCATTGCCCGGTGAACTTTCCGGGGAGGTTCCTTGCCCGTGCCCGAATCGCCGACAACCCAGAACCGGAGCGGATGGGGCTTCCCGGCCTCCGGTAATGTCCGGAAGTGATAGGTGATGGCATCCTCCTCGAAGGTCAGCAGGCGCGTGCTGTCGTAGACGGCATAAAAGTAAAGCGTGTCTGTCTCCAAACCTGTCAGTTTCGCCTCGAACTGATGCGTGCCCTCCGGCGCACTGTGTAGCGGCTCCGGATTCGCATCGTCTGCCTTTCCCGGCCGACGGGTGAGAATCTGGTCGCCCATGATCTGATGGACCAGTTCGTCCGGCTTCCGACCCCATCGCACGACCGGATAAGTCGGACCATCCGTCCGCCACACGATGTGGATCGAATCCTGCGTCGCAAGCTGCACGTAGGGATCGCGAGAGAGCACCGAATCGGTGGGCGCCACGGACGGCTCCGATAGACTTGGTGAAGAGCCTTCGCCGTGCATTGCCTGCGCTGCCAGCACAAGCGCTGCAACCAAGGCCCATCGTAGACGCGACGAGATCGTTTTCATCGACCTGAAAGTATTAGGACCAGAGCACGATCGCAACCTCATCATTCCGCGAGCAGAACCCTCCGATTATCGCGAAACCTGTAGATTGCATGCATGGCGTTGAGATCGGGTGTGCCATCGGGCCGAATGAGCAACTGCGGCGCCCATGCAGGCCCGCTCCGGGCGCGGTTCCATTCGGACCAGTTCCTCATCACGGTTCGGATAGTTTCGGCCTGCGTTTCGGGATCACCCATGAAGTCGTACGACCCGAAATCCGCGACCGACACCCCGGGGAGGGACCTCAGCGAGCGATACGCGATAAACCGCACCGCGTCGTAGGGATCTTCCAGCAGGATGGAGAGGTGTGGCGCCATCCACCCGGCTTCCGACACCGCCTGCGCCGTTTCCCATCCCAAGTGCCATGCAATGAGTGCACGCTGACCGGCGTCGCCCTTCAACAACCAGTTCAACGAAGCGGCAGTGGATTTGTGCTCCGACGCGAGTTCCGGTTCTTCGTGTTGATACCAATCCGCGAGATGGCCCGCCGTCCATTCCAGTGTCTTGTCGAGGTGACAAAGATTGCAGGCGTTCGGGCGACCGGTGTCGAGGTTGGAACTTACCGATGGCGAGTCGATGGTGTGGCTTCGAATCGCCTTGAGAAGCCCGTAGGTCGTGTGGGGCATGTGGCAGTTGTAGCAACGACTCCCACTTGAGCCCACGGGATGATGGGTGTGCGCGGCGATTTTCTCATCCGTGGAGAATTGCTTGTGACACTGCGTGCACGCTCTGTCGTCCGTCCCAGCATCACTCAGCTGGTCGTCCGCCCAGGTAGTTCTGGACCGCGTGTCAGAAGTCTCCTGATGCATTTGATGGCACGACACGCAGCTGAGATCCCCGTGCTGATGACAGCCAGATTCCAACAAGCCGTTGTACTCGCGACCCGATATCCTGACCATGCCATCGTTCCAGAAATGATCGTCCAAATAGCCCTCCTGACGGTCAATCAACTCCCGGATGATCTCCGGACGCTCCGACTGATCACGCCGGATGACGAAACGGGTGTTGTCGAGGTCGTCCCCCGGACGGTAGCGGTACCCGTGCGCGCTCCAGTGTTCGTGGAGGTCGGACGAACGCGCATCCAGCACGGAGTGACACTGGCCACACACCTGCGAGGAGCGTCCCGAATCGATGTGCTGCGGTTGCACCATCGTCTCGTCACCGCCCTCGGAAAGGTGGAGTTTGTAGCGCCGCCCCGGATTGCGGTTGAGTGTTACGTGCTGCTCGCCCGGACCATGGCAGGCCTCGCACGAGATTCCGAACTCGGCCACCACTGTGTGCGCGGTCTCGCCCTCGCTTGATCCCGGCATCCACGCACCATGCGTGGCATGGCACTTGATGCAGACCGCGTTCCATCGACCTGCCTCGTCGAGTCTGAAATTGGTCGGAGGCTGGAGAAACGCGGCGGACCGCGGTATCCAACGCTTCTCCTCGAGCAGATAAACGAACGGAAACTGACCGGTCTCCCTGCCGAATCCGCTGTCGTACCAGTAGACCTGCATGTGATGTGAACCGGTCGTCATTACGATTTCATACCGCTCGTCTCCCACTTCGAAATAGAAGTCATCATTGTCGTGGCCGAGACGAAACTCTTCGGTCCCAAGCATCAGGGTGACGTCGTCGAAATCTCCGAGAACGCTCTCCCGCGATGCCACCTGCGTCATCGTTCGGTGGTAGGAATCGTGCCACGTCTCGTGATGATGAGGGTGACAGGACCGACACGTCTCCGATCCCACATAGCCGTCACGCAACTCCCGCTGGGTGCGATTCGAAACCGAACTTTCCGGCGGTGCGGGCTCGACGCGGGAAGCATAGATCCATGTCACTCCGGCGTAGGTTCCCAACCAAGCGAGGAGCACGGCCGCCTTCACCCAAGCCGGTCGCGCTCTTAGCATTCTCCATAGCAGGGGAACAAGAACCGTGAGCAGAAGGAAGAACGCGGCTGTGAGTTCGAGAGCACCCATGGCCTAGGCATTGCGACAACCGCGCGCGGTGAGAAATACGGCGGCAAAGAGACAAATCGCCCCCACGGGCACGAGGAGGATCCCCAGTCCGGGGTCGCCATCGTAGATCCAGATGCCGCCGAGCAGAAACCCTCCGGGAATGAGTACGGCGGCTGCCGTCAGCGCGCTGGATGCCACCCCAGTGCCCTGCCCCCTCCATTTCGGAACGGAACGCAGCGTGAAGGCAAACCCGATGTGCACGAGCGAGAGCAACACGCCGTGCGCATGCGCCAGCGTGAACATCAGACGGCGCGTGGTGTTCATGGTATCGAGGTACCACCCTACCTTGAACCCATGCAGCGCCTCGAGAACGATCCCCAGGGTGAGAAACACGAGCAGCGACCACCAGCCGATCCGCAAGTGCCTCCCCACCGAAGAATCGGAAGTCGGCAAGGGCTCCATTTTGTCTTCCGTCTCCGCCTGCTCCTTGGCAGTTGCCTTCTTCGCAGGGGTGGACTTCTTCTTTCGTCTCTTCATATCAAATCACTCGGCGAGATGCATCCGGCGGTTGTCGCGTTCCTTGAAAATCGAAATCATCGCCCCCATATCCGCGTTTCCATCCGGTCGCACGAGAATCTCCTTCGGCCAATCCTTGCGACCGTGTTCGCGATTCCACTTTTCCCACCCTCCGAGAATAGCGCCGACGGTTTCCCGAAATCTTTCCCGTTCACCGACATAGTCGTAGGCATCCAGAACTCCCGCTGGCACACCCGGGAGCGACTTCAGCGAACGATGCGCGATGTAGCGCACCGCGTCGTAAGGATCCTCCAGCAGAATCGCAAGCCGCGGCGCAATCCACTCGTCTCCCGACGCGGCTTTCGCCTCCTTCCAGCCCATGTGCCATGCGATCAGTGAACGTTGTCCCGCATCCCCCTTCAACATCCACAGCAATGCCGCGGAAGTGTCCTTGTGTTCGTCAGGCAGGGTCGGTTTTGCCTGGCCGTACCAATCGGCAAGGTGACCCGCGGTCCAGTCCAGCGTCTTGTCGAGATGGCAGAGGTTGCAGGCATTCGGTCGTCCGGTATCGAGACTCGATTTCGCCGAGGGCGAATCGATGGTGTGGCTGCGGATCGCCTTGAGAAGCCCATAGGTGGTGTGTGGCATGTGACAGTTGTAGCACCGGCTTCCGCTCGAACCCACTGCGTGACGGGTGTGCGCGGCCACTGCGGATTCCGTGGTGTACTCGTCGTGGCACTGCGTGCAGGCTCGATCCCCGATCGCCGATGCGTGCAACTGATCATCCGCCCACTCGCGTCGGGTCCGGGTGTCGGACGCATCCTGATGCAACTGATGGCACGACACGCAGCTCAGTTCGCCTCGCTCGTGGCAGGGTGATCCAAGAAGACCGCTATACTCCCTTCCCGCGATCCTGATCATCCCATCCGGCCAGAAATGATCGTCGAGATAATGGGGATCGTCGTCGATCATCTCCTGAATCATCTCCGGTCGGTCGGTCTGATGCCGACGGATGAGGTAGCGACTGTCATACAAATCGTTTCCGGGCCGGTAGGCATACCCGTGCTTGCGCCACTTCTCGTACTGTTCCGGCGATTTTGGAGCCGCATTGCTGTGGCAATGTCCGCACACCTGGGACGAGCGCCCCGATTCGATGTGCTGCGGCTGCACCATCGTCTCGTCCCCTTCATCGGAAAGGTGCAGCTTGTAGCGGCGGCTGGGATTGCGGTTGAGCCGCACGTGCCGTTCACCCGGGCCGTGGCAGGCCTCGCAGGAGATGCCGAATTCCGCGGTCACCGTCTTCGCAGGATCTTCGAATGTCAGGTCGGGACGCCACGCCGCATGCGTGGCATGACACCTCTGGCAGCTCCGGTTCCAACGACCTGCCTCGTCGGATCGCGGAATCGTCGGGTCTCGCAGAAAGGCCGCAGTCCGGGGAACCCAACGCTGATCCTCAAGTAGGTAGACGAACGGAAACTGACCCACTTCGCTCCCGTGTCCGCTGTCGAACCAGTAGACCTGCATGTGATGGGATCCCGTCGTGAGCACGATCTCGCGGCGCTCGCCACCCTGCTCGAAGTAGAACCGGTCATCCTCCCGCTCAAGCACGTACTCATCTCCGTCGAGTTCCAGAGTCACGTCATCGAAATTCCCTTTGACGCTCTGGGGCGAGGCAACCTGAGTCATCGTCCGGTGGTAGGAATCGTGCCACGTCTCGTGATGATGCGGATGACAGGAACGGCAGGTTTCCGATCCCACGTAGCCGTCCCGGAGTTCCCGCTGTGGTCGATTGGTGACTTCACTCTCCAGGGGGGCGGATTTCGCCAGCGAACCGTAGATCCACGAGCCACCCGCATAGGCGCCCATCCAGATCACGAGCACGCCGACTTTCAACCAAGGCGGGCGTTCCCTGAGGATCCTCCACACCAGAGGAGCGAGAACAACGAGCAGGAGCAGGAGCCCGGCGATGATTTCGACAGCTACCATCCCGAGAATCCTAGCATACCGTCAATGCTTCGTATTCCCCAATCTGGTCACTCTGCTTGAGAGCCCGTTGTGCAAAGAAGTGCGCGCGGTCAGCGGCTCGTCCGTTGTGCATCTCGGTTCTTAGCAGCAGATATAGCCGGGCATGAGCCGCCACCTCCTGCGGATAAAAATGCACGATCTTCGAATACTCGGCCACCGCGCTTTCGAAATCACGTGTCTTGCGATAGTGATCAGCGAGACGGTAGTCCAACGGAGGACGGGCGTCCCGCCCGCCGGGCCAGTAGATGAAATCGATGAGCCACTGCAGGGGCTGAGAGACGATCTTCGTGAGTTCCCACGAGATCAATGCTCCCCCCATTCCGAGGAGGGAGACCGCCACGAAGACGTTCAATGGATCATAGTGCACGGCTTCGTCGATGAAGCGCAGGCTGTACCAGATCATCCACAACCCGATCGCCCACCGAAGCAGTGCGAGATAGGCGAAGGGACGATAATTGATGTCGTTCCACGAGTAGCGGCCATACGATCTCACCCAACGCAACATCCACTTTGCGAGCGCCTTCATCCCGTCAGCGCCTCAAATTCAGCCAGACCATCGCACCGCCGCAGTGCCCGTTCCGCGCGCCGATGCGCACGACCGGCCGCTTTCTCGTCACCGAGTTCATCCCGGAGCAGTTGATACAACCGCACGTGGGCCATGACCTCCCGCGGATAGTAGCGAACGATCTTTGCGTACTCGATGACCGCTTCGTCAAACTTGCGGGTGTTCCGGTAGTGGTCCGCCAGTTTGTAGTCCAGTGGCGGCCGGGATGCCTCCGCACCGGGAAGATAAATCGAGTCGATGATCCGTTGGAACGGCCTCGCCGCCGCCTTTGCCAGATCGGGCGCAAGACACAACACGCCGAGGATACCCACCGCAAACGCGAACAATGCCTTGCCCGCCGCCCCCATGTAGCCCTGCTGCATGCTTTCGGCGAGCCCCTGCGCGCACAGCCAGATGAGCCAGAGGCCGAGCAGCCACCGGAATCCCACCGTGATGATCTTCCAAGCCATTGCGCTTCCCCAGTGTAGGTCCCCGAGACGCCCGACGCAATGCCATCCCGCGCTGGATTAAGAGGAAATCCTTCGCTAGTTTGGCATCGATGCGCACCCGCATGACCATTCCCATCCTCGCCGCCGCCGCTTGCCTCCCAGCACTAGCGCATGCAGATGAGGAGCCTTCGGAGGCGGAAAAACTCTTCGCCCTCAAAGTGCGGCCGCTCCTCAAGGAAAAGTGCTTCGCCTGCCACGGCGAGAATCCCAAAAAAGTGAAAGGCTCGCTCGTCCTCACCTCGCGCGAACGCATGCTCGAAGGCGGCGAGACTTCCGGAGACGTCCTCGTCCCAGGCAAGGCGGACAAAAGCCTGCTCTACATCGCGGCAGCGTGGAAGGATCCCGATTACGAGATGCCGCCAAAAGAGGCGGACAAGATGACGGAGGAGCAAACGTGGGTCATCCGTGACTGGATCAACGGCGGCGCGCCATGGCCGGACGAGAAACGCGCCGCCACCATCGTCGCGAATTACTCGGAAGGCGTCACCCATCCGACCTCCGGCGGGCTCGCCGATGACTGGACGAACCGCCGCTACAAGAAAGAGGACCTCTGGGCATACCGGCCCATAGCGCGCCCGGACGTTCCCAAGAACGCGCCCAGTGCGATTGACCACTTTATCGGTGCAGAATTAACGAAGCTCGGTGTCGCTCCCGCCCCAGCGGCCGATCGACGCACGCTCATCCGCCGCTCCACTTTCGACCTGCTCGGACTGCCGCCGACACCAGAGGAGATCGACAAGTTCGTGAACGATCCTGCGCCGGACGACGAGGCCTTCGCAAGAGTCATCGACCGACTCCTCGCCAGCCCGCACTACGGCGAGCAGTGGGGACGCCACTGGCTCGACGTCGTGCGCTACGCGGATTCCTCCGGTTTCGCCAACGACTTCGAACGCCCGAACTCCTGGCGCTATCGCGACTACGTCATCCGCGCCTTCAACGACGACAAACCCTATGATCAGTTCATCCGCGAACAGGTCGCCGGCGACGAGATCGATCCGATGAATCCAGAGAACCTGATCGCCACCGGATTCCTCCGCATGGGCCCGTGGGAACACACCGCGATGAGCGTGGCCAAGATCACGCGACAGCAGTTCCTCGATGATGTCACCGACTCCGTCGGCCAGGTGTTTCTCGCGCACGCTCTCCAATGTGCGCGGTGTCACGATCACAAATTCGATCCCGTCCCGACGCGCGACTACTACGCGATGCAGGCGGTTTTTGCGACGACCCAGTTTGCCGATCGTCCCGCCAAGTGGCTGCCCAAGGAAAACCGCAACGGCATGAAGGAGGACGAACGCTTCCACCGCATGCGCACTGGTCACAACAAGATGGGACTCGGCGATCTCACCGCGCGAAAGAAAAAGGGCGAACTGAAGACACCAGAGGAGTTCGGCTACGAGAGGATTCGCCGGAAGTGGAGCACCCGCTTCAAGTGGGAACTCGACCGCTACCAACCGATCGCGTTCAGCGTCTACAGCGGAAAGACAAAAGTCCCGGGCGCTGGAAAGCGCGTCCAAATGCCAAAGAACCCCATGGCGAGCGGGCGACTCGAGAAAACGGCAATCCTCACTGGCGGCGATCCCTTTGCACCCGCGCAGGCCGTTGATCCCGGCGTCCTCAGCGCCGAACCGACCGGCCTCAAGACCAAGCTCCCGAAATCGCCCGCCGGACGACGCACGGCTCTCGCGGACTGGATTGCTAGTCCTGACAATGCGCTAACCGCCCGCGTCATGGCCAACCGCGTCTGGCACTACCACTTCGGTCGCGGACTCTCGGGCACCCCGAACAACTTCGGAGCGACGGGCAACAAGCCCACGCATCCGGAACTACTCGACTGGCTTGCCAGCGGGTTCGTTGCGAAAGGCTGGTCGGTGAAGCACCTGCACCGCGTGATCATGCAATCGGCAACTTATCGGCGGGCATGTTCGCATCCCGATCCGAAATTGTTGGACGAAAAGGATCCCACGAACACGAGTTACGCGACTTTTCAACCGCGACGTCTCAGCGCGGAGGAACTGCGCGACGCCATGCTTGCGGTTTCCGGCGAGCTGAACCGCGAGATCGGCGGCATTCCGGCACGTCCCGATATGAATCTCGAAGCGGCGCTGCAACCGCGCATGATCATGGGTACGTTCGCGCCGAGCTACGTTCCCAACGCCACACCCGATCGCCGCAACCGCCGATCCGTCTACGCGCACAAGACACGCGGTCAGCGCGATCCGTTCATGGAGGTCTTCAACCAACCCGGTCCCGATAAGTCGTGTGAGATGCGCGACAGCTCGAACGTGACCCCCCAGGTGTTCACCCTCTTCAACAGCGAGGAATCCGCCGACCGCGCTCTCGCCTTCGCTGCACGCGTGTTGAAGGAGACGAAGTCCGACAAGGAAGCGATCGAACGCGCCATCCGGCTCGCCTACGGTCGTGCCGCCACGAGCGAAGACCTCGCCCTGCTCCTCCCTCACTGGAAGGCGATGGAGAAACCCCACGCCGCGAAGGAGCCGGTGAAGCGAGACTGGCCAACCAAGGTCACCCGCGAAGCCATCGACGAGAACACGGGCAAGCCATTCACGTTCGAGGAGCTGCTTTTCGTCTACAAGGAATACGTCCCCGACCTTCAACCTTCCGATGTCGATGCCCACACGCGTGCTTTTGCCGAAGTGTGTCTTGTCCTTTTGAACTCGAACGAATTCGTGTATGTCTACTAGCCACGTGCCCTCGGAACCCGTAGCGGGATTCGTGAGAATTCCGAGGGTGCAACCACCGCAAATCGTCCTGCGGAATTCGCACGAATCCCGCTACAATAAGCGACGCCGATGACTTCCCGCCGCGACTTCCTCTACGGTCTCAACGCCAGCCTTGGCAGCGTCGCCTTCTCGTCGATGCTCGCCCGCGATGCGCAAGCGGCCGCCGAGCGCGCCCACTTCAAGGAGGCCAAGGCGAAGCACTGCATTTTCCTCTACATGGAGGGCGGGCCGTCGCACATCGACACCTTCGATCCGAAACCGAAGCTGAAGGAGATGCACCTGAAGGAATTCCAGCGCGGCGGAGAGCGCCAGTCCGCGATGGCGAGTGGCAAGCGCTACTACGTGCAGAGCCCGTTCGAGTTCATGAAGGCGGGCAAGTCGGGCGCCGACATGTGCACGCTCTGGGAGAATCTCAAGGACGTTGCCGACGATCTCTGCTTCTATCGAGGTTGCCAAGTCGAGTCGGTCAATCACCCGACCGCGAACTACCACGTGAACACCGGCAGCCGCTTCGGTGGTGATCTCGCCATCGGATCCGGGGTAAACCACGGAGTCTGGACGGCAAACGAAGATGTGCCAGGCTTCATCCTGCTCCCTTAGGAACCCCCTCCCCACAGCCGGTTTTCGGCTTGCGCGCACCGTTTTGTTCCCCCCCGCGTCC
>CAJIAN010000628.1_pt1 | contig 30537 bp, 23 predicted proteins | sample 9199061 | NCBI WGS metagenome assembly CAJIAN01 (sample SAMEA7708264, study PRJEB35096) | sediment metagenome | biome: marine neritic benthic zone biome [ENVO:01000025]; feature: sediment [ENVO:00002007]; material: shallow marine sediment [ENVO:03000034] sea grass bed [ENVO_01000059] ...
GTTTTCATCTGCGATGCTTGCGTCGTCGTGGGTGCCAGTGTCCTGCACCGAGATTGAAGAGGATTCTGAGGGACCTGCTCGAGGACTCAGATCTCATGGAAAAGGGTCTGCGTCAGGCTGACTCTTCCGACCGTCTTCCGAAGAACTTCTGCACGATGTCCCGTTTCGGTGGAGGCGTTCGCAGCGTGACGATGACGGCAACGAGCAAAGACACGATGAGATCCCAGACAAACGGCTCGAGACCGAGGAAGGTGGTGGCTTCGAAGCGACCGTATTTGAAGAACCCGAAAACGGAGATCGCGAGGTGGGAAGAGAATCCCCCCAGCATGCCCGCGAGCATTCCGGCGGCGTTCAGCCGGGGCCAGTAGAGGGCGAGGAACATCGGGACGAGGAAGCAGCCGGCCAGCCCGCCGCTGGCGAAGATGATGATGTACTGGAGACTGTCGGGCGGATTGACGATGGCGAGAACGGCGAGGATACCCACGAGTGCGGTGACGAGGTGGGCGAGGCGGCGCAGGGTGCGTTCGTTCGCGGTTGGGTTCATCCGGCGCTGGTAGACGTCGCGGACGAGCGAGGATGAGACCATGAGGAGAAAGCTGTCGACGCTCGACATCACGGCGGCGAAGGGAGCGGCGAGGAGGAGGCCGGCGAGCCATGGCCATCCGGCGGCGGCGGTGAGGTGCGCTGCGAGCTCCGGCATGACACGGTCGGTGTCGTGGTCCATTCCAGGAAGGAGGACGCGTCCGCAGCAGAAGATGACGACGAGCGAGAAGTAGATGACCGAGTAGTAGATGGAGACGGTGACAATGGCGCGACGGAGAGTTGGCGTGTTCTTGAATGCCATGAGCCGGACCATGTTCGCGGGCTGTCCGGTCGCGCCGAAGGCCCAGAAGACGAACATGCTGAACGCGAGCCCGAGCGGGAGCAGCCCGCCGGCTTTCTTTCGATGGGGACCCGGCGCGCTCACGTAGACGCCAGTCTCGCCCGCGCCGCGCGCGTAGCGCTCGATATTGCGAAGGCCCGTTACCCTTGTGCCTTCGGGAAGGTCGGTGGAGAACGTGACTTCCGCAGGCGTGGTGAGAATGATGACGGCGACCTCCGCGCCGGTTGCCCCATCGGCGATAGGGATGACCTCAGTCGTCTTGATGGCCGTTTTTTCAAAGCGCAGCCATGCATCGACGGGGATGGTCAGTCCCTGCGCAGGCGCGTCCCACACGATCTCGGCCACGCCGAATTCGGGAGGCGTCATCTCCTTGAGCTTCTCGGTCGCCTTCCCAAGTCCGCCGACCTGCGACAGGACGAGCACCAGCATGATGACCACGCCCGCGAACATGACGAACCCCTGCATCACGTCCGTCCACACGACCGCGCGGAAGCCTCCGTAGACGACGTAGACGATAACGGCTACGGCGAAGACGACGAGGCAGAGCAGGTAATCTGGCTGGGTGTTTCCGAGCAGGGGAAGGTTCTCCGTCAGGCTGCGGACGCCGGCGACCCCGGATTGGAACAGCGGCATGTCCGAGAGCAGGGTGGTCAGGATTTTCGCGCCCGCCTTGAACTGAGCGAGCAGGTAGAAGAACATGAAGACGACGACGATGAGAGTGGCGGTGAGGCCGACCGCCGAGTTTCGGAAGCGTTCTTCTATGAGTTCGGGAATGGTCACCGCCTTGGCGCGGCGCGCGACCTGGTTGAGGCGTTTGCCCAGCAGCCCCATGCCGACGAGTGGCACCAGCATGTAACTGGAAACCCAGAACGCGAGCACCCACCCGTGGGCGTAGATGAGCCCGGGAAAGGACATGAAGCTGCCCCCCGACGCGCTGGTCGCGGCGAAGCTCAGCGCGAACGCCCACATCCCGAAGTTGCGGCGACCGAGGAAATACTCGCTGACAAATCCGCCCGCGTTCTTTCGGCGGAGGCTCGACCACCATGCGAGGAGAAAAACGAACGCGAGATAGACCGCAAAGGTGATCAGCGCGCTATGCACGTTCTTCCTCCGTTCCGTCTTCTGATTCGCCCTCAACTTCGTCCAAGGCGTGGTCACCGATCACGCGGACGGCAAACCAGATGGAGAAAACCGTCGCGAGGAACCACGGAAGGGCGACGCCCCAGAAAATCCATGTCGGCATCCCGAAGGTGGTTGTGACCTTCTCCGCATCGAGGTCGTAGCCGAACAACGCTCCGTAGCCGAGCGTCCACACCATGCACACGGCCCACGCCGCGACGATCCAAAAGGCCTCGCGTCGGGACCGGAGGAAATCGGGATCGTATTCTTCGTTCTCGTTATCCGGTCCAGGCATGGCGCAGCACTCGGAGGAAGTTTCCGTGAAAGATCTTCTCGATGTCAGCGGCCGCGTAGCCCCTGCCCGCGAGCAATCCTTCGAGCCGCTGAAGATCCGCAATGGTGTCCAGATCTGCGGGACTCTGTTCGCGCCCGAATCCGCCATCGAGATCGCTGCCGATCCCGACATGGTCCGCATTGCTGGCGAGTTGGCAGATGTGGTCGATGTGATCGATCATCGTCTCGATGGTGACGCCCATTTCAGCGGGTGTCGATTCGTGACGCATCCATCCCGGCGCGAGCATCCACGCATCGGCGACCACGCCAATCACCGCGCCGCGTTCGATGAGCGCCTTGTATTGCTCGTCGGAGTTCTGGCGATTGTGCGGAACCAGCACACGCGAGTTCGTGTGGCTCGCCCAGACCGCGCCTTCGAATATCCCGAGCGCCTCCCAGAACGTGTCGTCGCAGAGATGCGAGACGTCGAGGATGATTCCAAGCCGGTCCATTTCGGAGATGAGATCCCGGCCTTTCGGGCTGAGTCCGCCGGTCGAGTCCGTTCCGTTCGCCCACCGTCCCGGGCCGTAGTGCGCAGGTCCGAGGGCGCGGAGGCCGTCGTTGTAGAGTTCTTCGAGCAAAGACAATTCGATGATCGGATCCGCTCCTTCCAGGCTCAGCACGTAACCGACGGGACCGTCCTTCCACTGACCAAGATGCTTTTCCATCGAGACGCAGTCGCTGATCAGTCTCATCTCGCCCGCTGCGCACATCGCACGATACCATGCGATCTGCCCCTGCATGTGCGCCCATGATTGAGGCGGCGAATTCCATGCCGGAACGGGATTCTCCGGACGGGAGGTCGGCGCCAGCAGCGTCGCCACGCAGATGCCGACCTCGCCGCGTCGCATCTCTGGGAGGGTGACCGTGCCCGCCCCGCGGCCCGGCATGTCGTCCATCCCCGACTCGGCGTTGCGTAAATCTTCGGCGGACAGACGCAGGTCGCGATTCCAGTCGAGCGCGTTCAGCGAAAGATCGAGATGGGCGTCGAAGAGGAGCACGGCTCGAAGGCGGCGGCTACGGTGTGACCTCGACGATCATCTCGATCTCGACGGGGATGTTGCCCGGGAGCGATCCCATGCCCACAGCGCTGCGGGCGCCCACGCCGGTTTCTTCTCCAAAAACATCCGCGAACAGTTCGCTGCATCCGTTGATCACCTGCGGGTGTTCCTCGAAATCCGCCGTGCAGTTGACCATTCCGAGCACTTTGATGATGCGGGCGACCCGATCCAGACTGCCGAGCGATGCACGCAAGGTCGCCAGCAGGGCGAGGCCCGTTTGCCGCGCGGCCTCCTTGCCGCCGTCGAGATCGACATCGTCTCCGACCCGTCCGGTCATCAGCGTCTTGTCGCTCTTCAGCGGTCCGTGCCCGGAGAGATATCCAAGATTTCCCACCATCACGATCGGCTTGTAGACGCCCATCGGTTTCGGCGCGGGCGGGAGGTCGAGTTGGAGTTCGTTGATCTTCGCTTCGGCGCTCATGATGCGTGCGAGGCTACCATGAAGCGCGGGTAGGAGGACGAACTTTTTCGCTCCGGCTAGTTCTCCTTCGGCAACTGCTCCAAAAAGGCGACGATATCGATGAGCTGCCGCACAGTCATCGTGCCGATGAACGAAGGCATGAGCGGTTCGGTTTCCGCAGCGTTCGCCGCCGGATTCTCGATGATCTTTCGATAGCGTTCGGAGAAGATGTGCTCGGGATTGGTGATCGCGGTCAGGAGCTGGGGTTGGGTGAGCTGATGCTGGTCAAGTGGGAGCATCAGGCCTTCGGGTGCGTCCTTGTCCGGAAGTGGGACGTCCCGGACCCGATGGCACCAGTGACAATCGAACTCGATGAATTCCTTGCGCCCCTGATCGGCATTGCCAGCCGGAAGACGTAACTCACCGCCGCTGCTTGCCGTGGTTTTCGGCGCTGATCCCGACATCTTCTTGGAATCCGCGGGTGGAGCGCATCCGACAAGAGCAAGAGCAGTTATTAGCGAGATGCACGGGGAGAACGGTCGAATTGTTGTTCGCGTTGTTCGCTTCATGGCATCACCAACCTAACGAAAAATAGACGGAATGCTCCGCAATGGTTGGCTGATCCTGCGCATGTTCTGTCTCGCGCTTCTCCTGGTTTGAGTTGGAATTCGGTGGTAGATTCGCGTCCCCCTGCGCTCCGGGCCCGAAGCGATCCCCCAACACCGAATGAAACCGAACACGAACGCCCCGCTGTGGCTGGCGATGGTTGTCCTCCTGACGTCAGCGGCGTCTCTCATCGCGGAGAGTACAGATCGCAGTTGGACGATCTCTGATCGCGTCAGCGTGCGTTTGTTTCCTGACTTCCGATCCGTCGCCCACGCAAGGCGGATTTCCGAGGAGACGGGAATGCCGCTGGTCCGGGAAAAGGTGTCGCGGCGCGGTTGGGTGACGCTGGAGGTCGGCGGAGGCTCCGCGTCTCTTCGAGAGCATCCATGGGTGCAGGACGTGGAGCCGGTTCTGGCCGCCCGGTTCCACCGGCGTGCGTGCGATCTGAACCTCCAGGGCGTGAATCTCAACGATCCGCTCTTCAGCGCCCAGTGGTTCTACCGCAACGGCGAGCCGTTCAATCTGAACATCCAGCCGGTCTGGCTGAATCGCGCACCGGCGAACTCACCACTGGCCGCGCTCGCCGGACGACCGGGACCGTTTCTTGCGCGACCCTATGGTGGTGACGGCGTGGTGATTGGCATCGCGGACGATGCCGTGCAATGGCGGCACGAGGATCTGCGGAGCAACTTCGCGAGCATCTACAACGAGGACTTCGTCGATCCCAACGACGACGATCCGTCACCGAGTGATAATTCGGAACCCCATGGGACATGGATCGCAGGGCTTGCCGGCGCGGTGGGCGGAAACGGAAAGGGCATCGTCGGTGCTGCGCCGGGGGCCGAACTCGCCGGGCTTCGGTTCTTTGCCGCGACCGAGGAGAACATCGATGTGCTCATCGATGTCTTCGATCACCGCCCGAACAACATCGACATCCTAAACAACAGCTGGGGAACAGCGGCCTACTTTCCGATCTCGCAGGCGATCCTCGACGAACTCGAGGATCAGGTGGCCGACCGCGATCGCATTTTTGTGTTCTCGGTCGGCGACAACCGGACGACGAACGAGCTTTCCAGCTACCAACGACTGCACGACAGCCGCTTCACCATCAATGTTGGCGCGATCAACAGCAATGGCGTCGCCACCAGCGAATCCACAGGTGGCTCCTCGGTGTTCATTGCGGGTCTCTCCGGTGACCACCTCACGCGCAGTATTGTCACTACCGAACTGAACGATGCCTACGTCACCACGGGTGTCGGCGGAACCTCGTTCGCGGCTCCGCAGATCTCGGGCATCGTCGCTCTCATGCTTCAGGCGCGGCCCGATCTCGGTTGGCGTGATGTGCAGGCGATCTTTCGCGATCCCTACCTGCCCGAAGACGGGATCGATCCGCCGACGCACAACTACTTCACCGGATACGGCCTCGCCGATGCGGCGCTGGCTGTCCGCAAGGCCGAGGTCACGCCGCTGCTTCCAGCCGGAAATTCGCAGAAATACAAGTGCGCCACAAGGAGCCGGACAGGAAGAAACTTGCAGGTCAGCACCTCGGATCTCAACGTCGCGGCGGATCACGACGAGTGGGAGGCGTTCTTTTTCGATTTCACGAACCGGCCGAATCCGAACCTTCTTGTCGAGCACGTCGAACTCACCGTCGAGTGGGACGAGGGTTCGACACCCCTCCCGGCAGACATCGAGATCACGTCGCCGGCGCGGTACTACGACGACGACTATTCGAACGGTGACGCCTTCCGCGGTCGGTTCTCCGGCGACGAAGGCAGCGCGAGCATCGTGTCCTACGCGCCGTTCGACGATGACGATGACGTGTATCCGGTGCCTGAGAACTGGACATTCACCAGCGTGAGGCACTGGGGCGAAAACAGCACGCGAGGCGTCATGCGCGGCGTTTGGCGCGTGCGCATCCGGTTGCGGCATTTCGATGATTCGCTTCCCGATTCACGCCGACTGGACCGGCTTGAGCTGAAGCTCTGGGGTAGCGACAACAACGCACCTCCCTCGGTGGCGAACGCCGACATCGCGGGTAGTTTCGAACCCGCGCTGGTCAATCCCGACACGGTCGAGGACGGCGAAGATATTCTCCTCACGAACATCATCCTCCGGGACACCGACTATGAATCGAATGACTTCACCTACCAGTGGCAGATACTCGACGAGGCTTCGGGCGCATGGACAGATATCGCGGGTCAGGGAGGAACGGTGACCGGGGTTTGCGACTACGAGGGTCCGAAGGCGGACTTCGATGTCTCGCGGTATCCGGCGCGCACGAATCTCGCGATGACGTTCCGGGATTTGTCGACGGCTGCGTGCGGCACGAGCGTCGTGTCGTGGGATTGGGATTTCGGTGACGGAACGACGAGCTCTCTCCAGAATCCAGCGCATACTTTCGCCACCGAGGGCGACAAGAACGTTTCGCTCACCGTCACCGACGATCAGGGAAGGACCGGCATCTTCGGCAAGCAGCTCCGCGTCCTCGCCGTCAGCGAGGACATCCCTGCGAGCCTCGACGAATTCCCCTACAACGAAGATCCGCCCGGCCTCAACACATGGACAGGAACGCTCACGCTCCCTGCTGCGATGACGCAGACGGGAACCAGCTACCGTTGCCGGATCACGCCGAGCGACGCCCTGCGCGACGGTCGGCGGTTCTTCACGCATCCGGTGTCGGTGAGTGTCCCGCCACCCGGGGTTGTGGCCTACGGGGATCCCTTCCAATACGGCGCGGACATACCGATCCCCACGACGCCGCCGGCCACCGTCCCGCCGTTCGTGATGATCAACGAGTTCAGCCAGGGCGCGCTCGCGACCCCGGCGAACGCCGAGTGGGTTGAATTGCTCACCACGGTGGAGACTGATCTCCGGAACTACAAACTCTCCAACAGCATCGTGACTTTCGATGTCGAGTTCTCCCAGCACGATCTCTGGGGAGCCGTTCCCGCCGGTACTCTCCTTGTGATCTACAACGGTGAGTTTCGCGATTCGCAGCTCCCGCCGGATGATCTCGACCTTACCGATGGCGTCGTCGTGATTCCTGCCCAGAACACGGATTATTTTCTGCTTCCGCCGAACGGCGACGGATGGGGCGAGTTCCCGAATTTCGATCCGACGCACGTGGCGGTATTGGACCGTTTCTGTGTTCCGCTTCATGGGGTTTCGTGGAACGAAGGCTCCAGCTTCGAGCCCGTGCTCAATGAGGATGCGAACGGCTCGATCGCTTTCCGGATTTCGCAGCAGGAAGGTGCGCACGCCGACACCGCTTCGCTGCTCGACTATTTCGAACCGGCGAATTGGCGGGTGACGCCGGCGTTTGTCAACATCGCCGACGTGAACCTCGGTGTCTCGCCCGGGTTAGCGAACAGCCCGAACAATCAGGCGGCGATCCAGTCCGCAATCAACGCGGGCCTCACCTCGATTCCTCGCTACGCCTACTCGCCACTAATACCGGGTCTGAGCATCGATCCCGATACGGGTGTCCTCAGCGGCACGCCGAATGTGCCCGACGGTGGTTTGTTCGAGCTGACGATCACGCGTAGCCATTCGTGGAACAGCGCCTCGCAGGTGATCGTTCTGACGCTGCTTCCGCTGCCCGACGATGACGATCGCGATCACGATGGCGTGGTGGCGCTCGCCGAACGTGCGATGGGAATGGACAGCCTCGCGCCGGACGCCGACAAGCTTCCGACGACAACGATTGTCAGCGAAGGTGGCGATGACTTTCTCGGCTTCCACTATCAGCGCGTGCGTGGGGGATTCGTCGATCCAACGACCGGTGCGTATGTGATCAATCCGGTGTCGGGGGAGATCCACACCGAGGTCTGGACCTCGAGCGATTTGAAGAACTGGACGAACGCCACCGCTGGGGGATCGATCGTGGTGACATCCGCTGTGCCGGATCCGCTCAACCCGGCGGTGGAGCTAGTCAACGCGCGACTGACTGATCCGCTCTCTTCGATGAACTACCCGCTCTACCTGCAGTTGCGATTCACGCGGGTTCCCTTGCCGTGAAGAAAGAAAAACCCGGAACCGACATGTGGTCAGTTCCGGGTCTGGAAACGTTCGCCTTACAAGTGTTTCAACTACAAACTAAACTAACAAACTGAGAAATTGGTTTCGTGGAGGGGTGGTTGGGAACGCTTCGTTCGGAAATTCTTAGGCGATGAAGTTCGTGAGAGCGAAGTAGGCGGTGGCGGCGATGCTGCTGACAGTGGCGATCGTGAGCATGGATTCGATCTTGCTGAAGGTGGTCTTGATGGTCTGCATGGTTCTGAAGCGGTTTGTCGTTTGTGGTAGTGGTGTTTCTTGTAACTGAGATAAAATTATCATAAATATGAGAGGCACGCAAGATAATTTTGATAATTATTTTAAATTTTCGCGTTTTTTGGGTATCAATTATGAGAAACCGGGGCTAGTCCGCGTTTTTTGGATGCCATTGAGCAGGATTGGCTCGCAGATTTGCGCAGACCGCCCCTTGCCAGGGGATGCGCGTGGTTTATAGAAGGGCGCGTGAGTTCGGAAATCCCCGAAGACGGCCTCGTGAAGGGCGAAGACGGAAGAACCCGGTGCTGGTGGCACGGCGGGCTCCCTGATTACCTCGAATATCACGATTTGGAGTGGGGCCGGCCTATCGGGGACGACTTCCGCCTCTTCGAGAAACTCTGCTTGGAGGGTTTCCAGTCGGGCCTCAGCTGGCTGACGATTCTCAGAAAACGCGAGAACTTCCGAAAGGCGTTTCGTGGTTTCGACTTCAACAAGGTGGCGAGCTTTGGAAAACGCGAGGTGGAACGACTCCTCAACGACGCTGGGATCGTGCGGCACCGGGGAAAAATCGAATCGACCATCAACAACGCCCGTCGCGCGCAGGAACTGGAGCGGGAATTCGGTTCTCTTTCCGCGTATTTCTGGAAGTTCGAGCCGACCGCAGCCGATAGGCCGGGGAAAATGGACCACAAGTCACTGCTCGATCAGACAAAGACCAAGGAATCGATCGCGCTGAGCAAAGACCTGAAGAAGCGGGGTTGGTCGTTCGTGGGACCGACGACCGCCTATGCCTTCATGCAGGCGATGGGGATGGTGAATGACCACATCGAGGGATGCTGCGTTCGATCGATCGTCGAAAAGTCCCGGCGGGCCTTCAAGCGGCCTCGCTGATCCCATTCCGCGAATCGTTAGAGGCAAGACCGCTTTTTTTCGTCGGTTTTTACACTTGCGCATTGAAATTTTAGTGATTTTAGTATATAACTAAGTTTAACCAATTTTTCTCCAACTTTTATGGAAACTACAACCGCAGTTGAAGCGCCAAAGTTCTTGTTTGCGGATAAGTACGTGATCAAGGACATCGCGGGGGCGGAATTCTACCATCAGCTCCTGAGGGGCCTTACCCACAAGCTGAACAACCTCCTGGCGGTCATTCAGGGATTCTCGAGTCTGATCATGATGGACGAGGGTCTCGATGACTCCGTCTCCGAGAACCTGAACCATATGAAGGAGGCGGCGCAGAACGCTTCGGGGCTTAGTGAGCGAATCCTGCCCGCCGGTGGGTGCGTGACCATTGCGCTTCAGGAGTTGAAGCTCGGCGAGTTCCTCCCAATGGTCGACGACGGGCTCCGCGAACCGTGCAAGGCGAACAACGTTCCGTTCCACCTGAATATGGCGCAGGACATGCCTGCAGTGAATGCGGATCCTGGACGTCTCAAGGAAATCCTGATGGAACTGCTGACAAACGGGGCCGAAGCAGCAGCGGAAGGCGGAGGCGAGGTGGCGCTGGATTTCCTGAATCCCGGCCAAGCTTCGCCGGCAGAGGATCGGCGGCTGGATATTTTCGTGCGGAATACCGGATCGGAGATCGAGGAAGCAAAACTGCCGGAGATTTTCAAGCCGTTCTACAGCACAAAGGACAGCAGCCACTTCGGTGTCGGCCTGACCTCGGCGGCCGTTCTCGCCAATCAGATGGACATGCGTCTCGGCGTGCACAGCGAGAACAAGACAACCACCTTCTGGTTGAGCGTTCCGCTGGTTTAGCCCGACCTGTCTGCGGCGAGATCGAATCTCTTTTCCATCATCGCCACGAAAGTCGCGGTGTCCTTGGCAAGGCCGTGCATCACGCTGATCCCTCCGAGCAGTAGTTTGGGCATCTTCGGATTCTGGGCTTGCAGACGCCCATTCATCTGCATCGAGTTCTCGAGCTGTCTGGTGATCCACGGATCCGCTAGCGCGGTCGCGAACGATTCCGCGTCCTGACAGAGTTCGATCGCCTTTGCCCGCGCCTTCGCAGGCTGGATCGGGATCGGCTCCTTCATGAGCCATTCGTGATATTCGGGAAACACCTCCCGATTCGTTCTCCAAACGGCAAGGCTGAGTTTGGCAAGGTCGCAGGCGTAAGGGTGCCGGGTTGAGTCGCCTTTAAAGAATGGATTACAAAGTGAGTTCAGCGGACACGGGGAAAGAAACACGAGAAACTTGTCGGGGTGCTTCTTCATGAGGGCGTGAAGATCGCCAAACACGTCGCGGCAGCTCTTGCAGGTGTAGTCGTAGTACTCGGCGATCACATAGGGAGCTTCCGGATAGCCGATCCACGGATGCTCGTCGGTGTTGAACGCCACCCCTCCGTTCAGGAACTCGCCGCGCCGACTCGCGATCTCCGGCTTGTCATCTCCAGTGATGAGATGCGTGTCCGGTTTGGGGCCGAAGATCTGGCCCGCGATCAGCGTGAACACCGCGAGGACGGCGAAGGAAACACCCGAGATCATTGGAACCGTTCCACTGAGATGAAGAATGACCGCGATCGCGAAGACGATGCCAAGAACATGGGCGGCGATGCAGTAGGGGCAGAATGCCTTCTCGACGAAAACGAGGAGCGACACGAACCATGCTGCGGCGAGAATCACGGTGAACGCGAGGGTCAAGAGAACCGCCCGCACAGTGGGATTCCCGACGATGCGCCGACTCAGCAGGACGATCCCCGTCAAATAGGCGAGGCCCGAGGCGACGCTGACAGGGATGCCAAACCACATTGACCAGCGACTTCCGAGGACTTGGGCGCAACCGTCGTCACCACCACAGCCGACGACGGAGGAGATTCTTCCAGTGGCTTTCAGCCAGATGAGGAACGCGCTGAGGCCAAGCGCAAGCGTCGCGGCGATTCGGGCAGTCCAGAGTGAGCCGTTTCGGGACATGGGGTGGCCATGCTAGCTCAGACCCGGACCTGCTGTCCCTTTTATTTTGTTGGCGCATTCTATGCTTCATACCGTAATAATGCGGCTAATGGATGAGGTCTATTTTGGCAACAAGCTCTTCGAGGGCGTGAGCCGCGATACTCTTGCGGCTTTGGAACTCGATCCGGAGTCCCGATCACTTGATCCCGGCGAAGTCATTTTTGACGAGCAGGATCCCGGCGATGAGATGTACCTCGTCGCCAAGGGCTCCGTCCGCATTTCGAAGGCCGGACGCGGTGGCGAGCAGGAAACCCTCGTGACGATCAGCGAGGGAGACTATTTCGGGGAGATGGCACTTCTGGATGGTCGGCCACGTTCGGCTCGGGCGAGTGCCGTGGCCCATGCGGAGGTCGGCCATATCGACGGCGTGGGATTTCGCGAGCTGTTGACGGGCGCGCCCGATGTCGCGGTCAACTTCAGCCGCCTCACCGTGGAGCGGCTTCGTAATGCGAATCAGCATTTCATCGAGCAGTTGCTCGAAGGCGAACGCATGAGCCTGCTCGGCCGGATGGTCGGTTCCATCGTCCACGACTTCAAAAACCCAATGTCGACGATCCTGCTCGGCACCAACATTCTGAAGGAAAAGAAGGATGATTCCGTTGCCCAGGATCTCGGTGGCGCCATTGAACGCGCCGTCGATCGCATGGTGCTCATGACCCAGGAGCTGCTCGACTTCTCGCGGGGAGTCAGCAAGGTGACGCCCGAGCGCATGACGGTGGCCGAGCTCCTGCAACCGGTCGAGGAGGAATCGCAGGCGCTTCTCGCAAAGGGAGACATCGAGGTGACCAAGAACATCGCCTACGACGGCGACATCGTCGTCGACAAGCACCGCATCGTGCGCCTGCTCATGAACATCATCAAGAACGCGGTCGAGGCGATGTCGGGCAAGGGCACGTTGACGCTCGCCATCAACCGCGAGAACAATGAAATCACCTACGCGGTTTCCGACACCGGGTGTGGGATGCCGCCCGAAGTTGCCCAGAGCGTCTTCGAGCCTTTCGTCAGTCACGGCAAGAAGAACGGCACCGGTCTCGGCATGGCCATTGCGAAGTCCGCGGTCGAGGCCCACGGCGGTCGGATCTGGGTCGACTCCGTGGTCGGCGAGGGGACCACGGTTTCCATCGCCATTCCTGCAGATCCGAAGTAGTTCGGGCGGGTCAGCCTTCTTTGTTTTCCTCTTCGCCTCCAAAGACGAACTCGAGGGACCCGATATCCAGTTCCCTTCCGGTCACGAGAATGGTCACCCACTTCTCGGTCTGGTTGTTTCGACCCCAGTTGGTGAACATGCCCACTTGAACCGTGGACGTGCCATCCGGATCGTGGTTCCAGCACCCGATTTTGTAACGCCCGGGCAGGCCGCGACGCATCATGTATTCGGAGTAGTGATGCGTACGGGTGAGACTGCCGCCACATGGGGTCGTGCCGTGGTAGTTGAGTTGCTCGCCCACCGGATCGGTCACCTTCAGAGAGACCGTTCCGGTGTCGCTGGTGAGAATCACCCGGACGTCGCAGTCGAGATTCTCGGTCCCTTCGCCGACAACGGGACGGTCCTCGTCCGGATTCAGCGCGCGGATCGCGTTCATTTCCGTCCGCGCGATCACCGCAACCGCGGTCTGCCCCTCGCTGCTCGCGCGGTCGATGAAACGCTCGTATTCGTTGCCCGCATTGGCGGGATCGCCACCGCGAACGGCCAACCGGGCCGCATCCAACTGCGTCGGCGAGCTCATCCGGTCCGTCCACGTGAAATCGCGGAGAACAAGCCGAGCCGCGCTCGGCGACGAGAATTCCGCGAGCCACATCGCGTAGGCGCGGATCGCGGCGAAGTCGTTCCGGTATTCGATCAGATTGGAAAGCACCTGCGTGCCGAGGTCCTTGCGATCATACTCGAAGAGCATGCGAGCGGCCGCGACATAGAAACGGATCCCGCGCCGCATTCCGCCTTTCGCCTCCGCGTAGGCGCCGCGCACGTCGGCGTTCTCCTTGATCGCCTTTTCGAGAGTCACCAGTGCCTCGGACTTCTTGTCAGTGATGGCCGTCACCGTCGCTGTGCCGCTCATCTTGACCGAGAGATTCCGTGGCATCCCGGGGGGCGAGCCCCGGTTCGCTCTCGGATCGCTGAAGGGATCATCTCCCCCGAGAAACGTCGGTGCGCCTTCCCGGGTGATCGCTGGTTGATCTCGAGGAGCAATCGGCACACTGGGATTTGCGGAAAATGGGTCGGCGCCGCCGCTATCGTTGTAGTCAATCCGCTGTCCGACGACGAGCATGTCGCCCGGCCGTAGCTGGACCGGTTCAAATTGCTTGCTCAGGGTGTTGAACACCACCCGTCCGGCACCGCGGTAGAGCGCGACATTGGTCATGGATCCAACAAAGTTCGGCCCTCCGGCTTGCTTCACCGCCTCGCGCAGGGTCAGCGGACCCTTGCTTCGGACCTTGCCGGGTTGATTGACGAGCCCCTGTACGGACACCGCAACCGGGCCGTCTTTCCACGGCGGGAGCTTGGTATCGACCCTCCAGAAGCCGGTGCTCTTTTCCAACAGCTTCGCGATTTCCCCCGTCCATGCGTCGAGATCCTCCTGGGTCTTGAGCTTCGCACGCCGCTCGATCGCGGCCATCGCGGCGCCGTGCCACTTCAGCACGTCGTCACCGCCGAGAGCTTTCCGTTCCTCCGCGCTGAAGGTCTTTTCCAACGCCTTTTTCCAGATTCCCACCTGCTGGAGCGGTGCCCACAGGGCGACATCGGCCCATGGGAATTCCTTCTTGAACCAGCGCAGCCGTTTCTGCCACGCGAGGCGAAATGCGCGATCTTCCCGGTCCGCCAAGTTGCTGGGGTTCCCGGACGCTGCGATCTTCGCTTCGTAGACACGGCGGAGATCTGGCTCGGGTGGGGGAATCCGGTAGGTCACATAGTCCTGCATCCGCTCAAGAACGATCAGCGAGGTGTGATTGCTCACCAGCGTGTGCTCGGAGGCGAACCGGATGATGTCCTGCGCGTGATAGGTCGCCATCCCTTCCATGTAGGCGAGATGCTTCTGCGCCCAGGAGCGGCGGACGAGACTTCGACCCGCAGGACGCCGTCGCACGGTCTTGGTGTCGAAGCGCTGTTCGAGATCCGTGTCGCCTTGGCTGAAGACGACGCCGAACTCCCGCGTTGGAGCACCGCTCCGCCAGCCGGTGATCTGGAATGGCGATCCCACCGATCCGTCGAAATCGATGTGGATGTCTCGGAGAGCGATGCCCTTCAAGGCGACGCGTGGCGGGTGCATCGTCAGCTTTCGCATCGCGGTTTCGATGCCTTCGCCGCGCCCCAGTTCGATGCGCGTATTGGAACGACGTTCGAGATTCAGTGTCAGCGCGGATGGCACGTCGGACGTGCCCGCGTTGATGAGGAAGAAAGGCTGTCGCGGGATATTGATGATCGGGGCGGGTAACGAAGCCTTGCCGTCAGTCACGAAAATGACGGCGTCGGCTCCCTCCAAGCGCGTGGGCAGTTTTCCGAAATCGGTCGCGCCATCGTAGACGACCTTTCGCAGGCGATTCTCCAGCGCATCCCAATTGTCGAATGCTCCGTCTCCTCGGAGTTCGTTCCGCAGGAGGTGCAGGTCGACATCGAATCTCGGCAGGGTCGCGAAGTAGGTTTTGAGGAGGGCGAAGATCTTTTCCTGATCCATCTTACGTGCGGAGTCGGAGGCGTCCCAGATCAGGGTGACCGCTTCCGGCTGCTCCCGGACTTCTCCGGGCATGTCCTTCGGAAAAATGCCCGACGCTTGGAACCAGGTCCGGCTGTGGCCGTCGTTCTCCATGAGGATGTCGACTTTGGCGCGGTCTTTCTTCCACTCGACGCCGAGTTCGTCATCCAGCTTGAGGTCCTTCGCCGTCCCGGCGTACTGGTCGTTGCCTTTGCTGACGATCTTCAAACCCTCGGGATTCTTGATGCGGAGCGTGCCTCGACCGCTTCGGGTCAGCGTGCAGGTGAACTCGTCGAGAGGATGATGGAATTTGAGCGGGAGCTTGTAGTGAAGACTCTCGTCGGCGTGGGCCAGATTCTCGACGTAGCCGATGCGCATTTCCTTGGTCCCGTTCGCGGGCACGGGAAAGACACGCGTCCGGTAGACATTTCCCGCTTCCCGCTCGACGAGCCCCGGATCGATCATTTTGCGTTTGATCGTCTCATAGGCCGTGCGCGCCTTCCTGCGCTCCACGGACACGCTCTCCCGCAGTTTGCCGTTCACCTCGAGCGCGTAGCTCGAAACAGTCGCGCCGTCGGGGAGCTGCATGACGAACTCGCCCTCAAGCATCCGCTTTGTGTGGTTGACGAACCGGAGCGTCAGCGTGGTTTCCGCGACGTTTCCAGAAAAAGCGACCTCGAGATTGGCACGGTCGATCTTCAACGGCACGCGCTTGCCGCCGTCGTCGAAGGTCATCCGCGCCGTCTGGGCGACGAGCGTCGTTGGCGCGACGAACGCCGCGGCGATTGCGAGAATCGTCCGCAGGGAGCGGGAGTACATGCCTACTTCTCAGGTTTCGGCTTCGGCTTGCTCCTCTTGCCGTCGTTCGACAAGCCGACGGCGAGGATATCGGCGCGGACAAAGACGAGGACCTTGCGCTCGCGATCAGGATCGCCGCCTTCGTTGTTGGGCGTTGCGGAGGTGACCAGTTGATACTGCCCTGAAATCGTCGTGATCGCCGTGGACACCTTCATCGTGTAGAACTCGGGCTGCGTGACTTCCGTTTCGGCTTCGGGCGTCTTCCACTTTCCGTAAACCGTGTTGCCTGCGTGGTAGACGATTTCAGGCGCGAGGTTCAGTTCGATGGTGATCCCATCCGCGCCGACCACCGGATCGACTTCGAAAGTCGTTCCGACCGGCCGCATTTCGAAGGCTGTGGGGTTCGGCGGTGCGATGGCGGCCTCGCCGATGATAACCGGAGCGTTCGCATTGGTTCCCTTGCGCGCGCCCTCCGAAATTTCTGGCGGGTCGTACTCTGTCGGGTAGATGAATTCCTTGATCGACTCCACTTTCGCGCGCTGGCCGCTGCGGGTGACGAGGGTCGTGGTTTCCAAAACCTTCGCCTCTTTCTTCTTCACCATCTCGTGTGCTGCCATCCGCAGATCGCTGTCGTCGGCACCGCGCCGCTGCGGCATCAGGAGCTCGATGAGCTTTTCCTGGGGCATTTCGATAAACTCCACCTGGACGCGGACCTGCTTCTGCAGATCGAGATGTTCGCCGAGGGGATCGAATTCCGGCGTGCCGGTCGTCTGCGCCGAAGCGCACAGAACCGAGGCGCCGCCTATCAGTGAGGCTGCGAGTAGGGTCTTCATGAGTTTTAAAAACTTATCGGGCAAACGCGGAAGTGTCGAGAAAAAGGGGCTTTTCCGCAGAAGTGAAATCGGGCAAGCTCCCCGGATGAGAATTTCCCTACTGCTCCCGTTTCTCTGCGCTGTCGCGGTTTCCGCGATCCTGCTGCGCGGCAATCAGGCAACCGCCGAGGAAAAAACGAAGCCCGCGGCTGACGCGACGAAGCCGATCAAGGCGCTCCTCGTCACCGGCGGATGTTGCCACGACTATCCAAAGCAGAAGCTCATTCTCACCGCGGGCATTGGCGAGCGCGCGAATGTCGAGTTCGATGTTGTCCACGAGGGAGGGACGTCGCGCAATCACAAGGTGAGCATCTACGAGAAGGAAGGTTGGGCGAAGGGCTACGATGTCGTTGTGCACAACGAATGCTTCGGTGCCGTGAAGGACGATGCCTTCATCGAGGGCATCGCCAAGGCCCACGCGGACGGGGTTCCGGGAGTGGCGATTCATTGCTCGATGCACAGCTACCGGAATGCGAAGACCGACGAATGGCGGAAGTTTCTGGGCGTTTCGTCCTACAACCACGGCCCGCACAAGCCGATCAAGATCACCAATCTCAAGAAGGAACACCCGGTGATGAAGGGATTCCCCGAGGAATGGACGACACCAAAAGGGGAACTCTACAACATTGCGAAGGTCTGGGAGAATTGCACGCCGCTGGCCGAGGGCGAGATTCCCGGGAAGAAGAATATCTGCGTCTGGGTGAACCAATACGGAAAGGCACGGGTCTTCGGAACGACCATCGGTCACCACAACGAGACCATGCTGGAGGATACCTATCTCGATCTCGTGACCCGCGGGCTGCTTTGGGCCTGCGGGAAGCTCGGCGACGATGGGAAGCCGTTGGCCGGATACGGCGCGGACTGATTTACCCCACCGCAGCGCTTTCCTCTTCGGCCAACTCGCAGTAGGCGGCGACCGCCAGCCTAAGCCAAGGGAGGTCTTCTTCCAGAAGTCCGTCCTCGTCGATGGATTCAATGAACTCCTGCAATTGCGCCCGTTTGCGTTGATCCGTGAGACGGACGTTGGCCAAAAGAATCCCGGCTTTCATAAAAATAGGCTATTTTCTACAAATACCAGACTCGAAAGTCAACATGTTTAGATAATTAATATAACTTAAATAAATCCCCTAATACTCGGGTTTCACCGGGGTTTATTTGCGAAGGCCGCTCTGGGGGTGTATGAAACTGCCCCGTTTTCACCGGTCGTCGTAGACGGGAGCCGAACGAACCAACGTAAAGTCATGGGAAAAAGTCTCTTCGAGAAAGTCTGGGACGCGCACGCTGTGCGCACGCTCGCCAATGGACAGACACAGTTGCTCATCGGGACGCATCTCATTCACGAGGTGACGAGCCCCCAAGCCTTCGGCATGCTCCGCGAACTCGGGCTCAAGGTGAAATACCCCGAGCGCACTTTCGCCACGGTTGATCACATCGTGCCGACCGATCAGTTCGAGGAGCCGTTCAGCGATCCGCTGGCGGATGCGATGATCAAGGAAATGCGCAGGAACGCGGAGGAATTCGGGGTCACCTATTTCGATCTTTCCAGTGGCAAGCAAGGCATCGTGCATGTCGTCGGACCGGAGCAGGGGATTACCCAGCCGGGAACGACCATCGCCTGCGGTGACTCCCATACCGCGACGCATGGAGCGTTTGGCGCCATCGCTTTTGGGATCGGCACGACGCAAGTGCGCGACCTGCTCGCCACGCAGACGATGGCGATGACGAAGCTCAAAGTTCGCCGCATCAATGTGGACGGCGAACTGCCGCCCGGCGTCTACGCGAAGGACGTCATCCTGCACATCATCGCCTTGCTCGGCGCGAAGGGCGGGATCGGCTATGCCTACGAGTACGGAGGCGAGGTTTTCGACAACTTCTCGATGGAAGAGCGCATGACCGTCTGCAACATGTCGATCGAAGGCGGTGCGCGTTGCGGTTATGTGAATCCGGACGAGAAAACCTTCGAGTACCTCAAGGGGAGGCCGTATTCGCCGGAGGACTGGGACGCTGCGGTCGAGAGATGGCGTGCGGTGGCTTCCGATGCGGACTGCGAATACGATGACGTGGTCGACATCCGCGCCGAGGACATCGCGCCATCCGTGACGTGGGGCGTGAGTCCCGACCAGGGATTCTCCATCGATGGCGTGGTTCCTGATCCTGCGGCGACGTCCGATGATGCCGAGCGGGCAAGCATCGAGGAAGCGCTCGAATACATGAAGCTGGAGCCGGGCGCGCCGATCAAGGGAACGAAGGTGGACGTTGCGTTTTTGGGTTCGTGCACGAATGGACGGCTGTCGGATTTTCAGGAAGTCGCCAAGTACATCGAGGGCCACCACGTTGCCGAGGGGGTGAAGGCGATCGCCGTGCCGGGATCGCAGATCGTGAATCATCTCTGCAAGCAGGAGGGCCTCGACAAGGTGTTTGAGGAGGCCGGCTTCGAATGGCGCGGCGCGGGCTGCTCGATGTGTCTCGCGATGAATCCCGACAAGCTCGTCGGTGACCAGCTCTGTGCCAGCTCGAGCAATCGGAATTTCAAAGGCCGCCAAGGAAGTCCGACTGGGCGAACCATTCTCATGAGTCCCGTCATGGTCGCCGCCGCGGCCGTCACCGGAGAAGTCAGTGACGCCCGCGAGGTCTTCGGCGTCGAACCCGCAACCGTCTAACATTTCCAGAAGAATGGCACTCGACAAGATCACCTCTGTCACTGGAACAGGCGTCTATGTTCCCGGCTCCGACATTGATACCGACCGCATCATTCCCGCGCGCTTCATGAAGTGCGTCACCTTCGACGGCCTTGGGGAATACGCGTTCTACGACGTTCGGCACGATGAAGACGGCAATCCGCTCGAACACCCGCTGAACGATCCGCGCTTCGAAGGCGCGAAGATTCTGCTGAGTGGCGTCAATTTCGGCTGCGGGAGCTCACGCGAGCATGCGCCGCAGGCGCTGTATCACTTCGGATTCCGGGCCGTGATCGCCGAGAGCTTCGCCGAGATTTTCTTTGGCAATTCGACAACGCTCGGCATCCCCTGCGTCGCTGCGACCACCGAGGACATTCAAAAACTCGCCGCCGCCATCGAGGTCGATCCCAAGCTCGAGATCAACGTCGATGTCGAGGCCCAGCGTGTGTTCTTCGGCGACGAGAACTTCACGGTGAATGTTCCCGAAACCGCCCGCGACGCCCTGATCAACGGCCGCTGGGATCCCATCGGCGAGCTTACGGAGGGCAGCGACGCGGTGGATGAGTGCGTGAAGGCGCTGGGGTATGCGTAGCCAGAGCCGTAGCACGGAGTTGCACTCCGTGAATTCCAGCGAAGCAAACCGCCGGATTGAGAATCCGCTCGTCGTTCTCCCTCTCTAGACAGCTTGCAGAATGCGCTATCTGATCACAGGCGGCTGCGGCTTCATCGGCTGCAACTTCGTCCGCAAGCTGCTCGCCGAAGAACCGGACGCCGAGGTCACGAACATCGATCTCCTCACCTACGCCGGCAGCGAGGAGAACCTCGCCGATGTCGCGGACGACCCACGCTATCATTTCCTCAAGGCCGACATCGGGGACGCTGCCGCGATGAAGGACATCTTCGACATCGCCGAAATCGACATCGTCCTCAATTTCGCTGCCGAATCCCACGTCGATCGCAGTATCGAGAGTCCCGAGGATTTCGTCCGCACCAACGTCGTCGGGACGGCGAATCTCGTCCAGCTCGCTCGCGAAAAAGGCGTGACGCGCTTCGTCCAGATTTCCACCGACGAGGTCTACGGCTCGCTCGGCGATGACGGCCACTTCACCGAAGAGACCCCGCTGAATCCCAGTTCCCCCTATTCTGCCAGCAAGGCTTCCGCCGATCTCCTCCTGCTCGCCAGCCACCACACCTACGGCCAGGACGTCGTCGTCACCCGCTGCTCGAACAACTACGGCCCCTATCAGTTTCCCGAAAAGCTGATTCCCCTGATGATCACCAAGGCCCTCGCCGACGAGCCGCTCCCCGTCTACGGCGACGGGAGCAACGTCCGCGACTGGATCCACGTCGACGACCACTGCGACGGCATCCTCGCTGCCATGCGCAAGGGGAAGGCGGGCGAAGTCTACAACTTCGGGGCCAGCTGCGAGTGGAAGAATCTTGATCTGGTGAAGCAGCTCTTGGCGACCGTGGGGAAACCGGAGACGCTGATCTCGTTCGTCACCGATCGCCTAGGGCACGATCTTCGCTACGCGATTGACTCCTCGAAAGCGGAGACGGAACTCGGTTGGAGACCGAAGTGGACATTCGAGGACGGGTTGCAACAGACGGTGGATTGGTATAGCTCGCGAGGATAGCGCCCGTCGACGCGGCTCCGGTATGGCCGCCTTGTCGTCGCTTTCGGGAGCAACATGATATGCATGCTGATTTGCATCATATGCAAAGCTGTGAGGAGGCCTGCTGCAATGCTGCTTCATACGGAAGAGTCGATGAAGTTGTTTCAAAATCGTTCGCATGCACACGGCTTGTGCTGGGTGTTCTCGACGTTGATCGCCGTGACCGGTTTCTCGACGGGGAACGCCGAACCTTCGGGCTCTCCAGTGCTGGTCAGGCCTGTTGGTCAATTACTGCCAACACGCTACGACGAGGCGAGCGGCGATGCGGTTGGCAGATCCGTGGCGGTTTCCGGCGACACCATCGCGGTTGGCGTTCCAGGTGGGCATGGGGTCTTGGTTTTCCAGCGGCATTTGGAGGCGGAAGAACCGTGGCAAGCCTATCGCATTGTCCGCCCTCGTGGGCTTTGGAGTGGCACCGAGTTTGGCCGCTCGGTAGCTCTCGGCGAAGGGTTTCTCGTTGCGGGCGCGCCGAGCTATGACGGATCGTCCGCGCTTCAAGACTCGGGAGCCGCCGTGGTTTTCCAACGGACCGTTTCCGGTAGTTGGACCGAGGTGGCGAGTCTAGATCCACCGACGCTCGAAGCGTCGGCGCTCTTCGGCCGGTCGGTGGCGTATCCCGATCAGCGGATCGCAGTCGGTGCGCCCGGCGCCATGGGAGGCCGCGGTGCCGTCTATCTCTTCGAACGGAATTCCGGCAGCGAGCCGGATGTCTGGTCGCTGGTTCGCGAGATTGCCAACCCCACGCTTTTGGGAGGCGCCGCGTTCGGGGTGTCGGTGGCCCTGCGGGATGGAAAACTCCTCGTCGGCGCGCCGGGAAACGCCGGATCGGCCGGAGCAGTGTTCGTCTACGAGCGCAACCGAGGTGGTGTGGATTCTTGGGGACGCCTCGCGCAACTCCTCGCTGGAGATACGGAGACGGGCGACCTGTTCGGATGGTCGGTCGACCTCACGGCGGATACCGCATTGGTCGGGGCACCCAACGACGACGATATCGGCACCGATGCGGGGGCGGCCTATCTTTTCGAACGCAATACCGGAGGCGATGCAGACGGGTGGGGGCGCGTCAGAAAGCTGACCGCATCGGGTACGGGCGCTGGGGCGCGATTCGGTTGGTCAGTCGGGATCTGGAACGACGCTGCGGTGGTGGGGGCGCCGCATGCCGACGTCGACGGCACGCCCCATGGTGCGAGCTACCTGTTTTTGCGCAACCGCGACGGGGCTGATGCGTGGGGCTGCGCCGCGATGATGTTCGCGGTGTCGCGGATTGGGGAGGTTCTTGTCGGCGATGTGGAGCAGTTTGGCGCCGCCGTTTCGATCTGGAACGGACGGATTGCTGTCGGCGCCCCCCTCGCCGATGTCGGCTTCAGCGGGGACGAGGGCTCGGCCTTCGTCCTTGAGGTGCGCAAGTCGGAATTCTCCCGCGTGGTCACGGTCGGCTCGCCGGTCCCGGGCGGCTCCCACTTTGGAAGTGCGGTCTCTCTTTGGGATGACACGATGGTCGTGGGCGAAGCCAACACTTTCACACCGGGAGCGCCAGGATTTGCCTATGTGAAGACCCGCAACGGGGGCGGCGCGGATCGCTGGGGGGACGGTCGGAGTCTGAGTGCGCCCGCCGGGGCAACCCCGCTGTTTGGTGCGGCGGTCAGCATCCACGGCGACATGGCCGCTGTTTCCGATTCCGGAGCGGCGGGCGGTGAGGGCGAAGTGCACCTGTTCGCGCGGAATACACTGTCCGCGGACCAATGGGGACGCACGGGTACGATCGGTCTGCCATCCGGATTTCCCGGTGGCGAAGCTTTCGGTGTCGAGTTGCAGCTGCGGGGGCGTTTCCTCGGGGCGCTCTCTCGCGGGGACGCACCGGCACTGCACCTGTTCGAACGGAACGACGGAGGATTGGATGCATGGGAACGCGTCAAGTCTCTCCGAGTGCCGCCGCCTGAGGAACCGGGTGCTTCCTACTCCCCGGAATCGTTCGCCCTTGGGGGCGACGTCTTAGCGATCGGCGCGCCGGATTTCAGCATCATCGCGGTCAACGGCGGAGCGGTGTTCATTCACGAACGCAATGCCGACGGTGCCGATACATGGAACGAAGTGCTGCGTATCTGGCCCGACGACGTGACGTCTGGATCCCGCTTCGGCACTTCGGTCGCGCTCTCGGGCGACACCATCCGTGGTGTGAATCTTGCGGTCGGAGCGCCAGGCGACGGCAGGGGTGCCGTCTATATCCACCAGCGCTTTCCGTTGCCGGGGGGTGTCGGCGAGGCGTGGGGCATGATCACGAAGCTACGACCTCCAGACGGGATGCTGGTGAACAACTTCGGGGCTCACGTGCGGATTGAGAGCTCGACCGTGGTGGCCACCGCAAGAGAAGGCGATCCATCGAATGGGATGGTCCATCTCGTGTTCGAGCGCTCCAAGGATGGACCTGACCACTGGGGATTCGTCGAGTCGTTCCGCGTTCCCGTGAATGCGGGGATCTACGGCGGCCTTGCATTTCAGGGCCGAACCGTGGTCGCGGGCCTCCCCGTAAACAATCTCGGATCGGTCGATGTCTGGGAATGCCGTCCACGGACACTGAGTAACTTCGACTTCGAATCGGTTGCCTTCGGGAGCGACGGCATGAAGTTGGAATGGACAGGATTCGAGGGCGTGTTTCACACCCTTGAGAGAAACGCCACTCTGCGTGGGGAGGATTGGAGCGACGTACCAGGTTTTTCCCGTGTTCCCGGCGTGGAAAGTCTGATGCGATTCGTCGACCGGGATGCCGCGGTGCCCGGTCAGACATTCTACCGGCTGATCAGAGAGATCCCACCGTTTATGCCGGAGCCCTAGTCCCAGGGTCCGCATTGCCACGGTTCCCGGTCGGTCACGGCAAGACGACCCACCGCGAAGCGATCTCAATGCTCCAGAATCCGGCTTCCGGGACCGGACCATGAAGGCGATGCAAGGATGCAAGGGGCCTTTCCCAGGGACAGGCACGGGACAGCCTCTTCCGCGCCCTCCGCGCCACCGATCTTGCACAAGCCATGGATTCGATGGGCGGCCTCGGGCGTGAGTTCGCCGACCCTCATAGACCCAGCAGCTCGCGATCCGCCTCCCAGAGCCGATCGATCTCCTCGGCGTCGGGTGGCGTGCCCACGACCCGCCATGGCTTGGTGTCCACCTCTCGAGGAGCGCGGCAAACTTGCGGAACCTTCGTGGAAACGCCTTGCCGATCAGGGCGCGGGTGTGGATGAGGTTGGTGTCGCTGAGGCGGCCGCCGAAGGTGGTTTCCTCCCGGAAGGCGTCGACGCGTGCGCGAAACCGGGAATCGGCGGTGGTTGCCCTGACGGCGACGTCGAGATCGCGGAAGGCGCCGCGCAGCGCGTCCCGCAGATCCTGTCCGAAACGTGGAAACGGGTCTACGTCAGTAAATCCTCGCCGTGCACCGCCTTGAGGGCTTAAAAGGACGAGTGTGCAGCCATTCGATTCCTGATGGACCCACCCCTCGTACTTAAATGGATCGGCATCGCCTTTTGTCTCAGTCAGTCGGCGATCTTCTCTGGCTTGAACCTCGCCTACTTCTCGATCGGCCGGCTACGACTCGAAACCGAATTCGAGAACGGCAACAAGGCAGCCGGACACATTCTGCGCATGCGAAAGGACGCGAACTTCCTCCTTTGTACCATTCTTTGGGGGAACGTCAGCGTCAATGTCCTGCTCGCCATGCTGATGAAATCCGCGATGCCCGCCGTCATCGCCTTTCTGGTCTCGACCTTGGGAATCACCTTTTTCGGCGAGATCGTCCCCCAGGCCTACTTCTCGAGGCATGCGATGCGGGTGGGGGCCAAGCTGGCACCCGTGATCCGGTTCTATCAGATACTCCTCTTCCCAGTCGCCAAGATCAGCGCGTTGATCCTCGACGGCTGGGTCGGCGAGGAAGGAATCAACTACATGCGCGAGCGGGACATCGAGGTCATACTGCAGAAGCACATCAGCGAGCGAGATTCGGAGATCGGTGAAACCGAGGGCCGTGGCGCCCTCAACTTCCTCGATCTCGATGACCGCCTGATCGCCAACGAAGGTACGCGAATCGCTCCCGAAACGATTCACTCCTTTCCGGCCAACATGGATCTTCCGGTGATCCCCGCGGTCGGCACGGAGATGGGTGATGCCTTCCTTGAGACGCTGCGTTCGAGCGATAAGACCCGCGCGATCATCACGGACGAGCATGGGGAACCGCAGATCGTCCTCAAAGCCGACCAGTATCTTTTCCACCTCGCACTCGATGGCGAGAATACGAACATCTATGATCACTGCTATCGGCCCATCGTTGTGAAGAATCCCGAGGCGACGCTCGACACCGTGCTGAGCGAGTTCGTCGTCGAAGCTGAAGACCGTGACGACGATATCATCGACCGAGATGTCGTGGTGTTTTGGACGGAAGCCAACCGCCGCATTATTACCGGTGCCGATATCCTCGGGAGACTGCTCAGAGGAATCGCGAAACGCGAGCAAGCCTGACAGGCAAGCGATCGTCGGGGCCGTTCTAATCTAGAAAGCCGCCACGAATCACCGCAAGCTTGCCCCGTCTTCGCTGGCGAGGAACTGCTCCAGAGCCGCCGGATCTTTACTGCGCCAGACTTCGGCGACTTTTTTCATCATGTTGAGGCGGCGTTCGGAATCGGTGATCTCCAACGCCCAGTTCATCGCCTCGGGAGGATTGCGATGACGCACCCGCAGGACATAGCGCTCGAACGGGATGTCCAGCATCGGTGAGGGCTCGGCTTCCGCCAACCACTTCGCCGCACCGACTTGGTCGTAGCTCAGCCATTTTTCGAAGGCGTGGTGGTACTGCTGCTTCGTCTGCAGCTCGCGGGGGAGCGAGGTCAGCCAGTCCATCGCCGCGTGGGGATCCACCTGGGCCCAGCCGACGGCGAGTTGGAAAGCCGGCTCCCAATTCTTGTGGGGATCCACGTTGGCTTCCATCCACTCGCGGGCGGCGACGGGATCCGCGAGCGCCCAGCGCTGCACCAGTTGGTTGCTCGCTAGGTTTTTGAGTGATCCCTCCGGCAGGCCTTCGATCCAGGACGGCATGCCCCGGGAATCCTTGTGGTGATAGACGAACTGCAGGGCCTGCCAAAGGTGACCGCTGGAGAGCTGAACAAGCGCCGGGTCGTGGGATTCGACAAAGTCGTAGAACTCCCTTGCGCTGAGGTCCCCCTGCGCCGCACCCACCATGATCTGCCAGTAGGGATGGTTGGCACGTTGCTCCGGTGGCAGTGCCGTGGCGAAGGCCCAGGCGGCCGCTGGATCGGTGGACCCCCAGCCGGCATAGGCCGAAGCGAGCGCGTGATGGCGCATCTTGGAAGCCTTGATGGAATTGGCGAGTTCAACCGCATGCGGCCCGTCGTGTCGGCCGATCTCCATGACCAGTTTCCGGAGGGTGTTCCGCTGGTGCTCGCTGAGGGGGAGGTCCACCACTTCGTCGAACATCGATCGGAGCTCCGCGAGCGAGCGCTTCTCGCCGATGAAGGCAGCGATCTCCTCATAGGGTGGCCGTTCTTGTCGCATCAGGAGATCGCGCAAGAACTGCGTATCGGTGGTTCCGCTGGCGGCGGCTTTCGCTCGCAGGCTGTCTGGGTCAGCAGTGGGAGGGGCGCTCGGTGGTCGAGACGCATCCGTCTTCGAACCGATTGACTCACTGGAGCTGGGTTTCACCATCACCGCTTGCGCCTGCGCCTCGTGGAGTTCGGCCTTCGTTTCCTTGAGCCGGTGGGTTTGAATCTCGACCGGGATGGCGGCGAGGAGCGCCACCGCGGCCGCCGTCAGTGCGATTTGCTTTCCTTGGGACATGGTTTGTAGGGTGTTTAGAATGAGAGTGGTGTTCGTCAACGACGCCGAAGTCGCCGCCGCATTCGAGGTGATCGTGGCCACGAGGCCGGCTTGGACGGGTTGGACAAAGGCGCCCGGGAGAATCCCTGCCAATGCCATTCCCGACAGCATGACGCCGCGCTTGCGCAGGATCTTGGACAACCTTGAGATCGCGCGTTCCGATTGCTTCTTCACCGCGGCCTCTGACTTGCCCAGCACGGGTGCGAGTTCCCGAAGCTTGTAGCCTTGGTAGAAGCGCAACATCAGAAACTGCCGGTCGCCCGGGCGCAGCAAGGCCATCGCCTCGTCGAGATGTTCCATCGCCGGATGATCTGGGGCGCCTGAGATCTCGTCTCCTTGGGCCGCCGCGGCTTCGGAAGAGGCGAACTTCTTCAGTTTACGCTGGTGGTTGCGTTCTTTTCTCATGATCCGGGAAGCCTCCAGAGTTGCCGATTTGTGCAACCATGCGGCGAGGCTGGGGTGGCCGACCAGTGCACGTGCCTTGCGGAGCATGATCGCGAAGACCAGTTGCGCCGTGTCCTCCGCCAGTTCCCTGCTCCTCGTCACCCGCAGTGCCGCTCCGAAGACCATGCCCGCGTGGCGTTGAACCAAGGCCTCGAACGTCCGATTGGAGCCCGACGCGACGAATTCACCGAGCAGCTCCCGGTCACTCTTCTCCGTCTCCATGGCGCAAAAACAATGGCATCATCCCATTACTTCGCGCCAGCCGATAAAGGTGACAGGGAAAAGAGATCGCGGGTTTATTCCCCGAGCAGTACCCGGTCTGCTTCCCAGAGGCGATCAATCTCTGCTGCGTCGGGCGGCGTCCCGACGACGCGCCATGGCGAAGTGTCCACCTGTTCGAGCAGGGAAGCATAATCGCGAAATCTTCTGAGGAACGCCTTGCCGATCAGGGCGCGGCTGTGGATCAGATTGGTGTCGTTGAGGCGGCCTCCGAATTCGGTTTCTGCCCGGATCGCGGCGATGATCGCGTCCTTGTCGCCGGACTTCCCGGCGAGCTCGAGACGGTGGCGGAGAAGCAGGTAGTGCAGATAGCTGCGGAAGGCATCGACCCGTGCGCGGTAACGGGAACTGGCGGGCGTCGCCACAGTGGCGGCGTCGAGATCGCGAAAGGCGCCACGCATGGCGTCGAGATCGATCTTCTTCTCGAAGGGAGGGACTTGTTCTGGCAACTCTGGGTGATCAGACACGGCAGCGGACATTCCGTACCAGCGAACGAAGTAGCGTTCCATCGCGCGAGCTGCGGGACCAAAGGCACGCGTGTAGAAGTCTGCAAGGAGGGGTTTGGTTTTCGCATCCACATCCCAAAGCAATTGCGCAGCAATGTAGTAACCCAGTCCCCGCGCCGCCCAGTTGTTGGAGGCTTCCGCATTGATGGCATCGACGCCGTTGGCATGGAAGAAGCGCAAGTCCTTGGCGAGTTGTTCCGGACTCGTTTTTCCCGGATGCGGCCAATCCCAGTCCCACTGAAACACGCTGTAGTATTCGCGCACGCCGAGCCGTTTCGCCTTCGCGCCGAATTGCGCCAGTTGCTCATTGGATTCAAGAGGCGTGCGACGGAAGGCGGTCGTCGTCTGGATATAGACGTTCGGGTGGAGATCGAACGAGGGCGGGTGCGAGTAGGCGCTGTAGGCATAGCACGCGATCGTCACATCGAGGTGTTTCTCCGCGACCGCCTTCGCTGCCGTGTTGACCGCGCGGAACAAGGTCTCGGAAGTGATGTTCACCACGGGGCCATTCGGGCGTTTGGCGAAAAGAGTTCGATGGGCGTCATACGGTTTCGCACCCTTGAAAACGTCGCGGCAGCGCGCACACTCGCAAAAACCGAGTCCGTCCGGGGCACTCACCGAAACACACTTGCGACCGGACGCGGCAGCGGCCAGCGCGTATTCGGTCATCCGTTTCACCACTTCCGGGTGGCTGTAGCATGGCTTGGCATGGCTTCGCTTGCCATCGACGAGAGCGAACCACTCCGGGTGTTCGGCGAAATCCCTCTCCGGTTTCAGCCCCGCCCATGTATGCCCGATCCGCAGTTCGCCCCGTCCGCCCATCCGATTCTGCCGGTTCCACAACTCCAGATCGCGCCGGTTTTTCGGATAGGCGCCAAAGCCGTACCAGATTCGCCGCCCGAGCGAAAAATCGGGTTTTTCGCGGATATCCCACGCTCCGCGAATCGATGTGTTGCGGGGCAGTTCTTCCCACAGCTCGCCGGGAAAGTACCAGCGACAGCCAAGCTCGCGAAGAAAGGTGAACACGGCGTGGCTGACTCCCTTCTCGCTTCCACCGACGAGGTAGAGGCTGCCTCCTGAGCTGTGGACGAGGATTTCCTCGACGCCGAAGTTCTCGTCGATACCGAGGCGTGTCCTCGTCGAGGATGGAAGTCTGGATGCGGTCCCGACGAAAATGCCGTGCCCGCGCAATTCCTTCTGTCGGGCGAACTCCGCACCGGAAATCTTCTCCAGATAGCCGGCAAGCGCGTCCGCAGCGGTCGAATCCTCAGCCGCAACAATCGGCAGTTTAGCCACGCCAGCCTCGGTCAGCACCACTTCGGCGGCGGTGCCATGGACGATTGCTGCGAGGGAAATCAGACCCACGACTGCGAGGTTCGGGCAGATGCGCACCCCGCGAATCTATCACGATCAAACCAATTCCTCGATCGGCTTTCGTTGGCCGTCGACGAGATACTGCGGTCGGCCGGTGCGGTCTTTGAAGGCCATCGACGAGGCGTCGATGCCGCAGTTGTGGTAGAGGGTGGAGAAGACTTCCGCCACGTGGACGGGGCGGTCGTCGGCTTCTCCGCCGCGGCGGTCGGTGGAACCGATGACTTGGCCGGTGCGCATGCCGCCGCCTGCGAGCAGCGCGCTCATGACTTTCGGCCAGTGGTCGCGGCCGGCATTCTTGTTCACCTTGGGCGTGCGTCCGAATTCGCCCCAGACGACGACACTGACATTCCGGTCCATGCCGCGCTCGTGGAGATCCTCGACGAGGCAGTTGATTCCGTGGTCGAGCGCCGGGAGCTGGGTGCGCAGCTTGGTGAAATTCTGGCCGTGGGTGTCCCAACCTCCAATGCTCACAGTGACGCATCGGGCGCCGGCTTCGACGAGTCGGCGTGCGGTGAGAAGGTTGCGCATGTTTCCTTGATAGCGCCTCGCAGTCTTGTTGTTTGGGCGGGTGTACTTCTCGACGATCTTCGGATCCTCGTTCTTGAGATCGAGCGCCTTGACGAGTTCGCTCGAGGTGATGACGTCGAAAGCACGCTGGGTGTAGGCATGGATCCCTTCCATCATGCGGCTTGCGTCGATGTCGCGTCGCAACCGGTCGA
>CAJIAN010000378.1_pt1 | contig 30513 bp, 14 predicted proteins | sample 9199061 | NCBI WGS metagenome assembly CAJIAN01 (sample SAMEA7708264, study PRJEB35096) | sediment metagenome | biome: marine neritic benthic zone biome [ENVO:01000025]; feature: sediment [ENVO:00002007]; material: shallow marine sediment [ENVO:03000034] sea grass bed [ENVO_01000059] ...
AAGGGAACGGAAGCCGACCGGTTTGGCTATTCGCTGCAGAACGAGGATGGCTCGTTCACCTCGCTCGCGGACACCAACGCGACGATGGACGCCGCCATCGAGCGCGAGGCTGGACAAGTGACACTCACCCTGACCGCGAAAGGAAATCCGGATTCGAAGACGGTCATCGTCATCGACACCAAGCGGAAGGTGGTCCTGTCCCGGACCCGCTATCACAAAGGCAAGATGACCACCGCGCTCACCATGAGCGACTTCGTCGAAGCCGGTGGCTCGTGGTGGGCAACGAAAATCGAGACAAGAAATGCCAAGGACGAGGTGCATCACATCGTCCTCCGAAAGATCACCGCGCTCGATGCGGACGCGTTCAACGACGCCCACGCGAAGTCCATTGCGGGGCGGGAGAAGTTCATCTTCATCGACAAAGAGATCCCGACTACCGAGAAGGCGAAGCAGGCGGCCACGGATGGGAAAAGGACGTTCGAAAGCGAGTTCGCTCTTCTGAAGCACTTTGCGCTCAGTCAGCAATGGGAGCGCGTGACCGAACATTTCGAGCGCATGCGCGAATTCGAGGGCGCGAAGCATGGATTCCGCTGGCTCGACATCCGCCTGCAGGCGATGAAGCGCCGCAACGAGGAGTCGCGCGAGATCATCTTCGACATCGCGCGCGATCTCGCCGCCAGCGAGAACCCGCACGATCTGTTCCTCGCCTACCACATGCGGGCAGAGTCGAATCGTGTCGCCCAGTACAACGAGCGACTCGATCTACTGAACATCACGAAGCCGATCCACGCGCGCGCCGACGAGCGTCTGCTCGAAATGAAGGCGTGGAAGCAGGAGATGGCGAACGTTCTGCGCAGCGCAGGGCGCCAACCCGAAGCGATCGCCCTCTTGAAAGAAGTCGCGGAGAATCATCCCAAGGACGCGAACGCCCAGACTCAGTACGCGGGCATGCTGCCGTCCTCTCCCGCGGCAATCGCGTGGCTCGACAAGGTGCTGGCCGTCGATCACTGGACCGAATCCGAGATCGAGAACTTCCGCATGTCGAAGGCGAACTTTCTCGAGAACACTGGAGACATCGAGGCGGTCCTAGCCTTCATCAAGGCATGGCGCGAGGAAAAGGACGACAACTACTTCCAGCATCAGCGCTATCTCTCGGCGCTCATCCGTACGGGCCGTCACGACGAAGCCTACGATTTGATCGAGCAATGGCTCAACGACGGTGCCGACTCCAGGGGCGAGGAGATCGATAAGACGACCGACGCCAAGCTGACCGCCGCTATCAACGTCCTCCGCGGCCACTCCCGCGGCGTCCATCGCAACGACATACCCAGACGCTTCCACAAGCCCCTCTCGAAGGTCGTTCGCGCGCTCGCCCTCGACGAGAAGCGCTACCGGCACGCGAACTATATCATGTCCGAGTACCGGTTTCACAAAACCGAAGCAGTCCGCACGCTGCGCCGTCACTTCGCCGACTTGCTGAAGAAACGCGCCGCCAAACTTGATCTGGCGAAGGTGAACGTCCTGCTCGGCTGGCTCCGTGCAAACAACCCGGCCATCGAGAAGGAAACATGGGAGTCGATCGCCAGCGATCTCGAGAAGCGGTGGGAGAGGCAGAAGAAGGTCGCCAAGCGCGACGAGTTCGCCTCGACCATCGTCGGCATCCTCTCTCCCTACCTCGGCGCCGAACGACACCTTGCGTTCCTCCGCCGTCAGCTCGAAGAAGGCAAGAAGGAGGATCAGGGGCGCTACGCGAGTCAGTTGTTCAACGCGATTCTCGGCCAGCCGTGGACCGGAGAGTTCGAGGCCGAGGCCTTCGATCTACTCCACCGTCTCAAACCGAACACCATCGACGAAGCACAGATCGTTGGCGCACGCGCCGAGGCACTTCTCCGGCTGAATGACTGGGTGCTGCGTTCCGCCTTTGGCGTCGCGTGGGCCGCAGTCAAGAACAAGGAGGAACTCTCGCGCACCGAACATCGTGCCAAGAGAACCGAACTGACTAGGAACGTGCGCACGGCCCTCGCCAAGCGGCTCGACGAGGAACTCGGCGAACGCGATGAACTCGTCGACTGGTTGAATATCGAACGGCAATACCTCGCCGTCCTGCTCAAGGAAGATCCCGCTCCCATCGCCGCGGAGTGCTGGGAGTTCCTCGGCAAGCACGACCCGCTCGAGCTTCCCGACGAAAAAAAACTCCCGTGGCACGAGGTCGTCCTCCTCGAGCGCTATCTCACCACACTTGAACTCCTCGCCGCCCGTCCGAAAGCGGATCCGAAGATCGCCGAGCGTCTCGTCGAGTGGTTCGACATCGGAATCAAGAAGCTCCCAGACTCCAATGCATGGAAGCTCCACAAATACCGTCTCATCGTGGCGCTCGATCGCCCCAAGGATCTGAAGACGACGCTCGAATCGTGGATCAAACCCAGCGACGCCGACAATCGCTGGCGCGTCACCCTTGGGTATCTTCATGCCGAGCTGAACGAGATCGATGACGCCATCACCATGTTCGAAGCGGTTGCCAAGGCCGACGAACTCGGACCGAAGGAATACCGCTCGCTCGCCGACTGGTATCTCGTGAAGGACAAACGCGAGAAGCGCGACGAGGCCATTCTCGGATACTACGGAGCCATGGACGAATGGCGCGTCTCGAATCTGATCTCGCAACACACCAACCGAATCCGGAATGGCTTCAACAACGGCACCCCGGAGGAATTCGATCCTGCGGTTATCGACATGTTCAAGGCGATCTTCCAGAAGTCGCGGAATCCCCAGAACCACACGCACCAGCTCGGGTCGTTGTTCCGCTACACGAAGGACTTCCGGCTTCTCGAATGCGTGCCCGAAGGAATCCTCGGAAACAGCGCCCAGCAGATCTATCCCTTCCTGAATGGAATGGACAACATCTTCCAATACGTCAACAACGAGGCGACGACCGATCAGGTCGTCGACCACCTCTCAAAGGTGCGCGCCAGAGCGAAGACGCCAATCGACAATCGCGGACTCGATCTCCTCGCGATGATCGTGCACCGGAAAGCGTCCGAAGTGCTCAATCAGCCCGGTCAGCACCTCCCGCTCGCGCTGGAGCACATGCAGCGGGCATTCAAAGGCGAGTGGGGAACGGGCGAGCGTCGCCTCATGGCCGATTTTCTCGCGCGGCTCGGCAGGATCAGTCAGGAATCCCTTGCGAAGGAGCAACGCCGTCAGCTCGCCGAACTCTACAAAGGCGAGAAGCCCGCCACTACGGACCGTTTGTCCATCGCCAAACAATGGGCCGCCACCGAACGCTCCTACGGCCACCGCGGCCCGTCGATCGAGATCCTCGAAGCCGCAATCGACGAGTATGTCGATGGGAATGGCGGAATACTCACGCAGGCGGCGCAGAGCGCGTTTGAACAGCTCATCGGCTACTACGAAAGCGACCGAAAATATGTCACCGGAGAGAAGCGGCTGTTCGCAGCGCTTGAGACGGACGTCCTCCAGACGATGCGGCACTGGCTTGTGGAGAGGAAATACCGTCTCTACCAGCATGCGATCCGCTACGGCGGAACGGTTTCCCTCGGCAAAGGCGAGGAACTCTACAACAACGTGCGTCGGCAGTTGACGGCCGAGTTGAAGACGAAGGACAACAACCACCGCTACCAGCTCTGCTATATCCTCATCAACACCTACCGCACGGCGAGCAAGGACGCGAAGCTCGCGAGAGCGAAGAAGGATGCCATCGACTTCGGTCACGGCGCGTTCGACGAGATGATTTCCTTTCAAACCGCGAACTACCAGAATCTGGTGACCCGTCTTGCCGACGTCATCCGGGAGCTCAACAGCTACCGCGCCGGCTTGGCGTTCCTGATCGAGCGCTACGAACGCGAACCCGAGTGGTTCCGGCTTTCAGGCAAGGGAGGCTGGCAACGCTATGGCAATACGATGGCCACCTTCCGTGGAAAGGCGAAGAAGCCGATCGGCGGCGACTTGGAGGATCGTCTCCTCAAGATCGCTCTCGCCGAACTGCGCCGTGATTTGCAAACGCAGAACTACTCGGCCCGCGCAATCTATCACGACGGCTACAAGTATTTCTGGAGGGAGAAGCGGCCCGACTACCTGCGCGTCGCCGAGGATGTTTACCGCAAACACACGATGTCGCTCGTGGCCCTGCGACATATCGCGCAATACCTCTTCGACGGACTGGAGGCGAGAGAACGTGCGGTCGAGATGATGGTGCAGGGGCACAAGGACGGGATTCTCGATGAAGCTGCGACCGGCACGCTGGCCAGCTACTATGAACGCATGCACAAGTTCGCAGCCGCCGTGCCCTACCTGCGGGAAATCATCGAGATGAACCCCGGTCACACGAACTACCGTCACCGCTTGATCGAAGATCTGGGAAGATCCAACCAGAAAAAGAAGGCAAACGTCGCGCTGGATGAGGCGATCGCATGGTTCAAGGAAAACAAGCAGTGGACCGAACCCGTGATCTCCGACCTCGCTCACGGGAGCCATGACGGACAGATCTGGGATCGCGCCGCAGAGCTTTACGACGAAGTCATTCCCCTCCATCAGCGCACGCAGCCGAACCGAGGCATCGGCAACGGAAAACTCTCGCACTACTACAGCCAGCTCGCCGAGTGCCGCATGAGTCTTCAGCAGACCGAGAAGGCGGTCGAGGCTGCCGCCGGAGCCGTCGTGAGTTGGGGACGGACCCATCGCAATCGCTCCAACGCTCTGAGCAAGCTGTCTCGCGTGCTGGAACAATCACCCGATTTGGATGCCTATGTCGCCACGCTCGACAAGCAGGTCGCGGAAAGCGGGCTCGAGAATCCAATCGTCCGCAAGGCGATCGGTCAGGTCTACTCGAAAAAGAAGCAATACGAAAAAGCGATCCGAAACCTGAAGCTCGCCGTGGAAACACAGCCGAACGACACCGAATCACACAAGGCGCTCGTCGCCGCCTACGATGCGGCAGGAGACCCGGAAGCCGCGGTCGCGCAACTCGTCGATTCGATCCGGCTTTCCACACGCAGCATCGAGCTGCTGAAAGATCTCGGCGCGCGCTACGAGAAACTCAAGCGCGCCGAAGAAGCCGAACGCGCCCGCACCGGAATCGTCGAGGCTTTGCCCAATGAAAGCGAGGGCCACGCCATGCTCGGCGAAATCCGTCAGACTCAGGAACGCTGGGAGGAAGCCGCGGCGCACTGGAGTCAGGTCGCCGAGATTCGATCCCTCGAGCCCACCGGGCTGCAAAAGCTCGCCAACGCACAGATCAAGATTGGGGATAAGGAAGCGGCCATCGAGAGTCTGACAAAACTCCTCGCCAAGGAATGGCCCAGCCGGTTCGGCAACGTGCATCGCGATGCGCGGAAGAAACTTGGCGCGCTCGAAAAGGCCGGATGATCAGTCGCAGACGGGATTCGTCTTGAAGACCTGCATTTCCACGACCTTCGATTCGAAAAAGCGATACGGCACGCCGTTGGTGGATTTCGCGCAGAGATCGAACGACCAGGAATCTCACGAACTTAGCTAGTCTCCATCACCCACAGTGACGGCTGCTAAACCGGGAGACCACTCGCCCGCAGCACTGTCTCCTGCACCGCGAGATCGTGAGTCGAGGGATATCCCGACTCCTTCTCCCCTCGGATGATCGCCGCCAGATCTGCAGCATCACCGACATATCTCCGATACGGCGGCTCGAAGGGGATCGTCTGTGTGCCTTTTCGATACGCGCCACCGCAGTCGTGGGAGAGGGAAAGCGTCACCTTTGGACGGTCGAGCGGCTGAATGTGGAAGGTTCCCTTCGTTCCGCACACAACGAGATGACGACGGCTGAATCCCTCGACCTCGATGGCACTCGACTTCACCGTCGCGACCGCATTCTTGTAGTCAAACACGGCAAGCATGTTGTCGATCAGGCCATCCTTGCCGTGCTTCCGGAAATGCGGTGTCACCTTGTCCGGCTTTCCCAGAACCGACACCGCCAGATCGATGATGTGACAGCCGAGTTCGAACATGATGCCGCCTTCGAACTTCGCGAGTCCCTTGCGCGCTCCGCCCGAAACGACTTTGCTCATGACTGCATGCACCTCGAAGATCTCGCCGAGCCACTTCTCGCGCAGGAACTTTTGCAACAGCTGCACGGCGGGGTTGAATCGGTACATGTATCCCATCTGCACCGTGAGCTTCTTCTCGTCCGCCTTCTTCATGATCTTCCGGTAGCGTCCGAAGTCCTCGCCCGCAGGTTTGTCGAGATGCACGTGAAATCCTGCATCGACTGCGAGTTCGGCGTACTTCAGAAGATCGCCCACGCGGGTTTCCACGGCCACAGCCTGCAAACCGTCCGCCGCGAGCAATTCATCGACCGACATCCGTGAGATGCCCTGATCGGTCTTTCGTTTCGAGGCGTTCTCCCAGAGGTCATCATCCGGCTCGGCGATTCCGATGACGTCGAAATCGGAACTCGCACGATAGACATCCATCTTTCCCGAAGCATGGGCGTGGCCTGTGCCGATTTGCCCGATCCTGATCGGACGCTTCTCCTCGGCAAACACACGAATCGGGACCCCTGCGACGGTGGCGGTGGCGAGGAAGTGGCGGCGGCGCATGCCTCAGGCTATGAAATCGACCCGATTGGCGACAACGCCAAATCCACATCGACGAATCGCCCACCTTCCGGTTAGTTTGGGATATGAACAAGAATCGCCGATCCTTCCTCAAGACCGGCGCCGGCGCTGCTTCGGCGCTTGTCGCACCGGCCATTGTCAGCGCGCAGAATCCGCCGTCAAACCGCCTCCGTGTTTCGGTCATGGGCCTCGGCCGCGGAATCGGCCATATCCGCGGGCTGGCCAAGGTTCCGAACGTTGAGATCGTGTCCGTTTGCGATGTCGATTCCACCCGTCAGATGAAGGCCGCGAAAGTCGCGGAAGAACTCACGGGGAAGAAACCGAGGCGCTATACGGATTTTCGCAAGATCCTCGAAGACAAATCCGTCGATGCCCTCACCATCGCTGCTCCGAATCACTGGCACACCCTCGCCACGGTGCTCGCCTGCCAGGCCGGCAAGGACGTCTACGTCGAGAAACCCGGAAGCTACTGTCCGCGGGAAGCACAACTCATTGTCGAACGCGCCCGCCAGGCGAAAAAGCAGGTGCAATTGGGAACGCAGCGGCGCAGCTACCCGAAGCTCATCGAGGCGATCGGACGTCTCAAGGAAGGGGTGATTGGCGAACTACGGGCTTCCCGGTGCTGGTACAGCAACAAGCGCGCGTCGATCGGAAAGGGCGTGGAGAAGACGCCTCCCGCGACCCTCGATTACGAACTGTGGCAGGGGCCGGCGACCGGGCGCCCCTACAAGAGCAATCTCATTCACTACAACTGGCATTGGCACTGGCACTGGGGCAACGGCGAACTCGGCAACAACGGCGTCCACGCGCTTGATGTCGCGCGCTGGGGCATGGGCGTCGGTCTCCCCACGCGCATCTCCTGCCGAGGTGGACGTTATCACCACGACGATGATCAGGAGACGCCCGACACCGCCGTCGCCTACTTCGACTACGGAAACATCGGCATCACTTGGGATGGCAGCAGTTGCCATCCGAGGAAGGAAGAAGAGCTTCCCTTCGTGAAGTTCTACGGCGAAGGGGGAACGATGGAAATCGACGTTGGGAACAGCTACCGCATCTACGATCCCGAGGGCAAAGAGATCGACAATCAGTCGGAGGCCGCCAGCGACGTACCGCATTTCCAGAACTTCGCCGACCGCATCCGCGAGGGAACGCGCTTGAACGCCCCGATTGGCGATGCACAGAAAGCGGCCATGATGTGTCATCTCGGGAACATCGCCTACCGCACGAACACGGTGGTCGAAATCGAAAAACCTCGGTTTCCAGCACCTGCCAACAACGCGGTGGAGACTCTGTGGAAGCGCGAATACCGCAAGGGCTGGGCGATCGAGTCGTAGCCCGATCAGGCGAAACGTCGGCAAATCTCTTGCCCGCCTCTCGACGGGGTGGCAAGATTCGGCGGCCCTAGTTCACCCCGACGATGATCCGATCCCCCTATCTCATCGCGTTGATGTACGCGATGCTCGCCCCCGTTCATGCCCTCGCACAGTTCTCGTTCTCGGATGAGACGAGCCTGCTGAACACAGCCGGAGTCGGCAGTTCGCCCTTCACCAGCGGCGTCGCCATGTGCGTGTGCGACATGAACGGCGACGGCCGGGACGATATCGTTCGGATTCAGAATGCGACAACGGTCAGCATCGAATACCAAACGACACCGGACGCGGCTTTTGATCACATGGTGTTCGGCTCGACCGGACTCTCGGTTTGGGCAGTGGCCGCCGCGGACTTCGACCAGAACGGGCTGAATGACCTCTACCTCGGTGGCAGCGGTGCCGGACTGGAGATTTGGGAAGCCGTCCCCGGATCGCCCCCCGGCTACCGGCGCTCGATTCTTCCTGATCGTGATATTTTCAGCCAAGGCGCTGTATTCGCAGACATCAACAATGACGGGCTTCCGGACATTTTTGCCTGTGACGACAACGATGATCCCCACAAATACGCGGGGAACGGAGATGGAACATTCTCCCTCGACCAGAATCTCATCGACACGCTCATCCCTGGATCGGACGACTCAGGCGATCCTTTCGCCTCGGGAAACTACGCGGCGATCTGGAGCGACTACGACAATGACGGCGACTGCGACATGTACATTTCGAAGTGTCGTCAGGGCGTGAGCAACAACACCGATCCGAGACGCATCAACCTACTCTTCCGGAACAACGGCAACGGAACGTTCACCGAAGCCGCGACCGCGGCCGGTCTGAATGACGGCGGGCAGAGTTGGAGTGCGGATTTTGCCGATATCGACAACGACGGCGATCTCGACTGCTTCATCATCAACCACGATGTCTCAAGTCGGCTACTCGAGAACAACGGCAGCGGCGTGTTCACCGAGATCACCTCTGCCGCTGGCCTCTCAGCTCATCTCGATCTGTTTGGAATCCAAGCCGTTCTCCGAGATCTCGACAATGACGGCTTCGTCGATCTGATCGTGACGTCTTCGAACTCTGCGGCGGTGCATCGGATCTTCCGCAACAACGGCAATCGCACCTTCACCCGGACGAACAACATTCTCGTCGAAGACGGCGAAGGTCCCCTCGGATGGATCCAGTCTCTCGCCACCGGGGATCTCAACCACGATGGGTTTCTCGATCTCTATGTCGGCAGGGCAGACGGATTCAACGGCCCGACGGAGTCGAGCGACCTCCTCTTTCTGAACAACGGGAATGCGAACCACTTTCTGGCCGTTCAGCTCACTGGCACCGCATCCAACCGCAGCGCCATTGGCGCATGGGTGGAGATCATCGGTCCATGGGGCACACAGGTGAGGGAAGTGCGCGGTGGAGAAGGCTATGGGATCATGAGCTCTTTCACTCAGCACTTCGGTCTTGGATCGGAAACCGTGGTGCCGACTCTCAGGGTGAAATGGCCGTCCGGCCTCGTCGACGAGTTCACCAACGTGGCCGCAGACCAGTTCCTGACCATCACCGAAGGTGAGACACTGGGACCCGGCGACTTCTCCGTTCCGGTGATCACAAGTGCTCTGAGCAGCTCCGCGCAGGTGCTTTCCCCCTTCCGCTATCGGATCGCCGCAGCCAACCTGCCGACTTCCTACAACATCGGGGCCGGAGCTCCTGCAAGCATGGCCGTGAATTCCGCGTCGGGAGTCATCGAGTGGATTCCGTCGTCGGAAGGTCCCGTGATGGTCGATATCGTAGCGACCAATCCGGCCGGCTTCGATACCGAGACTCTTGTCATCAACGTCGGTCCCAACGAACTGATCGACGCCGTGGAGTCGGGGACGTTGCCACTGCGGACGGGTGCCACTCCGTGGGTTCGGGACACGACCGCGGGGCACGGCAACGATGACTCGGCCCGAAGCGGCACTATCGGAGACAGCGACGCGACATGGCTCGAAGCAACCGTTTCCGGTCCCGATCACCTCACTTTCTGCTGGAGGGTTTCGAGCGAGGTCGATGACGAACTCCGTCTCTCGCTGGACGGTGTGTTCCTCGAGAGCATCAGTGGTGCTGTCGATTGGACCAATCGCATCCTTGAGATCCCCGACGGGACACACACCGTCCGCTGGGAGTATGCGAAGGACTTTGCCGGGAGCAGTGGGGCGGACAGGGCATGGGTCGACCAACTCACTCTTGCCAGCAATCTTCCAACACCCATCATCACGAGCCCACTGACTGCATCGGCCGCCCTCGAAGCCGTCTTCACGTATTCGATCGAGGCAACGATGAATCCGTCCACGTTCGCGGCGGCTCCCCTTCCCCCCGGCATCGCGCTGGATCCCGCGACAGGAACCATCGCGGGCGTTCCAACACAGAGGGGGTCCTTCACCGTGAATCTCACCGCCAGCAATGGCGCCGGAGACGGAACTGCCCAACTGAGGATCGACATCTCGGACAACCTCGGCGATACCGTCGACGCCCCCGAGTTGGTCTGGACGACGGGAGGCGATGCTCCTTGGTTTTCCCAGAGCGCTATCTCACGACGCGGGGGCAGTGCGGCCCAGGGCGGCGATATCGATGACAACGAAGAAACATGGTTGGAGACCACCGTGATCGGGCCCGGCACATTCACCTTCTGGTGGCGGGTTTCATCGGAATCCAAGTACGACAGGCTGCAGTTCCTACTCGGCGGCGACGAACTGCACACCATCGACGGCGAAGTGAATTGGCAGCAGCGTACCATTGATGTTCCCGAGGGTGTCCAAACGCTACGCTGGAGCTATTCCAAGGACGGATCCGTAAGCGATGAGAGCGACACTGGCTGGGTCGATGACATCACGTGGGTTCCTGAAAACACGGATGGCGACACCTTGCCCGACGGGTGGGAGCTTCTGCATCTCGGAACGACGATGTACGATGATCAAGACGACCCCGACGGCGACGGTCAGGACAATGGAGGCGAACTGACCGCGTGCACGGATCCCGGCGACAGCAGTTCGGTGTTTTCGGTGAGCAGCACCTCGGTCACAGCGATCACATGGCGCAGCGTCATCGGGAAGCGCTACCTACTCCAAAGATCTACCGACCTCGGCGTCTGGCAAAACCATGGCGAAGTAGTGACCGCACTCTCGATCTTGACCACCGCTCCGCTTCCCGACTTGGGACCATCCACATGGTGGCGCGTGGCGGTCGTCGATTAGCCGCCGTCAGGCCTCGATCAACGAGACCTTTTCCTCCTTGGAGCTCTTTTCCTTGGGATCCCGACTGAACAGATACTCCAGATCCTTCATCTCAAGATTCCGGGTGAAGCTCTCCTCTCCGAGCACGCCGCCTGCCATGTCGCTCTTCTGCCGCTGCAGAATGCGAATCTTCTCCTCGACGCTGTTGCGCATGAGCAACCGGTAGGCGATCACACGGTCCTTCTGGCCAATGCGGTGCGTCCGGTCGATGGCCTGAGCTTCAACCGCCGGGTTCCACCACGGATCGTAAAGAACGACGTAGGACGCGGCTGTAAGGTTCAGACCCGCGCCACCGGCCTTGAGCGAGAGCAGGAAAACCGATGGGTCCTTCGTCTTCTGGAAGCCTTCGATGATCTCCGCGCGGTTCTTCGTCTGACCAGTGAGATAGTGGTAGGGCGAATTCTCCTCCTCGAGGCGCCCCTTGATGATGTCGAGCATCTTCACGAACTGCGAAAAGACGAGCACCTTGTGGCCCTCTTCCCGGAGTTGGTCGAGCAGATAGAACAGGGCGGTCATCTTCGCACTCTCCTCCGCGAGGTTGCTCGGCGAAATCAACCCCGGGTGGCAGCAGATCTGCCTCAACCGCATCAAACCCTGAAGAACGACAAAGCTGTTTTTGCGCAGTGCATCGTCACTACCAAGACCCAGCAATGTCCTCTGCACCCGCTCGAGTTCCTCGTTGTAGAGCTTTTCCTGGAAGTCCTCCATCTTGCAAAGAACGTCCTCTTCCGTGCGCGGCGGAAGGTCCATCGCCACCTGGTTCTTCGTCCTGCGGAGAAGGAAGGGCCGCAACCGTGCCGAAAGACGCAACTGCGCCTGCGCATCCTTGCGGCGATCGAAGCGATCCCTGAAATATTTTCGGTTTCCAAGCACGCCCGGCATGGCGAAGCCCATCAGGCTCCACACATCAAGCAGGCGGTTCTCGATCGGCGTTCCCGTCAGCACAAGCCGGTTGTCGGCCGTCAGCAGCCGTGACGCTTTCGCCGCCTTGGAATCGGGATTCTTGATCTGCTGACCTTCGTCGAGAATGACCGCAATCCACTGCTGCATGTTCAGCCTCTCCGAGCAAACCCGCATCTGCGAGTAGTTCAGGACGAGCAAATCGACATCCCCCACTCCGGGCGCCAGCCGATCCATGTCGAGTTCTTCCTTGTTTCGAAGCACCTGCACACGGAGTGAGGGCGCAAACTTGTCCACCTCACCCGCCCAGACGTCGAGAACGGATTTTGGGCAAACCACCAGTGCGGGCAGCGGGTCCCCTTCACTCCGGGATCGCAGCCACATCAGCCACGCGAGGCTCTGCACCGTCTTACCGAGCCCCATGTCATCGGCGAGAATCCCGCCAAAACTATTGGAACTCAGATAGGCGAGAAAATGATACCCCTCGACCTGGTAGGGACGCAGCTCCACCTGCAGCCCTTCGGGAATCGCTGGACGCACTTTGAGCTTCACGGATTCCGAGCGATCGCAGATCCGGTTCCACGCCTCCTTGTCGAAGACCTCCTTCGCCTGCGGATCGGCAAGCTGCAGCGCGTGCATCCGGTGCGACTCCTGTGAGAGATCGAACGGATCGAGCCCGAGGCGCGTCACCGCATCCATCTGCTCGTCCTTCATGTCGAACTGAATGCGGAGCCACCCGCCCTGCTTCATCCGGACAAACTCACCACGCGCCGCGACAAGCGCCCGGATCTCCTCCTGGGTCAGATCGTATCCCTCGATCTCGAGCACGATCTTCAAGTCGAACCAGTCGATCTCCTGATCGACGACCTCGAACCGCAGCGACGCCTTCACGGGATCCTCGAGCAGCGTTTTCAGTTCGTCGTCGAGAACGAGATTCACATCCTTCGGGAGCGCCTCCACCCACGTCGTGAACCGCTCGGGAAACGTCCGCACGACCCGTGTCTTGAAGCTTTCGACCTTGGCATCGTAGCTCATGTTCAGCGGTTCGAGCAGCGCAGGAAACTTGTGCAGCATCCGCCGATTGAAGCGGAGAATCCGACCGTCCTTCGACGGGTTCTTCTCGGCCACTCGCCACCCTTCCTTCTCGAGCACCTCCTTGCGCAAGCCGCCCTCGTCGGAGGCGGTCACGCAAACAACCATGTGTTCGCTCTCGGCGCCCGTGAGTCGCTTCGAAAGGCTCGCCTCCAACCTCACCACCATCACCTCATCCTGGACCTGATCCTTGAGAGATTCGGGCAACTCCGCACCAATCCTCGCCAGAAACTCGACGCCGGTCTCGCTCGCCAGCACCTGCGCGGGAATGTCGTAGCAGGGCAGCACTTCCGTTCCTTCCACCCAATGCAGGGGCCCGCGACACACGGCTTCGTCCGAAAGATAGAGATCCTCGACACCCGGCAATACTCGGAGCGCGTAGGGGATCGGCTGCCCGTCCGCAGTGGCAAGCTCGATGACCGTATCCGTCGCGCTGTCATCGTCGTCGGGTTCGACACAAATCCAAATCAACGGCTGCTCCAATCGCGCGAAAGGAACCTCGTCGAGCGTGACCAGGTGGTCCTTGAGCGCCTCCTGCTGGAATAGCTGGTTCAGAAAACGGCAGTTCTCCTCGTGTTCGAGCCGCAGTTCGTCACTGCCGGATTCCTGCCGATGCGTGACGTAGTGCATCCAGAGAAGGTCGGATTCCTCTCCGAGCCGGAGCGCCCCCTCGTCCTGGAAATCGAGCAGCCGCTGCAACCCGTTGTCGCCGCTCACGGTTTCCCACGTCTCCGCAGCCTCTTCCCGCCATTGGAGCTTCGCCTCGCTGGTCGTGACGAGCATGCGGAAATCCCCCTTCACCGGATGCTTCGCTGGCGGCAATTCCGTGACGACATTCATGCGGTCCTCCCACGCGCCCGCCTCCCTCTCCTGCTCCCATGCGAGCATTCGTTCCCGCGTCGCCTCGATCCGGGTCACCGGTTTCATGAACTCCGGAACCACCAGACCACGCTTGTCCATCGCATGGGCGATGTAGTTCCAGAATTCGACGATGTCCGCGGGCGGGGTCGGCCAGAGCGTCAGCGCATCGTATCCCGTCACCTCCCACTTCGGATTCAGCCGCACCAGATCGTGATCGAAGATCTTCTTCTCGATCATGTAACGCCGAAATCGTTTCTCCAATTTGCTCAGGAACAAATCCTCCTTCGCATCCAGCTCGCGCCCCAGACCCTCCTCGATCATCTCGACCAGCGATTTCTCACCGACCTCATTAGGCGCCTCGGGAAGATCCTCGCCGCGCTCGAGCCGCTCCAGCATTGTGGCCACGAGAGACGAGCAACGGCTACCGGACGACGACGACGACGTCCCGATCCAACGATCCCCCTGAAGCCTCAGCGTCGTCGTGTAAACCTCCTGTGTCCCAACTTCGACTCTCCCCTGAATGAAGAGGTGGTTCCCGAAGATCTGCGAAACACATCCGTCCTTCTGAAGGTTCTCGCCTTCGGCACGGATTTCTTCCGGGAACGTGTTGAGAAAATTGAGCGTCGCTCGATCAGGATTCATCAGTTGGGGCTGAAATCGTGGGGTGGGGTGGAATTGGTAGCCCGAAAATTGGGCAATCCTCATCAGTAGCAGCAATCTGCCGGGAATTGCAATCCTTCATTGTTCCGATGTCGCATTTTTAGCCTCCATTGCCGCTTGACTAGGCCCTCCGCACTCCGAACTTCCGCGATGCACAGTCCGGTTAAAGTCCTGTCTATCATTGGCACCCGACCCGAAGCGATCAAAATGGCGCCGGTGGTGCTCGAACTGGACAGGCGCCCGGACGAGTTCCAGTCCGTCGTCTGCGGCACCGGGCAGCACCGGGAGATGCTCGATCAGGCCCTCGCCATTTTCGAGATCGAGAAGGATGTCGATCTCGAAGTCATGACCGAGAACCAATCGCTCCCGAAGCTGACTTCGAAACTATTCTCCGGTCTCGACGACGTCATTGTCGGCACCAAGCCCGACTGGATCCTCGCTCAGGGGGACACCACCACCGTGATGGCTGCATCCATTACCGCCTACTATCACCGCGTGAAGTTCGGTCACGTCGAGGCGGGCCTCCGGACGCATGATCGCTTCAATCCGTTCCCGGAGGAGGTCAATCGAGTGATTGCAGACCACATCGCCGACCTTATGTTTGCGCCCACCGAGCGCAGCAAGGCCGAACTCCTCAAAGAGGGGCTTTCGGAAGAGCGCATCCTCGTCACCGGCAACACCGTGGTCGATGCCATGATGGCAGCCTTGGAGAAACCCTACGACTTCTCAACCGGACCTCTCGCCGGACTGCCGATTGATGAGAAACGCCTCGTCGTCATCACGTCACACCGCCGTGAGAGCTTCGGCGATACCTTCGAGGGAATCTGCAAGGCACTGCGACGCCTCGCGGAACGTTTCGCGGACGAGGGTGTCCATCTCATCTACCCCGTCCATCTGAACCCGAACGTCCAAAAACCGGTCTACGAAATCCTCTCCGGAATCGACAACGTCAGTTTGATGGAGCCGATCGACTACCTGTCGTTGCAGAACCTGATGCGCCGGGCCGACCTCATTCTCACCGATTCGGGAGGCATCCAGGAAGAGGCCCCAAGCGTCGATGTCCCGGTTCTCGTCATGCGCGAAACGACCGAGCGCCCCGAAGGCGTCGATGCTGGCGCGGTGAAGCTCATCGGCACCGATCCCAACACCATCTTCACGGAGAGCGTTCGCATCCTCACGGACCCGAAAGCGGCAGCTGCGATGGCCGAAATTCCCAATCCCTACGGCGACGGCAAGGCGGCGAAGCGGATCGTGGACGCACTGACGGGGTGAGAATGGCTGCCGTTGTCAATTGGACTCGATTTTGTAACGCGCAGCCTCGACCGTTCTCGCGTATGTTTTGACCAAGATTCAATGGCTCACTCAGCTCGCAGAAAAAAGAAATCGGGTAGCAATAATCAGGCATCCGGAGGCTGCCTGATTCTCTTCGGGTTCGTCTTTTTCGCGGCAGGCGTTTTCGCGACCATCAGCTTCGCGAGGGATTTTCTCGAGCAGCTCAAGACCCGCGGCTGGGACGAAGTGCCCGCCAAACTCGCCAGCGCAGAGGTCCACGTTGAAAAAAATCGCGACGACCCTTTCACCATCCACGTGCGCTACACTTACGAAGTCGACGGCGTCGAACAGGCGGCCACTTCCTACCAGATCAAGGAATCATGGTCCGACGACTACGAAAAACTGGCTCTGCGAGTGAAGGCGATGCGGGCGAACAACGATCTCACAGCCCACGTGCATCCCAAGGAGAGAACGACCGCCGTGCTCGACACGGGATCGCTCTGGTCGGGCTTCACCATCCTGCTGCCGCTCGTCTTCGTCCTCGTCGGCGGTGGGATCATGTATGGGGGCATCGTCAGCCTGCGAAACCGCGGCAAAAAGAAATCGGGCACAACCGAGACGATCTCCTCGAAATCAACCACGAAAGGCGCCGGAGCGTGGGTGGGTGTCGTTCTGGGTCTGATCTTCTCCGCCGTCGGCATCGGATTGCTGTTCCCCCTCGGCATCATGCCTTTCTCCCGATCCCAGGCGGCCAAGGATTGGATCGAAACTCCCTGCAACATCATCTGGGCCAAGGTGCGCAGTCACTCCAGCGATGACGGCACGACGTATTCGGTAGACATCTTCTACTCCTACAAATTCGACGGGCAGCAGCATCGCTCGAACCGGTATCAGTTCGTAGGCGGATCGAGTAGTGGCCACGCCAAGAAGAAGGAAGTGGTCAACTCCTACCGATCCGCCAAAAAGCCCGTGTGCTATGTCGATCCCTCGCTGCCCGAGAGAGCCGTGCTCAAACGTGAGCTCGGCGCGACCGGATTCCTTTCTCTCCTTCCCATCGTCCTTTGCCTGATCGGCATTCCTCTCACCATTCACGCATTCCGGATAACGCGAAAGAACAAGAAGAAGCAATCACCGGTAGCAACCCTCGCTCCCGGAGCCGGGACGGCGGACTTCGAGCCCTCGAAGACGGCGATCACCCTCTCACCAGGCAAGTCTCGCATGATGGCGCTCGGGGGACTGCTCTTCTTCGCTGTGTTCTGGAACGGAATGGTCTTCGGCCTGCTCTTCCCCGAAGCGTGGCTGGGCAAGGGCGGCGGCCTGTTCATGAAACTTTTCTCTATTCCGTTTATTCTCGTTGGCGTTCTCGTAGCCCTCGGAGTCGTCTACACTTTCCTGACACTCTTCAATCCCAAACCCATCCTCGTCCTTGCATCGGGAGAGCCCCGCCTCGGCGAATCCTTCAAACTGAACTGGACGATCAAAGGCCGTGTCAGCCGCATCCGGCAGTTCCGAATCGTCTTGAAGGGTGTTGAAAGTGCCAGCTACACCCGCGGGACCAACACGGTCACGGATACGAACACGTTCTACGCGGCACCGATTGCCGATCGGCCGCAATCCCTCGCCATGCGCGAAGGCAACGCCGAAGTCCCGATCCCACCCGACCTCATGTATTCCTTCGAGGCGCAGAACAACAGCATCACCTGGAAAATCGAGGTCCGAGGAGAGATCCCCTTCTGGCCCGACGTCCGCGACGAGTTCGATATCAATGTCCACCCGCCCGCTCCCGCATGACCAAAGCCGCCATACAGACCGAACTCGATAATCTGCACTTCGTCCCCGGCGAACTCCTCAGGGGACGTGTTGGCTGGCAGTCTGACACTCCGGTCACTTCCGCGGAGCTTCGACTGTTCTACTACACAAAGGGGAAAGGAACGCGCGACGTGGACGTGGTCGACACCTGCGAATGGGTCTCACCGCCGCAGGCAGGTCAGGAACAGTTTTCCTTCCAACTCCCGAAAGGTCCCTACAGCTTCTCGGGCGAACTCGTTTCGCTGCTCTGGGCGCTCGAACTCGTTCTCGAACCCGGCGGTCACACCGAGCGCCTTGAGTTTGTTCTCTCCCCCACCGCCGAAGAGATCAACCTCCTCAAATATCCGGTCCCTCCCGAACTCGCCAAGTTGGGTCCCGTAAAAAAGTGGCTGGAGGTCCATCGCAACCGTTAACGTCGCATGACCGTCGCACGGAACAACCCGTTCGCCACCGAACGCATCGAGGCACTGCTACCCTTCGAACCCACATGGATCGGTGAGTCGTGGCCGCGGATCTTTGACCGGCTCGATCGGCTGGAATGGCGTGGCGCCGTGGTCGGCCCGCATGGATCCGGGAAGACAACCTTTCTCGAAACCCTTGCGAAAAGGCTGCTCGAGCGAAAAGAGGAAGTCGTGCCTCTGTTCCTCAATCGGCAGGCACGCGCGATCGATCCGGAATTCTTCGATTCCCTCACGGACCGGTCCATCATTCTCTTCGACGGTGCGGAGCAACTGGGCAGAATCTCGTGGAGACGCTTCCTCCGCCGAACACGCCACACCCGAGGCCTCATCGTCACCACACATCGTCCCGGACGTCTGCCCACGGTTCTCGAAACCGAAACCGATCAAACAGTTCTCCAAAAGTGCCTTCGGATCCTCGCCGACGACCATACGCTGAACGCGCGGGAACTATCCGATCTCTTCCACAGACATCGCGGCAATATCAGGCACGCCCTGCTCGAATGCTACGACTGCGCCTAGCTAGGGCAGGCGCCTGAATGTCAAAGTCGTTGCAAAAAACGAGTCAGGTTTTTCTCGGCGGCGGGCGTGTCGTAGCGGAACTTGTGAAAGTTCCGAAAGAGCGAGTTCGAGTGCCTGACGGCGTCGGAATTGTCACCGATTCCGCTACCGGCGCTTGGTCCAAGCGCGGCTCCACCGGCTAGAGATCGGGTAACGACGGCAATCCCAACGCGGGTTCCTCGGTCGTGCTCGGCTCCGTCGGCTCCTCCACGATGGCGGACTCAGGTTCCTCCGGCACCGCGCCCGGCTCCCGCGTGAAAAACGGCACCGCCATGGCGCGAATGGTCGCGAGCGGAATCGATGTCTGCGCGGCAGCCGATTCCAGCAGCCTCTCGCGATCACCCTTGAAGTAGAGAAGGGGTGTCATCGGAGCCACCTGCTTCAGCGGTTCCCAGCCACTATCCGATTTGCGGAAGACGGCTTCGGCAGGAAGCCGAGGCTCGGGACGTCCGTAGAGAAAGTCTGCATTTTCGGCCTCCGCCTGTGGCACAATATTTCCGTCGACTCCGACGAACCCAGCGTAACCGAAGGCACCGTCGAGGACCGATTCCGCGAGGTGGCGGTTCACGGTGAATTCGCGGATGTAGCTGCGGCCAGCACGCGCCGAGTAGAAATTGCGAATGGGTCCGATCCGGTTGGTGTGCAGGTTGGTGAACAACCATGTATCGCTGGCAAGGTTGACCGGAGAGATTTTCCGCAACTGCTCAAGATCCTCAAGCACGCTCGGCACGAAGAAGGCACCCCACTCGTGGGGTCGCCCTCGTAGGACTTTGCCCAGTTGGATGTGGACGAACGCTCGGTACAGCGGGTGCGCGTTCTTCGCGGCGAAGACCTGGTCTATCGAGTCGAAGATGCTGGCGGTGAAGAACTGCTGACTCTGGCTCATCAGCTTCGACGACGGACGAACCGCGAAGAACAACTCGGACTCGGGGGTCGGGCCTTCGCTAACCACACGGGTGCCGCGATTTCCCCGGATCACGTAACTGCGTTCCGTGAAGTTGCCATTCTCGAAGAACTGTCCCGTCCGCTCGATGATCTTGTTGTTGCCTACCCTGCGTGTCTTTTCAGACAGGGGACCATTGGAATATTCCACGAACGACTTCCCGCCGGGTAGTTCGCGGAGTCGGATCAATTGCAGGGTCTTCAACTTACTGTCTTCGCTGAGGCCCTGGAGAATCGTCGCCTCCGAGTCCTCTACGAACTTGGGAAAGAGCGCAGGCTTGTCACTGTTCTCTCGAAAGTGCCTCCATCCCTGCTTCTCACCCGGGAAAATGACCTCGCCGACGACATCCGCCTCCAAACTGGGAAAAGTGAGAATCGCACCGGCCGCATTCCGCTCCGGAGTGCCTTCGAAACGCAACTCGCGCAGTTTCTGCAATGCCCCGACGTAACCGTCGAAGGTGGTCGCCTCGTTGCACGAGGCCAGCGCCGCCTTGAACGCGCGCGTGCGCTCGATCTCATCGGCCAGTTTCCGTTCGAGCGTCATCGCCTGTCCCTTGACGTCACGAGTCGGAATCACTTGCGGGATCTCCGTCTCCATCACCGAGGTGAGCGTCGGCAGCGACCGCGCGAGGCGGTTCATCCATTCGTCGTCATGCACCATTCGGTGCAGCGGCGGCATGCCGCTCAAAATGCTCGTCCCCTCCGCGACCGCCTCCTCGCGAGCCTGCTGCCGCTCGGTAACAAACACCTCGACGTGCCCCTCCCAGCGCTTCCGGAGGGACGCGAACGTCTCGTTCAATCCGGGCTTCAGATCGTTCGCCGCCGTATTGATGTTCGATTTGATGTCCTCGATCTCGGAATGGTACTCCTCGATGGGACGGTCGAACGTCGCTTTCGTTTCCCCATCGAGTTCCGTGATCGCCGACGTCACCGAGTCGCGATGCGCGAATTCCTTCGCCAGCCACTTCGTGGCCTTGCCGACTTCCTCGTCGAGCCCCGCGAGTTTGACGATCGGCCAGCGATAGCTGTGGGCACTGCGTTCGAGCTTCTCCAACGGCAAGGCGTTCCGTTCCTTCATCATCCGGGCCATTTCGGTTTTCATCCAATCCCCACGCAACTGCGCATAGCCGAAGTACGCCCCGGAAAACAACACCAGCGATGTCACGCCAATCACCAGCCGCTTCTGTCGCTTTTCCTTGCGCGCAAGTTGGCCGATCCGAAGATCGAGCCGCTGCTGCGCCGCCGTCACCGCGCCGGACATGCCGGCCGGGGCGGGCGCCCCGATCTTCTCGATCTCGCGCCACCAGTTCGTCAGCTTGCGTCGCGTGCCCTCCAACTCCTCCCTCGGACTTTTGTTGAGGACTTCCCAGCGCGTCTCGATGAGTCTCAGTTCCTCCGCACAGCAATCGACGGCCTCCTGGACCTTCGCCTGCGCCTTGCGCCGCTTGGCTTCCTCCCGAATCCACGTCCTCGCCGCCTCCAAATCGTTCTCGTGCCCCTCGTCGAGGTCGAGGTTGTAGGACTGAACGAATGACCGTGCCTTTCCAACCGACTCCCGCACGGCTTCCAAGTTCCCGGCTTCCTGAAGATCGGGGATGCCTGACAGAATGCGAATGACATCGGAAGTGCGACCGCGCCGCACTTCTTCCTCCCGCAGTTTGATCGTCGATTCCCACGCCTCGCCGGTTTTCAAGTCGTCGAAGGGAAGATCCTCCAGCGTTGCGGCAAGACGTACGGCGCCCGACTGATCTCCCTCATCAACCAGTTTCTCGAGTTCGACCAGCTTCTTGCGGAAGTGCCTGCGCAGAATGCGATTCGACTCGTCGCGCGCCTCCTTGTCGCTGCCATTGACTTTGAGGATCCGATGGACCGTCCCGAGGGCATCATCCTCGTCGCGCCGCACCGTGGCGTCCCGGTACTTCTTCCAGAGTAAGTCCGTGCATGCGCTCCAGCCACGATAGGTCCGCACGAGCCACGCCGACCCATCGGGATCGACTTCGCGCGGGATAGGCAGAGAGTGTTCCTCGCAGAACGTCCTCCATTCCGCCGCCTGATCGAATTTGGCAAGTCCATCCGTGAGGTCGAGAAGTGGCGGACTCTCCTCTGCGGTGGAGATGGCCTCCTGAAGATCCCCGCTGCTCGCGAGGCGCTTGCACTCCGCGAGCCGATCACCGGCTTCCTTGCAGATCTCCGCGTATTCCTCCGCCGCGGACATCGCCACGCCATCACGAGCCCCCCGCCTCAGCGCCTGCTGAAGACGGTTGACCAAAAAGGCGATTTCCGTTGTCGACTTCATCAATCGAATGCGTTGCGTGACGGCACGTCCATGACGATGAACGGTCGGACCGTGCCGTCTTCGAAAACCAGGCAGACCTCGTAGCGGCCAGCGATGAGCCGACCATCACCAAGATTGGAAAATGCCCCCAGATGGGCCGTGGCCTCAGCGAGACGCTCGCGCATCGCCGGGAGTTGCCTCGGCGATTCGCCGGCTATCGGGAGACGTTTGGGAACAGGCGGGCGTGTCTTCGCCACAAAAGCCCACAATCGCGCTCCCGCCTCCTCTCCGAATCTCGCATCCCATTCGTCGGCGAAGTCTTCCAACTCGCCCCGCGCGGTGGAATCACCGACGCGCCAATAGGATTCCCGTTTACCGTTGCGAAGGAATCTCCGAACCTTGCGCGGAGACGCAAGTTCGCGGCAGGTATTGCTAACCGCCATCATGAATTCGACAAATTCCGTGCTGCTGCCAACGTCGATTTCCTCGGACGCCCATTCGCTCCAGAATCGATCGCCCGAAAGATTGAAGTCGAACTGGTCGAGGCTGTCCTCGTCGATCCGGAGCTTCTTCAGCTTCGCCCGGAAATGGGTGAGGAGATCGGAGGAGAAATTGCGCAGTTCCTCTCGGACTCGCACCTTCGTTTCATGGTCGAGAATGTTGCGGTAGCGTATGAGCATCTCGTGTTTCGTTCCGAACAGTTCCGTGACTGCGGAGCGAAGGCCGGCCTCCAGTTCGTCGCGTTCCTTCTTCCATTCCATGTAACCTCCCGCCGCCGCCATGCCACGTGTCTGGGAAGCGATCTGATTCTCCAACTCGTTGGCCGTCGTCAAGAGCTTCGCCATCAGCGGAGCGAAGTCGATGAACACGTCGTCCGGATCGCGCAGTGGAATGGCGAAGCGCTCGGATTCGATGACCTTCAAAGAATTCGAAGCCCCGGATGGCGTGAGGCGTAGCATGACCAACTCCGGCGCGATTGAGGACGGCTCGGCGCGCTGGAGGGCGCCGAGGAAGCGTTTAAGCGCTGGCGGGGGGGTGATCCGGTTCTTTTCGGGGACGAGCGCCACACCGCCCGGCTCGAAGGCGCGCCCGCTCCAGAGAAGGACCCGAAACGGACTTGCATTGCTTTGCACCAGCCGGACCGAACTTGTGCGCGAAGCGCTCCATGCATTTGAATTCCGCCCTTTGATTCCCTCGTCGCTTCGCACGAACATTAGTTTCTGTGCTCCGCGGAAACGGAGTTCCAGATTCAAGTTCCGGTCCAGCGGCAGTAGGCGAGCCTTCTCCTCCTCCGCCGTCTCCGGAAACTTGTACTCGAATGTCGCTGCGTCGTCATACGCAGAGACGAATGGAGGGAATGCCGTTCCCGCGAGAATCGTGCGTTCCAAGGTCAACTTCCGCGCTCCCTCCCGACCATGGGCAAAGTGGGTCAGGGATCTGGGAACCGTGACCGTCCCCAATTCGCGATTGAGGACGAGGTAGACGTCATCTTCGATTTCCCGTTCCGCTTGGGAACTCACGCGCGGCGGCGGCTCTCGTTTCACTGGTGATCTCTCGGACACCCGGATGCCTGGAGGTGTAGGACGCGGCACGTCCTCCCGCCCCACCGGTATCTCCCGGCGCTTCGGCGACGTCGCCACCGAGTCGTCCCTGCGATGACCTAGCCGCAGTCGCAGGAGACGGTCTGCGAGGGCGGAAACCTCTTCCTTCGCCCGACCGCTCAGGTAGGTTTCCGCGAAGTCCTCGAGCTCCATAACTTGCAGTGAGACCTGACGCCGGGCACTCATCGAACGTTCGCCACGCGGAACAGATTCGAGAGCTTCGATGCCTTCCTGCACAGCTGTAAACATGGCGTCGTAGACCACACCGGAGCGGAACCCCTCGATCCGCTTCCGCAGGCCGGGCTTCTTCTCGAGCGCCGCGTCGAGAGTCCGATTCACTTCCTCGAATCTTCCCTCGTCCATGGTTGCCGCAATGGAACTGCGGAGATTCGACCACGGCTTGTACTGTGCGAAGTAGTACCAGCTGAATGCGCCAAGGGCGATCAGAGCGATAACACTTGGGATGACGAAGGCGAGATGCTCCCGCAGCCAGGAAACTTCGGGGACGTCCTCCGCTCTCGTCACGGAGGCTTTCGGCCTGGCGATGAGGGTGGATTTCTGTCGCTGCTCCGCAGTGCGCACCTTGACCTCGACACTCGGCTTCGGCGCGGCAGCCTTCTCTGACGTCGTGGACTTTTCCGACTTGATCGCCGTGCCCGCAGCTTTCATCGGCGCGGGCTGCTTCGCCACATCGGGCGCGGGAATCGATCCCAAATCCGGGACGGGAGGACGCGGTGGGGTTCCGGTCCTCGCGTACTTCGCCCAGATCGTATCGGGAACCGGAACGGTCAGACTTCGCAGATCGAGAACAAGCCGACGCCCCGGTCGGGCGGGAGCGGACTCGTCGGTGCATCCGATCCACCTGAATTCTCCCGGATCGTCCACCGACTGCAGGTAGGTCGTGAACGTTCCATCCCACAATCCGTTTCCATGATCGAGAAGCCGGGACGACTCCGCGAAGAGCGACAGCAGCCGCCGCTGCTCCCCTTCCTCGCCCGACGGCGCATAAACGATGGCGCTCGCTTGTTTGCCCCCGTCGTCGATGAGTAGCGCCGCATCGGCCGCATCCCCACGCACGGCGTTCCAGTGCGCGCCGGGAACGGGACACGTCACCGAAAACGAGGCAAGGTCCACGATTTCGTGATCCCCGAGATAGCGCGGATCTTCTTCGTAGCGATCACACCAATGGAATCCGAGAAGCACCTCCGCAGGCGACGCCTCGCAGTTCGCAACCTCCGAGAGCTCGCAGACGAGATGATGAGCGACGTGATTCGTCCGCCCCGTGTAGTCGGAGCCTGCCTCCACGATCCGAGTGAGCACGTGGAAGTCCTCGTCGCCCATGGACATCCTCCGGTGCGCGTAGACGACATGCGACGCGCCACTTTTCGAGAACGAATAGCCGCTGATGCGTTCCAGTTCGGACACCTGTCGCTCGCGCAGCTCCCGATGCCGCGCCGCAACGGTGTAGCCGCTCCGGCCCGGGATCAATCCCCGACGGACGCTGGTGTAAATCAACTGGTATGCCATGACTCTGTCAGCACCGGCACACGATCACGTCACCGGAACGATGGCACGAGTTCGGACTGGATCTTCGAAAGCGCCCACAGCGTGGGGATCTCCACGTACATGGGATTGATTTTCGACGGATCCGGCCCAATTCGCGAGATGCCACGCTCATCCTCGAACGTAACCGGCGTGTGCCCGAAGGCGCTGGAAGCAAAATACATCACTTCGGACGAGATGGTATCGGCATTGGCCACGATGTGAGGACAGGTTTCCTCCATGAATGCCCGCACCAGTGCCGAATTCTCCTCGATGGCGCCGAGATCGACGGTGCCGTCGACGACCGGATCCCTGAGACGGTTGTCGCCAAGCTCGTCAATCCACGCGTCACACTTTCCGATAATCATCGCCATCGGCGTGTCCACCCGCTCGCTGCGGTCGAGCCCGAGGAGCTTCTTGATCCGCACCTCGGTCTCGGCAAGAATCACGTCCTGCTGGTCGCCGATCTCGGACGCGAATTGCGGATCGTCGAGCGCCTTCAGCCGCTTGCGGAACTCCGGATTCGTCGTGGGGTCGAAAAGAAAGAAGATCGCGTCGGAGGAGGCGATGTGCTGCGCGCCTGGCGACGCGATCGAATCCTGGCCGGGCTGGAAGTGCTCGCCGGCATTGTCGTAGAAGACGAGCGAGCAGGCTCCGTTGCTACCGCTACCCGACGCCGAGCGCGAGAGAGAATACACGAACGGTCGTGGGAGCGTGACCATTCGGTCGTAACGGGGCAGCCGTTCGTACATCTCGCCTTCGAGCTGTGTCTTTGTCAGGAACGCCTGCGCCGGAGACTGCGCACTGAAGAGATGGCTCTTCATCTCGTTCAGCGGTGCGTTGCCCGTCGGATCTGCGTCGCGAAACGCGATGCCGAACTTGTTGGCCAACGTCGTCTGGAGGAGCTTCACGAGGACGCTCAGGTAATACGACTTTCCGGATGAAGGCGCTCCGACGATGGAGAAGATCCGGTGTGGGGCGTTGAAAAAACCCGATGGGAGCGCGCGACGACAGTGCGGACACGCGATCTCAACACACGGGACTCCCTTGTCATCCAGCGCCTGTCCCCGGTTGTTGAATCGCTTCGCCTGAAAGCGCCGCATGTGCTCCTCGCCGAGAACCGGATCTCCAAACAGAGATTCATGTGACGCGATGTGCATCACGTCGCCGCGGTCGAAGTGGAGCCAGCAAACCGGGCATGTGAATTCGCCAGACTCGTCGTCGAGGAACGGGGTCGCCTCCGCGGCGGGTTTCGTCACCGGCTTGGCAACGGGAATCGCGCGCGCTTCCAGCTCGTCGTCCTCCTCGGGCTCCGGAGCCGCGGCGCGGCTGTCGAGGACCATGAGCTGCCGGACGTAGAAACCCACCTGGCTGGCTCCCTTGAAGACCGGTGTCGTATCCGGATTGAGATTCATCGCGGTGCAGGCCTCGAAAACAGCATCGAGATTCGGCAACGGCTGCGAGGCGATGGCCCGATTCGTCTTGTTGATGATCCACCCGCCGTTTCTGACATCGGCCGCCCAACGCTGGAGCGCTTCGGTCGCGCCGCCACCCACGGTCCCGATGACTAGAAAACTCTTGCCGACCTGGAGCGAGTACTCCGTGCCGCGCTGGATCGCCGCCACGGGAGTGTGCACGCCATCGAGGACGATCTGTCCGGAGGGATGCTCCGGTTGCACCGCCCGCACTTGAATCCCCTTTTTCGTCTTCTCAATGAGGCAATGCTGATCGAGCACCGAATCGTCATTGAGCTTCACGTTACAGGAGGCTCCGGATCCGATGACGAACGGCGACTGACTCGCCAATACGAAGGATCCGCTGAGGCAGTCGATGACGCCGAGGTCTGTCTTGTGCGCAAACGCCATGAGTAACCCGCAGCATAATCGCGAAAGCACCCAAGCTGCAATACCGCAAAGGTGCTAGAACTGCGAAAAACTAGCCTTCGAAAAAAATCGGGCAGCCGACGACCTTGGAGGTCACCAACTTGCCGGGCTCGCCCATCAAGACGCGATCAATCGCCTCTCTGAGATCCTCCTTTGTCGGCTTCGGTCGCTTTTTCCCGTAATCGGCGTAAGTATCGTTCACGCGTCCGCGGTAGACCGGCTTCGCATCCCGCGTGAGCACCACCGCTTCCGGCGTCCATTTTGCCTTCAGCTCCTTGGCCAACGTCTGCGCATGATCCAAGACGACCGGCGCCTCGATTCCGTATTCCTTCGCGTGCTTCTTCGCGGCATCCACGGTGGTGTCGCGATCGGAATGCACCATGAAGAAACGGACCCCCCGGTCCTGGTAGGCCTTGCCCAGACGCCGAAGCGTCGGCTGGAAGTAGTTGGCCACTGGGCAATCGGTGGTGATGAACACCACGACCACCGCCTTCACCTTCTCATCGGAAAACGGGCTATGCTTCTTCCCGCTGAGATCGGAAAAGACGAGTTTCTCGCCAGCGAGGCCGAGCGATACAGAAAGCAGAAGGACGGTGAGAACGATGCGGATCATTGCTGCCTCAGGTTCTTCAGAAACTGTAGCACAGGACCGATCTCCGTCTCCTCGAGAGTACCGTTACCGTCCTTGTCGAGCCGGGCGAAGGAACGCTTCAACCGATCCGGAGCTTCACTTTTCTCCACCTTGCCGTCGTTGTTCTTGTCGAGAAGGCGCATCACGCCGCTCGCACTGGTCTGACGGCCTTTGCGCGAACCCGCAACCAGCTTTCGGCCCGTGTTCCGTCTCAGTGCCTGTTCGAGTTGGCGTGCTTCGGATTCCTTCGCAGCAACCACCTGCAAGGTCACGCTCCCCATCTCGTCCGTCGATTCCCTGCCCCAACGGATGCGCTGCGGCGGATTGAACGGATTGCGCGGATTCTTCACCGAGTTGTTGTAGACGAGTTCCGTCTTCAACACCGTTCCCGCAGGCAGCTCGATCGGCTTCTTGAAAAAATACCGTCCCTGCCAATTGAGATCCCAGTCATCGATATAGATCAGCGACTCGGTCTTCCCGTCGGGCAGCGTCGCGGTCATCTTCATCTTCTCGCACACGTAGTGCGCGTGACCGCCAACGACGTGGGCGACAACATCCACCGGCAGCGTGAACTCATCCTCGACTTTGTATTCCGCCTGGCCCGCGGGAATGTCGATCCCCATTCCACGACCAAACACCGGCGGCACCTGCACGCCGATCACCTTCTGCGGCGATGGCTTGTCGGCAAAGTAGATCCCCACGGATGACTGCTCGAACTCTTCCTTGCCGGAGGGATGGAAATGGGATGCCAGCACGAGATCGGATCCCTTCTTCAACGGCAGGGAAAGATCACCGGGCAGAACGAAGGGCCCGCTCCCGGGGATGTAGCTGCCCAGACTGCCGGACCGGCGGAAAGCCATCTGCTTGAAGCCGGGTTTCCCGTCGCGCGCGTCCAGTTTCCGCGCCGAGCCCGAATCGTCGAGGAACAACAGCACATGATGGAGGACGGATCGCGCGGTGGGCCGCAACTCGACCGCCTTCACCCACTTGTCCTCGGGGAGGTCGAGCGGAATGACGAAATTCCGGTAGATGTCCTTTCCATCGGCAGGAACGGTGAATCCCTCCGTCATCTTCACCACGAGGTCCGGATCGCCGCGCGTCCAGCCCTTCGGAAATTCGGGCATCTTCGGCAGTTTCGACCGATCCCCTTCCGGGCGACCGCTCTCGACCCACTTCTTGAACATCGCGATCTCCTCCTCGGCGAGCGAACGATCATTCGCGAATTTGCCGTGCCCGGGCACCGGTTTCCATGGCGGCATGTAGCGGTCCTCAATCACCTCAAGCATGAGTTGCGAGCGCTTCGCCACTTCCCGGTAGTTCGTCAGCGAAAATGGGCCGGCCTCGCCGGGGCGATGGCACGACGTGCAGTTGTCGTAAACCAAGGGTGCAATGTGTTCCGCGAAGGTCACTGAGGCGGATGCCTGACCCGCCATGCCGATCGTGCCGATAACTGTAAGCCACTTCTTCATCGTCTCATTAAACTAGTCGAGTTCCGGAAAGTCTCAAAATCGATTCGGGCCGCAACTTCCGACCACGGATGCGGTTCATTCTATGATCTCAATGCTCCCGCCCAATGAACTTCGACCCCACGTGCTCCTCCTGCCACCGCCGCCGCTTCATCCACCGCATCACTCTCGGCTCCGCCGCATTTTTCACCGCGCCCGGCGCCTTCGCAGAAGCGCTTAGCCAGACACCTTTCCAAACCGAGGGTCCGTTCTACCCCGACAAGCTCCCGCTCGACACGGACAACGACCTTCTCCGGATCAACGACAATATCACCCCAGCCGTCGGCGAGATCACCCACCTCACCGGCACCGTGCGCGACATCAAGGGCAATCTCGTTCGCAACGCAGTGGTCGAGGCGTGGGAGGCCGACAGCAAGGGCAACTACATCCACTCCCGCGGCTTCAGCGACAAGACGCGCGACACCAACTTCCAGGGATACGGCCGGTTCCTCACCGGATCGAAAGGCGAGTACTATTTCCGTACGATCAAGCCGGTGCCGTATGGCCCGCGCACTCCGCACATCCACATGGCCGTCAGCCAGAAGGGCAAGCGGATGCTCACCACGCAGTGCTATGTCAAGGGCCACAAGCTGAACGAAACGGACCGCATCCTGAATTCGGTGAAGGACATGAAGGCGCGCGAGTCGCTCCTCGTCGACTTCAAGCCGGTCGAAGGCTCGAAGACGGGCGAACTGACCGCGCACTTCGACATCATCATCGGATTCACACCCGAGGACCGCGCGCGGGACACCGGACGTCGCAGGAGGCAAGATGGCAGGCCCCGAGGCCGTGGGCGGGGACGACCGCAACCCGAGGAATAGACCGCTCGCTTGTCAGCGAAATGTAAGGGAGCTGTCAGTCTTTCTTGCAACTAAGGCGTTTGACCCGACGCGGCTTCGTTTACGCTGAGGCGTTATGAAAACGCCTTGGTTCGCTGCTTTGGCCGTCGCCGTGGGAGGATCGATCACCACTTTCGCCGCGCCGGATTACACCCTGCATGAGTGGGGCACGTTCACGACCGTCATCGGATCCGACGGAACACATCTCAATGGAGTCCATCTCGAGGACGCACCGCTTCCGGAGTTCGTCTACGAACTCGACGAGGCACTGACGCCGTCGTCGACCACCCAACGGTTCACCAAGGGACGCGCTATCGTCAACGAGCGAAGAATCGTCGGCGTGAACGTGCGACTGGAGACACCGGTGATCTATTTCTACACCGAAGAGGAATTCGACGTGCAAGTTGATGTCGGATTCAAGGGCGGGAGCATCGG
>CAJIAN010000342.1_pt1 | contig 29745 bp, 30 predicted proteins | sample 9199061 | NCBI WGS metagenome assembly CAJIAN01 (sample SAMEA7708264, study PRJEB35096) | sediment metagenome | biome: marine neritic benthic zone biome [ENVO:01000025]; feature: sediment [ENVO:00002007]; material: shallow marine sediment [ENVO:03000034] sea grass bed [ENVO_01000059] ...
AGAGCGAATTGAAGCAGCGGGCGTGGATCACCAAGAAACCCGAACCGCTGGTCATGAATCCCGACGAGTGCGACGGGATGTGGGAGAATCTCCTGAAGTCGATGGGCCCGTGGTATCGACTGCTCGCCGACACGCCGCCTGATCCGTCGCTCAATTAGTTAGTCGAAGGCAGCGAGAGTTTCGTCCTCGTCCGTTGTGAACTCATCCAGAGAATCCAAAATGGAATGTTGACGAGGAAGATCAGGAGCAGCGCCTCGTTGTAGAGGAACTGGAGCTTCATCATCACGAGCACGCCGCGGTGAAAGAGAATGAGGCTGATCCCCATGAAGAGTGCCCAACGCCGGTTGCGAAGGCCGATGAGAGCAATCAACTCAAGGAAGAAGCCGCTGCCAAAAACCACCGTGGCCATGAATGGGTGATTCAGCATCCACACCGCCGACGCCGGCAGTTCGGCGTGCTCTGGATCGAGGCTCTTGTAGAAGGCGGTGCGATGGGATTTTACAAGGTCGAGCGAGATGTAGCGGGCGTTCAGGAGCCACATCCCTTTCGAGTTCATGATCTTTGAGAGCGCGGCGAGGAAGTAACCCGAGAGGATGACCGCCTGCGAGTAGTAGACGAGATAGCTGGCGAGACTCAGGCCGGATTTCGGTTTCCACTTCTGTCCCCGCCAATCCCGGATCGACACGTACCAGACAACGATCGCTTGGGCGAGCATCGTGAGGGTGACGATCTGGTAGCCATGGTGGGTGAATCCCTGGGAGTTCGCGTAGGTGCGGACAAGAGTGCTGCACACCGTCAGGACGGTGAGCGATACCAGCATCGCCATTCGGAATCCGGTGAGATACGCGACCAGTGCGACCGTCGTGATGATCCGAATGGTCGCGTGGGCATGCTCGCTGTGGAGGAATGTCAGCGAGACGAACCGGGCGATGCCGGTGGGGTGCGGCTGCGATTCGAAATCGTAGGGGTGCCAGTCGAGGAAGCTGTGGAACACGACCGCAGCGAAGGCAAGGCGCATGAAGAACCACTCGGAACGCAGCACGGGGAGCGGTCGAAAATAACCGCGCTGCCACGCTATGAACCAGGTCTTGAATCGCGTCCACATGATCAGCGGGCGACGGTGGTCGCGGAAAAATAGGTGGGCGTTTCCTTGAACCCCTCACCGTCAATACTGATCTGCATGCGGACGAGCTGGAAATCTTCGGGCAGCAGGCGCTTCTTGCGCTTGGAGTTCAACTGACGCAGATAGCGGATCACGTCCGCCGCGGCCTTTTCGCGGATTTCTGCCTCGGTGAAACCCTCGTCCTCGTAGCGGCCCTTCTCTTTGTTGAAACGCTTGGTGAGCTTCGAGGGCGAAATCCCGGTGTGATAGAGCAGGGGTAGAGGGTCCTCCGCACCATCGGCGATGAAGCAGTAGCTCAGCGGCCGAGGCGTCGGGTTGGAGTACATCGAGTAGTGCGTAAACGGATAGTTGTCGCGGATGATCAGCGACAGGGCCACGAATACGAGAACAGGGAAGATCGGATGGGCGCGGAGGAGTTGGAAGCGCGACGGTGGAGGATCACCTGCGGACATTGCGGGAACTTAAGGCAGCGCATCTGGCGGTCAACGCCGTTTCTCGTAGATGACGTTCGAATCGTTCGCCCTTCCGACGCCCTCGAATACACAGCGGAAATACGGTTTGCTGGGCCAGGGCAGGGGGATGCGATGGCGGCGACCCGCGAGAGCTTCGTGCAGGTGGAGCAACGCAAGAGGTTCGTGCGCATCGAAGCGTGCGTTCACAAAGTCCGGGCCGAGAGTGAAGTAGCCTTTGTGGTAACGATGTTTCAGCATGTTCGCGGCGATCTTCTCGGCGAGGGTGAGGAATTTCGAATGCCTCGACGCCCGATGCAGTTCGAGGGCGCCGTGAAGCAGATCCGGATGGTGTGCCGGCGTGTCTTCGTTGATCACGCTGGCCGCAGGGGAATCTCCGAAGTCCCCGAGTTTGAACTTGCGCGCGAGAGTGCGCGTCATTTCCCAGATTTCGGCATGGCGTTGTCCGCCGGACCTCCACGCCGTGGCATAGGCGCGGAAGTAAATAGGGCTCGCCTTGCGGATGCGTAATCGATTGCCCGATTTCGGGTTTTCCGGGTCGAAGTAGTAGCCTGCCTTGGTTACTTTGTCAGGATCGATCTTTGTTCCGTCCACCAGAAGCGGATGGAGCGTGTTGTCCGACGGATTGTAGGCATGTCGCGCGATGGCCCGGAGGTCGGCAATCGCATTCTCGCGATAGTATTCGCCGCCTTGGCTTCCGAGGAGGTCGGCGACGAGAAACCACGCGACCGCATTCCGCGGATAGCGGAACCGCATCATGTCCGGCCCCAGAAAGGTCGCTTCGTTGGCGGTGCCGCCAAATTGGGCTCGGGCCCGGTCGTCCTCTGGGATCGTGTACTGATAGCCGACGAGGCCCGTGGCGGAATTCCTTGCCTCGGCGTAGCGACTGGCAAGGCGGTTGGCCCACTCCAGCGGGGCGCCCCGGCGGGTCGCCCGATAGTATTCCACGCCCGCGAGAATGAGATCACATCCGGTCCCGCAGAACGACAGGCCCTTGCCTGGAAACGGAGGCGGGTCCGGCGCGTAGCGGTGCTTCCACGGAAAGCGCGACGCGCTGCGGTTCAGGTGATCGCCGTGGCGGTTCATGTCGAGAGTGCGCCAATCGATGATGTGGGTGGCCCAGAAGCCCTCGATGAAGTTCAGTGCCGCTTTCTTGTTCGCGGCGATCATTAGAGGGTAGTGGGGGAAATGAAACTTCAGCTCGTGCATGTGCTGCTCCAGCACGACCTTGTCGCGGCGCGCATCGTAGGCGATGTGGCCGCCCCAGTAGAGCACTCCTGATTTGCTCCGATGATGCCGGAACGCATAACGGGTCGCGTCCAGCGCCGCGTCCCGAAAGTGCGGGTCACCCGTGATGGTCGTCAGGGCGTCGAGCGTGCGGAAGAGCGTTTGCTGGCAGGCGAGATTGGAGAGGATCCAGCGGTCACCCGGTCGCTGAAAGGCGAAGACCTCGTACTTGTTCCATTTCTTCTCATCCTTCGAATGCGGACCCGCGTAAATCCACTCGACCGGTTCACCAGTATCGATGTTGATACCATCGACCAGCAAGGGGGTTTGCTTTGGCCCGTAGACGTCGCGCCCGTGCTCAAGCACCCTATCCGCATAATCCCGTACCACGGTGAGCCACATGGACTCCTCCGCGGACAGGGATCCGGATTGGGAAAGGAACGCGGCGAGAAGGGCGAGGCGGACCATCGCACCCGCCCTAGCGGCCGTCATCGTCCCGCCCCTGATTGAGAGGAGCTGAAGAAGTACCGCTCGCGGATGCATCGACCCGTGTCTCGCCATCGCCCGGCAATTCACGTGCAAGAAGTCGTTCCCGCACTCCCGGCGAGAGAGCCGTGGTGTTCTCCAGCCACTGCGCGTACTCGGCGGGGTTCTGACGTTCCCAATCGAGGCTCACCTCGTAGAGGAGCTTGTTGCCTTTGGCGGGATCGCTGACAAGGGGCACCCATTCCTCGATGACGTTTTGCGGATCCTTCAGCGAGCGTTCCGTTCCGAATGCGACAATCGCCTCGTCGTTCTCAGTCCTGGCGCCGCCTTCCTTGAGCCATGCGGCGGCCCCTGCCGGGTCTTTGCCCGCCCATGCCTTGATCGCCTCGGCTCTCAGCGCCTCGCTCATCTGCTTATCCGCGAGACCGGCGATCCATTGCAACGCGCCACGCGGATCGGCACTGGCATAGGAGCGCGTGACCTGGCCCAAGGTGTGCTTTCCGAGCCGGGATTCGAAATTCTCGCCCAGCCAACTCGCCGCCGCGGCCGGATCGGTCTTGGCCCATTCCGCGACGAATTCCGACACCGCGTGGATCTGCATTTCCCCTTCCAGTTTATCGAGAGCATCAAGGGCGAGGTTGCGGTCTTTCCTCACGAGGTCGGCGATGCGGCGTCCCGTGAGATCGAAGACGAACTCCCCGTCGTGAAGACGCTTGGCGAGCTCAAGCGCCTTGTCGGGATCGGTTTTCTGCAATCCGCGCAGGTATTCCACGGCGAGGGACGTATCGAACTCCAGCTTGTCCGATTGAAAGTTCTCGATCGCAAAGTCGATGGCATCCGCGATGGATGCATTCTGCCACGTCTCGAGGATGGAGGCGTAGAATAGCCGCCGGGTGGGATCCTCCTCGAAGCGGGAATTGATGAATGCGATCGCTCCATTTGCGTCGAAAGCTCCCCAGCTCGAAAAAAACATCTGCCAGAGCATGATTTGCGGCATTCTGAGCGACTCGCTCCCGAAGAAGGCGGTGAACTGAGGAAGGGTCTCGCTTGAGAGAAATGCTAGGGCGCGCATCAGGTTCCGCATCGACGCGTAGTCGACTCGGCCCGAGCTGAACGCCTCGGCGAGGAGTGCGGAGATATCTCCATCTTCCGTAACCCGCTCGACCACGGGTTGTTGCGCCACCGGAGACGTCGCTGTTTCCTTTTCCGGAACAGCGGGTTGCACGGGTTTCGGTGAAATCAACCAGCCGGCGGCGAAGCCGACAGCGAGGGTCACGAGGGGTATGAAAAATCGCATGGCCTCCCAAAAAATTTCTCTGTTCATTCTTCTGGTTCTTTGATAGTCTGGCAACTGAAATCCGAACCGGGACTTTTTTAGGGGGAGGCGGGCGACCGCAGCCTGATCGTGCCGGGATGGTGGTCCAGGTGGGCTGCCGTGGAAACAACGGAGGAAACTACCAATCAATGCCAACGGGTGATTAGGGCTTTTTGTCGCGCAGATTTGTCGGTCTGTTCTTTGTCCGCGCGAGTCCGGTCCCCTTCCAAAACCACAGGAAAAATCTTATGAAAACGTTCCGTTTATTTATCATCGCTGCCACCCTAACATTTTCATCAGCCCTGCGGGCGGACCACGTCATCCTCGATGATTGCATCATCGACGGAAGCATGTGTGTTGGCCTCGACTGCGTCAACGGGGAGAACTTCGGATTCGACACCATCCGAATTAAGGAAAACAACCTCCGTTTCCATTTCGACGACACGAGTGTCGCGGCCGCGTTCCCTCCCAACGACTGGCGCTTCATCGCCAACGATTCCGCGAACGGCGGGGACAGCTATCTTGCAATCGAGGATGTCACAGGGGGGCGTATTCCATTCCGCGTTTTAGCGGGTGCGCCGAACCACGCGCTCTACATTGATTCCCAGGGTGATGTCGGCCTTGGAACCAACAATCCGTTGTTGGAACTGCACATCGTCGACGGCGATACGCCGACGGTCCGTCTCGAGCAGGACGGTTCCAGCGGCTGGAACCCGCAGACATGGGACGTCGCCGGCAACGAGACCAACTTCTTCATCCGCGACGTGACCCACGGCAGCAAGTTGCCCTTCCGCATCCGTCCCGATGCGCCGTCAAACTCGCTCGAGATCCAGGCCAATGGGGAGATCACCATCCCGAAGACCATCACCTTGGGATCGACCGCCGCCGAAATCCGGTTGAGCATACCTGACGCCGGCACTGGCACGGCATATCCCGCCATACAGTTGGGCGAGGCGTTCATTTCGAGCGGCAATGGAGATGCGAGATTTTCCAACAACGTCTGGTTCGACGGCGTGAACTTCTCTACCAACAACAAGGACCGGGAGGGAACCATGCTGCGACTGACCAATGGCGAGTTTGACTTCTTCCACACATCCGGCGGTTTGGGTGTGCCCGCCTTCACGCGCGTGGCGGAGATCCTCGCCAACGGCGACTTGAATATCCTCGGGACGATGGGAACGCTGTCCGACCGAAACGCGAAGAAGGATATCGAGGAAGTCGACACCTCGCAGATTCTCGACAGGCTGGACGAGATGCCCATCGCGACGTGGCGGTACCTCAGGGACGACAAACAACTGCACATGGGGCCGATGGCACAGGATTTCTGGAAACAGTTCAAACTCGGCAGGGGTGACAAAATGATCTGCGTCAATGATACAATCGGGGTGGCGCTCGCTTCCGCTCAGGAACTCAGCAAGCAGATGAAGGAGAAGGACAAGAAGATCGACGAGTTGGAAAAGCGCAACGAGGAACTGGAAAAGCGCCTCCTTCGCATCGAACAAGCCATCCAGAACATCAAATAATAGCGCACCGAAGCTTCCCGCTTCGATCGCAACCTGCTGTGCGCTATGAAAGCATCATCTAAACAAAGCGCCGCGTGTCTTTTCGCGTGGCGCACCAAGACCATCGCGGCCTTTCTTGCCGCGACGCTGGGGCTTCTCTCACCGGTTTCCGCCGGAAAGAAAGGTGGCCCCCCGGCATTCTCCAAGGCGTTCAATCCGAGCACCATCGGGCCGGGGAGCACGAGCACGCTGACGTTCACGATCACGAACTTCAGTTTCGAGCCTGTCGAGAATCTCGCCTTTACGGATGTGTTGCCCGCCGGGGTGACGATTGCTTCCCCAGCAAGCGTCGTTTCCGACTGTCGTGGCATCCTTTCGGCGCCTGACGGTGGTACCACCATCAGCCTCACAGAAGGAAGCCTCGGCGCCTTCAGCACATGCACGATCCGTGTCAATGTGACCGCTGGAGCCCCGGGCAGTTATCTGAACACGAGCGGAGACCTGACTTCTGACTTGGGCAACAGCGGCGGCGCGGAGGCGGAGCTCACCGTCGATGCGGGTCGGCCAGGCTTTTCCAAGAGCTTCTCACCGAGCGTTGTTCAATTCGGCGGAAAGAGTACCCTCACCTTTACCATCGACAACAGTCTGAATACGTCAGCTGCATTCAATCCGACGTTCACCGACAATCTCCCGCTCGGGATGGTAATCGCCAACCCGGCGAACGCGTTCACGGACTGTCCCAACACGACGCTGACAGCAGTTCCGGGATCCAACGTCATCACGTTGGCGCCAACCGCCTCTTCGTCTCTCATCGCCGCTGGCGCGACCTGCACGGTCTCGGTCGACGTCGTGGGAGGTGCCACGGGGAGGCTCGAGAATACCAGTGGCAGTCTCTCGACGTCTCCATCAGCCGGGGGGGCTGCCCGTTCGAGTGGCGTGGCCACGGACGTGCTCACCGTGACCACCGACCGCATCGTGTTGACCAAATCGTTCACCAACGATCCAGTAGGTCCGGGTGGTACCGTCGACCTCGAGTTCAGCATCTTCAATCTGAATCGGGACAGTGCCACGAGTATCAGCTTTTCGGACGATCTGGATGCGGTGCTTCCAGGGGGCGGACTGACGGTGGTGACGGAGCTGCCGCTCGCTGTATGCGGCGGCACCCTCAGCACGGACGAGGGTAACAACCTTGTGTTCACGGGCGGAACCCTGGACGGGAGCAACGGACTCCCAACCGACAACAACTCCTGCACCTTCAGCGTGACGCTTCAAGTTCCGGCGAATGCCTCCTTTGGAGCGTTCACCAACACCACCAGCAGCATCACGGCAGTGTCGGATGGGGATAACATATCGGGCGCTCCCGCGTCCGATGACCTATTTGTCGTGCCAACCCTGACGCTGACGAAAAGCTTCACGGATGATCCGGTTGCCGCCGGCGGATCCGTGACGCTGGATTACACGATCATCAACAACCTTCCCAACGTGGCGACCGGTATTTCGTTTAGCGACGAACTGACGGCGTTTCTGCCAGCCACGGTCACTGCCGACTTGCCTGCGGACGGATTTTGCGGGCCGGGATCCGAGATGAATCTCGTGAGCCCCGGAACCGACCGGCTTTCTCTCTTGGTGACCGGTGCCGAGGTGCCTGCGAATTCCTCGTGCACCTTCAGTGTGACCATTGATGTGCCCACAGACGTTCCCAACGGCAGCTATCCGAGCACTTCCTCCGCGATCACGGGGACCGTTGGCAATCTCGCCGCGAGCGGAGCCCCGGCCAGCGATTCCCTTGTCGTGGTCGGATTGCCGTCTCTGAGCAAGTCGTTTGTCCAGAATCCCGTGCTCGCTGGCGCGACGGTCACTCTGGAATTCACCCTTTCGCTGGACGAGAACGCGCCATCGGCCGCGACGAACATCGGCTTCAGTGACGATCTCGGAGCTGCGCTGGCGGGCTTGGCCACGACTCCCGGCCTCTCCGTGCCCGATGTGTGCGGCAATGGATCGGTTCTGTTGGACAGTTCACCCGGTGCCGATGGCTCGGAGATCAGCCTAGTGGGAGGCACGCTCCAACCGGGCGAATCCTGCACCTTCTCCCTCAACGTCTTTGTCCCGGCAGGAGCCGAGTCGGGGGCCTACACCAACACGACGAGCAATCTGCTCGCAACCGTCGGTGGGTTGAATCTCGTTGGAGGGCCGGCATCGGACGTTCTCAACGTGGCGAACCTCGTCCTGACCAAGGAATTCGTCGATGACCCGGTCATTGCAGGTGGCAGCGTGACCCTCCGGTACACGCTGACGAACAACAGCGCCACGCTCGCGGCGTCGAGCATCTCGTTCGAGGATGATCTCGATGACGATCTTCCGGGACTCACTGCCGTGGGATTGCCGCTCAGCGATCCCTGCGGCGATGGCTCCGCCCTCGTTGGGAGCGCTGGAAACACGTTGCTCACCTTCGTCGGTGGATCGCTCAATCCTTTGGAATCCTGCACCTTCGACGTCGTTCTCGATGTCCCCGCCGGAGCCGCATCGGACAGTTATCCAAGTGCCACGAGCGACTTCGAAGCGGTGATCGATGGAACGGCCATCGATCTGCCCAACGCGAGCGACACCCTTGTCGTGTCCTCCGATCTGCTGCTCATCTCGAAGATGTTCCTGACGAATCCGGTCATTCCGGGGCAAACGACAACGCTCGAGTTCACAATCACGAATCTCGATCCGAACCGGCCAGTCAGCGACATCGCCTTCACGGACAGTCTGCCCGCCGGTCTCAGCGCTACCAACACGCCCGTTACGGACCCCTGCGGGAACGGATCGAGCCTGTCGGGAACAACCTTCTTAACGTTCTCGGGCGGAAGCCTTCCCGCGGGCGGATCGTGCACCTTCACGGTCGACCTCGCGGTTTCCACGAATGCGCAGGACGGATTCCTCGACAACACGACCAGCGAGGTCACTGGCACCATCGGCGGTCTCCCCGTGCGGGGCGATCCGGCCGGCGATACGCTGGCGGTGAATGTCATTCCCATCCGGTTTTCGAAGCAGTTCGAAGGGGCACCCCCGGCGAGCGGAGGCTTGGTGACGCTCACCTTCACGATTGAGAACCTGAGCACCAGCGACGCGGTGAACGACCTCTCGTTCACCGATGACCTCGATGCCGTCTTCTCGGGAATGGAGGCGGTTGGCACTCCTCTCGCCGACGTATGCGGACCTGGTTCCGAACTTAGTGGAACCTCGGTGCTCACCTTCTCGGGTGGCAATTTGGGACCGTCGAGGGAATGCACCTTCTCGGTGGACGTTCTCGTGCCTGCGATCCCGGAGGGGAACTACGTTAACGCGACCAGTGACCTCCTCGAAGGAGGTGTCCCCGTGGCGGATCCAGCGACGGCCATGTTCTCTGTGGTCATTCCAGCGGACGAGACCGGGCCTGTTATTTCGGGAGCCAAGGACATCGTCATCACCATCGACCCGTCGCTCACGCCGCCGCCGATCACGGTATCCTACCCCGAACCGACGGCAACGGACGACACGGATCCGAACCCGACGATCAACTGCACTCCGGCCTCGGGATCGGATTTTCCGGTGGGCACGACACAGGTCCTGTGCGTCGCTTCGGACGTCTCCGGCAATGTTTCGACGGCGTCGTTCAACGTGACGATCCTCACCGTGCAACAGAGTCCGCAGCCCAGGTTCCTCGACCAGGTGAGCCTTGCGGGTGATATGCTGCCCGGCGGCGAAACCATCCGTTCGCACACCCAAGTCTACTTGAACAACAATGGGGACGTGGGCATGCACGTGGCGACGGACATGGGCGCCGCAATCGTCTTCGACAGCGGTTCGGACCTCCCGGTGACCGCTCCCGAGGTGGTCGCACGTGTCGGGACTTCGGCTCCGAGTGGCAACTTCGGGATTTTCCGGTGGTTGACGATTGACGGTAGTTCGCAGCTCGGCTTCGAGTCCGCCACCACGGTCGGTCGCACACAGTTTACTGGCAGTTCCTCACCCCCCGACACTGCCGTGAGCGTCGGCGACTCGCTACCGGGTGGTGGTAGCGAGGAGATCAGGCAGTTGCACCAGCCGGCTCTCGATGGGGCGGGTAACCTCCTAACGCCCGTGAACCTCAGATTGTTAACGGGCGGCGTCACTGGCAACAACGACACCGCGCTGGTCAGCAGTGCTGGCGGCGGAACACTGATCGCACGCGAGGGGAGTGGTCCCTCCCCGGCAGGTCCGGGAGTGAACTACGGTCAGCTTCTGCAGCGGGTCACGACCGATAACTCGGGGACGAACATCACCTTCGCATCGTCCCTCGTGGAATTGCCATTCAATTCCCAGACGAACGCCGCGCTTTTCGCGGGTCCGCCGGCCGCGTTGCAGACGAAGGCCCGCAAGGGCGATGTCGCCCCGGGCACGGGTGGCGGTGTTTTCGGCAGTTTCCTCGGAGAGGCAGTCAACAGCGACAACGAGGTCGTGTTCCGGGCCAATCTCAGGTTCGGGGTTGCCGGCACCAGCTTCGACAACAACGAAGGACTGTGGACAGACCGTGGAGGCGGCAGTGCCCAGTTGATCGCGCGGGAAGGGGATCTCGCACCCTGCATCCCCGACAATACGAATGTGGTCTTCGCCCGCTTCACCACGATCTCGATCGCGGACAGCGGCGACGTCTGTTTCTTCGCCTACCTCCGCGGCCTTCTTGTTGACTCGACCAACGATGGAAGTATCTGGCGTTGGAGGGGAGGAACCCTTCACCTGCTTGCCCGGGAGGGCGACTCCGCTCCCGGCACCGGAAGCCAGTTCCGCACGCTTTCGTCGATGGCGTGCAACAGCAATGGTGGTGTCGGATGGCTCGGAACGACGACAGGCGCAGACACGCTGCCCACCAACGCCATCGGTATCTGGCTCGATCCCGGTTCCGGTGGAGGTTCGACCGAAAACGGCGAGTGGCTGTTCAGTCAGTCTACGGTCGAAGACGACCCCGGCGCGGGATCGTATCGACTCGACAACGCGAATCCCGCCAACGTGACTGCTGTCTACTTCAGCAGTACGCTGAATGGTGGAGGAGACGCGACAGCCTTGCTTTCGAGCTTGGAACCGGGCGATACCCTCCGGATTGTGTCGGCGGAAAGCGGCGTCGGCGTGCTCAACGCGACGGTGGTTTCGACCACGGGCAACTCGGGATGGTGGACTGTCAATGTGACGGTCGATACGGCTGGGACCCTACCCGCCGACGGTGAGCGTTGCGTGGTGGTATTCGACCTTGATCCGGGAGCAGGAGGAGGTGGGGTGAATACTCCGAATCTCATCCTGCGTCGGGGTGACACGTTCAGGCTGAATCCGGAACCGGCGCCCGAGAGCACAGTCGTCGGGCTCGATTTCCAGAACGCGGTTCATCCCAGTGGTGGAACAGGCGGATTCGGAACGAGCCTCAATGACAACGGCGATGCCCTGCTCAAACTCGTGCTCAATGGAGGTCAGGCGGGAATCTTCATTCTCGGGACTCCGCCTCCGCCGAGCTTCGAGACTCTGGGCGCGTCTGGTGATGCCGAAGAGAACGACCCCTCTCCGTCCGTCGGGGATGGTTCGGACGCTACCGACACCGCGACGGACCGGACAGCAGTTCGTCAGCGTGGCGATGCGGCGAAAGCGGGGCCGGCAGTTCCGCTGCCCAAGGCCACGCCGGCTAGAAGATCACCCTAGTGGATTTGCGAAATCAGTGCGGCTCGTGGCAGCCCCGATTCAGGGGTGCGCGGGCCGCACTGATTCTTGTACCGTGTCTCGGCGGAGCGGCGCCTTCGTTTTCGGCGAGAATCCACCTTCGTTCAGCAAGCGATTCGTCCCGGAAACCATCGGGCCGGGCAGTGTTTCCACGCTCGAGTTCACGATCACAAATGGCACTCCCCGTGGGATCCGCGGGTTGAGGTTTGCGGACAAGCTTCCTCCGGGAGTGGTCATCGCGAACCCTGCGAACGCGGTTTCGGCCTGTGGAGGCAATCTCTCGGCTCCCGCGGGAGGAAACATCATCGAACTTGAGGATGGAAGCGTGCCCGGGAACGGAGCGTGCACGATTACCGTCGATGTGACGAGTGATGAGATCGGCATCCACACCAACGTCTCGGAGGACCTCATCTCGGATGCGGGGAATAGCGGCACGGCCACTGCCGATCTGTCGGTGGTCGAGGAACTGCCCGGTTTCAGAACGACGTTCGAGCCGGCCACCGTGAATCTGGGCGGTCGTTCGAGGCTCACCTTCACGATCGACAACACCCTGAACGAGGGGGGACGGACATTTCTAACGTTCACGGATGTTCTGCCGCCGGGCATTGCCATCGCGGATCCGCCGAACGTCACGACCACATGTCCATCTTCCAACGTCACTGCCACGCCGGGGTCTTCAACCATCAGCGTGACGCCGGCATTTCCTCCTCAAGGTGGGTTGGGCGGTGCCATTGACGCGTTTAGCGCTTGCACGATCTCCCTCGACGTTGTGGGAACTGCGGTTGGCTTGCATCACAACTTCACTGGAGAACTGACCTCCGCGACTTCCACGGGTCAACCGATCACCTCGAGCGGACGGGCCAGCGCGACTCTTCGCGTCACGACGGCGGAAATCTCGATCGCCAAATCCTTCACTGATGATCCCGCCCCCCCTGGTGGGGTCACGACGCTCCAATTCACGATCACCAATCGGAGCCGGGAAGAACGAGTGGAAAACATCGGTTTCACCGACGATCTGGAGGCAATGTTGCCCGGCGCGGTGTCGGTCAGTCCCGATCAAAACGGCATCTGTGGTCCATTCTCGGTCTTGCAGGGAACATCCACACTGAAACTCGGCGGCGGTTCGTTGGAGCCGGGAGAGTCTTGCTCCTTCGCTGTTCAAATCCAGATACCGCTCGAAGCGCGCTCGGGAGCCTATCCGAATGCGACCAGCGTCGTCTTGGCGGACGTCGGCAGCCGCTCCGTCGAGGGAAGTCCGGCCACGGATATCCTGTTCATCGAACCAAGACCAACGTTGGAGAAGGAGTTCATCGATGATCCGGCCACGCCCGGCAGCAGGGTCACTCTCGAATTCCGCATCACGAACACAAGCCCGACGGCCACGGCAGAGAACGTCTCCTTCTTCGATGAACTGCCTTCCGTTCTCCAGACGGTTGCGGACCTTCCGGACAGCGGCTTCTGTGGGCCCTCGTCGTTGATCCAATTCACTCCGGCGATGAACCCGCCGATGCTCGCGTTTCAGCCCGCCCGAATTGCAGTGAGCGGGATCACCTTGAGCCCACGGGAGACTTGCAGTTTCCGCGTCATTCTCAACGTCGAGCAGAGTGCGAGCGCGGGCATCCACAACAACACGACCAGTCCGATCACCGCGCTGATCGACGACGTCACCGTCACCGGTCGTCCCGCAAGCAACGATCTCGTGATCGTCGGAGGGCCCCAACTGACCAAGGAGTTCCTCGATGGAACGGTGATGCCGGGAGAACGTGCGCGAATGCGCTTCACTCTCTCTCTTCCACCGGAGGCTCCGGAGCCCGCGGCCAACATTCGTTTTGACGACAATCTCGACGCCTTCATTCCTGGAGCGACCGCGGTGATCCCGCCGGGTGTGGATATCTGTGGGCCGGGATCGATCATTCGCGGCGAATCGGTTCTCGAATTCCGGGGCGGAACGCTTCGTCCGGGCGAAATTTGTAGTTTCGACGTCCTTGTGAGCATCCCGGACGAGGCACCGCTCGGTCTGGCCGCAAACACGACGAGTCCGGTGGTCGCAGACGTTGGCGGGTTGAGCACTTCTTCGGCGCCGGCATCGGCAACCCTTGTTGTCAGCACATTGACATTCGAGAAGGAATTCGAAGCGGGGGCTGTCGTTCCGGGGGACAAGACCGAGCTTCGATTCACCATTGGGAATGACGGGCCGGTTGCCGCCACGAACGTGGCATTCGACGACGTGCTTGGTGATACTCTCGACGGATTGATGGCAGAAGGACTTCCTCTGAACAACATCTGCGGCGACGGTTCCCTAACCGGTTCCCTGGAGGGTTCGGTGATTGCCTTCTCAACCCCGCGGATTGGAGCCGGCTCCGCCTGCGAGTTCGTCGTGTCCGTGATCGTCCCCGAGGATGCGCCAGACGGGTTCTATGTGAACAGCACAAGTCCACTGATGGCCACCATAGGAGGCAACACGTTCGCCCTGCCTCCGGCGACAGCGACTCTGGAGGTACGAAGAACGGTTCTCGAATTGCGGAAACAGTTCACGACCAACCCAGTCGAACAAGGCGGCGAGACTTCCCTCGAGTTCACGCTGACGAATTCGCATCCGAGCCAGCGGATCACCGCGATCGCATTCACCGATTCGCTACCGCCGGGTCTCCGCGCCACCGGAGGCACGCAGAACAATCTCTGTGGCGCCGGATCCAGCATTTCGGGAACGACCACAATCACCTTCACCGGAGGGGTGCTCGATGCGGGAGCATCATGCACGTTCAGCGTTCCGATCACGGTGGGATCGGGCGTCATTCCCGGAGTCCTCGAGAACCTAACGAGTGAAGCGACCGGTGACTTGTCCGGCCTCAACGTTCGGGGTGATCCTGCACGGGCGGAACTGCGCGTGGACCGGCTATCGCTACCGCTGGTCGCACTATCGCCCGTCTACCGTGGAAGCTCGGTCCTGATCCGATGGACGGGGACGCCGGATCGCCGGGTGTGCGTTGAGTGGTCGGAGGATCTGGAGATTTGGACCGAGGTCGTGCAGCCGCCGCTCCTGACCGGGGCCGGGGTGAATTTTTGGACCGACACCGGACCACCCGAAACGCCTTCGCGACCAAACGCGGTGCGGCAGAGGTTCTACCGGGTTTTCGAAAAGCCCGTGCCCGGCGAATGACCATTCGCTGCAATTTGACATCATCGGCGCTCATCGTAGAATCCCCACATTGAGCTGAAAATGGCACGGTAGCTCAGAGGTAGAGCAGAGGACTCATAAGCCTTTGGTCGGCGGTTCGATTCCGCCCCGTGCTACTTCCCTTTTCAACACGTTTCCAATACACGTGGATCAGATCTTGAATTTCCATAAAAAACTGGAAGTTCCAGATGGTTTGACGGACATGATTTCCGCCAAATCGCCCTGATACTGAACGTGCGGGAAATTTCTAATTTTTGAGGGAAATAGGGCTTGCGTAGATAGGGCCTCCGACTATATTTCGCGCTCCCTGCCTCCGGGGCACGAACGCGCCTCTGACCACTGATTCCATAGGAATCTGGCGCGCAAACCGGGAATCATCTGCGAAGAATGCCGACGAGTCCTGTACGCGTGTCACTGCAGGGAAAATTGAAAATTTTGACTGACTTAGAAAGCGAGTCTCATGCCAACCATCAACCAACTCGTCAATAAAGGACGCAAGAAGCCCGTGGAGAAATCGAAATCTCCGGCGCTGGCGAATTGTCCGCAGCGCCGCGGTGTCTGCCTCCAGGTGATGACGCGCACGCCGAAGAAGCCAAACTCGGCACTTCGGAAGGTCGCCAAGGTGCGGCTCACGAATGGGCATGAGGTGATCGCCTACATCGGCGGCGAGGGGCACAACCTTCAGGAGCACTCGATCGTGCTCGTGCGGGGTGGCCGGGTGAAGGACCTTCCGGGCGTCCGCTACCACATCGTTCGGGGTGCGCTCGATACTCTCGGAGTGAATGACCGCAAGCAGGCGCGATCGAAATACGGCGCCAAACGACCAAAAGCCAGCGGAGGCTGACGAGCATCGTCGATTGCCCCCGCGAGATACGAAAATATTTCCCTTTAATATAGTCCTATGTCACGCAGGAAACGAGTTTACGACAAGAAGGAGCAGAAGGATCCGCGCTACGAGAGCGCCCTCGTCTCGAAGCTCATCAGCATGGTCATGCGCGAAGGACGGAAGTCGCTCGCGGAAAAGATCGTCTACGGAGCGATCGATCGTGCCAACGAGGGAAGCGACAACGTGGATCCGCTCGAGATCCTCACCCGTGCCGTCGAAAACGCCAAACCGCGTGTCGAGGTGAAGTCCCGCCGGGTCGGTGGTGCGACCTATCAGGTGCCCCTCGAGGTTTCCACCAGCCGGCAGGAATCTCTCGCGATGCGCTGGATCGTCAGTTTCGCCCGCGGACGCCGCGGCACGCCGATGCACCTCGCTCTTTCCAATGAAATCCGCGATGCCGCCGGAAACACCGGAGCGGCCGTGCGCAAGCGAGACGAAGTGCACAAGATGGCTCAGGCGAACCGCGCCTTTGCTCACTTCCGCTGGTAGTCCCTCTGATAACGATTTTCACAACGATACAAAGCGCCGGTAGTCCCGCTGACGGCTTCCGCCACAAACAATGTCCGACAATCCCAATTCACCGAAGCGTGAGTTCCCGCTCGAAAGAACGCGGAACATAGGGATTGTTGCGCACATCGATGCCGGAAAGACGACCTTCACCGAGCGGACGCTTTTCTACACCGGCATGATCCACAAGATCGGGGAGGTGCACGATGGCGGTGCCACCACCGACTGGATGGAGCAGGAACAGGAGCGCGGGATCACTATCACTTCCGCGGCCGTCAGTTGTAACTGGAAACAGCTTCCCGAAGAGAAGGTTTTCAAGCTCTTCGAAGACGTCGAGCAGCGCGTCAACATCATCGACACTCCCGGGCACGTTGATTTCACGGCCGAGGTTGAGCGCTCCCTTCGAGTCCTCGACGGCGCGATCGTCGTTTTCTGTGGTGTCGCCGGTGTCCAGCCGCAGTCCGAAACGGTCTGGCGACAGGCGGATAAATACCACGTCCCGCGTATTGTCTTCGTCAACAAGATGGACCGCGTCGGGGCGGAATTCGACCGTGTGGTCGGTGAAGTGCACGAGAAGTTGGGCGCCAATGCGGCGCCCATTTTGATTCCTATCGGGGCCGAGGATCACCTGAAGGGCCAGATCGACATCATCAACAAGAAGGCCATCGTCTACAGTGATGACGATGTCTTCGGCTCGACTTACGAGGTGAAGGAACTCGATGGCGAGCAGATGGAGATTGCCGTGAAGGCGTATGGTGAACTCGTCGAAAAGCTGATCGATGCAGACGACGAGATCGGCGAGAAGTTCCTCGAGGAGGCCGAGATCACCGTCGAGGACGTGAAGGCGGCTCTCCGGCGTGCGACGATCGCGAACAAGATCATCCCCGTCTGCGGCGGATCGGCCTTCAAGAACAAGGGCGTGCAGGGAACCCTCGATGCGGTGGTCGACTACTTGCCGAGCCCGCTTGAGCTTCCCCCGGCTCAGGGACACGATGTCGATGATATCGAGAAGCTCATCGAGGTCCCAACGGACGACAATGGAGAGTTCGTTTCCCTCGCGTTCAAGCTGTGGAGTGACAAGTTCGTCGGCAAGCTCGTTTTCTTCCGCGTCTATTCGGGCACGGTCTCGAAGGGCGACATGGTCTACAATCCTCGCACGCGCAAGAAAGAGCGCATCGGTCGCCTGATCCAGATCCAAGCCGACGAGCACAAGGATATCGAGACCTGCTACTCCGGGGACATCGCCGCGATTGTCGGCATCAAGAACATCACCACCGGGGATACGCTCTGCCGGGAGAAAACGCCTGTCCTGCTGGAGCCTCCATCGTTTCCGGAGCCGGTCATCTCGATGTCGATCGAGCCCAAGACCACGGCGGATCAGGAGAAGATGGCGACCGCCCTGCAGCGTCTCGGCGAGGAGGATCCCACTTTCGTCGTCCACACCGACGAGGAAACCGGCCAGACCATCATTTCCGGAATGGGCGAGTTGCACCTCGAGGTCATTCGCGATCGCATGAAGCGCGAATACAACGTGGAGACGAATGCCGGCAAGCCCCAGATCGCCTACCGCGAGACGATCACCGTCGAGGCAGACGGCGAAGGCAAGCTGGTAAAGCAGTCCGGCGGCAGGGGCCAGTATGGTCACGTTATCCTCAAGGTTTTCCCCAACGACCGCGGCGAGGGCCTTACGACAGAGAATAAGGTCGTCGGTGGCAACATCCCGAGGGAATTCATCAACGCGTGCATGCAGGGAATCAAAGAGGCGATGGTCACCGGCATCATCGCTGGCTATCACGTCGTCGACGTGCATGTCGATCTCCTCGACGGTTCCAGCCACGAAGTGGATTCGAGTGAACAGGCCTTCAAAATGGCCGCGATCTTTGCCATGAAGGACGCGTTCCGGAGGGCCAAGCCGATCCTCCTCGAGCCGATCATGGATGTGGAGTGCTCGACTCCGGAGGAATTTCAGGGCGACATCATGGGCGACCTCAATCGCCGCAGGGGCAAGATCAAGCAGATCGGCACCCGCGGGAAGGCCCACATCATCGAAGCGGCGGTCCCGTTGGCGGAGATGTTCGGCTACTCGACGGACATCCGCACACTCTCGAGCGGTCGTGCCGACTACGCGATGGAACCCTCTCACTTCGAACAGGTACCGCAGGCCATCGTCGACGAGATCGTCGAGCAACGGGGGGCCGCCTGAAGAAACAGCACGCATCGCAAGACCACTAGCTTCAATCAAGACCATGGACCAACAAAGCATCCGCATTCGCCTGAGAGCCTACGATCACCGCGCGCTCGACCGCTCGGTGCTGGAGATCGTGGATACCGCCAAGCGTACTGGCGCCAAGATCGCGGGACCGATTCCGCTGCCCACGCGCATCGAGAAGTTCAGCGTGAATCGTTCGCCTCACGTGAACAAGAAGTCTGCGGAGCAGTTCGAGATCAGGACGCACAAGCGACTGCTGGATATCGTCGATCCGACCGCGCGCACGGTGGACGAACTCAAGAAGCTCAACTTGCCCGCCGGCGTCGACATCACCATCAAAATCTAAGGAGAGGAGACCGCATACCCATGAGCATCGGACTATTAGGTAAAAAAGTCGGCATGACCCGCGTCTATGACGAGGACGGGGACATGATCCCTGTGACGGTGGTGGACGTGAGCGACAACGCCGTTCTCCAAGTGAGGAATCAGGAAACCGATGGCTACTCTGCCGTGCAGGTGGGGTACGACAGCCAGAAGGAGTCGCGCATCAACAAGCCGCGGGCGGGACACTTCAAGAAATCCGGCAGCGAGCCGAAGCGCTACGTGAAGGAGTTCCGCGTCGAGAATGACGAAGCCGTTGGAGAACTCGCCGCGGGCGCGGACCTCGGTGTCGACCTTTTCCAGGCGGGACAGTGGGTCGACGTCATCGGCACCTCGAAAGGAAAAGGCTTCCAGGGTGTCTACAAGAAGTTCGGATTCGGCGGACTTCCCCAGTCTCACGGCTCGATGATGCACCGCCGCCCCGGTGGTATCGGTGCCGGTACGACGCCCGGTCGCGTCTGGAAGAATGCCAAGATGCCCGGCCGCGAAGGTGGAAAGCACGTTACCGTGCAGAATCTCAAGGTCGTCGAGGCACGAGTCGACGACAAAGTACTCCTCATCAGCGGAGCCGTTCCCGGATCGAAGGGCGGCTATGTCATCGTCCGTCCGGCGATCAAGAAACCAGCCCCGGAGAAGGCCGAATAACCGACAGCCACTAACCAATTACCAGCAATGCCCGTTCTTACACTAGACGACGCAAAGAAGGCGAACTTCGAGGTCATCGAGGATCACCGCGGGAATCAGGCCGTCCACGACATGGTGGTCGCCTTGCAGGCGAACCGCCGATCCGGCACCGCCAATACGAAGACTCGAGGCGAGGTCAGCCATTCAAACAAGAAGCCCTGGCGCCAGAAGGGAACTGGTCGCGCCCGTGCGGGCCGGACATCCTCCCCGATCTGGCGCGGTGGTGGCGTGGTCTTCGGACCCAAGCCCCGCAGCTACGCGAAGGACGTCAACAAGAAGACGCGTCGCCTTGCCTTCCGCAAGGCTCTGAGCGAGCGGATCAAGGAAGGCGCCGTGATCACCGTGGATTCGTTCGAGGTTTCCGATGCCAAGACCAAGAGCTTCGTCGCTCAGGTCGCCGGGATCGCTCCGGAAGCGAAGAAGGTGCTCATCATTGGCGGAGAGTTCTCCGGCGAGACCTACCTCTCCGGACGCAACGTTCAGACGGCGCTTCTCATGACCGCTGCCGAAGTCAACGTCGAGCATATTCTCTACAACGACACCATCATCATCGCCGCTGACGCGATGGAAACCCTCGCCCGTCGCATGGCGAAGTAACCAACGAAGGACGATGAAGGATATTTTCCAAGTAATCAAGACCATCCAACTGAGCGAGAAGGCAACTCTGCTCAGCGAGATCAACAACGAGTACGTGTTCAAGGTCGACCGGCGCGCCAACAAGCTGGAGATCAAGGAAGCCGTCGAGAAGATCTTCGGCAAGAGCGTGGTGTCGGTGAATACGTGCAACTACAACGGGAAGAAGAAGCGCGAACGTCGCGCGGACTTCGGTCGCACGGCCCACTGGAAGAAGGCGATCGTCAAACTGAAGGAAGGCGAATCGATCGACCTCGTGTAGAAACCGTTTCAACGATTTAGAAAAATGGCACTCAAGAGCTTCAAACCTGTAACTCCGTCGAACCGCTACAAGATGTGGCCGGCCTTCACGGAGATTACGAAGGACAAACCGGAGAAAAGCCTTTGCCGGCCGCTCAAGAAAACGGGCGGACGGAACAATCAGGGTCGTATCACCTGCCGACACGTCGGTGGTGGTCACAAGCGGAAATACCGGCTCGTCGACTTCAAGCGCCGCAAGCACGACGTCCCGGCCAACGTGGTGGCGATCGAGTACGATCCCAACCGGACGGCGAGGATCGCGCTTATCGAATACAAGGACGGCCAGAAGAGCTATATCCTCGCACCGGGCGATCTCAATGTCGGCGACAAGGTGGTGGCAGGGGAGAACGCACCGGCGAAGCCGGGTAATGCCTTGCCTCTCAAGAAGGTTCCTCTCGGAACTGATATCCACAACATCGAGCTTGTGCCCGGCAAGGGCGGTCAGATCGCGCGCAGTGCGGGACAGGCGGCGACGCTTTCCAACCGCGAGGGCAAGTACGCGCTCGTGAAGCTGCCCTCTGGCGAGATCCGCAAGATCAACGTCGAGTGCTACTGCACGGTGGGTCGCGTTGGAAACGGCGATCACATGAACGTCGTCTCAGGCAAGGCCGGGCGCACACGCTGGAAGGGTATCCGTCCCACGGTGCGCGGCATGTGCATGAACCCCGTCGACCACCCGAACGGTGGCGGTGAGGGCAAGAGTAAGTCCGGAGGCGGACGCCAGCATTTGAAGAGCCCGTGGGGACACGCCAAGGGCCAGAAGACACGCAAGAAATACAAGACGAGCAGCAAGTTCATCGTCCAGAGTCGGAAGTCGAAGAAACGCCGCTAGCAACCACGAAACTCACACCTAGAATCACATGGGCAGATCTCTCAAAAAAGGACCGTTTGTCGATCAGAAGCTTCTCATCAAGATCGACAAGATGAACGACTCCGGACAGAAGAAGCCGATCAAGACGTGGTCTCGAAAGTCGATGATCACGCCGGACTTCGTCGGGCACACTTTCCTCGTCCACAACGGCCGGGATTTTCTCAGCGTCTACGTGACGGAGAACATGGTGGGCCACAAACTCGGCGAGTTCTCTCCGACCCGGAAGTTCGTCCAGCACGGCGGCATGGGTAAGAAGTGAGAAACTCCCGCTAGAATCATGAAATCACGCAGTCACATTATCGCCACCGCATCCGCTCGAATCGGGACGCTCGTTCTCGGGCTGGTCGCGGCTGGCAGCGTCGTCGCTGCGCCTCAAAACGAACACGACCTCGAACTCGAAGGAGCGCAGGCCGCGCTCCGCGCTTCAATCGGCAAGAGCGTCAAGCTACAGAAGCGCGTCGAAGAGCTCGAGAAGATCAACGCGAATCTCGCAGCGAGCCTTGCCGCGGCAAACGCGGAATCGGCCGATTTCGAGAAGCGCTACAGCGAATTGCGCCTGCAGATGGAGGCGCTTGGCATCGAGGTGATCAAGAAAGGAACGCAGGGTATGAAGGAGAAACTGATGAAGGCGATCAGTGACAACACGCATCTTCGCGAGCAGCGCGACCGGCTCTCCGAGGGTCTTGTCGCGCTTTCCGATGCGGTGCTCGCCTATATGAAGGACGCGGTGAACGCGAATATCAACGCACGGGTTGCCGTCGAAAAGGCGCTGCGGGAAGCCGACGTGGCGCTCGGGGTGGGCAAGGGCAAGCCGGTGAAGCCAGTGAAGAAGGTTTTCCAGGGAGGGAGCGTGGTCAGTGTGAAGCGCGATCTCGGAGTCTTTGTCATCGATCTCGGAAGCCGCAGTGGGGTGGGGTTCGGTATGCCCTTCGAGATCATCCGCAAGGACCGCCCCATCGGCACCGCCTACGTGTTGGACACCCGCGAACCCGTGAGCGCGCTCGTGGTTAGCAGCCTCGTCTCCGATGACGACGGCGTGACCGTCGGCGACTTCGTCCGACTTGATACCAAGGCAGACTTTTAATCATTTCACGAACCCGACGCATCGAATGGAAGTTAGAGCGACACATAAACAAGCAAGGATTTCTCCCCTGAAGGCCCGCGACGTGGCCCGAGAGATTCAGGGGCTGCGTGTCTCCCACGCCCTCGACATCCTGAACTTCACGCCCCGCAAGGCAGCCTTCCTCATCGGAAAGGTCCTCAAGTCCGCAGTGGCCAACGCCGAGAACAACCACGATCTCGAAGTCGACGGCCTTGTCATCAAGGAGGCCACCGTGACCGACGGTCCTTCCTTTCGACGCTTTAAGCCGCGTGCGCGAGGATCCGCGAGCGCGATCAAGAAGCGCACCAGCCACATCAACATCATCCTGAGCGACGAGATCGTCATCGACGATCGCCAGTCGCGCGCCGAAGCCAAGAAAGCCGCGGCGAAGCAGAAGAAAGCAGCGGCGAAGAAGAAAGCCGCCGCCAAGAAGAAGGCTGCCGCCAAGAAAGAAGAGGCTGCCGAGGAGGCTTCCGAATAATCATCCAGAACACCGACTAACATTTCTCAATCATGGGACAGAAAGTAAATCCGATCAGCTACCGACTTGCCGTCCAGAAGGACTGGCGCTCGAAGTGGTATGCGTCCGAAATGGAGTTCTCGGAATTCCTGCACAGCGATCTGAAGGTGCGGAAATTCCTCAAGGAAAAGCTCCAGTTCGCCGCACTCTCGAAGATCATCATCGAGCGGGCGTGGAACAGCGTGCGCGTCACGCTCTTCACCGCACGTCCCGGACTCGTCATTGGACGCAAGGGCTCCGAGATCGAGCGCATGAGTGGCGACATTTCCAAGATGTGCGGCGGCCGCGAAGTGAAGATCGACATCTACGAGATCAAGCAGCCGGAGCTGGACGCCCAGCTCGTTGCGGAAAACGTAGCCCTCCAGCTCGAGCGCCGGATTTCCTTCCGTCGTGCCATGAAGCGTGCTCTCCAGACCACGATGGACTTCGGCGCCGAGGGCATCCGTATCCGTTGCGCAGGGCGCCTCGGTGGCGCGGACATCGCCCGCGCCGAGTGGTACCGCGAAGGCAAGGTGCCGCTGCAGACGCTTCGCGTGCCCATTGACTACGGTTTCGCCGAGGCGCGGACCGTCTACGGCATCATCGGAGTGAAGTGCTGGATCAACAAGAAGGAGGAAACCGAGAAGGAGAAGAAGGGCAGCCGCCCGTCCGGCGGACGCTCGCGCGACCGCAAGCCTGCTGGAGATGCGAAACCCGATTCCAAACCCGCGCCCGGGCCTGTGGCCGCCTCCTGAGTTGTCTTCACGACCGAGAATTTTCTAACACCCAACCCGACCAAGAGCCATGCCATTGATGCCACGAAAAGTGAAGTTCCGCAAAAGCCAGCGCGGTAGTCGCGCCGGTAATGCATCGCGCGGTACTTCGTTGAACTTCGGCGATTACGGATTGCAGAGCCTTGGCCGCGACTGGATCAAGAACAACCAGATCGAGGCCTGCCGTGTCACCATCAACCGTTACCTCAAGCGGAAGGGCAAGGTGTGGATCCGCATTTTCCCGCACAAGCCGACGACATCGCGTCCGCCCGAAACCCGGATGGGTAAGGGTAAAGGAGCGCCCGAACACTGGGTCGCCGTCGTGCGTCCTGGCCACATGCTTTTCGAGGTGGCTGGTGTGTCCGAGACCCAGGCGCGCGAAGCCTTGCGCCGAGCCGCGAACAAGCTGGGCATCCGCACGCGATTCGTGAAGCGCGAACACTAACCAGCCGACGAGAACGAACGAGCCATGAAGATCAAAGACCTTCGAGAGATGACCAACGAGGAGTTGTACTCCCAGCGCCGCGATCTCAAGCACGAGACGATCAATCTGCGCGTGCAGCAGCAGAGCGGGCAGCTCGAGAACTCCGCCCGCATCCGCATCGTCCGGCGCGACGTGGCCCGCATCGAATCCATCCTCTCCGAGCGGCGCCTCGCGGACGCATCTGCCGCCACCGCCGAACCGGCAGCGGCTGCGCCCGAACCCGCGGAGGGCTAGCATTTACCCAACACTGATTTCCAATGAGCGAAGAAGCGAATCCTTCCAATGCCACCGAACGCGGACTCCGTAAGGAGCGTGTCGGCGTCGTCGTCTCCGACAAGATGGACAAGACCATCGTCGTCGCCGTCGTCCGCCGTGTCCCGCATCCAAAGTTCCGCAAGATTATCAAGCGGACCACCAAGCTCTATGCCGAGGATGCCAAGAGCGAAGCGAAGACTGGCGACAAGGTCCGCGTGATCGAAACGCGTCCGTCCAGCAAACTCAAGCGCTGGCGTCTCGTCGAGGTCCTCGCCCACTAGCGCACGAATCACCTACCAATTCTACCAACCACCAACTTCCACTTGCCATGATCCAGATGGAGTCCAAAGTGCAGATCGCCGACAATACGGGTGCCCGTGTCGCCAAGATGATCGGCGTGCTCGGAAAGCGCACGCGCTCGGCGGGAGTCGGCGACATCATCACCGCCCACGTGCGCGAGTCCTCTCCGACGGCAAACGTCAAGAAGGGCGATGTCGTTCAGGCGGTGGTCGTGCGAACGGCGGCACCGATCCGGCGTTCGGACGGTTCCGTCCTGCGGTTCGACCGCAACGCGATCGTCATCATCGACAAAGACAAGAATCCGCGCGGAACGCGCATCTTCGGCCCCGTGGCCCGCGAACTGCGCGAGCAGAATTTCATGAAGATCGTATCCCTCGCTCCCGAAGTGCTATGAGCAGAATCAAGACACACGTGAAGAAAGGCGACACCGTCGAGGTGATTGCCGGCAACCATATCGGCCAGACTGGGACGATTCTTCAGGTCATGCCCGAAAAGGGGCAGGTCCTCGTGGAGGGCGTCCGCCTGATCAAGAAGCACGCCCGTCGAACGCAGGATCGTCCGGAGGGGGGCATCATTGAATTGGAGGGGCCCATCCATATCTCGAACGTGAAACTCGTGCAGAAAGTCGGGTAGCTCGAAAGATCACTTTTCCACCGAATCCAGCAAATCAATCGTTATGGAAGCGACATTACTTGCAGATTACAAAAAGCGCGTGATTCCCGCGTTGCGCGAAAAACGCGGCTATGCGAATCCGAACGAAGTTCCGAAGGTCGAGAAGGTCGTCGTGAACTGCGGCGTCGGTAAGGAAGCCGAGCGCAAACAGGCCGTCGAGGACGCCATCGAGGAAATCGGGCTCATCACCGGTCAGCGCGCCGTGCGCACCATCGCTAAGAACAGCATTTCGAACTTCAAGCTGCGTGCTGGAGAGGCGGTCGGCGCAAAGGTGACCCTCCGCGGCCCGCAGATGTACGAGTTCCTCCTTCGTCTCATCAATGCGGCCATCCCGCGTATTCGCGACTTCCGTGGCGTGTCCCCCAAGGCCTTCGACGGTCGCGGCAACTACACTCTTGGGATCGACGATCACACGATCTTTCCCGAGGTCGAGTTGGACAAGGTGAAGCGAAACATCGGCTTCGACATCTGCATCGTCACGACGGCGAATACCGATGACGAAGCTCGCGACCTTCTCGCGGAGATCGGCATGCCGTTCCGCGGAATGGACAAGAAAAAGACGGAAGCCGCGTAACCCAAGAATCCCGCTTAAACGAAAAGAAAGACGCAATCATGGCAGTTCTAACAGATCCCGTTTCCGACTTCCTGACCAGGCTCAAGAACGCGAGCCGGGCAGGGAATGAGGAATTCACGGCTCCCCACTCCAAAATGAAGGAGGAGATCGCCCGAATCCTCAAAGAGGAGGGCTATATCTGGAGCTACGAGAAGGACACCAGCGGCAAGTTCCCGGCATTGAAGGTGAAAGTGAAGTACGCTGATCGGACGCCTGCGCTAACCGATCTCAAGAAAGTGAGCAAGCCGGGACGCCGCCACTATGTTTCGGTCGATGAAATCCCTCATGTCCTCGGGGGCATGGGAATCTCGATTATCTCCACTTCGAAAGGAGTGATGGCCGGGCACAAGGCTCGGAGGGAAAACGTGGGTGGGGAACTTCTCGCCCAGGTCTGGTAGCAGCGAACCGCCGAACAACCACCAAGAACGATGTCCAGAATAGGAAACAAAGCCATCAGCATCCCGGACAAAGTCACGATCACCGTCAGTGACGATGCCGCCGTGACCGTCGAGGGACCGAAGGGCAAGCTCGAGTGGCGTCTGCCCGCAGGCATCACGATTTCACAGGAGGATAGTACGGCGACGATCTCGCGTGACCGCGAGCACCGGACGGTCCGGGCACTTCACGGAACGGCACGGGCTCTCGTCGCCAATATGGTCCACGGAGTCAGTGAGGGATTCACCAAGAACCTTGAGATCCAGGGCGTGGGATTCCGAGCCGCGGTCAAGGGCAAGAACCTCGATCTCAGCCTCGGATTTTCGCACCCTGTGCTCCATCCCATCCCCGAAGATCTCAAGGTCACCGTGGAAGAGAACACAAAAATCAAAGTCGAGGGAATCGACAAGCAGCGTGTCGGGCAGTTTGCCTCCGATGTCCGCGCCTACTACCCGCCCGAGCCCTACAAGGGTAAAGGTGTCCGCTACGTTGACGAGTATGTGCGCCGGAAGGCGGGCAAGAGCGTCCAGTAATCGAAAAATTAGAAGACTACGTCATGGCCATTTTGAACCGAAAAGCAGTTCGCCGTCGCATTCACCGCCGGATTCGGAAGAAGATCACCGGGACCGCCGCGCGTCCGCGTCTCGCCGTGCATTTTTCCAACCGCAACATCTATGCGCAGGTGATCGACGACGATTCCGGCAAGACAGTGGCGGCAGCGTCGACGATGGACAAGGGCTCCAAGACCGACAAGCGTGCGAACGCTGAAGTGGCTGCCGAGATCGGCAAGCTCATCGCCGAGCGCGCCAAGGCTGCGAAGGTGGAGCAGGTCGTCTTTGATCGTGGCGGCTTCCTTTTCCATACCAAGGTCAGGGCACTTGCAGATGCCGCCCGCGATAACGGACTCCAATTTTAGTAAAAATCATGAGTGACGAAGAAAAACCGAACGAAGCCGAGGAGAAGGCACCGGAAGCCGCACCGGAAACCCCGGCTGCGGAAGAAGCTCCAGCGACCGCAGCAGCCGAGGAAGCGCCGAAAGTCGACGAGCCCGAGGCTCCGACGGGGACTGCTCCGAAGGATGAACCCGCAGCGCCTACGAAAGACGCGGACACCGAGGCTCCTTCCGCCGAACCTGAGGCCGCTGAGAAGGCTGGGGAAGAAGCACCGAAGGCGGCGACGCCGGAGGCAACGGACTCCGGAGGCGCGAAGGAAGGAGGCACTCCGAATAAGGACGAGGGTTCGATCCGCAGCACCAACTACGAGGTTTCCGCGGAATTCGCGGAGGCGCTCGAGGACAGCGGCCCCGAAGTCACCGAGAAGGTCGTCGCCATTAATCGCTGCGCGAAAGTGGTCAAGGGTGGCCGCCGGTTCAGCTTCAGTGCGCTCGTCGTCGCGGGTGACCAAACCGGCAACGTCGGTTACGGTTTCGGCAAGGCCAACGAGGTCTCCGAATGCATCCGCAAGGCAAGCGAATCCGCGAAAAAATCCATGGTGCGGGTGTCGCTCGACGGGAACACGATCCCGCACGCAATCCTCGGCGAGTTTGGTGGAGGGAAAGTGATGCTCCGGCCTGCATCGCCGGGAACGGGCATCATCGCAGGCGGGGGAGTACGTGCGGTCTTGGAAGCCGCTGGCGTGAAGGACATCCTTGCCAAGTCCCTCGGCTCGAACAATCACTTCAATGTCGTGAAAGCGACACTCAAGGCGCTCACCGAACTCCGGACACGCGACGAAATCTACAAACTCCGCGGCAAGAAAAGAGCCGACCAGAAGGCAGTCTAAGAGAAGGGAAACGAAATCATGCGACTCAACGATCTGAAACCCAACAAGGGTGCGAAGCACCGACGCAAGCGCTTGGGATCCGGCGAAAGCTCGGGACTCGGCAAAACCTGCGGTCGTGGCCACAAGGGACAGAAGTCCCGCTCCGGTGGAGGGGTCCGTCTCGGATTCGAAGGTGGCCAAATGCCTATCTTCCGCCGTCTTCCAAAGAAGGGATTCAATAACGTGCGCTTCAGGAAGAACTACGCCGTCGTCAATGTCGGTGTGCTCGAGGACCGGTTCGAGGCGGGGGCGACCGTCAACGAGGCCTCCCTGCGGGAATCCGGCATCGTGAACGGACGATACGATGGCGTGAAAATCCTCGGCGACGGCGAGTTGAGCACGAAACTCAGCGTCGAAGTCGACAAGGTGAGCGCGACTGCCCGCGAGAAAATCGAAAAAGCGGGAGGTGCTGTCGCCACTTCCGAAGCCTCGTAGCCGACAGCGAAGCCGGAACCGAAGCCGAAGGCCAAGCCCGCAAAGGCAAAGAAGCAGGCTCCCAAAGCCGAGACTCCCGCCGAACCTGAGACCGCTCCCGAACCCGAACCCGAACCCGAACCCGAACCCGAACCGGCACCTACCGAAGAACCTTCAGCCGAGGCGGAACCAGCCGCCGAGGAGCCTGCCTCCGAAAGCCCTGCCGAGGAGCCGGAAGAAGGCAAGGAGTAGGTCCGAAACTTGAAGTTCGTCCACGAGGATTGATACTTAGCGCTTCCTTATGATCTCCGCGTTCGCCAACACCCTGAAGATTCCGGAGCTGCGTCAGCGCATCTTTTTCACGCTGGCCATGGTCGTGATCGTTCGGATCGGTGCCTCGATCACCCTTCCGGGCGTCGATGCGGCAGTGCTCCAGAAATCCCTCCAAGCCGCCGATGACCTCGGGGGCAATGCGATCGGAGCGCTGGTGAATGTCTTCAGTGGAGGCGGCTTGATGAACTGCGCGATTTTCGCGCTCGGCATCATGCCCTATATCAGCGCATCGATCATGATGCAGTTGCTGACCGCAGTGGTTCCGCGCTTGAGCAAACTCGCTCGGGAGGATGGCGGACGGCAGAAGATCAACATGTATACCCGCTACGGAACAATCATCCTGAGTGTGTTCCAGGCATACATGCTGGCAAAGTCGCTCGAGGATCCGGCGAACAATATCTTCCTGCAGGGAATTGCCTCTGCGATCAAGGAAACCGGACGACCACTCGTTCCGGAATACGGAGCTGGCTTCGTGTTCCTGACGGTCATTGTCATCACCGCAGGCACGATGCTTCTGATGTGGCTGGGTGAACAGATCACCGAACGGGGCATCGGTAACGGGATCT
>CAJIAN010000350.1_pt1 | contig 29699 bp, 18 predicted proteins | sample 9199061 | NCBI WGS metagenome assembly CAJIAN01 (sample SAMEA7708264, study PRJEB35096) | sediment metagenome | biome: marine neritic benthic zone biome [ENVO:01000025]; feature: sediment [ENVO:00002007]; material: shallow marine sediment [ENVO:03000034] sea grass bed [ENVO_01000059] ...
CGAACTTCGAAAACCTTCGGCCAAGGATTGAGAGGATCTCCCAATTGAGTCACCCGTGGCTTGGCACCGGGGTTTTCCTTCCTCCATTGGGCGACATATTCGCGATCGTCCACGCTGAGCTTCGTGAGCATGAGCACGAATTCCTTCCCGTTGACCTCGAGAACGGCGCGGTCGTCGTTCGCGCTCACCAGCTTGCCGAGGACCGATTTTCCATCCGCACTGCGCCATTGACGCACTCGCTCATTCGCCGCCGAGGACGAAACAAAGCCAACGAAGGCCAAAAGGACGCTGAACGGCAGTACTCGCATGGGGGATGGGTCAGGATACGGGCGATCGATAGCGGAATCTAAGGATTTCGCGTCACTTGCACATCGAGGAAAGCCGCGATAAGAGGTTCGCTCCATGAGCGGATCGGATCTCGACATTCCAGACGGCGACTTCGACGGATACATCTTCGACCACGACGGCACACTCTCCCTCTCCATGCACGTGCATTTCGACGGTTGGATTCACGCCTACGCGAAAAATGGAGCCAACTTCGAGCTGACACGGGAACTCGCGCAGTCCTACGCCGGAGTCGGAATGCACGAGACCGTGGAGATCATGAACGAACGCTTCGGCTGCTCGATGGATCCGGTCCAAGTCGTCCGCGATCAGGAGGACTACTACTTCGCGAATCTCGATCGCGTCGTTCCCTACGAACCCGTGGTCTCCTTCGCCCGGGAGATCGCAGCGACGCATCCGGTTTCGGTGGCCAGCGGTGGCGTCCGCGAGACGGTGCTGAAAACGATGGAGGCCATCGACGTCCTCACGCTGTTCGACATCATCGTCACCCAGGAGGACGTCGAGCGGAGTAAGCCCGCACCCGATATGTTCCTGCTCGCCGCCGAAAAGATGGGCGTCGCACCTGAGAAGTGTCTCGTCTTCGAAGACAGCCGTCTGGGCGTCGAAGCGGCGGAGTCAGCGGGAATGAAGTCTGTATTCGTCGAGCCGGACGATCCCGTCTAGATTCGATGACCATGACCCGACCATTTCTCCTCGCTCTCTCCGCGGCATTCGCTCTCCCGTTGAGTGCGGTCGCAGGAGAAACAAAAAACGTCCTCTTCATTGTCTCCGACGATCTCAAAGCGAGCGTGCTCGGCTGTTACGGCGACCCGATCTGCAGGACTCCGAACATCGACCGACTTGCCAAGGAGGGCATGGTTTTCGAACGCGCCTACTGCCAGGGAACGGTGTGTGGCCCGTCACGCACGTCATTCATGCGCAGCCGCTATCGGGACAAGGCCGGCATCACTCTCGGCGAACACCTGATCGCGAACGGATTCCATTCCGCGCGTGTAGGCAAGATCTTCCACATGCGCGTTCCTGGCGACATCATCGCCGGGACCAACGGCAAGGACATCGCGGCTTGCTGGAGCGAGCGCTACAACACGAAGGGACTCGAAGCCCACACCCCCGGCGACTACGCGTGCCTCAATCTCGATATTTTCACCACGGAACTCGAAGGACGCCAGTCAACCCGCATGCCCCATCGGATGTTCGTCTCGGTCAAATACAAGGGCGACGGCTCCGATCAACCCGACCACATGGCCGCCGACAAAACGATCGAGCTGCTAGGAAAACAGCACGACAAACCGTTCCTTATCGCCACCGGGTTCGTGCGTCCGCACTACCCCAGCGTGGCGCCGGAGCAGTTCTTCGAACCCTATCCCCTTGAGAAGATGAAACTTCCGAGGTCGATCGCGAACGACCTCGCGGATATTCCAAAGGCGGGAATCTCCGGATCCAATTCGAAATCGACCGGAATCGGAAAGTTCCCTGAAAACCAGAAGCGGATGTGGGCAGCCTACTATGCAACGGTCGAATTCATGGACGCCCAACTCGGACGCATCCTCGACGAACTTGACCGTCTCGATCTTCGGAAGTCGACGGCCATCGTTTTCACCAGCGACCACGGCTACCACCTCGGCGAACACACGTTCTGGCAGAAAGCGAACCTGCACGAGGAGGTCATTCGCGTCCCGCTCATCATCTCAGCGCCGGGTTTCAAACCCGGACGCTCGAAGTCCATCGTCGAACTCGTCGATATCTACCCGACAATCTGCGAACTCACCGGCAAGGCCATTCCCGCTTCCGCCCAAGGCAAAAGCCTCGTTCCCATCCTGGCCGACTCAAGGAAAACGGTGAAGGAGGGCGCTCTTTCGTTCGTCCGGAACGGGTCGAGCCTCCGGAGCCCGGGGTTCGCCTACATGCGTTACAAGGATGGATCGGCGGAACTCTACGACATGGCCGCGGATCCGCATCAATTCACGAATCTCGCCGGGAAATCGGAGCACGCGGCGAAGGTGGAACTCATGAGCAAGGAACTCACGCGTCTGCTCCAGCTCGCAAAGAAATAGAGAGGTAGCGGTGACTTTCAGTCGCCGAGCGTGACGTGATCCCCGTAGCGGAATTGGTAACAATTCCGTTGAGGTAGTTCCCGGCTCGCCCTCCCGGAACTTTTACAAGTCCCGCTACTTTCGCTGAAGAGTGGGCGTATTCGCCTCGCGGACCGTTTACCAACGCCCGACAAGCCATCTTCTATTCTGGGGAACTTCCGGGAACTGGCCTAGTCGTCAACTGATACGCCGCCACCGAAAAGACGGTAGAGCGCAAATCATCCGCTCCTTCACTTAGCGCGCTACGCTGGTTATTCCAGACCGCCTCCGCGGGCGAGTAGCCGTTGGACAGATCGCGGTAGAACACCGTCACGAAGTCAGCTGCGGAAGCATCCGCGATCGGCCAGAGAGTCATCAGGATGTTGCGTGCACCCGCGAGTTGGAATCCACGGCGCAATCCGAGAACACCCTCGCCGGTCTGACTGACACCCAACCCAGTGTCGCAGGCCGAAAGCGCGACAAGATAAGTTCCTTCGAGCGGCAACGATGCGATTTCGCCAGCGAAAAGAATGTTGTCCTCCAGTTCCGAGACCTCCTCTCCATCCGCAAAACGTTCGAGTGTTTCTCGAAGTCCGCCGAGGACGAGACCGCTACGTGCCATCGGGTTGCCCGCACCCTCGTTGAAGAAGGCGTGCCCACAGAAATGAAAGACCTCCGGCGAATCGAGGGCGGCACGCAGCTTCTTTTCTCCGACATCATGGAGCGTCGACGCATGTTCGGCGTCGATTTTCGCGATTTCCTCCGCCTCAATCCGGACACCGGGCAGATTGCCAAAGTCGGCGAGTGACTCCCACAAATCCGATCCAATTCCCGAAGCCGGACCCGGCCATGGAATCACCTTGCCCGAATACTTCTCGATAGCCGCGATCACCATTCGTTGGGTCTTGGATCCCGATGGAGAACCGATCAGCGCCCGGCCGGATGTCACCGTGGCGGCGGTCTCAATCTCTTCGCAGAGAAACTTCGCGTCAGATCTCAAGGCGGCGAAGGGAACGAAGTTGAGCTGCCCGTCGGGGGCGAAGTAGACGCGCTGAACAGTGCCGGGCAATGCTCCCTTCACGGGATTCCAGGCAAACCGATAAAGCCCTTCGAGAACCGAATCGATGGAGAGGAACGCCTCGCTCTTCTTGGATCCGGATTCCTCGGCCTCCATGTGGGCCCGAAGATCGCGGAGCAGAGAAACCAATCGCCTCTCCTCTTTCAATGGGACCCAAACCGGATCGCTTCCGCCCGCCAGCACGAGCGCTCCGTATCGACGCGTCCACTTCCCCGCACCGGCGTACTGCTGATAGACCACGTACTCGACGAGCGCACTATCCTCGTCGAGCGCGGTCGCCACCTCCTCCCACCGACGCGCCTTGAACTCCGATTCCTTCGCCAGCATCGAATCGAGCACGACGCCCTTTGTCACGAGAATCGCGTTCGCAATCTCTTCCGGCGATGCGCCGAACGAACAGAGCTGCGAAAGGGGATCGGACGTTCTTCGAAAGGCGAGCTTCTGGGCCTCCGAACCGAACGCGAGCAAATGGCGGAGCAAGGAATCCGCCGCCGAACTTGCCTCGCGAGCGGCGGCAAGTGCCTTCTCGCTTTCTCCCGCGTCCGCGTGGGCGCAGGCGATGTTCTGCAAAATCTGCACATGGAGCGGATGGTGCTCGTCGAGTTTCTCCTTCGCCATATCCCGCGCTTTTCCGAGCGCCATCATCGCTTCCTCGGATCTGCCCTCGAGCAGATAGGCGCTCCCCAGATTGTTCAGTCCGACAGCGTCCTCCGGTTCATCATTCTCGCCGAACAATTCCAACGCCTTCTTCGCGTCGCGAACGAAGAGGTAATAGGCCGCGAGGTTTTCACGGCTCGCATCCGTCTCGAGTACCTCGTGGGAGGTGAGCAGGCTCTTTTCCGCCGCATCGAGATCTCCCGACCGCAACTGCGCCAGTCCCAGATCTCCGATGATGGCGGCGGTCTGATCGCTGTCCGGACCATAAACGGCTTCCGCGGATTCCCGGGCCTTCCCGAACGCCTCGACCGCAGCGGCGTAGTTTCCAACCGTATGATCGTAGGTTCCCACGTGCCGATAACGGCTTGCGAGAACTTGCGCGACAGCATCGTTCGCAATGGCACTTTTCAATGCCCCGCGCAGCAGCTGCTCGGCCTCCTCAAAGCGCGCCATGGTGAGATACAGTCGACCGAGATGCACGCGACTGGCCTCCACCCACGGCTCGTCACCCTCCGGACTCGCCGCGCGACGGTAGTCGATCGCGGCCTTCAGCGCATCCTCGGCCTTCTCGAGTTCCCCCGCAGAATGGAACGCCAGTCCCAAGGCATCCAGACACGCGCCCCGAATGACCAGCGGCGCTTCGTGCTCATCAAGCAGTTGCCATGCCTCGGTCAATGGAGGAATTGCGCGCGCCGCCGCTCCCATCGAGTCGTGAACCATGCCGAGCATCATCAACGCCTCCGCACGTATCAACGGATCCGCGTCGGATCGAGCCTCGACCGCTTTCAAGACAAGCGGCAGCGCATCCTCGTAGCGACCGCGGTCGATGAACCAATCTGCTAGCGCCTCTCCCGCGAGATCGGCCGGAGGCGATTCGGGAGTTGGCGCGACCGTTGTCGTTGGCTGTTCGTTCCTACATCCCGACACCACCGCCGCCAGGATTGACAACAACGCCATCGTCCGTGTGCACGCGCAAGCGCAGATAGATTTCCTCATTCGGCACCGGAACCGTTGCCACCATGACAATCGCTCCAATGCTGCACGGGGCGGACTCATCGGGCATGATGAACGAATCGGGAAGCTCTGTCCAGGTTGCCAGGTCATCCGTGATCTCCACTCTGTATTCAAAGGATTCATGATCGAGGTACTTCGCCATGCGGAAGCGATAGTGAATCTGGCCTTCCTCGACGCCGATCGACGGTCCCAAACCGCTGCTGTCGCTCTCCGGATCGAGCGCCATGAAATATTCCATCATGTTGTCGAGCCCGTCCAATTCGAGGTCCGACCGCAGGCCTGCCGACGAAATTCCCTCCCTTGCCGCCCATGCCGAGTAGGTCATCGGAATGCAAGGCACTTCCGAGGGATGGATGTAGGCGAGAAGTGGGGCGGTCGATCCGCTGATGGGCGTCGGTCCGAATATCGGATCCTGCGGGTCACTGAGGATGGTCTCCACATGCGAAGGACTGGCCCATGGATTGAGAGAGAGAATTCTTGCCGCCGAGCCGCCGACAAGACCGGCCGAAAAACTGGTTCCCGAAACCATGTTGCAGACATCGGGACCGATGGAGGACGCGGCAGCGACAAGGTCCCCGGGAGCCCAGAGATCAACGGCACCCCAGTTCGACCCGAGCCATTTCATGTCGGTGACATCGGAGGCTCCGACTGTGAAGATCTCAGGCGTTCCCGCAGGCGAGAACCCCGCGATGTCCGCGTTGGAGTTTCCTGCCGAGACGATGACCACCATTCCCACATCGCGCGCGCGTTTCACTGCGTTGTCGAGAATCGTGCTTCGTCCTCCGACAGTCGAATGCGGAAACAGTAGAACACTGGCGTCATTGTAGGGGTCGTCATCCTGAGTGCGGTTGTAGTGCTCGTCTGCCGCCCAGTCGATCGCCTCCACCGCATACCCCGCGAATGTCCCGGGCCCAGGCAGCATACCGGGGAGCGGGTAGAAACACGCGGAAACCAAGTTGATCGGACTGCGCGCCGACCCAGTGCTCGCACCGATGACGCAGCTTGCAGTGCCTGTCCCGTGATCCTGCGGGTCGATGTATTCGGACCCCATCGGACGCAGCGGTGGCATTGGAGGCGGGATGACCAACGGATCCCACAGCCCCTGCGACACATATCCCGGCATGAAATGAAGGAGCGGACCAGCCATGTGAAACTCATCGTGGTTTGGCTCGATTCCGGTATCACAAACGTAGACGTAGACCCTCGACCCATCGCAATCGAGATGGACCGGCGAATACATGCCGTCCATGCCCACCCGCTGATCGATTCGATCGGGAGACCAGGCGGGCGGAGCCGGAGGCCCGTTCTGCTGAATGGGCAGGTCAGGTTCGATGATGTAGCCGGGGTTGGCGATTTGAAGATCGTTCAGCTGCTGCGGATCCAGTCTCGCTCCAACGACGTTTCCGTTCACGTTGGGTCGGTCGATGGAAAGAAAGAAATCCCCGCCCACAAGGGTGACCGAGTTCTGGAGATCCAGGTGAGTCACCGCAGCCGGAACGCCGGGTTCGATGAGGAAGCGATCCTCCTGTGCGATAGCGCTGCCAACAAAGGCGGCGAGAACGCAGAGACCTGCGATCCAGTAGCGGGGATTGGAGGGGTTCATGTTGTTTCGGGGTTAGAATTCGAGATTCATCCCAAAGTGGACCCTGGACCCGCCGCTTCCGTCGAGACGCCAGGCGTAATCGACGCGGAAGCTGGCATGGTCCGCGAGCTGGTAGCGGATTCCGGGGCCGGCCGAGGAAAATTCAAGGTCCTCGCTTCGGTCACGTTCCGCCGCCCATGCACGACCGTAGTCGGCAAAGGCCAGCACTTGGAAACTGTCATCCACTTTTGGCACAATGGCAAACGGAGGCGAGCGAAGTTCGAGCGATCCGTGGTAGCCGATGTCGCCCAATCCCTCACGCTCGGGATAGCCGCGCACAGTATCGTATCCGCCGAGAGCCAGCTGTTCGCTGGGTAGAAGCCCAGTATCCGACCATTGCCCGCCGACCATTGCCACGAGGGCAGCATCGCCGGGCAGACGTCGAACCCGCCGGAGCGTTCCGCGGAGATAGGTGTAAGTGCTGTCGGCATCTGGATTGATTTCGCGAAACGCCTCGTCCGAATTCCTCGCGTTCAGATTCCCCGGACTGACCACCCACTCGGCCACGAACGAGGTGTTCCCGTTCCTCGCACTTTGACTCGCACTGTAGCGGAGACTCCACTGCGCAATCTGTGCCGCCGTGTCGAACACCGAGTCGCCGCCAAACAAAAGATCGGTGTCCGTGTGTTTGAAATCAAAACCGAGCGAGATTTCATGCCAGACCGTGCGGAATCGCGGCAGCGGAACACTATAGTGGCCACCGAGAAGCCAACTCGTGCCGCTATCGTCCGAAGGCGCTCCACTCTCGTCCGTATGCGTCGCGCTACTCTTCACGTAACCGCCGATGATTTCGAGTTCGTGCCGCCACGGAAGGGGAATCCGGTAGGCGCCCGCGTGCGCACGGAACTCGTCGAGGTCGGTTCCCAGTGTTGTCTGATACACAAGATGATGACCAAGCCCAAAGGCATCCCCCCACTCCATGCCCGCAAGCCAGCGGTACTCCCCCACGATCTCGACGCCGGAGTTCTCGAACCCGCCGAACAAACGCATCGGTCTCCGATCACTGAACTGGAAGAGAAGATCCGCCTCGGCGATGCCCGCACCGGGTGCGACGAGCAGCGACGCCCCGTGAAACGGATTCCGGTTGAGCCAATCGAGTTCCGACTGCAGCGCGGGTGTCTTCAAGAGATCGCCCGAGGCGACTCGTATCGAACGTGCGAGTCTCTCGCGATCGAGATGCTTCCCCCCCGATAGTACAACGTCGCCCGCACGTCCCGGGACAATGGTGATGGCAATGCGCCCGTCGGTCACCTCCTGCTCGGGGACGAGCACCTCCACCGCGGAGAAGTGATGCTTCTGATAGTGCGCCACCACGGTATCGATGATCGCTTCGAGATCGCCCAACGTCATGGGACGCCCGACGAAAGAGGACAGCACGCCCTGCAAGCGATTCGGTTTCGGGATCTCCGCATCGCTCTCGAAGTCAATACCGTCAAGGATCTCGATGAGAACCTCGCTGCTGCCGGCAAAGGCACCCCCGCCCGGAGGCGCGGTCGGCAGTTCGACGGCAGGACCACCGCCGGGATCCCGCTCCGGAAGCAACCGATCGAGATACTGCGCCGGCAGCCACTCCGCGATACCAAGCGAAGAGACGGCTGCGACGATTCCCAGGCGGAGTGTCATTCGTCTTTGGATGCGCTCAAGGACCGGAGGGCATCATTCAACTCCAGCGCGATGTCGCGTGGATCGTTCCCGATGGTTCGCTCATCCTTCTGCTTGCCATTGTCGATCACGAGGAGTTTGCCCTGGATTAGGTCGGCCACCACAAGCTTCCCTGAGTCCGGCAATCCGTCCGCAGTATCCACGACGGTGACATCGTCGGGCCGATTCAACTCGGCGAGCAAGGCATCGGCTCCCTCGGAAGAGACAATGTAGACCTTCACCGTTTGATCAATCCCGTTGCTCGGACCATCGCCGTCGCCGCGCATGCGGTCGTTGCGTCCCATGTCGTCGTGCTGGAGTGCCGTCACCACTAGCGCCACGCAAGCGGCGGCGGCAAGCAATCCGCCGCTGAACGCCATCGGTTTGGCGCGGAAAAACTCGGCGATCTGGACGAAGAACCCCGGCTCCTTCGCCGGTCCCGTTTTCGAAGTTTCCCGCTCGGGTTCCCGACCGCGAGCGCCGTATTTCTCTTCGAGACGATCGCGAAGATCGTCCGGCATGGGTGGGATATCAGCTTCGGATTCTTCGGCTTCGCGGTTCAACTGGTCGAAAACGGCCAGCCGATCACCGTTTTTCTCGTCGTTGAGTAGTTCTTCGCGCAGTGCGGCGCGATCCTCGGCGGACTGCCGAGTCGATGTGTCATGGTCTTTCATGAGTGGTTGTTCGGGTGCTTTCCTCTACTAACGCGAGAGGCGACACCGATTTTCACTTTTCGTCGTAATTCACACATCTCTGGTACGCAGGCAGTTACCGAGTTGATCGAGAGCGCTTTGAAGGTGCTGGTTCAAGAACCGCCGCTTTTTGCCCATCGAGGCCGATTCATCCACGCCCATCTTGTCGAGAACCCAGGGATCGGACGCGAGATCGCCACGGGTCACATTGGCCTCGACGAACAGGGCGGTGAGGATATGCCACTGCAATTCGTCGAGACAATCACCGCACGCGCAGTAGATGCGGTCGAAAGTCAGGTCCGCCCACGGTCCCGAATCACGGTCCGCCGGCGGAGGCGCCTTGCGATCGGGATCATCGATGCTTTCGGCGTAGCTCGGATGGTTCGGACGGTTTCGCTGCGTGGATTGTTTCCGAACCCATGAGACGCCGTAATTATGCGTCATCGTCGTGAAGAGCGGCCCGATCTCCTCGAAAACGGTGATCATTTCGATCGGAGTCTGTCCGTCCGAGGGCCGGGGCTTCACGAGAAGAGCGAGGCATTCCATGAAAACGTCCTCGATGTCCGCTTCCGGTACGCCCTGGCGACGCAGGATGCTCGCACCTCTCGGACGCAGAATGGCGGGAAGGTTCTCCCAATCGGCGCCCTCGTATTCGCCCGATTCGGAACGTTCCTGAAGCCCGGCCAGCACCAGGTTGTTTTCGCTCAGGGCATGCTCGGGTTCGTGAAACACATCCGGATCGCTGGACTTCTCGCGGCAGCGTGCGGTTTCCTCGAGGGCTTCGCGGCGGGCCGCACCCGAGAAGAACGCGCTCATCTCGCCCTTGGGTGGCAGTTCGTCGAAGGTTTCCAGGAATTCGTCGAACACCCTCGTGGCGATCGCCTCCACCCGCTCCGCCGGAAGACACACCCCGCCAAGAGGCCGGGCGGCCTTCGTGCAGACAACCCTCCAGTAGCGTTCGAATAGCGTGCCAATGTCCTTTTGCTGCATTTCCGGGTGGCCCATGAGTCTAACCAATCCCCGAACTGCCGGACAAGGTGCATTTTTTCTGCAAACCACGCCCCAGGAGCGCGTTAGAGGGATTGATGGGTTGAAGATCGCCACCTGAACATCGTATCATGACTCCAATGAAGCCGCTCCCCACGGCACTCTCCGTGTTTGTCTTGAGCCTGGCATGGGCCCACGGCCAAGTGCCACTGTGCACCGACCAAGGCGTCGCAGGCGGCCCGCATCTTCCGGCCGGGCACGGACTCGGTGCGGGCCAGATTCCGGACTGCCGAAAGGCGGGCAATACCACGACCTTCACGCTCAAGGCCCCGACGGTCATCCACTGGGATCGGTTCAGTGTCGGACCGGGCGAAACCATCCGCTACGAATTCCCGGGCGTGCAGAACCGCGTCGTGCTCAACCGGGATCTCTCGGGTGGCAGGACGCGCATCGAGGGCAACATTTTCGCGCAGGGCAGATTCATTCTCATAAAGCCTAACGGCTCTCTCCAAGTTCGACCGGGCGCAACGATCGAAGCCGACGAGGGCGTCCTTCTCTCCACCCTCGAGGTGTCCGATCAGCAGACGCTTCTCGACGGCGGCACGGTCGAGTTCACTGGGGACGGTTCATCGTTTATCGACAACGAAGGAACGATCCGGGCGAACGGCGGCGACGTTGTCCTCGTCAGCGGCTCGATCAACAATAAGATCGGCGGCCGGCTGCTCGCCCCGGCAGGCAGCGTCCGCCTCGGTGCCGGAACCCGCATCCGGCTCGCCGATACCAACGAGCCCCGCATCGGCGTTCTCGAAGGTGGTGCCAACACGATCTCGAACTCGGGTCTCATCGAGGCCCGCGATGTCGTCGAAGCCACCGCGTTTGCAGCGAATGCCGTTCCCGACGGGCAACGTGATCCGGTGATACTCAACAGCGGAATCATCCGCGTCACCGGTGCCAATGGACGGGTGTTTCTCCAGGCGCCTCCGGGAGGCGGGCAGATCCTCAACGACCCGAACGGAGTCATCGAGGCCCCCCAGCCGATCGCCATCGAGGGCACCCTCGTTTCCGAGGGCACGCTCATCATTCCCGACGATGGCGGAAACCCGGGGTCCGCATCCGGTTCGCGACAGTTTCCCAGACTGTCATCCGGCGGACTCGTCACCGCACCCAACGCCAATTTCCAGCTCTCCCGGCTGAGCGTGAACCTTCTCAACGGCATCGCACAGGATGGCAACACCACGAGTTCGGACGCCTCCAGGAAACCGACGTCCATCACCGTACGGGGATCCGGTTCGGCAAACGGGCAAGCCAGCCCAAAGAAACCAGCCTCGACAAACGGAAAGAAAATCATCCTTCGTCGGGGCGCGTTCTTCGGGAAGAAGACCTCGGGATGAGCTCGTCGCGTTACGATGTCGTCGTGCTTGGAACCGGCGGCATGGGAAGTGCCGCGCTGTTCCATCTCGCTCAGCGTGGAGTGAAAGTGTGCGGATTCGATCGCTTCGGAATCGCGCATGATCGCGGCAGCTCCCACGGGGACTCGCGTGTGATTCGGCGGGCCTACTACGAGCATCCAGATTACGTGCCTCTACTCGAGCAAGCCTACGAACTGTGGAGCGCCCTCGGCGATGGATTGATGGAGAAGACCGGACTCGTGGTCGCAGGGGAGAGCGGATCGGAGGTCATGCGGGGCCAAGCCGCCTGTTACGCCAGGCACGACCTGCCGCATGAGAAATGGTCAGCCGCTGAAACGCGTTCCCGATACCCGCAGTTCTCGATTCCCGATTCGATGGAGGCATTCTTCGATCCGGATGGCGGCTATCTTCTCGTCGAGAAATGCGTGGAAACACACATTCGACGCGCCATCGAAATGGATGCGGAGTTTTTCGGCGACGAACCCGTGGAGTCGTGGGAAATCGACGGCGAAGGCATCCGGGTCCGCACGGCGAACCGGGAAGTATTCGCGGACAAGCTCGTCATCACCAGCGGCTCGTGGGCCGTTGAGACGCTTGAGCAGCTCGGGGTCGAGCTGAAAGTCGCCCGTAAGGTTCTGTTCTGGTACGACGCGCCCGACTCCTATGCCGCCGACCGTTTTCCCTGTTACTTTGTCGGCACGGACGATGGTGCGACCAGCTTCTACGGAATTCCCTCGATTGATGGGTGGGGACTCAAGGTCGCCCAACACACACCCTCGACGAAGTTCGTCGCCGATCCACTCGCGGTGAACCGGGACCTCGAATCCGACGACGAACCGCCCGTGCTCGAGTTCCTTCGGGACCACTTCCCTGCTCTTTCCGAACCCTTGCGAAGAACGAAACACGCCGTCTGTCTCTACACTCAAAGTCCGGACGAACATTTCATCATCGATACCCATCCCGAAAACGCGAACGTGGTGATTGCCGCCGGTTTCTCGGGACACGGCTTCAAATTCGCATCCGTCATCGGCGAGATCCTCGCTGATCTAGCGCAAAAAGGCGAAACGCGGCATCCAATCGAGTTCCTCCGCCTCGATCGCCCATCGATACACGGATAGGTATGGGTGTCGAGCTTCGCCATGTCTAAACGAATCATCTACGTCCGGACTCCGAAGACCGCCGGAACCTCCGTTGATGAGGTTCTGCGCCAGAGATTCGAATCCCCTATCCAGATCGACGGAAAAACGAAGCACTGGCCCAGTCAGGCGCAGTTGGAGGAGCGCGATCTGATAATTTTGGGAGATATCGTCGCGCGGAGATTCAGACAGCAGTTTCACCTTATCTGGAGTGAGGCTTCCAGTTTTGCCATCGTTCGAAATCCCTACGACAAGCTCGTGAGTGCCTGGAAATACTGCAGGTCGACACGGGACAAGTCGCTGCGGGACGCGCTTTCGACCCATCTTCCAAGGGAAACGGCGGGCGAGACTTACAATCACGACTACGTCCACTTCTCGATGAAGCAGAAAGACTTCATCGTTGAAGACAACGCGCTGATCGTGGACAGCTTGATCCGATTCGAAACCCTGCAGGAGGATCTTGGGCAGTTCTTTCGGCGACATGGACTGGATCCGCCGCATCTCCCCCACCGAAACCGGACACCGTCACGCGATGGCAGCGTGCCCAAGCTCACCCCCGAAGTGCTCGCGCTGATCGAAGATCGTTTCGGAGCCGACTTCGACTTCTTCGGCTATGATCGAAACCTTCCGAGCAAGTTCCAGCCCTGACCAGTATCGTCGTAGCGGAATTGGTAACAATTCCGTTGGGGTGAGTCTCGACTCGTCCTCCCGGAACTTTTACAAGTCCCCCTACATTCGATAACTCCGGGACAGACTTGGACACTAACCCGGACCATGGTTTTCAAGGATGGCGGCAGCCGCCTTCCTGACTCTTTCCCGAAGCTTCCTCGGTCCCTGGACCTCGGCGTGGCGGCCCCAGCTCAAAACCCACCGCTCGACCTCCTCGAGACTGCCGAGCGTCATCGACATCTCGATTTCCCCGTCGTCGAGCTCCTTGATCCTCTGGCTCTCATGCCATGAGCGTTCGCGGATGAGCTGCGCCGCGAAGACATCGAAACGGATGCGCACCTTCAATCGTTTCCCACTGCTCGAGAAAATCCCGAAACTATCCTTGAGCTGGTCGATCACCGAGAAGTCAGCCGGCTTGCGAAATCCGCTGCGCAGAACCTCGACCTTCCGCATCCGGGTGAGGACGAATTTCCGCAGCGCATCCCGGTCGACGTCGTGGGCGAAGAGATACCATTGCCCGTCGACGTTGGCGACGTGGTAGGGATGAACCGTCCGCCTGGAATAGTGCGTGGCACCCAGTTTCCGGTACTCGAAACGGACCTCCTTCTCGCGGCGCACCGCCCGGGTCAGCCTCTCGAAGACCTCGGCATCCGCGTGCGCAACCGCGGTCTGGCGAAAGGTCATGCCTTCGTCGAGTTCGCTCCACGTCAGACTCACCGCGTCACCCAGTGCAGCGCTCAGTTTCTGCAATCCCGATCCGACTTTTCGAGCAAATGGCGTTCCCTCCAGCGGTGCGAGCGCCTTCTCCGCGACGAAGAGCGCGAGCAACTCACCCTCGCTCAGATCGAATACCGGCAACTCCCCGACATCGTGCTCGTAATAGTAAGTGTGCTGGTGTTCGTCGTAGACAATCGGCAAATCGAGATCATCGCGCATGCAGCGGATGTCGCGCAGGATCGTCTTCCGATCGACCTCCAGCTCGCTCGCGAGGGCCGTGCAGTTGACTCGCCGTCCCTCCTGAATTCGACGGTGAATATGCACCATGCGATGCATGGGAACTCGGGTCGTCGGCAGGCTGCGTGGCGGCATTTCCCACTCCTAAACGAAAAAAGTGAAGTTTTCCACCACCCTGTCCCAGTAAATGTCCCACCCCCTGTGATATTGGTTTACCAACATGAAAGTTGACCTTTCCGAAATCAAGACATCCAACGCGAACCAGACCATGACCACGATGCCCATTGCCCTTGAGCCCATCCTTCAGCAGAAGGATCTTTTCGAAAACGACAACCCGGCGACAGGCGTCCCGACCCGCGCCCTCCGCGTCACGGGCAGCGGACGCGCCGCTGCCCGTCCGAGCTACGCGGTGATCACCATCAGCATGCGGGAGAACGACGATCGCTACATGGGAGCCATCGATGGCCTGAACCGCCGGACACGGGCCGTGATCAACGCCCTCGAGGCCGCCGGGGTTCCGCTCGAAGACACGCGGACCCGGCGTTTCCGCGCTGGACCGGAGTGGACCTTGGTGGAACAGAACGAGCAATTCCTCGGCTATCGCGCCGAGCACAAGTTCGAAGTCCGGACGTCGAGCAAGATGTCAGCCGTGCGGAATGTGTTCCGCGTTCTGCGCGCCTTCGATTGCCTGCGAAATCACGGCATCGCAGTGACCTTTCGCGTTCAGGATCAGGATCGCGTCGCCAAGGCGGCCCTGAAGCGCGCCGTCGAGAACGCCAATCTCAACGGGCTCAATCTCGCCAAGGCAGCGGGAGGAACACTTGAGAAAGTCCTCACTGTCGATGCTCCGAAGTCCGGCGTCTTCATTCACAACCCGCAATACAGGTTCGACACCATCCCGGCATTTCCGCGCTTCCCCTCGTGCCAGGTGCGCGTCGACCGATGCGCCTCGCTCCTGTATGCGGTGATCGCAAACAAAGAAGAGCCCGAAGAGCCAGCGGTCGCCGCCGCCTAGGGCTCGTCCTTTTCTCGAAAGTAAGCAGAGGAACGAACGAAGGATCTCGTGTGTGCCGTATGTTGGGCGGCCGCACGGGATCCTTCACGTTTCCCCGACAGCTACGGCGTCAATCCGACGAGAATTCTCAGGAAACAACGATCGTCGCTCGGAAGCGGATCCGCCACCCTCCACGTGACGAGCGACGTCCCGTCTCCCTGAACCATTTCACTCTCCAGAATGATACTGGCATCGCTGATCCACGTCACGAGATCGGTCGATTTCTCCACGGCAATCGACACATCGTCCGCCGCAAGGTTACGCTGATATGTGATGGCGAAGTGGTCGGGGCCTCCGAATTCCTGCACGCCCGCGGAGAAAGCGCTTCCGGCATCGGAATTGTCTCCGTCGCTCGTCCCGAATGCATGCTCCAACAAGGCGTTCAATCCATCCAGATCGAGATCGTCCGTCGCCGTTCCGAAGAAGGCAACCGCGTCGCTCGCTCCCGGATTTCCGGCATCGGCGCTCGATCGCCAATTCGTCGCCACCGCATGATCAGGCCGCGATTCGGGATCGATGAGCACCATACTCGCACCCGTTCCGTCCGCGCCTTCCGGCCACGGGAATTCGTCCATATATTCGAACTCGTGGATCGCGGATCCGAGACCGAAGGACAGTTTCACATTCTCTCCACCGTTGCTGAGATTGTCCGGTGCGTAGGCGCCCGCTACCGGAAGCCCCAGTCCGTGGCGCAGCTCGAAAGCGGCAACATTTCGAGCAACCACCACGTAGTCGCCCGGTCCGAGGCTCGTCACCGCACTTCCCGCGAAGTCGAAGTCGATTCCTTTCGTGAAACGCAGTTCCGTGAGGTCGAGCGTCGTCGTCCCCACGTTTTTCAGTTCAAGATACTCGAAATCCGAATTCGAGAATCCCATGTTGATTTCCGCCGGTGTCGCGTCGCTCGGATGATACATGAGTTCGGTGATCATCAGATCGTTCTGCCACGGCGTGAGATCCGGCTCGCTGACGATGAACTGAACCGGATCCGACCAATGGCTCCAGCGACCACTCGTGTCCTTGTACTTCACCCTCACGCGATAGGTGTGACCAACGCGCACCGCACTCGGCGGAATTGTGTAGCTTGACGAAAAACCCGCGATCTCGCCGCTGTTCCAGTTTTCCTCGATCTCGTACTTGTAGGGTTCGGTCGGATCGTAGAGCGGGGTCGACGGATTCGATACCTCACCCGCACGCCACATCATCGCCGCGAACGTCCCGCTTCCTTGCGGATCCGAGAAAGCGCTCGTCGTGAAATCGAGATCGTCCGATGGGAATCCCGCACTGCCCGCGTAGGAAATCACCGGCTTGTTCGGAATCTGGCTGTCATTCGCATCTGACTTCACGAATTCGTATCCGTAACCGTTCTGCTGGCCGTTGCCGGGAGACCACGACCCTCCCGTGAATGTGTCCGTGACGTAGTTTCGCACAAACTCCATCGAACCTTCGTGATCGGAGGAAACCAACGTGCGCACGTAGTTGCCTCCGCGGCGGGAATCGGTGAACGGCGTGTAGAAGAAATTGCCCTTGTGATTCCCCTGCCCCGAATGGGAACTCGGATTGCCCCGGGTCCGCGGGTGGTAGTTCCACATGAACTGATCGACGTCCGACCAAGTGAGAGCCTGCCCGCTCGGATTCACCATCTGCGCGTACTCGTCGATCAACTGCACGAGCTGACCACCGTCGGTCGACGGGTCGGAACAGAACAAATCGAGAAGTTCGCGTGCACGATTCCGGTACTCGATGGCCAAAACCGGAACGTTGAGGCAGGCCTTTTGCTGGATCGTGCCACTCCAGTGCGTCTCCGCGATGAACATCATGTCGAGATCCCACGGCATCACCGTCCAGCCACTGACCGGATCATTGTAGAAGTAGTGGTTGAACCCCTCCCGCACATCCACATTGCCGTTGATGCGATTGCAGGCGCGGAAGGTGTAATAGGCTGGCAGGTTCATGTTGCTCCGCCAGTAGGCCTCGTTCTGCGTGCTTCCCGAGGAACTGCGGAAACTGCTCCAGTCTGAAGAATCCGTGGGCTGGCCGCGACCCTGGTGCTTCTTGTCACCATTGCTGCCTTCAATCTTGTAGACGTTGCCATCGGGGAGGCCGCGATCATCGAGGAACGATCCGTCGGGATGCTCAATCGATATATACAAGCCCCAGAGATCGCCTGCGTACTGATCCAACGGCGCCTCGTTGGCGTCGTCGATCACGCGGAAGTGGACATAATGGGTTCGCGGGCTGGGATACCCCGCGAGCTGATACATCCGGTAGGTCACCGCCTCGTCGATGCCCGCCATACCTCGATGCACCGGCGCCCACGGCGAAGCACAGGCGTCGAAGTTCATCTCGTCGAACGGCGATTCGTATCTCCGTCCCCAATCGTCGCGGGCTTCAAAACAACGCGCCCGGTTGAAATGGAAGCGCCACTTGTTTTTTCCACTCTGGTAGGTCGACGCCTCGCCTCGGTTTTCAAACTCCATGTGATCGTAGACAATGCCGTCGTAGACCATTGTTCCCTCCATGTGCACCCCGTCAGAACCACCGCTGTACTGGCTGTTGTTCACATCCGAGGTGTTCGCGATGAGATGATACGTTGCGATGTCATCCATCAAATCCGCCGGGAACGTCACCGCTGATGAAACGCCCGGCTGATTCGCTCCCGTCCATGCCGGCGCACCGTCATAGATGAAATAAGCGAAGTTCGGTTGCTCGTCGTCTTCGTACGGAAGCTGCTGGCTGATGCCGTTCGAATCCTCGACGGTGATGCGATACCGCACGAGACGCCGGTGCGTTTGCACACTAGCGGGGATGGTCACCGAGTAGGTCGAATCCCCGCCAAAGGCATCTCCATTCGTCCCGGCATCGTTCATGACCAGCGTCGTCCAATTGGCTGGATTCTCGTAGGCCGCATCCGACTTCCGGATGTAGCTGCCCGGATCAACGACCTGGTAGGCAAGGGAAACTGGCCCCACGCCATCGGGATCCGTGATGCGGGCGCTGAAGACGACACCTTCGCCAGACATCGGTTCCTCCGGCGTGTGCCGGACCTGACGCACTTGCGGTGGAACGCTGGTCGTGAACACCGAGTTCGGCCCGCCGGGCGTCGGCGTCCCAGTCAGCGTGATGCCATCGGGTGTCTTCAACTCGGCATCGATCGAAAAGTCGCTGCTTCCGAATGACGAATTCGCCGCAAGAATCGCCAGCACGTTGGTTCCACCATTGAGAAAGGCACCGACGTTCGTGATGACCGTCTCCTCCCATTCGGCTTCGTGATTGTTGGCCGATGTGTTGAAGTTTGTCGGTCCGCTCGGATAGGAGAAACGCCCGACTTCGACACCATTGATCCAAGCGACCGCGCCGTCATCCACGTAGACACGGAGCTGTAGCGCACTCGGTACCTCCATCGCATCCACGGTGAATTCGTGACGCAGATAGACGCTCCAGTGCTGGCCTTGCATCCCTGTGATCAGCGTCGTGTCGTCGTTGTCGCCGTACCCAATCGGCGTGCCCAGCGGGGCGGACATCCACGATCCGTCCTCGACGAAATCGACTTCTCGCCATGCGCTCTGGGGATTCGAGGCCTCGCTCGTCCCACGGCGATAACGCCAGCTGGTCGATGCCGGAGCGATGAACGACTGCGGATTTGGTGGCGCGACCGTCGTCCCGCTCGCGCGCCACGATCCACCGAGATCGTTGTCGAGACCCGGGTGCATGAGTTCCATGGAGCTTCCTGCACCCACCGACGCGGTCGGCCAGGGGAAGCCCGCTCCGTAATCAACTTCGTCGATGATCGTCCCCGATTCATCGCGAACCTCGATGCGTTCACCTTCATTGCTGAGCCTACCCGTGAACGGTCCAAGGGCCGTGACGTTGTAGTTGGTCTGAATCGTCGCCGGATCCGCTGCGACGACGAGATATCCGCCGACCGGGATCATCGTCGGATCCGGAAACGTGAACTCGACGGCGTTCTCGAGCGTCCATCCCGAAATATCGATGTCGGTGTCCCCTGGATTGTGCAATTCGACGAACTCCTCAGGATCCACCCCCTGCGGGTCGTAGTGAACCTCGCTGATGACGACGGTGTTAGGAACGAGCGCCGTAGTCGTGAACGAGGCAGTCGAGGGTGCCCACACCGTACCAATCGCGTTGGTCGCGGAAGCGCGGAAGAAGTAGGTCTCTTCGGGAGAAAGTGCGTTCACGAACGCAGAAAAATCATCATCCCGAACGCCGAGGACCACCGACTGTCCCCACGCTCCAGAGGAGGTTCCACCATCGGCGGTCCCGTAATGAATGGTAACGACGGGCGGATCGAAGCCAGTATCGGTCACCTCTCCGCGCAGGGTCGCCGTCGTCCCCGTAATCCCCGAGGCGTCGTCATTCTCAATCGAAGGAGCAGTGACGCTCACCGTGGTGAACATCGCGCTCGCGGGCGCCCACACACTTCCACCATCGTTGCTGGCAAAAGCGCGGTAGAAGTAGGTCGTACTCTGGCTCAATCCGGTCAACATGCTCGTCGCCGAACCCGATTGGCTACCGAGGCTCACCGACTGCTGCCACGCGGCGGTTCCTCCGTCCACCGTGCCGTAGAAGATCGTCACCATCGGTGTGTCACCGCCGGTATCGGTGACTTGCGCACCCACCGTCGCCCCCGTCGCGGCGATCTCGGTTGCGGCAATGTTCACCACTGCCGGTGGGTTGGGGATGGTTTCAAACGTTTCGACCGACGTCGCCCAATTCGATCCGGCGACGTTGGTCGCCTGCGCGCGAAAGTAGTAGACCGTTGCCGGCATCAGTCCGCTGACGCTCTGGAAAAACGCACCCGTGTGTGTTCCGGGGAGAGTCGCCGAGGCATCCCAAGCTCCCTCGTCGAAGCCGCCATCGCTCGTCCCGTAAAAGATCTTCACCGACGGGGCCCCATCCCCGATGTCCGTGACCATCCCGTTCAACTGCGCCGTATTCGTCGTCACCGCCGTCGCCGGACTGTTCTCTACCGTCGCGAGCCCCGGAATCTCCGTTCCGATAATCTGAATCCCGTTTGGACGGGCGCGATCGCCCCCTCCACCGGCTGCACCGGTAATGGTGAAGCTCGAGCCGGTGAGTCCCGAGAACAAGACACCGTTCGCGGCCGGCGCGGATGCCTTGACCGTCGCGGTGCTCAGAACGAATCCATTCGTTCCTCCACCCAGGGGATAGTTGCTTCCCGCTCCGCCGGTCTGTCGGCCATAACGCGTCACTCCCCCGATGGTGAATCCCTGGGTGCCGCCGCTGTCGGCATTGAAATAGATGATCACGTCGTAGCCACCGGCGGTGTAGGAAGGCCCCAGCCCGGAAACGGTGATCGACTGGCCACCGAAGTTGTCGAGGTAGCCCGACATGAGATCACCATTTGCGCCATCGCCGGGCGCGGAATTGGTCGCCGCCCAATTATTGTTGACCGAGTAGGTGATGGTCGCGCCCGAAGCACCGCCGTTCTCGTCGATCAGCGCCAAGCCGCTGCCAGTGTTGCTGGGAAAGTTGTTCCAGTTGGCAACGGGATCGAAACCGGCCGTTCCAGTCACATGCGCCGTGCCACCTCCACCGCAGCAGGGATTGAGCTGACCGCCCTCGAAGTTCGCGCTGATCGTCGTACCGACTGCGGAACGAGGGAATGTGATAGCGACGAGGAGCGCGACTGAGAAGTATGCAGATACCTTCGGCATGGGTGGGACGCGAACGGAAGAGGGCAATCCGCAGCGTGGGGGTCTGGGGGTTTGAAACTGTTACCACGCCGCGCGTTCGGGGTAAAGCCCCGAACTAACTAGACCGTTGCAACAGCCCCTACCGCCAGCGGAAGCGCACCGTTCGTGAGCCCGTCGACTTCGGAGGGATCACTTCCCAGACGGGATCGCTCGACACGGTCGGCGGTTCGGTCGGTGGCGTCCAATCGTAGTAAGCCTGCTCGATAGCCGCACGTCGTTCGGCTTCGGCGCCGAACCAGACGAATAGCCCGGTGAGGATGAGAATCGGATTCTGGAGAAACACCAGTCCGCCAATGCCTAAACCAAAGGCAAGGAATTTGCCGATCCCGGCTGCGGTCTGGGTCGCCCGAAGGTGACCGTGCTTCATCGAGAGGAGCGCTCTTAGCACCCGCCCGCCATCCATTGGGAAGGCGGGAATCAGATTGAAGATGACCAGAATCACGTTCACGAAAATCAGGTTCGAAATCAGCGCGCCCAACCCTGTCCCGCCCAAGTTGAATCCCGTGACCCCAGCCCCCAAATTGAACAGCACGGAAAGCGTACCCAGAACGCCGACGATTCCAACGTTCACCAACGGTCCCGCGATGGCGATCACGAGTTCCTGCTTCGGATCGCGCGGCATCCTCTCCAGCTGGGCAACTCCGCCGATGGGTAGAAGCGTGATGTGCCGCGTTCCGATACCATAACGACGCGCCGCGAGGCTGTGGCCCAGTTCATGGAGAACCACGCAGCCGAACACGCAGAGCACGAGAAAAATGCCCTGCACTGCGCCCGCAATGCCTGCGCCTGCGCTCAGGAACGCGAAAGCGACCCACGCAAGGAGCAGGCCAAACGACCAATGCACAAAAATACCGATGCCGAAGGCAGAGGTCAGTCTAAGGGAGTTCTTCATCTAAATTCAGCCTCACGCACCCGTTTGGGCTCTGCGATTACAATCGTTCGGAGAATTTGTAATGAGACGCAGAAGCAACGGGGTTATTCATTCGCGGCCCGAAAAGTGCACCCCGCACTCCCCCAGAGGGGAGCACGGGGGCCGGGCTTGTGTGGTTTGATTGCAAGGTCGCTTCGCTACTTCACCGCGATGTTGCGGGGCTTCGCAGCCTCGGCCACCGGAACGGTGAGAATCAGGACGCCGTCGGCAACCGCGGCCTTGACCCGGCCGCCATCGGCGTCGGCAGCCAATTCGAGGCGCAGACGATAGTCGGCACGTCCGAGTTCCGTGAAGACGGGCTTCCAGCTTTCCGCCGGCTTGTCCATCCGTGTTCCTTCGACCGTGATGATGTCGTTCTCGACGGACACCGTAACGGTCTCTTTCGAAACGCCTGGCATGAAGACGCGCACGGTGTAGGCATCCTCACCGCGCACCGCACGAAACTGCGGCTTCGTCCATTCGGCTTTTTCAGGTGCGGCGCAGACGGCGCCACCATCACATGGGGTGATTTCTTCGCTCATTGTATTGATTCCTTTCTTCTTTTTGAGGTTCGGATCGCTACTCGATTTCGATCGCCGTCGGCTTCTTCACCTCGGCCTTGGGCAAGGTGACGTCGAGGACGCCGTTCTCGAGCTTAGCTGAAATCGCTTCCGCGTTGGTGTCTTCCGGGACAGCGAGCGAGCGACTCAGAGACGTCGTCTCATCGTTCGCCTCGTTCTTGTATTCGGCTTTCACCGTGAGGACCGCGTTTTCAAGGGAGACACTCACGTCTTCCTTCTTCACCCCGGGCAACTCGAGGCGTGCATGGTAGGCGCCGTCGGCGGCATAGAGGTCAGCGCGAAGGGATCGCGGGCCCAAACCGCTGCCTTCGAAGAAGCTTCCAAAGGGCCGGTGCAGTCCATCGAACGCATCACTCAGCAGCCGACGCAGGCCGCCACCAAACGCGAGTTCCGGATAATTGTATCGAATTAGTTTCATGGGATTTCCTTTCTGAGATTTTTACTTTGATTTGTTGGCTTCCCTAGATGCACAAACCGTGCCGGAAATCCGATCAATGATTCAAGTGATTGATTATAAGTTTTTTATAACAAATCCACGTAATCTACATAGCCAGAAAATGGCGCCACTTTGGCACACTTTCACTAAAGGCCACGATCAATAATGCGCCAGAATGGCTCATTCAAGTTCAATTGGTAGCGCGGCCTGGCCCAGGCCGCACGAGGGCGATGTTGCATGTAATTCGACCACCGCACCCTGTCACACCACTCCCAATGCGCTTTGCCTTCGGCTCTGCTGTCAATCCTCGAATCAAAGGCGCTTCCGCGCGAAGCAGTGAGCCAGAGCACGCTATCTTCCTTCTCGGCTACGGTAATTGCCCAAACTAAATCACCGCATGCTCGCAGAGATGCGCGTGAAGATCCGCGCTTCGGTCAACACCGGCGTCGAACTCCGGTAGACGACGGTCGAGGTGCCATCGCCGTTGTTGGTCTCGGAATGCAGCACCATTCCCCCAGTGGCAAGACCCGCTAACGTTGTTCCAGACTCGACTTCCATAAGCACATCGTCGGCACGCAGATTCCTCTGGAAGATCAGGGTTAGGTAGGTGCCGGGCACTTCGTTGATCACGAGCGATTGAAGCGCCGACTCATAGGCATCGTGGCCTTCGGTCGAATCACTGTCACTGCAAGCGAGTGCGTGCTCGAGTAGAGCCAGGAGCTCATCCTCGTCATCATCCGCGAGAGGATTCCCGACGAGCGGAGCCGCATCCGAGCCATTGGGATTTCCGCCCAGATCGACGCTGCTTCGCCAATTCGCGGCCTGATCGTATCCAGCCGGTAGCGTCCCGTCGTGGATGAACACAAGACTGTAGCCGGGAAGTCCGGCATCGAGCGGCCATGGGACTTGGTCGTTGTAGGCGAAATTCACAATATCGATACCCAAGCCGTCGACGATCTGGATGGTTTCACCTGCGTTGTCCAAGCGAGAGAGATTCGCGAACTCTCCAGCGATTCGACTGCTGTGCGTCGTTCCGTAGCGCGCCTCAAACGCGGCTTGGTTCCTCACGATTAGGACGCGCTCGCCGGGCGCGAGTGAAGTGACAGCGGTGCCCGTGAAGGTGAAGTCGATACCGTTCTCGAAATGGACGTCCGTGAGGTCGATTGTGTCGGTGAGGCTGACGTTCATGAGTTCCATGAACTCGAAGTCGGAAGGATCGGACGTCACCGCAAGTTCCGTCGAGTTCTGGGGACCCTGCGGAGCGTAATGGATCTCGGTGATGATCAGGTTCGAGGCATTGGCGAGTGGACCGACAAGGAAAGTCCCCTGGATCGGACCGCTCCAATCGGAGCCACTGCGTGCCCGGGCGATGATAACCGTGGACGACGACACATTGATGGGTGTCGAGCTACTCGCGCTACCCGAAATGCCACCGCCAGACAGGCGCGGATCCGTGCCATCGATGGTGTAGTAGACCGTGCCCCCGGCACCACTGAAAGAGACGTTGGTTCCCGCGTTCACCAATCCCGGAGCAACGGTGAACGAAGGGCGCGCCGTGTACTGGCTATCGATCCACGTGCCACGGGTCTGCAACCAGTTCTTGAGGATGGTGATCTCGCCCGCATGGCTTCCATTCCTCGGCGGCACCGACGTCCACTCTGCAAAATTCCTCGCCTGCGCCGTGCTCGCAATTCCACCGCTGTTGGCAACGAACGAATTCAACTCGGCATTGAACCCGTCGATGATGCTTTCGATGTTCGTCCACGAAAGCGCACCACCATCACGCTCGCGCTGCCACAGATCGGTGTGCAGCTGCCGGAAGTCCGGGTTCTGGAGTGCTTCACCCCACCACGGGTAGCGGGAATCATCCCACGTCTGGCTGGAATCGCCCGTCCCATCCCACGCCTGTGGATTGTTGTCGCGTCCATCGGTGGATTCCATGCTGCGGTCAAAGTCCCACACCGGACCGGCACCGACTAGACCGTTGCGATCCTTGTAGTAGTAGCCGCTGAGACGGAAACCGTCGACGTTCATGCAGATTGTGTTGACCCAGTGATGCTTCAACCATGCGTCGACTTTGATGTACTCGGTGAAGTGCTTGCCGTTCGTGGGATGTGTCCAGTTTGACGCGTTCACTGCGGCATCGAACTCGTTGAGGTAGCTGGTCAGCCAACTCGTCTGCGCGCTGGTGATGTCGTCTTCCTTTGGATAAACGTGGGCGAGACGCCCGGCTCCGCTCACATTGAATCCGCTGTCCCCGGGGTCGAGACGGTCTTCCTTGAAGAGATACCCCCCGGTCACTTCCGGCTCGACGCTGTCAGTTGGATCGATCCGGGAAACATCGACGCGGTCGTTGTCCCGTTTGATCTTCTCCATCCACGAATACACACCGAAGTAGTCACTGCTATAGGAGAGGTTCCCGCCGCCGGTGTTGTTGATGACTTCGACATGGCGGGTCCGGACGGCATATTCTCCGAGATCGTTACTCAGGCGGTAGGCCAGATCGTTGCGCATGAGCGCGCGGTCGAATTGGTATTTCGAATTGAGAACCCAGTCCGCTTCGCGCGGAAAATCGAGCGGCTCGATGTTCTGATCCATATCATCGGCATCCCAGGCCTCGATGGTCATCGAGTACTTCGGCCATCCCGAACTCGACGAGCCCCGGACCTTCATCGTCCCCCGCGTGGCCACCTCGAAAGTATCCGTGATCTCCGCCAATCCGTCACCCGCTTCGTCGGGCCGGATGATCGCCATGAACATCGTCGTCGTGCTATTCGGGCGGCCACTGCCGAAGTTGTCGAGAATGACGATGGGCAGGTTCGTCTTGAAAGTGCGGATGTCGCTGTTGAGATAGAGATAGGTTTCGGTGGCACCCGGTCCGGAGGCACCCTCGCCATTGAAGATCTTGGCCCGGACCTGAGTGGTGGCGCTGATGCTGATCGGAGAACTGTAGGCGGTCGATGTCGCGGTGGGCGCCGAACCATCGGTGGTGTAGCGGATCGTCTGGCCCGCCGCCGCTCCGCCCAACGAGAGCGCGAAGGTAGTGAAGAACGTCTGGCTCGGATGGGAAAAAGCCACCTCACTCGCCGGGAGGCCCAATTCGAATCCGTTTACCGCGCCAGGCGTCGGAGTCAACAGATAGCCCTCGCCACCCAGTTGGGGGTTGGTGAGCCGCGTGCCCTCGAGTTCGGCACGGATGAGCATGTCCGAACTCGTAGGATTGCGGTTGAGCCCATGGATCGCGAGGACATTTGCCCCCTCATTGAGGGAACCCACGAACGCACTGATATTGAAGTTCTGGAAGCTCGTCGCGCTGCCGTCGGGATGGTCACCGGTGGCCGCCGAGTCCCACGCCGGATTGGCCGGATCGCGCGCACCCGCGACTTCGGTTCCATTCAGATAGGCGACAAAACCATCGTCGTTCTTCACCTTCAGCGTGAGCGCCACCACTTCGGAGGCGTTCGTCAGATTGAACGGGACGCGGATATAAACCGAAGTATTCTGGTTGTACATCTGGTTCTCGACATCGATATCGATGAGGGTTTGGTAGCCGTTGCTTCGCTCGTAGCCGACGCCCATCGTCCCGGCAAGCCAACCGGCGTCATTGAAACCGACGCCAGTCCACGTCGTTCCGAGAGCTCCGTTTGTGGGGACGAGCGCGGTGCAGGCTTCGGTCTCACCGAACAGGGTTTCGTCGGATGTGTTCCCCAATTGCTGCAGCCCGTAAGAGAAGTCCTGGAACTGGACGGGGAAGCTTGGCGCATACTCGTCGATCACGGTGGTGCCATCAGGGTCCACCAACGCGAGATACTCGCCGTTGCTCGTCAGCTTGAAGTTCGTATGCAGTTGCGACCCGGACACCGCGCGATCCTTATCGGAAGCGAAGACGACAAGGAACGTGGATGGTGCAAGACTGGTCGGCGTCGGAAACTGCCACTTGGTGAGATTCGTCGCATCATCGGTCAGGTAGTAACCGCCCAGATCCACCGCCGTTCCATCCGGGTTGAAGAACTCGATCCAATCCGAAGAATCGCCGTCTTCGTCGTTCAAGGTGGAACTGTTGGATGCCATAAATTCCGTGATCAGCGGAGCAGCGGAGATCAGCGGAGCGGCCAAAAGGGTGACAACAAGCGTCGCCAGGGATCCACGGACCCTGAGACGACGCATCCGGGAGAAGATGCGGAGGAATAACATTTTTGGGGGAAGAACTTGAGGTAAGCTCAATAACCTAAGCCGGATACGGGAATGCGTCCACCCGAATCAGCGGGACGGTTTGGGACGGCAAATTGCACTTGTTTCGGCTGGGTAATGGGCTTTCCTAGGTCGCAATGAGACTCCGGACAATCACCCACTGCGCTGTTCTCGCAGTGGTTCTTGCCTCGCTACCCGCAAGCGCACAGCACGAACACCACGGCGCCGGGAGCGGCATGCGGAAGTGGACGAACACCTCCGGCAAGACGATCGAGGCCGGACTGGAACTGGCATCGGACACGAAGGTGAAGCTCAAGCTCAAGAACGGCAAAACGGCCGTCGTCGAGTTGAGCACCCTGAGCCAGGCAGACCGCGACTATGTGAAGAAGTGGCTGGCGAACAATGCGACGCCACAGGGATTCGGGAAGCCGGACGTCGAGATCGTGATCACCACGCTGGCCGGCGCCATGAAGTACGACAAGGTAACCTTCAACGTCCCGCCTGGCGCGAAGGTGAAGCTCGTCTTGAAGAACAACGACGAGATGCACCACAACCTCGTCATCTGCACAGCCGGCAAGGGCAACGATCTCGAAGTCGCCAAGGAGGCGTGGAAACTGGCTGGCGACGGCTTCGAGAAACACTGGATTCCCGAACATCCGAAACTCCTTTTCGCGAGCCGGATGGCCGATCCTCATTCTTCGGCAACTCTTTACTTCACCGCGCCGAAGCAACTCGGAACCTACCCGTACGTCTGCACCCTGCCCGGCCACGCCACCTTGATGAAGGGCGAAATGATCGTCGGCACGGGAAGTGGCAGCGCAACCTCATTCACCGACCTCAAGTTCGTTCTCTACAAGGGCGGCTGGAAGAAGCTCCCGGATTTTGCTAAGCTCGAACCGGCAGCCACCGACCACGTCGAGAGCGGGCTCATCGATCTCGGCATCGCCAAGGATGTGAAGGGGGGTTTCGCGGTGGTCTTCACCGGGAAGCTGAACGTTCCGGAGGATGGGGAATACGCATTCAAGCTCGGCTCCGACGACGGCTCACGCCTGACTATCGATGGATCACAAGTGATCGATCACGACGGGATCCACGGCATGCAGACGAAGGACGGCAAGGTCCGGCTGCGGAAAGGACCCCGCGACATCGAGGTCGCCTACTTCGATGGAGGCGGACAGCGGGCGCTCTTCCTCGAGTGGTCCGGTCCGGGAGTGTCCGGCGGAGCCCTTTCTCCCGCGGCAGCGAAAAAAGGCGGCTCCGGAATGAAGACCGGGATCCCTCTCGCGCCCACCGAAACGGAAGCGATCCTCTACCGAAATTTCATTGCCGGCGGCGGAAGCCGTGCCATCGGAGTCGGCTATCCGGGCGGAATGAATCTCGCCTTCGATGCGGATACCATCCGCATTGCGATGGTGTGGCAGGGCGCTTTCATCGATGCCGCCCGCCACTGGCAGGGACGTGGGCAAGGCGAGCAGCCTCCGCTCGGGGATGCGATCCTGAATTTTCCCAAAGTGGTTCCCTTCGCGGTGCTCGGGTCCGATTTTGCGCCGTGGCCTGACGATGTCCGGAAGAAAAGCACGCAACGCCCCGACAACGGATACGTCTTCAAGGGCTACGAACTGAGCAGCGAGGGTCGCTTCCCGACGTTCCGTTACACGTTCAACGGTCTCAAAGTGACCGACGCTCCCATGCCCACCGGCAGCATGCTTCAAGGCAATGTCGCGCTGAAACGGACACTCACGCTGAAGGGGGAGGCTCCCTCGAAGCTCTACTACCTCTCGGCGATCGGAAAGAGCATCGAGAAACAGTCGGATGGGCGGTATCTCGTCGATGGCGACCTGTGGATCGCGCTCCGATCGGCAGGCGGAGGGCCGCCCGTCGTCAGAGACTTGAAGGGCAACAAGGAACTCGTCATCGGAGTGCCGTTCAAGAACGGTGTCGGTGCGGTCGAAGAAACGAACTCCTGGTATTAACCGAAACCAATCATGAAGAAGTCCGCGCTCGCCTGCCTCCTCGGAGTCGTTGTTCTCGTTCGAAGCACTCACGCCAAGGAGTCGGAGTACTATCCGATGACCGAGATCCAGATCCCTGACGGCGTCGTTCTTGAAGTCGGCTCGATTGAAATGATGCCCGGCAACCGGATCGCCGTGTCCTCGCGGCGCGGCGATGTCTACACGGTCGAAAATGCCACCGCGGACGCGAAATCGGAACCGAAGTGGACGCTCTACGCCCAGGGCCTCCACGAATGTCTTGGCCTCGCCTACAAACATCCCTGGCTCTACGCAACCCAGCGGCCGGAAGTGACTCGCATGCAGGACCTCGACGGCGACGGACGTGCGGAGCTTTTCGAGACGGTGAATTCAGACTGGGGGATCAACGGCGATTACCACGACTACGCCCTGGTCTCCTTCCAGGACAAGGACGGCAACATCTGGGTCGTGCTGTGCTCGACCGGATCGGGAGGCGCGGCGTCCGACTTTCGCGGTTGGTGCGTGC
>CAJIAN010001077.1_pt1 | contig 29593 bp, 13 predicted proteins | sample 9199061 | NCBI WGS metagenome assembly CAJIAN01 (sample SAMEA7708264, study PRJEB35096) | sediment metagenome | biome: marine neritic benthic zone biome [ENVO:01000025]; feature: sediment [ENVO:00002007]; material: shallow marine sediment [ENVO:03000034] sea grass bed [ENVO_01000059] ...
GACGACGAGACACTCGAAGTCATCTACTATGACAGCGACGACGTCGTGAACGTCGTCCGATTCGACAGCGCGCACTCGCCAATCGGCAGTCCGTTCGAAGTCACTCCGACGGGCGAAAATCCTCGAATGATTGCCCTCGGCAATGGTCGGCGATTCGCGGTATGGCACGACTTCATTGACAGCGAATCGGACGATGAGGTCCGCGGACGGGTGTTCGATTACCTTCAAAACTATCCGCAGTTCCAGACGGAAACGGAAAGGACGGTCAATCGATACAAGCCGGGCGATCAGCAAGATCCGCGCGTGGCTATGAATGAGGCGGGCATCGGCGTCGTCGTTTGGTCGGGCGACGCAGTGAATGGAGACGGGTCTGGCATTTCGGCTAGAATCGTCAACGCAGACGGAACGCCCACACCTTCGACCGATATCGGGATTGCCACGAACGAGAATGTCGATGCAGGCTTTCCGGATGTGACGTGGGTGAGTCCGGACCGCTATTTGGTGGCATGGTCGGAGGAGGCGGAAGACACGATCCCCCTCTACTACCGTCAAATGCCATTGGATCCATTGGGCCTCGGCGGCCTACGCATTCCATTGGCGACGGAGCAACTCAACATCGGAGTCAAAGTGGCCGGTCGCGAGTCGGATGGCACGTTCGCCGCGGTATGGACGAGGATCCCGAATCTTTTCAGCGGCGACGGGAGGATTCTTGCCAAGGTGATTGCTGGAAACGGATCGACCCTTCGCGATTTCACCACCGACAATGGCATTGGCCCTCCGAGGCCTTCGGTCAATCCAAGCGTGGCGGTCGGTGGCGATCATGTGCTGTTCGTTTGGCAGGAGGAGAATGTTCTTGATCCCGAACGGGACGCGATCGGCGGCGTCATCTACGAGATTGTCGGTTCGAATGCGTTTTTCCGGGCCCGGATTCCCCTACGCCGGTTCCTCGGAGAAAAACCTTCGGTGGCCATCAACACAGACGGACGTTCCGTGATCGCATGGGAGGGTGAGAACGCAGTAGGCGAACCACGGCTCTTCGCCCACTGTTTCAATGCCCGGATGGAGCCGACCGGGAGGCTGATCGAGATCGACCCCGAAGCCGACACCGCGAACGGATTCGGCGATGTCGAAGTGGCCATGGATGGTCGGGGGAACTTCAGCATCGCTTGGAGCTCGAACCCTGCGGAGTCGTCTTCGGAAAACGACGTTTTTCTGCGTCGGTTTGATCAATTCGGATTCCCCCTCGAATCAGAAATCGACGAGATCAACACCGAGCGTTCCGAGGATCAGGAGAATCCGGACATCGCCACCAACAGCCGGGGGAACACCCTGATCGTTTGGGAAGACGATTTCGAAGCTCCCAACGATCCGGACGTCCACATGCTCCGCCTCACCAGCTTCCGCGAGTCGAGCCCCTACGATATTTGGGCGGATTCGTTCGGCGATCCGACCGTGCTCGATCCAGACGGCGATTCCGATGGCGATGGGCTCTGCAACCTCAAGGAGTACATCATGAACCTGAATCCGCTGGTGCCAGACGCGCACCTTGCGCCCGATCCTACGTTTTCCTACGATTCTCAGAGTGGCATCGTTGGCATCACGCTCCCATGGAGGGAGCGAAACGATGACGAGTCCATCGTCGTTGAAATCGAAGAGTCGACCGACCTCGAAACGTGGACAGTTATCGGCACGATGATCAGCTTGGGAATGATCGATGAGCTCACCGATTTGAAGAGTTCGGATCTATTCTTCGACGCGAGCGAAGGCAGGAGACACCTGCGGCTACGATTTTCGCTGCAACCGGTAGACTAAGATTCGGGAATCCCTACTTTACGCCTTCTTTCGCAGGCTCGACGATCACTGCGCTCCCATCATCGAGCACGATGATCACCTGTTCCCCGAGCGCAAAGCACTTCTTGAGTTTTGGATGGTTCTGTATGAACTCGAAATACGCGTCGCTCGCGTAGGTCAGCTTCGTGACCTTGAGGTCCTTCTTGAAATTCCGATCCGTCCAGACGCCGTTGATCTTGTAGAAGATTCTGCCCACAAGATGTCTCATGGCAGCTGCGGCACGTTTTTCTCCGGGCACGGCCTGCGCCTCCTTGTATTCGCGAATCCTGCTCGCGATTTCGACGGCGTCGGCGCCTTCGGCCTGCTTGAGGGACTCGTCACCGAGTTTCTTGGCAAGTTCGTTCTGCTTTTGCAGTCGAAACGCCAACTCGGCATTGGCAACGCCGTCGTCGTCCGGCTTCGATGACTTGGCGGGACCCTCGAACAGTGGAACGGCCAGTGACTGGGCCGGAGCCGTCGCCGGCTCTGGAGCCGGGACACCCCCTACTGCGCCGCCCTTGCGCCGCTTGCCATTCGCGTAATCAGATCGACCGCCGGCTTCCGACTCCGCCTTCTCCTTGCCCTTCTTGTCATCGTAATTGTAGAACCAGTACCGGCTGTATCCGTTTGAATGCTTGTTCCCGCGGGCGCGATCCCTCAAAGCGAGTTGCCCGGATTCCTCAGTGCTCTTTCCATCACCGAAACCCGCACCGAAGGCTTCCCTCGCCGTCGCCGGATCGGCGGGCACCGAGTCCCGCCCGGGACGACCGTGACCCTGCTGTTGACGCTGCACACCCGCCGTCACGATTCCATGCTCCTTGAATTGATCCTTGGACTCGAGGACAAGATACGAGGTGTAGGGTGTGACGATTCCGAACTCGGAACTGAGCGCAACCACTTCTTCCCGAAGTTCGCTGTTCTCGCCATGGAGCCGGATCTCATCAAGGAGAAACCCAATGCGCCGCGTGGCCCAGAGTCGCGGAATGAAATCGGCCTCCGTCGCCTTCTTCGGGAACGTTGCCTCGTAGACGAACTCGCGCTTCTCGCCGTTCACCTCACCCGCTAGCCGGATCGCATGATCTCCCTTGCCTTTGTAGCGTCCGAACAAGGTGATCTGCTCGCCCGCAAAGAGATCGGGAAGCTTCCGCGGATGCAATTCCCTCATCTTCACACCCTCGATCTCGATGCTCGGATTGCTGAGCACCGGAAAGCTGATCTTCTCGTAGAACGACGCGACCTTCTCGTCGATTTTTTCCGCCGGGCGGATGTATTGGGACGTTCCGCCGTTGTCTCCGGAGATGCGATCGAGGAGGTGGGTGTTGAGATGCTCGCCGACGCCGAAAACGAACAACCGGATCCGCTCCGAGTCCGCCAACTTGCCCACAGACTTGAGGATCTTCTCGGGGTCCGTCTCACCAATCGTCGGCCTTCCGTCGGTCAGAAACACAATGGTGAACGGACGCTTGGCGCCCTTGAGTTTCAAACTCGTCTCAAGCGCCTCGTGGATGGCGGTGCCTCCTCCGGCCTTGAGTTCGGAGGCAAATTCGAGCGCCGCTTTGCGGTTCTTCTTGTTCACGGCGAGGAGTTCGTCGTCGAACGGCTCGACGTCGGTGCTGAAGCGAACGATGTTGAAGCGATCGCCGTCGCTCAGGCGGTTGACGCAGTACTTCAATGCCTCGCGGGCCTGCTCGATCTTCTCGCCGCGCATGCTGCCCGACGTATCCATCACGAAGACGACATCGCGCTCGATGCGTTCGTCGTCGTCTGCGGTGACATCGGGCGAAATCATCATCATGAAGTAGCCGTCCCGCTTCGGCTCCGAGTAGGTCAGCATGTTCAGGCCGAAGTCCTTCTGCGAAACGCTGTAGTAGAGAACGAAGTCGCGATCGAGCACGCTGCGATCCTCTTCGAAACCGATCGAGGCGTGATGGTCGCCCTTGCGATTGATGCCCACGTCGTGGGAAGGCGAATAGATGTTCTTGAGGGCGACCTTTGACGAAAGGCGCACACCCACGGTGAAATCCTCGAGCGTCTGTGACGCCTTCTCACCCGTCTTCAGCGGGTAGACGAGCTTGTAGAGCCCGCCGTCGTATTCGAGCGCCTGCGAATACGAGATCTCGATCCGCTGCTCTCCATTTCCCGGAATCGGATAGACGCTCACGCGGAAAAGATCGTTGCCGAGATGCTCGAGCAGTCCCGGATCCTTCATGCGCCGGACGATGTCCTGATAGATGCCCCGCGCCTGATCCTTGCCCACGATCTCTCCACCCATCCGCTTGCCGTTGATGTGCATTGCGAAATCGGAAACCGCCGCCCCCGGCGGAAGCGGAAAGACGAACACGGCCTCGAGGTCGCGACTTACGGAATTCTTGAAGACCTGCTCGACCTTCGCGTTGGCCACACCGTCCTGGACGTCGATCTCGACGCGCTGGTGCTTGATCGCGAGGGGTGGAATGCTCTTGTCCTTCGGAACGAGAACACCGGACCCGAACACAGGAAGTGCGGAGAGGGCCAGCACGGAAACAATAGAGATCTGCAGCTTATTCATGGCTTTGATCTGAAGACGGGTTGTCGACCGGTTTTCTTAGAAACAAATTGCTATCGTTGACGGGGTATTCGGGGCATCGGCACTGGTTGCGGTCGGACAATCGGCGGATGACTCCCGAAAAGCCCGACGTGGACCGCATGTCCGCCCCACGCGATCGTCTCGCCCTCGGAACTGCCGCCGATGCGGTAGAGCGTCCCCGATCCCGGCGTATGCCGACGCGTGTAGCTCGCCGAAAGCGCCCGGTTTAAAAACCCGCGCACGTCCGGCATGATCGCCTTGCGGCGGAAATTGCCGTGGTGATGGTGAGGGTGAGGGTGCGGATACGAGATGTAGTCGAGCGCGTAGGAACGGAGGATCTTGTCCCAGAGGCGGCTGAACAGATTCGGATCCGAGAAGAGATCGGCACCAACGACACGGTGGCCCACCACCGCGACCGCACCCACCGTGCGCGTGCCGACGAATCGCCGGAAATGCGGGAGGCAATCGTCGAGCTTCGCCTGCACCTTTCGATCACTGTAGAGCGCCTCGTAGTTCTTCGACTTCGCGACGACCCCGGCGGCGCGGCTCCGCTCATCGACCTCGGCCCAGATCGCGTCCTGCGAGGCACGTTTCGCCGCCCCTTTTCGCAATGCCGGATGCGCTAGATTCGCGCGACTCTTGAACTCGCCCACGGAACTGCTCCAGCGGTTTTCCTCGACGCAGTAGACCGGCAACTGCACGACGCCCGAGTGCGGCGGGAGAATGAGATCGTGCTGGACAACACGGTTCTGTTTTCCGCCTCCCACAATCTCGCCCGCCATGATGAAGATCGAATGACGGGAATGATTGCAGATGGAAAGGCGCGACACGGTGGCCCGGGAGCTCTCGTCAATGACGACCCAGCGGTTGCGGAGCGCCTCGTCGAGCGTGCGCAGACCCGAGTTTACCTGGCCGTGGGTGAGGTTGAGCGGATAGATCGTGAGATGCTGATAGCGGTAGGGAGAGCCGAGCTGCACCTGGCGGATGAGCCTGACGGCGGGATTCTCGTGATGAGGAATCGGAGGCCGGATGGGCGGCCGTCGAGGTGGCGTGGTTTCCCGCTTCGGTGGTTTCGATTTGTGATCGACCTTTGCCTCGGCGGCGTTCGGGTAGTCGGACGTGAGAAAGGCGGCCGAAAGCCACCCCGTCGACAGACCCATCGTGATCATTACGGCCATTGCGGCGGCCCAACCGTGGAGTTTGTATCCGTGCGTTTTCATTGTTCTGCCTCCTGCTATTGGGATTCGGGATTCTGGAGCGTTCCTCTCCTCAAGCGTAACGTATGGTCCGGCCATTTCTTAGCCAAAAAAGGGGAATTTTCCCTTCTCCGAGAACGGAGCGCCGGGCGAAGATCTTCGGCGATGGCCCGCCGACTCCTCATCACCCTGATCGCTGCTGCGGCGGCGTGCATGGCAGAGGGGCAAGAACGGCCCAATATTCTCGTCATTGTCACCGACAATCAGCCGCACTGGGCGATGGGCTGTGCGGGCAACGAGATCATCTCGACACCGAACCTCGACCGCCTCGCTCGCGAGGGAGTGGTTTTCAAGAATGCCTTTGTGACGACACCGATCTGCGCGGCCAGCAGGGCAAGTCTCTTCACCGGACTCTACCGGCGGCGGCACGGGTTCACCTTCAACACGAAACCACTCGCAGCGAAGTTCGCGGCGGCAAGTTATCCAGCGCTTTTGCAAAAGGCGGGATACCGCACGGCCTTGATCGGAAAGTTCGGGATCGAGTCGAACGGCAGACGCTTGATCGAAGGTGGCGAGGAAACGGTGAAAGTCATGTTCGATCATTTTGATGACTTTGAACACTGGGGGAATTCCGGACCGAAAGGTTATTTCGTGAAGCAACCCGATGGCAGCAAACGCCATCTCACGGACCTGACTGCGGACAAGGCGGTTGCCTACCTCAAGCATCGGGCCGCCGACAAGCCGTTCTGCCTGACGCTCTGCTTCAACGCACCGCACGCTCAGGACGACGATCCGAAACAGTACTTCTGGCCGGAACGTTTCGACGACCTGTATGCGGACGCCAAGATCCCCCCACCCAACAACTCGGATCCCGAATTCTTCGAAGCACAGCCTGCGTTTCTCCGATCATCTCTCGGCCGAGTTCGTTGGCGGTGGAGATTCGATACCCCGGAGAAGTTCCAATCGATGATGAAGGGGATGTTCCGGATGGTGAGTGGCGTCGACGACGCGGTGGGTCGCGTGCGAAACGAACTCAAGCACCTCGGGATCAGTGAAAACACGATCATCATTTTCACCAGCGACAACGGGATGCTATTCGGCGACCGCGGGCTCAGCGATTGCTGGCTTCTCTACGAGGAGTCGATTCGCGTGCCTCTCATCATCCGCGATCCTCGCGGGAAACCTGGCACCCGCGACGAGATGGTCCTCAACCTCGATCTCGCGCCGACCATTCTTGATTTGGCAGGCCTCAAATCCGCACCACCGATGCAAGGTCGGAGTCTGATGCCGTTACTGCAGAACCCTGATCCAGAGACCTGGCGCGAGGACTTTCTCTGCGAGCATCTCTTCCAACATGCGCAAATTCCAAGAAGCGAGGGCGTCCGGACCAAAAATTGGAAATACATCCGCTACTTCGAGCAAAATCCCATCCACGAAGAACTCTACGATCTGCGCACCGATCCGACGGAACGACGCAATCTGGCATCCGTTCCCGAACACGCGCAGTCGCTGGACGACCTGCGGGCCCGGTGTGACGAACTGATCAAAAGAGCGAAAAAGGGCTTGTTGAAACGACAAATGTCGTTTTAATGTGTCGGCATGGCAAAATCCGACGGGAGACAGCGACTATCACCGGGCGAACTCGACGTCATGCGCGAGCTGTGGCGTGGAGGCCGGCTGACCGTGAACGAAGTCCACGCTGCGGTGAACGAGCGGCTGAAGAAGAAGCTCAATCGCAACACGATTCTAGTGCAATTGCAGCGCGTGGAGAACAAGGGCTGGATCGATCACGAACGCGTCGGCCGCGCCTACTATTACTACCCCGTCGTGTCCTACGAGCAGGCCGCTGCGGAGCTCACTCGCGATTTCCGGCAACGCATGTTCGATGGCTCCGCCGTCGATCTTGTGAAATGTCTGTTCCAAGACGGCGCACTCGATGGTGGCGAGATCGAGGAACTGCAGGCGCTCATCGACGAGAAAACCGGGAAGGACAAGCAGCGACCGAAAAAGAAGGGGTGATTGGATGATGGGGTTCCTCGACAATGTGAGGCTCGCTGAATGGCTGGCTTCGCTCGCGCTCCAAGGGCTCCTCGTTGGAGCCGTCATCTGGCTCGTGCTCGTTGCCTTGAGGCGAGCCTCACCCACGCTTCGCAGCACGGCCGGAATCTGCGGCGTCGCGCTGCTCGTCGCTCTCCCGATTCTTGTTCTCGCCAGCCAACTGCTCGATTCGCCGCGGGTACGTCTTCAGTTCGAACCCCGAACGACCGAGGTCGCGGAAAACCCGGTATCGGCGCCCATCACAGCGGAGAAATCGTCGGCTGACCCGAAGTCGCTGATTGTGCCTCCGGAGAAAACCCTCGCTCGGGCAGAACAAGCCAGCGCTCGCTCGTGGAATCTCATCCCGCTCATGATTGTCCTTGGCGCGATCTGGGTCATCGGAATGGTGGTGGCCATGGTTCGCATGATCGCCGGGATGTGGGCGCTTGGACGCCTTCGCGACTGCCTGCCCGCAGCGCCGGACGATCAAGTCGCCCCCGTGCAGGAAGTGCTCGCGCACGAATCCGGGATGACCGTGCCCGAAGCCGACGTCTACCTGAGTTCGGAGGACCTACCGCCATTCTGCTTTGGGCTGCGCCGCTACGGAATCGTGCTCCCCGCCTCCGCCGCAGAATGCGAACACGCGCTCGAAGCAACGCTCGCGCACGAGATGGCGCACCTCGGTCAGAACGATCCCGCGCTCGGGGTGCTGCAGCGGATCATGGCCGCCGTGCACTGGTGGAATCCGTTCGCCCACCTCATCAACCGCGAGGTCTCCCTCGTTCGCGAGATTCTCTGCGACCGCGAAGTCGTGCGCGTCACCGGCGACGCCGAACGCTATGCCCGTTTTCTCGTCGAGTTGAACAAGAAGCTCATCCGCCCGCCCGGCACGCTTGCGGCCGCTTCTGCGACGGGGGCATTCCACACGATGAAAGAACGCATTCGTTTGCTTCTTTCCGACGACACCTGTCGTCCGCGTCCCCCGAGGCATGGCTTGCGTCTGGGAGTCGCCGCCTCGCTGGCGTTGTTGACGGGAATCGCGGCGTTTGGGATCGGCACGGACTTCTCGAATTTCGCGCGTCCACCGGGTGCTCCGGAATCGCCGGTGGAAGAGCCCGACCGGGAGATTCCCACCAAAGGCCTTCTGCTTCATCTCCCACTCCAATCGGACTTCGCCGATGTCTCCAGCCGCGAACATCCGATCAAGGCAATGGGCGATGTGCGCATTCTGGACCACGCCGCCTACTTCGATGGTGATGACGACGTCCTTGAACTGCCGCCATTGGCACTGAACAAGCATCCTTTCGCCATCAGTCTGTGGCTGAAGCTGACCGGCGCTCCCTCCACGCACGGAATCCTGCACCAGCCATCGGCACGCACTCCCCTTGGGCACTTGCACTGCATGCTGCGCGAGCGCTCCGAAGTCTCGATCCCCTACTTCGGCTTCATGGTCGAGGATCTTAAAGGCTCGGGCCCCGTGCGTCCCGAGAATGGCTGGACGCATCTGGTATTTCAACACACCGGCACCCACATGGAGATCTGGCGGAACGCACTCCTCGAGAGCAAGGCCATGAAGCCTGCCTATCAAGGGAGCCCGACGCCGATCTTCCTCGGAGAAACGCCAAAGTGGAACAACGTGAACTCGTCCGATTGGGAAGGCTTCATGCGGGAACTCAGAATCTACCAAGGCTCGCTCGACGAATCCGAGATCCGTGCGCTCAAGGCGGAGGGGCATGCGCTCGGAATTCCCGATACTAGCAACCATGTCGAACCGTTCTACACGGTGTCCACGTCCAATGATAAGCGGGCCTTGGTTGCGGGCCTCCGCATCTGGTTCGAGGACGGATATGCCGTCGGCATGCAGCCGATCTTCGATTCGGACGATGGCAGAGGGAAGGTCGAGAACATCGAAGAGGCTCCGCTTGGGAAAATGCTCGGAGAGGCAAGAGGCACGGAGGAACTGATCTGGCCGGGCCCGCCGTTCGTCATGGGCGGTTTGTTCGCCGACAGAAATGACGAAGGGGTCACCGGAATCGGCGTCGCCTATTTCAAACGCGAAGGCAATCGCCTGAATTCCGACAAGGTGCATATGACCAACTGGATCGGCCAGCCTCCGATCACCCGGCAACCCAGTCTCATGGGCGGGAACGGAAAATGGATTCTCGGAGTCTCGGCTCGCTTCGGTGCGGGAGGACGCATCAGCCGTCTGGGCGTCATCCAGCCGGACTTCGATCGTCCCGCGGGCGCGAAGACGAAAGAGGAAATCCACGCCGTCGGGATGCGGCACTGGAACTTCGAGTAGGCTCCACAGACAGGTTCAGACGAGTTGAGCAGGATTCCAGATTCATCCGGATGATCGACTCCGCGTGAGCTTGTTGCCACAAACAACCCACTCAGGGTGCGGTCATGCTCCCCCCTAGGCAGTGCCACCATACCCAGAATGCGAGCGGCGTGAGGCAAGACACAAATTGGTCTGGCTCATGCTAGGAGAGCCGGGTATAAGCTTATACCATGAGGGAGGCGAAGGAACAGCTCAGCGCACTTATGTTCACAGACATTGTGGGATCCGTCGCCATGCAGGAACGTCTTGGCACGCTGTCATACACGCGAGCAGTCGATCTCCACGATCAGGCGTTCCGGCAGTGCTTGGACGAGACTGACGGAGGAGGCACGATCCTTAACGAGTCGGGTGACGGATTCCTTGTCCGCTTCAATACACCGAGCGATGCGGTCCGGGCGGCCCTGCTCTTCCAGCACCACCTGGCTCAACTACGACGAGACAGCCAATGTCCCATTTCCGTCCGGATTGGGCTGCACCTCGGCATGATCACGCTCATGCGGGATGCTCTTCGGGGTGAATATCGCGCTGTTGGAATGCCGATCAATATCGCGTCCCGGGTCATGGATCTTGCCTCCGGTGACCAGACTCTGATGACGCGAACGTTTTACGATGACGCCCGCCACCATGTGAAATCGCACCCGGCATCAGACGGAGACGATAGCTCTCAGCAGGAACTGCAGTGGCTGGATCACGGACTCTACGCGTTCCAGTGCAGCGAGGAACCGATCAGCATCTTTTAAGTCGGCATAGCTGGGGTGGACCCACTTCGGGCACCGAAATCCACGGAGAAGGCATGGCCCGCTAGCACGCCCCGGAATGCGGAGGACACGAACGGAGGCGGGACACCGCCGATCCCGGAAGTTGCACCGCTTCCTCCCGAGGATCTCAAGCACAGCGATGTCTTCATTGCCTACGCCCCCGTCGATGACAAACCCCTTGTCCCGGGAAAACCGGGTTGGATATCACAGTTCCACGACAATCTCGAAGTCCGCCTCGAACAGCTATCGGGCGAACCGGTCAAGATCTGGCGGGATTTCGCTGACTCGGATTCCGGGCCCTCCCCTGAGGTTCTTGAGAACCTGCCTTCTGCAAAAACAATGGTCTCGATTCTCTCGCCGCCATTCCTGAAATCACCGGGATGCCTGCGAGAAATTGACGAATTCTGGAAAGGCGCCGAGCGCTCGGGCAATCTGCATGTCTCGGACAAAACCCGCATCCTCAAGGCGATCAAAACACCCCTGCCGCCGGGCGTTGCGAGTCCTGAAATCGAGGAGAGACTGGCCCAACTGGCCAGCTTCGAGTTTTTCGAAACCGACCCCGAAACAGGACGCCTGTGGGAGTACGACGACACCTTCGGCGAGCGAGCCAAGCAGCGCTATTTCGAGCGCATCTACGATCTTGCCTACGAGATCCGCGATGTGCTGCAGGCTATCGGAGTAGAGAGTCCCGCAGGGCCAGCTCCCCGAGAAGGACATACCGTTTACCTCGCCGAAGTTACTTCAGATCTCCTGCCGGAGCGTGATATTCTGAAACGCGAGCTCCTTGAGCGGGGCCACCGCGTCCTTCCCGAACTTCCACTCCCCTTGACCGGGCACGAGTTCGACCACCGAGTGAAACTCCTGCTCAGGGAAGCGGACTTCTCAGTGCATCTCATCGGTGAACGCTACGGGATGGTTCCCGAAGATAGCGAACGTTCCGTCGTCGAACTGCAGAATCGCATCGCCGCCGAACACTGCAGCGAAGCCGAGTTCGAGCGCCTGATCTGGATGCCCCGCGATGTCGTGCCCCGCGACGATCGTCAGACCGGATTTATCAAGCGCCTCGTCGAAGATCCCGATGCACATCTAGGCGGCGAAGTGGTGCAGGACTCCATGGAGAACTTCAAGCGGATGGTCATCTCTAAACTGAGTCCGGAGTCGGGAGAAAACGAAACAGAACTCGCGACCGACGTCCCAGCGACTGACGCACCGCTCACCATCTATCTCATTTACGACCAGAACGACGAGCAGGCCATCGAACCCCTGGAGGATGCTGTGTTCGATCTCGGATTCGAAGTCACGACGCCGCACTTCGAAGGCACCGAAGTGGAGGTCGGCAGAGTCCACCGCCACAATCTCCTCCACTGCGACGCCGCCCTCATCTACTACGGCTCCTCCAGCAAGCCGTGGGTCGAGATGAAACTCATGGATCTCATGCGCGCTCCAGGATACGGGCGGGAGAAGGAGCTCATCGCGAAATTCGTCTATATCGCACCCTCGGACGATAGGCGGAAAGCTCGATTCCGCACGCACCTTGCCGAGATCATCCGCTCGGAAAGCGAGGACATCGATCCCTCGCAACTCGAACCCTTCACCCGACAACTCCAGGAAGGGGCGCGGCATGACTAGCACCACACGCTTCAACCCATTTCCGGGACTGCGACCGTTTCGCACGGACGAGATCTACCTCTTCTTCGGTCGCGAGGAACAGACGGCTGAACTGCTTCAGCGACTACGGCAGACTCGCTTCCTCGCCGTCGTGGGCACATCCGGGAGCGGCAAGTCCTCCCTTGTTCAAGCCGGACTGCTTCCAGAGCTTCATGGCGGAATGATGCTCGACGCCGGATCCCACTGGGAAATGGCAGTGATGCGGCCGGGAGGCAATCCCATGACGAATCTGGCCGAGGCGTTGGTGGCCGCTGATCTCTACGATCCCGACCGCGAGAACGCCGTCCTCGAAGTCCGTGCCACGCTTAGCCGAAGCGGGCTCGGCCTTGTCGAGGCTGTTCGTCAATCGGATCTCGAAGAGGGAACGAACATTCTTCTGGTGGTAGACCAATTCGAAGAGATTTTCCGCTTCCGGCGCAGCGGATCGGCTCGCATGGAAGAAGCTGGCGCATTCGTGAACCTCCTCTTGGAGGCGAGTCGCAACAGCGAAATACCTATATACATAGCGTTAACGATGCGGTCCGACTACCTCGGTGACTGCTCGGAGTTCCCGGGACTCGCCGAAGCAGTAAACGATGGCGAATACCTTATTCCCCGGCTCGATCGAGAACAGAAACGCAGCGCCATCTCGGGTCCGGTGAAAGTAGGTGGAGGAGAAATTGCCCCACGCCTTCTCCAGAAACTGCTCAATGATGTCGGAGACAATCCGGACCACCTTCCAATTCTCCAACACGCTCTCATGCGCACTTGGGACGCATGGGAGGACGACCATGCGCACGAAGAACCGATTGACCTACGGCACTACGAGGCGGTGGGAGGAATGGCTGAGGCACTTTCGCGCCACGCGGATGAGGTATTCCACGAACTTCCCGACGGCAAACTCCGGCGCATCGCCGAGAAGGTCTTCAAGGCACTGACCGAACGTAGCACGGACAACCGGGGAATCCGGCGGCCGGCACAGCTCTGCAAGCTATGCGCCATCGCCGATGCCGACGAAGAGAGCGTCCGTGCGGTGGTCGATCCTTTCCGCCATCTCGGTCGGACCTTTCTGATGCCTCCGGAGGAGAAGGAACTCAGTGCTTCCACTGTCATTGATATCTCTCACGAAAGTCTGATGCGTGTCTGGACCCGACTCGACGGATGGGCCGAGGAAGAATCGCAATCGGCACGCATCTATCGGCGGCTCGTCGATACCGAGGCCCTACATCGCGATGGCAAGGCAGGACTCTATCACGATCCCGATCTTCAGATCGCGCAGAGTTGGCGCGAAGAAGAAGCTCCCAACGAAGCGTGGGCCGATCAGTATGGCGGAGGATTTGATGAAGCGATGACCTTCCTCGATCGGAGTAGCGGGGCGGCGCGACAAAAGGAAGAAGACCGCGAAGCAGCGCGACAGCATGAACTCGAACAGGCCAAGGCTCTCGCCGATGCCGAGCGCCTACGCGCGGAGGAACAGCAGAAGGGCGCGCGGCGGCTGCGCAAGCTCCTCGCCGCCGCGGCTGTCATTGCCGTCATTGCCGTCGGGGCATCGGTTTTCGCCGTCCTCCAGACTCAAAAGGCCGAACGCAGTGAGGCCGCCGCAGAGGAACTGGCCTCTCAGATGAAGACCGATCTGGTCCTTGGCGATTTCAACAACTCCTTCGAAAAGCTCCAGTCCGGAGACACTGCTGCCAGCCTCGCCTATCTAGCAAGGGCGATGCGCACCGATCCGAACTTCCGGGCTGCCGGAATTCGGGCGCTCTCATCGCTCACCATTGGACGGCTCCCAGTAAAGCGCTTCGCCCCGATCGAACATGAGGAGCCGATCCATCCCTCCTTCCTCCACAACGAAAAGCACGACCTGCTTTTGACCACCAGCGAAAGCAGCCGGGACGTCCGACTTTGGGAAATGGACACGGGATTGCAACGGCCACCATTGGAAGGCACGGCGGTTGATGACACACTGGGGCACGACATCGGACCGGCGCCACCCGAGATAGAATCCCAAATCCGCGACGGCTTTGCCGGAGCAAAGCGCATTTGGCTGGCGTCTGATCCTCTCCGCCCCCCTTCGGACGCGCGTTTCTTTCGCAAGCGCATTGAGATCCCCGAGGGCCGAACGCCGGTGCGGGCCGACGTTTTCGTCGAAGTCGACGACCAGCACGAACTCAAGGTGAACGAAACCTTGGGAGGGAAAGGAAACGACTGGGCAACAACGTACCACATGGAAATTGGACCGACGTCACTCAAGGAGGGGCTCGACATCTCGATTCTCGCGAAGAACGACCGAGGTGAGGCAGGAGTGGTCGCCGCAGTCTTCGTCACCTTTGAGGAAGGTGAACCGCTCGTCGTCACGTCGGACGCTACATGGCAGTCGTCGACAGAACCGAGCAACGATTTCGAGGATTCGAAAATCCTCGGCCGGAGGTCGGACTCGGGGAACCGCATCGAGAAGATTGCCGGTTCGTTCCTATCGGATTTCGCGTGGAGCGCCGACCAGAATCGACTCATCGCGAAATCCGGCGGAGAACGGAAGATTGTAGCGTGGGATATCGCAACTGGTGAGCGCGTGGGGAACGCCCTTGAAGCCGGTGTCATCACGGACTTCAAAGTGTCCTCGTTGGACGACTTCGGTGACCTCGTCGGATGCGCCTATTCCGACGACGGTGCTCTCCAAGTGTGGAATCTCACCACCGGCGAGCCCGTGACGCCGCGATTGAAGACCGAAGGGAATGTGATCCGTTGGCAGTTCAGCCGCGACGGTCGACGCATCATCGGACTATTCTCGGACGCTGTCATCGCCGTTTGGGATTCCGCCAATGGCACTGAAATCATGAGGCAGACCACGCGACCGATCCGCGCTACCGAAATCGCGGTAAGCGACGACGGCCGCTACGTCGCCGCCCACGACTATTCGGACAAATGGGTCGCATGGTTTGCGATCGAGGGGTCGGATGAAGCCGGGGAAGCCAATTGGGTCGAGTTGCCTTTTGCGGCGAAGTCCCGTCGGTTCCTTGCTTCAGGCAACGTCATCGCCTTCTTGGGTTCCGGCCAAAACGGAACCGTCCGCGCGCGCTCATTTGCCTTGGACGGCGATCGTCGTCCCCTCGCAGACATCACTTCTGCGCCAAACGCGACGTCCATGAACTATGCGCAGAACTCGCCCGGGCGATCCCATGGGATTGTAGGCGCCGTCACGGGTAACATTGTTACTCTCTGGGATCTCCGTAGCGGGAAGCGGTTTCCTCGTCCTCTCATGGCTCCCGGATTATTAGCAAGCGCCCACCTCACACCGGATGGACGGCGCCTCGTCGCCGGCTCGGCGACCCAAGGTGCCAACGCGGTGGCGGGCGCCGCCGACAAGAATCTATTTGTATTCGACGTCTTTACCGGGCGACTCGCCTTCCCACGGCCCATCGTTCTGCAAGCGTCAGCTCCGATCTTCTTCAGCCCCGACGCTGAAACGATGATCACATCCGACCAAGCAGCGAACAAGGTGCAGTTCTGGGATCTGCGCACCGGACGGGAAGTCCGCGCGCCGGTATCGGCCGCTAGCGTTTCGAATGCGATCTTTTCTCGATCCGGTAAGCGTGTCGCACTCTATCAGTACACGTCCACTTCATTCGGAACCACGTCCATGGGCCAGACTGCTGGTCGTTTCTTCCTTCATCAGATTGGCCTCCCTCCGGCCTCGCCGGAGTATCTCACCGAGCAGGGTCAGCGCTGGGCGTTCGTATTTGCTCCACCGGAGGGTGGGAAGTGGTTGACCTACGACCGTCCGCCCGGCGCAACTAAACCACGCCTGCAGATCTGGAATGCCCGGAATTCCAGGATGGATCGGAGATTAGATCTTCCCGTAGATGCGGACGTTGGTGACATTATCGAGGGCGTCCAGTGGTCTGCGGACGGGAAGCGAATGCTCTTCAGAAACCGCAACAAGAACGCGCTTCTGTGGGACGTTGAATCAGGAACGTTACTCAAGGAAATCAGATGCGAAGATCCCGTCAGGCGCATCGCCATCAGCCCTGATGGCTCAACCATCGCCTGCGGAACCGATAAGGGCGCTCTCACTATCTGGACGGAGGGACGGGAGGAACTGATGTGCAGGCCCTTTCCGGGGAACGATCCGTTCCTCAGAATGGGATTCAACAACGACGGATCTCTACTCGGCGTCGGAAACAGAAGCAGCAGCAAGCTGGCTGTCGTCCTCGATGCCCGGACCGGCGTGGCCAAACTGGCCCCATGGCCATCGGTGAACTTCGCCGATCATTTCGTCTATCCAGCCGATGGCAAGTCCGTGATTCTGTCCCAGGCTGACTACAAGGTTCCCATGATCGACCTTGCCTCGGGCGAGACGATCCGCGAATTCGAAATCGCTGACTGGTCGCGCGAGATCGACATGAGTCGCGACGGTCGGGTCCTCGCCGTCGGATCCGGGAGCCGTCTGCAAGCAACCTCTGGATACGCCTATCTCTTTGACATCGAAAGCAGCAGAATGCTCACTCCCCCGCTCCCACACAGTGGCACTGTAATCAGCGTGAGGCTCAGTCCCGACGGGAAAACTCTTGCCACCGCAACCTATCCCACCCCGACTGGGTTTGCGTATTTCCAACTGTGGGACGTCGCAACGGGCCTTCCGCTGATTGACCCAGTGGCGGAACGCGGACAGGCCACATCGTTCGCGTTCCAACCAGATGGAAGCGCTGTCGCGGTCGCATGGACTAGCGGTATCGTACAGACTGTTCTCATTCCGCCGCACGAGCCGGCTCCTGCGTGGCTTCCGAAACTCACGGAAGTGATTGCCGGCCGCCGTCTCGGAACACAGTCTGGAAGTCTGGAAAATGTTCCCGACGCGGAATTGACCCAAATGCGGGAACGAGTCCTGTCGCCCACTTCTGACCTTGCCTCGGACGGCTCGTGGTTCACATGGGCGAAGTGGCTATTCGAGGAGCCCGGGAGCCGGACGGTCTCGCCCGGTTCGAAAACGACGGTCGCGCGGCGCATCGCCCGTATGCGCGCCGCCGATAACATCGATGACCTACACGTCGCGACACGCCTTGCCCCCACAGATGCTTTAACCTTTGCCCGACTCGGGATTCGCTACGAGACAAGCATCCCGGATGATCTTAATGCCATCCTCAGACCGCACTGGGGCGACACCGCGGCGTGGTTCAGCGATCATGCCACTGCCCTCGCACCGGATAACCCTGAGGTGTGGACACTGCGCGCGGAGTTGATGCGGGTACTTAATCGGCCCTTTTCGGCAGCGCAAGCCTCCTCAAAGGTCATCGCCCTTTCACCCAAGAACGAGAATGACACCCTGAGCTCCAACGCTCACTTTCAGAAAGCCTTGGCTCTTGCGGGCGAGGGCAAGTGGGATGAAGCGATGAAGGCTTTCGATGCGGCGCTAGGTCTTCTCGACGAGTACCAGAAGCAACTTGAAGCCGGGGCGCTTCCCCTGCCGCTTCTAGGTAACCTCGCACGGTTGATTCCCACGACTAGATCCAACCCCACTAGCACGAGCCAAGCTACAAACAGTCCGGTAGCGATTGCCGAGGAGCCCATTCCGGGCACCTACGAGAACTTCGATCGTGTAACCCCAGGATCTCTCCCGAAAGGATGGCGGGTGTGGAATCGCTCGGCCCCCGCGCTGCATCAGAACGTCCGCCATGCCTCGGACTTCAAAACGAATTCGTGGAATGACTGGACGGTTGTCGATCGCCGGCAGCTCGACTGGGGCAGCGAAGCTTTCCGGAGGCGTATCCTTCGCGAGGGGAGCAATGCCGCCCCTGAGATCGACGATCGACGGGTTTCCCTGCTCGACGGCCGATTCGCCCTTGCCGTATCGCAGGGAACAAACAACGATCAGATCAAGTATCTCGAATCGCCTGACTTCGACTGTTCGGATCGAAAGAGCGTCCACCTCGCGTTCCACAGTGCCTACGAACAGCATGCCAATCTAATGGGCCTCGTTGAATTCTCGCTCGATCACGGCGTGACTTGGAAACCTCTCGTCTACTTCTTACACCAAGCTGCCGTTGACGAAGCGACGGACACGGACGAATCGGGCAGCCCCGTACTCGACCTGTCCCGTCTGTTGAACGAAGAGCGGGCGAGGTTCCCATGGTGGGTCGACGAGGAAGGTAAGGTGCATCGGGGCACCTACGGAGCATTCACAGCTTCCGCCGACACTCCACGACTCGCCACACGCCTCGAAGGACGTATCCCCCACCAAACGAAGTTCAAGAAGCGGGAGATTATCCCCATTCCGGACGCCGATGATGCGGCGGCGGTTCGGGTTCGCTTCGGTTCCGTCTCCTTCAACCAGCTCTACTGGGGCATCGACAACGTCGGATTGTACGAAGGATCCAAAGCGGCAGATCCCGTGGATACGATCGCCGATGGAAATCCCGAGGACGGCGAGATCGAGTGGACACGCCCTGCCAACGACGTCCAAGAGTTGACGAAACTCGCCATCGAAAACACGTTCGGACGTGAAGCCGCCAAGAGCGATCCACTGAATCCAACTCCCCTCGTGAGTTCTGCGATGAGCGCGGTCATCGCCCTCGACGAGAAACCGGACGACGGCACAAGCAGTACACGACCAGTTCGATCCTCGATAATCGAATCACGCCTGCTCATCGGACGTGCTCGCGGAATCGATCCCACCGACCGCCGAGCACGGATCACCGCTGCCGCTGTCGAGTTCAGTTCTCTGACGCATTCGCGTGATCAGGCAGAGGCGCTCGCAACGCTCAATCGGTCGCGCGCGATTCTCATGGAGTCGAACGACCTCGCCGCCGATCTTGGCGACTCGGAATGGCGCGAATTCTACAGTCTCATCGAGGGCTTCCGAGGGATGTTCATCGCCACCAAGATGGACGATCACGACGGCGGGATAGCTCTCCTCACGCTTGCCCGGACGCTTGTGGAAAGTAACACCGGAAAAGCGGCGATCAGAAGCATGCTCGACTCCGCCCTCGGGCGCGAGGTCACTGCCGAGGATCAAGCATCCGATCTCCTCCTGAGACGTGGCTCCGCATGGAGCTATTTTGACGCAGGGAGGCTCCCTGCAATCGACTGGATGGAACCGAACTACAAAGACCGGCTCTGGTTCCGTGGTCCTGCCCGCCTCGGATACAGCAAGGATCGCGAAGACAATGAGGTGACTCAGGTTGGCTACGGCCCGGATAGTGAGAGGAAGCACATCACGACCTATTTCCGATCGCGCTTCGAACTCGAGGATCCGGACAAAATCAGTTCCATCGAAATCCGTCTACAAAGAGATGACGGCGCGGTCATCTACCTCAATGGCAAGGAGATCGTTCGCGACAACATGCCTGCGAGCGAGATCAGCTACGAGACTCTGGCCCTCCAAGTCGTGGGTAGAGACAACGAAGCACGCTTTTTCACTCATAGAATTGAGGCTCCGCCCTTGCGACCGGGTTGGAACGTGGTTGCGGCGGAGGTACACCAGCAGACCCCAAGCAGTTCCGATCTCGGGTTCGATCTGGAGATCGCCGCGACCATCGAAAGCGAGCACCCCTCCGACCACCCCAGCAATTCTATAGCAATCCTCCGCAGGAAGTTCGACGAATTCGACGTCCCATCTCCAATACAGACAAAATTCTGGCACGTCCGGACGGAAAAGGCAGCCAGAGAACGCAGACTTGGCCAAGCCGTTGAATCGCTCGAACACCTCGCGGCGGTCGGCGTTGGTGATACGAGTCCCACACGGCTCCGCCTCGAGGCCATCATAGCGGCGGAGAGCGGCGAAGTTGACAAGGCCGATCGCCTCTTCGGGCTCGCCATGGACAGTGCCCTGAAACAGTTTGCCTCGAATGAGGAGCCCATCGAGTACGGAGCCCTTCCACATACCGTTCATCAGGCTTCACTTCTCCTACGGCAGACCCCTGCTGATGTCGGATATCTTCTCCGGGGCATCGATGCGGCAAGTGTATCAGATTCTGAACTGGAACTAATGATCGCATGGATCAAGGCGCGTATTGGTGACGATTTCAACGGTCTCGCTGAACTCTGTTTTGGACTATCCGAAAACCTGAGTCGCCACGAAGAGGCGTTGGCTCTCTCCGAACATGCAATCAGTTCGAATCCGCGACCTGCTCCGGATGCCCCAAAAAACGAAATACGTCGATACATCGAGTTGCTCCAATTGCGGGAACGTTGTGTGCGCAAACTCGGTGAAGAGTCCAAGGCCGACGCGCTCCTTGCCGAACTTAAAGAACCCCCCCCACGGAACCCGGCGCTCAGCACAAAACTCATCGATCTGAGTAGCTATTACAACGCAAGCCTTTATGAAGAGGCCGGCTGGGGCAATCCCAACGTCACACTCAGTTTGCTTCCAGAATCGTTCGTTCCGCTCAATGGGGTTTCGTTCGACATTCGCGGCATTGTGCAATTGGAAAGCGGCATTGTTCTTGATGGTGAAACCTTCAACGAAAGACACCCGGGGAACTTCCCACTGGAGGTAACGGGAATTGCTGTCGGCCAATCCTCCCCGGCCATCCATTTCCTCATCACATGCGCGTACGGCATGCAGGAGGAAAAAGGAACGGACGTCGCTCGATTGGTCATCCACTATGAAGACGGTGGCTCTGAGATTATGGCGGTAAAATACGGAATCGATGTCTCCGACTGGCACAGCGGACCTGACAAGCACCCAATTGATAGTAGCAAGATCGGCTGGCGTGGAAGAATCCGGGCGCGGGGCAACATCGTGCTCTCAGAGCTCGTTTGGAAAAACCCGCATCCCGAAAAGCCAATCAAGAGCATCGATTTCGTCTCCACCGAGGAGAAGGCCGCACCGTTCCTCCTCGGCATCACACTGGAGTAGGTTGCTGGAAGCTAATCAATAAGTGCGGTCGTTGGAGTATTGACGGCCCACCACCGCTACGAGAAACTGCGGTTTCGAAAGATTCTCGCGGGTGTTCGATACGACCACAAAAGCCCTTCTCGCCATCGCAGTGGCTCTCCCAGCCTTGGGAGCCGATGCGGCACCCACTGCGAACGCGGATCTGTGGGAACTGGCAGCCGAGGCCTACCAGGCGGGTCAGATCGAGACGGGTCACATCCATCTCAAATCACTGATCACCCAGCGCCCCGGGGACATCGATCTCGCCATCCGCTGTCTGGAGGAGATTCTCGAGAGATCGAAGCGTGAAGATGCCACGCGTCTCGCCGAGCAACCGCATCTGATCTTCATCGACAATCCTTCCGGCGAATTTGCGGCCCGCCAGCTGTGCGCACTGGAGCGCGAGGGAATCATCTCCGCGCATCGCCAGTCTGTCCGGGATGCCTTCACCGTGCTCGTCGAGCACCATTTCCAACGCGGACGGCTCTTCGAAGCCTCCGAGTTGATCGATCGATTCGTGACCGGGAATCCGCACGACGCGTTCTGGCGAATTCAAAAGGCACGCTTCCTTCTACGCTTGGACTCCGCACGCGCGCGACCGCTCGTCGATGCGTTGCGTGATGAGATGGCTCTCGATCATCCGGATCCCGCGGTGCGTGGGCAGTGGTCGGCCTTCGCGGAGGAATTGCAGAAGCATGGCGACGAATTGCCTCAGGAGCTCTTTCCGATCCGAAAAGGCAGTCCGCTTCCCGACCTCGAACCGGATGACCCCGACGGAGACTGGGCGCGGATCGCCGGCCGATCCATCGGCGACGTTTGCGAGAGCATTGATCGACTGATCTCAGGCGCATTCATGCTGGATAAGACGGTTCCGTGGCGGAGCAAGCGGGGACACATCGATCCGAAGCGCGCCCTTGATCTTCACCTTCTGACACACTCGTCCGAGCAACTCCAACCGATGCGAGAACTACAGGACATCCGCATCGGTTTGGAGTTCATCGAAGACAATCCTTCGGATGCAAGAATCCTCTCGCTTTGCCGTCGCTACCCGTGGTCTCTCAAGGCGCAGCAGATGCTTCGGGAGCTTGGAAACCGAATGCTCTTCGCCGGCCGTGCGCAGGCCGCGCGCCGGTGTTTCGCGGATCTGTTAGACCACACCGCCGACGACGCATTGCGCGACCAGGCACTGGTCGGACTCTGGACCGCACGGGTGCACTCGAACGAAGTGAGCGACGTCGCGGATCTTCTCGGCGACGTGTCGCCCGATCGACCTCTCTCATGGTTCGGAAAACCCACCCCGGCCCGCGAGATCTGCACCCAATTGATCGAAGCGCGCGGCCCACGGGCGTCCGAGCGCTCGAATCCGGATACACTCGAAGCTCTCTCCCTGAAAGTGGTTCGCCTCCCACCAACCCCCGCGTGGGAAAGCGATCTTCCGAACGAGCTCGACCTCACGACGGTGGACGGAAAACTCCTCGTGAGCGGTCGCGACATGCTCGTCATGTACGACGCCCGCAACCCCGACGCCCCTCTTTGGAAGACCCATCAGCCCTTCGATGCGGGCGAGAACAAGCGCGGAGCGAACCACCCCGGCTACTTCCGCCCTCACATTGAGAATGGGACCATTCACACGCGATGGGGTTTCAGTTCCCAGCCTCCTCGGGGCATTGCGGGCATCGATGCCGAGACAGGCACCCTGCAATGGACCGACAGTCCAAGCACACCACGGTCGCCCCTTGCCAGAGTGCCGCTTGGAGACCCGCTGGTGTCCGATGGATTGTCCTTCTGTCTGCAGTGGCAAGCGCAGGGCGACATCAGCAAGGGGCATGGAAGAAAGTTGGAACTAGCGTGTTTCGACACCAATCTGCGAAAACCGATCTGGGCGCACACGATTGCCGAGGGAAGGCACTCCTCCGACGTGACGACGAGCCTTGAGAGGGCCGTTCCCGCATCCTCCATCTACGGCAATCGTGTCACCATCCACGAGGGTGCGGTCTACAGCAATTCCAACTGCGGGATCGTCGCGCGATCCGACGTCCGGGACGGACAGACGGAATGGATTCACCACTATCGTGTCGTTCCTCTCGAACAGCGCAACGTCCTCAATCACGGTTCCGAACCAATCATCGCTGGCGACAAGGTGATCTGCATGCCCAAGGACGCGCGGACTGTTTTCGCCCTCGATCAGCTCACCGGTCGGCTGGTGTGGGAGAACAACCTGGCTCTCGGCATTCAACTCCTGGGTGCATCGGATGAGGTGATCGTGGTGCGCGGGAATGGCCACATCGCCGGTCTCGATCTGGAGACCGGAGAGGCGCGGTGGCATCATCTGATGGAGGGTCGAACGATTGGACGCGCACAACTCGTCGGACCCTGGGCGTGCGTCGCCAACCACGACGGGCTGCATCGCATTGATATTCGAACCGGTCGCGTTGCGGAGACACGGGCATGGCAGTTTGAGAACGAAGCGCCCCGCGGTTTTCTCGTCGATGGGGAGACGCTCTTCGCGGTCACTGACAAGCCGGGAGACCAGCCGGGCTGGCAGACCGACCAGCCCCTGACAGTCGATGCAACCAAACCGGATGGCCTGCTCGCCAAGGCATGGTCACTCCCAAGGGACAATGCGAAAATCGCCATGCCTCCCACGGGCTCCGCGCTCCGAGGCTCCGCCTTCGTGTTTTCCAGCGGGATCCTGGAACGGATCGACCTCACCGAGCAGGGCGGGATTCGATGGCAGCGATTCGTCGACGGTCACAATCCCAGCATCGAGCTCATCGACGACGCGCTGCTGGTCGTCGACTACTCGAACGGGCGGGCGCCGGGGCTGGGGAATCGCGTCACCGCAGTCGATGCCAACACCGGAGGCACCTTGTGGGAGCAAACGATCGACGCCCCCGTGAAAGCCGCGCTCCACTGTGGAAAGACGCGGGTGTTTCACGACGCTGTCAGCCGCCTCGTCGCGGTTGACGTTGAAACAGGCCGGCGGATATGGGAGCGGAACCTCGGCAACGGATTCCAAATGCGACTATCGTGGGATGGGCAGCATCTCCACGTCTTCTACGTATCCCACCTCCGAGCCGCGCATCATCTCATTGTCGATGCCCGCAGCGGTCGCACCACCCGGGACAATAGCATCGTCGCCAAAACCTCCGCGAGTGCGCGAAACGCGAAAGCGATCAAGGGAGGCTACTACGAAGTCATGTTCGATCCCGTGCGCGCTCGACACGTCCGCCTTGTCGCTCTTTCAGAGGTGAAGGGTATGGGCTGGGCGTCCATCGCCGAACTTCAGGTGGCCGGCGAGGGCGGCAGCAACCTTCCCCGCGACAAATGGACCGCGACGGCTTCGATGTCCGAGACGAAGGCGAACTACGACACCAGTCCGCGCTGCATCATCGACAACGATCCCGTGACGTGGTGGCACTCGCCGTGGAAGGATTCCATCCCCCCACATCCCCACGAAGTCCGCATCGATATGGGTGTGGAGCAGACTGTCACCGGTTTTCGCTATCTTCCCGCGGACATCATCAATGACAATGGAATGATCCGCGAATACGAGTTCTATGTGAGCCGCGACGGGAAGGAATGGGGGGCGGCCACAGCTTCCGGGTTTCTAGTGAACCGTGCACTCGTGGACCACGCCTACGCGTCCGATCAATCCATCGTCTTTGCAAGCCGGGGCAGTAAGAACCAGCCCCTCAATATCTTCCGCTACCCTCTCGATGGAAGCGAAGCGATTCTCATCCAGCGCAACGCCCACGTCCACTACATGCAGGAGCCGTATTACATCACGACCGTCGAAAAGCACCTCGTCGTCCGGCGCTTCGACGACCCTGCTTACGAGTTCCGCATTGGGGAAACCGAGAAGCTCGACACCCAATACGTGGAAATCGAGAACGATCGTCTCGTCTTGGGGCGAAAGGGCATCGTGGTCGCCGACCTCAAGAGCAGACGGTTTGTCGTCGCACCCGCCTCGGATGACAAGCCATACAACATGGACGGTGTCGTCCTCCGCGAAGGCGCACATGGCTTGCTGAAGTTCGTTCCCAATGGCGCTGACGGACAGCGAGTCTACCAATTCGATCTCCGGACGGGAGCCCACACCGTTGCTCATCTGAGCGAACAACTCGATTCGTTCCAGCCCGCCTACCAACGTCAAGACCGGAGCATTGACCGCTTCGACGGCATCGTGCTGCTGAGCGACAACTCATCCGTGTCCGCGTGGATTGCCTCGACCCCGTGACGAGGCATGCGCAATTGGGCAAAGAACATCGAGTACGGCGCAAAGGAAACTGCCTTTCCCGAGTCGCACGGAGAACTGGCGGCGATCGTTGCCGGAAGCGAGAAGCTGAAGATTGTCGGATCGCGGCATTCGTTCAACCGAATCGCGGACACAGAGGCGAGGCACGTCTCCCTCGAGCGCTTCTCGCCTAGCGTCGAGATTGATCGGGACACGAAAGCGGTCCAAGTCGCGGCCCATCTCCCCTACGGTGCATTCTGCGGCAAGCTCCATCGGCAAGGCTCCGCGCTCCACAATCTCGCATCGCTTCCCCACATCTCCGTGGCGGGGGCTTGCGCGACCGGAACCCACGGCTCGGGGGCTCGGATTCGGAATCTCGCATCAGCCGTGAGGACGATCGAACTCGTCACTTCCGAAGGTGAGTTTGTTAGGCTCTCGCGTGGCGATGAGGGGTTCGCGCTCGCGGTCGTTGGCCTGGGTGCTCTTGGCATCGCTACGCGGATCACGCTGGATCTCGAACCCACCTACGACGTGCGGCAATGGGTCTACGAAGACCTTCCCATGAACGATCTTCCCCGCTCCTTCGAGGATCTCATGCGCTGCGCCTACAGCGTGAGCCTCTTCACCAACTGGATGAGCGGCAACTTCACACAGGTTTGGCTGAAACAGCGGATCGATGAGGACGAATCCGCACTCGAGCAATCGCGGGAAATCATCGAGGGGCTTGGCGCGCGCGCTGCGACCCGACCACATCATCCGGTCGATGGAGCCCCCGACTGCTGCACGCCGCAACTCGGCGAACCCGGTCCGTGGCACGAGCGCCTTCCGCACTTCCGCATGAGCTTCACACCGAGCGCCGGGAAGGAACTGCAAAGCGAATACTTCGTCGCTTTCGCGGATGCCCAGAATGCCATTCGCGCGATTTCCGAACTCCACGAGCAAGTCGCCCCCGTCCTCCTCGTGAGCGAAATACGCGCCATCGCTGCCGACGAATTTCCGATGAGCCCTTGTTTCGGTCGCGAGAGCGTAGCGATCCATTTCACGTGGAGGCAGCAACTGGCGGAGGGCGAATCCATGCTCGCAAGCGGTCTGACGCCCGAAGTGGCCCAGGTGCTCCCGCAAATCGAGGAGGCACTCGCACCATTCGACGCCCGTCCGCATCTCGGCAAGCTGTGCACCATGGACCAAAACCAGTTGGCAAAGGTCTACCACAACCTTCCATCTCTGGGGTCCGCGATGCTTCGCTACGATCCCAACGGGAAATTTCGAAACGCGTTCCTCGATCAACTTCTCGGAGTTCCTGCATGAGTCTCCATCCGATCCGTCTCGTCTGCATCTTGACACTCACGGCGTCACCCGCCGGAGCCGAAGTGGTGAAGTTCGAAGACAAGAGCGAAGAACTCGGAGTCTCCGGCGGTGGTGAAGCCTGCTGGTTCGACTTCAACAACGACGGCTGGGTGGATCTGTGCACTGGCGGGAAGGTCTACCGCAACGAAGAGGGAAAGCGGTTCGTGCAAAGCGTTACCGTGGGCAACTCGGTCGCTGCGGACTTCGACAACGATGGGTTCGCCGATCTCTATTCCTGGTCGAGTCGCAAGATCTACCGCAACGAGCAAGGGAAAGGCACGTTCGAGGAAATCGAAATGCCGGAGTTGCCGGAGGGCAGTTCGCTCGGCGCGTGCTGGGGCGATTTCGACAACGACGGGTTCGTGGACGTCTACGCGGGCGGCTACGAATCGTGGCCGAGCAAGACCTACGCGGACTACGTGCTCACCAATCGCGAGGGAAAGAAGTTCGAACTCACGTGGAGCGAGGTGCGATACCGTGCGCGCGGCGTGACCGCCTGCGACTTCGATCGCGACGGCGACCTCGATGTCTACGTTTCGAACTATCGTCTACAGCCGAACGTCCTCTGGATCAATCAAGGCGACGGCAGATTCAAGGATGAGGCCGGCAAGTTCAACGCGGTCGCGACCGGTCCCGGTTTCGCGGGCGGACATTCGATCGGCGCGTGCTGGGGCGATTTCAACAACGACGGGAACATCGATCTCTTCGCGGGCAATTTCGCGCACAAGGATGCACGCGGAAACCAGCCGGAGTCGTGCTGGCTACGCAACCTCGGCGCCGACGAGCAATACCGTTTCGAGAACTTGAGCCAGCGTGGGGTTTTCTACCAGGAATCGTACGCGAGTCCCGCGGCAGGTGACTATGACAATGACGGCGATCTCGATCTGTTTTTCACCACGGTGTATGGAGTGGCGTCGTTCGGTCGGCCCAACCACTCGGTTCTGTTTCGAAACGACGGCAAGCAGAACTTTGCGGATGCCACTGCGAAAGCCGGACTCGGAAAACTGCCGCCCACCTACCAGGCCGCGTGGTGTGATTTTGACAATGATGGTGACCTCGATCTGATGACCGCAGGAAAGTTGTTCCAAAACCAGGGGACTCCGAATCGGAACTGGCTGAAGGTCCGATTGGTTGGAGACGGCACGAAGATCAACCGCTCGGCCATTGGCGCTCAGGTGAGAATCAATCTACCCAACCTCGGCACGCTCACTCGGACAGTCGAGGCGGGCACCGGGCAAGGCAACCAGAACGATCTCACGCTTCACTTCGGGCTTGGAGAACACAGCGCGCCGGTCTCGGCCGAGGTGTTCTGGCCGAACGGGAAAACGCAGACCATTGAGAATGTTGCTGTGAACCGACTGAAGCTGATTAAAGCATTGAACGGCGTCGCCGAATCGGGTCCTAAGAAATAGTGGCGCTAGGCGTCATGTTTGCAGGTCATTCAACCACGCAATGTCATGAAAAAGATCATCGTTCCCGTATTAGTCGCACTCGTCACCATTCCCGCTGCAGCCAACACCGAGATCAAGCTCGCCAAACCGGTGCAACTCAAAGCCGATGGCAAGCTCATCGACGTCGGCGAAGATACCAGCTACGCCGGGCCGCTCGTCGCGGATGTCGATGAGGACGGCAAGAAGGATCTGATCGTGACCAGCATCAGCGGCGTGTTCCGATGGTATCGGAACGTCAGCGACAAGAAGGAGCCGGTCTACAAACATCAGGGACATTGGAAGGTCAGAGGCGAACCGCTTCGCTTGAAAAACTGGTGATGCGTCGGCATCAGTCCACGGTTCGTGGACCTGAACAGTGACGGCCACCGCGACATCGTTTCGGGTTGCTATGTTGGCGTGCCCTACTGGATTGCCGGCGGGCCTGATGGTCTCGGCAAGCCCAAGATGATTCGCGACAAGAAGGGCGCGTACATCACCACCGGGCGCTATTGGGATCCTGAGAACCGCAAACACACCAGCGGCAAGGAACCTGCGAAGGGGCCGGCTGGCCGCGCCTATTCGGCGCTGCCTCACGACTGGGATGGCGATGGTGATCTCGACCTCATCGTCGGCAACGACCGCGGCGGTCTCTTTCTTCGCGAAAACGTCGGCGACAAGAAACAGTTCTCCTACTCGACCGAGGCGGTGGCGCTAATGGCCGCAGGCAAGCCCGCGGTCGTCCCGGGTGGCTATGCCATGCCCATCGCGGCGGACTGGGATGGTGATGGCGAAGTGGATCTCGTTTCCGGGAACAAGACTGGCGAGGTTTATTGGTTTCGCAACGCCGGAAAGAAAGGCATGGCAACCCTTGAAGCGCCTAGGAAGATCGTCGAGAGCGCGGCCAAGGAGGGACTCGGTCGTGGGACGAATGCACAGGTCGAAGTGTGTGATTGGGACGGCGACGGCGATCTGGACCTTCTCGTCGGCGACAAGCACCTCAAGTTCACCGACGGAAAGTTCGACGCCCAAGGCTACGTCTGGCTGTATCGGCGAGAGTAGGTGGGGATTGCAAAGCAGAATCGCAACCGATACGCTGTCGGCATGAAGACGCTTGCGCTGGCGTTCGTTGCGACCGTCGCCGTCATTGGGAACGCGGCATCGCAGATCGGGCTGACGCTCTACAGTCTCGATTCGAAGGTCGCGAATGCCGACCTCATCGTCCGGGCAAAGGTTTCGCATGCCGAAATAGTGCCCGGGGCAGCATCCGAGCAGGGGCTCTGGTTGGACGGCTCGTTGAAGGTTCAGGAAACGTTCAAAGGCACCGCTGACGAC